>Ga0302321_100004501_pt1 | contig 12088 bp, 13 predicted proteins | sample Fen_T0_1_FD_202505 | JGI IMG/M metagenome (GOLD analysis project Ga0302321, IMG submission 202505) | Peat permafrost microbial communities from Stordalen Mire near Abisko, Sweden - Fen_T0_1 | ecosystem: Environmental > Terrestrial > Soil > Wetlands > Permafrost | place: Sweden: Abisko...
AGGATCGCCTGCTCGATCGTGTTGGTGTTGCCGGCGGCGTGCTTGACGTCGCCGTCGAGGCCGTAGCCCATCCCGGAGATCGCGTAGCGGTCCGTGGGGTCGATCACCTCGACGACCGTCACCTGGTTCAGCGTCAGCGTGCCCGTCTTGTCCGAGTTGATCGCCGAGGTCGAGCCCAGGGTCTCGACCGAGGCGAGGCTCTTCACGACGGCGCCCTCCGCGGCGAGGGTCGTCGACCCGTTCGAGAGGATCACCTGCAGGACGGTGGGCATCGCCATCGGCACCGCCGCCAGCGCCAGCGCGATCGCGGTCGCGAAGATGACCTTGGTCGAGTCGCCACGCGAGGCCCCGAGGGCGAACATGATCGCAATCGTCAGGCCCGCGGCACCCGCGATCCACAGCGTCAACGTATCCAGCTGCGCGCTCAGCGGCGTCTTCAGCGTGGGAGTCGACTTCAACATCCCGGAGATGCTTCCCACCTCCGTGGCGGCACCCGTCCCGGTGACGATCATCACGCCGCTTCCGTGCGTGACCGGGGAGTTCATGAAGGCCATGTTCGACTGGTCGCCGACGCCCGGCTTCGGGTCGGCGGCGATGACCTCGGCGCTCTTGGACGCGGGAACGCTCTCACCGGTCAGTCCTGACTCGTCGATCTGCAGGGAGGCTGCCTGGATGATCCGCCCGTCGGCGCAGACGTCGTCGCCGGCCGTGAGCAGGACCACGTCGCCGACGACCACCCGCTCGGCGTCGACCTTGACCTCCGTCCCGTCACGGCGAACCCGCGCGGACGACTTCAGCATCGACTGCAGGGCGTTCATGGCACTCTCCGCCTTGCCCTGCTGGCGCATCCCACCGAGGGCGTTGACCGCCGTGATCAGAAGAACGACGATGCCCGTGGAGATCTCGCCGATCAGCATCGAGGCGACGGCCGCTGCGACGAGGATGATCTGCATGTAGCTCCGGTACTGGGCCAGGAATTGTTGCCACACCGGCACCGTCGCCTCGGCCGGAAGCGCATTGGGCCCATTCTTCTGCAGCAGCTCGGCGGCCCTCGCCGCCGAGAGGCCCTGGGCGGGGTCGACGTCGAGTCGCTTCGCCACTTCCTCCGGCGCCACGGCATACCAGCCCGTCGCAGGAGCATCGCTCCCGCTCGGGGCGGCGGGGGTCTCGGTCATCGCCATGTCCTTTCCTTCGATTCCAGGGTTGCGAGGAAGTGCCTTTGCCGTGCGTCTCTAGAACGGCGTCGGGATGTTCGACTTCGAGGACTCCGGCTCGACGTACCCGTGGTGCTTCGGCGGCTCGGGCATCTTCTCGTCAGGGGCCGGAAGCGGCTCGTACGGGATCTGGCTCAGCAGGTGGGAGATGATGTTGAGCCGGCCGCGCTTCTTGTCGTCGTTGTCCACGATGTGCCACGGCGCCCACTCCGAGCTGCTGGCGACGAACATCGCGTCGCGGGCCTGGAGATAGTCGTAGCGGCGGCTGTAGGACTTCAGGTCCGTGGGCGAGAGCTTCCAGACCTTGCGCGGGTCGTCGATCCGGCTCTCGAGCCGCCGGGTCTGCTCCTCGCGGCCGACGTTGAGGAAGTACTTGATCAGGATGATCCCGTCGTCGACCATCGCCTTCTCGACCTGCGGAATCATCGCGAGGAAGTGCTCGGTCTGCTCCGGCGTGCAATAGCCCATCACCGGCTCGACGCCGGCGCGGTTGTACCAGCTGCGGTCGAAGATCACGACCTCGCCGGCCGATGGGAAGTGGGCGATGTAACGCTGGACGTACATCTGCGACCTGACCCGCTCGTCCGGGGCGGGCAGCGCGATGTGCTTGAAGACCCGAGGGCTCGTTCGCTCGGTGATCCTCCGGATCGTGCCGCCTTTGCCGGCGGAGTCGACCCCCTCGAACACGACGCAAACCCGGGCGCCCGTGGTCTTGACCCACTCCTGCATGGCGACGAGCTCGCCCTGGAGGACCCTCATCTCGCGCTCGTACTCCTTCCGCTTCATCTTTCCGGAAGGGATCGCCCCGGCCTCGCCCGGCGTCACCGACGGATCAGTCGGTGCATCCGCGCCGTGATCCTTCTCGTCCCTCGTCTTCTTCGCGTCGGACTTGCTCACCTCTCCCACCCCCACTGCCTCGGCGACTCGAACAACGGATTCCGGCATCCCCCTCGTTCACGGACATGCGCTGACTGGACATCTTCGTTCACCGTCGTGGTATCGACAAGCACGAAATGCCGCAACCATGGAACGCCGCGCTCGATCCTCTCCCCGGCCCCGCCCCTGCTCAGCCCCGGTCGCGGGTGTCGGGAGAGCCCGCGCAGCGACGCTAGCGAGCCGGCGGGCCGTCCTCCGCCTCGACCCACTTTGCGTGATGCTTCCGAGCCCAGGCCTCGTCGACCTCGCCGGTCGTCATCCCGCGGAGGGCATACCGGGTGCTGGGATGGATGACAGCGAGGTAGAGGTGGCCGACGAGCAGGCCGACCGAGAGGAAGGTGAGAATGTCGTGGACGGTCCCGGTGCCGTCGAAAATGAAGCGATGGTCGCGCTCGCCGAGCCAGAGGAAGAAGCCGGAGAGCGCAAACAACAGCGCGAAGGCGACGGTCAGCAGAGCGTTGATCTTCTGGCCGGCGTTAAACCGTCCCTGTGGTGCCCGGCGACCGCGCAGCCAGCGGCGATCGTCTCGGTCGATCGTCTCGATCTCCCGCCAGTCGGCCGCGAGCCGTTTCCGGTTGCCCGCGGCGATGATCAGGACGATCGCGATCGCCCAGGCGACGGCCACCCAGATATGGACGTTCTTGACGAGCTGGCGCCGGCTGATCGCCGTCGAGAGCGCCGGCAGATAGAGGATCAGCCCGGTCGCGAGCAGGGTGAGGAACGCCGTCGCGTGTGTCCAGTGGAGCAGCCGCTCGGTGCGGGTGAAGCGCTCGATCCGCGGCCTAGAGGCCATTCGACCGACCGAGCCAGGCATCCACGTCGTAGCCGTGCTGCTCCCAGTACCCGGGCTGCGTCGCAGTGCCGAGCTCGATGTGGTTGACCCACTTGACGCTCTTGTACCCGTACATGTCCGGGATCACGAGGCGGACGGGAGCGCCGTGCTCGCGCCGGAGCGGCTTGCCGTCCATCTCGTAGGCGAGCATCACGTCCGGCAGGAGTGCCTGCTTCAGCGTCAGCGAGTCGTCGTACGGCACCTCGGCGGAGACGAAGCGCAGCGCCGAGACGTTGCTCTTCGCGCCGGCGGCGTGGAGCACGTCGGCGATGCGCACGCCGGCCCAGTGAACGTTCGACACGACCCAGCCCGTGACACAGTGAAAGCTCGAGATCTGCTCGGCGCGTGGCATCGCCTTCAGGTCGGCGAGCGTGAAGCTCTTCGGCGAATCGACGAGCCCGTCGACCCTGAGGCGGTAGGCGGCGGGGGCGATGTTCGGCATCGACGCGCCGACGGTGTAGATCCGCCAACCCGAGGTGGGAATGATCGCCGAGACCGACTTCGGCACGGCGCTGTTCAGCAGGCCCGTTGCGTCCCGGGCGAAGAAGAGGCCGAGGGCGCCGGCTCCCAGAAGCCCGAGGAAGCCGGCGCGACCGATGGTGCGATCGTTCATCGATCCAGCTCCGTCAGTCCACCATCACGGTGATCGTCTTCGACCGCGTCGGCTCGGAGAGGGGTGAGTGATCGTTGTTGTTCAGTGTCACGTACACCTTGTAGTCGCCCTTCTGCAGCGGCTTCGTGGTTCCGGACGTCTTCGCGGAGTAGTTGTTGTACTTGCCGTTCACGTAGATGTGCCAGTGACCCTCGCCGGCGACGTTCTTCTTGCCGACCTGAGCCGGAGCAAGCTTGAGACCGCGGATCTTCACGGAGATGGTAACGGTGCGGTTCGCGTTCACCTTGAAATTCGTGATCTTGATGGAGTACATCCCCCGGCTCGTGCCCGTGTGGGCCTGGGCCGCTCCTCCGACGGCGAGCGCAGCGAGCGCCAGCGCGACGGCGAACGTGGTGATTCTTCGCATCTCGGCTCCTCCTCGGTTCGGGGCAACGCATGCGCGCCGCCTGCGCCATCTGTTGTACGCGGAATTTCTTACGGCCTCCTTACGGCCGGATGAAAGCTCGGTTACCCCTATCCTGCGCTCGTGCGCATCTACCTCTGCAGGCATGCCCGGGCCGCGGCCGGCGAGCCGGACGAGTTGCGCGAGCTGACCGCCGAGGGGCTCGAGCAGGCAAGGGCTCTCGGCTCCCGCCTCGCCGCGCTCCCTGCGCCGCCAATTCTCGTGCTGACGAGCCCGCTGGCCCGCGCCCGCCAGACGGCGACCGAGGTCGCACGGGCCACGGGAGCACCGCTCCGGGTCGAGAGCTCCCTCGCGCCGGGCGCCACCGCCGAGACCCTGCTCGAAGCGCTCGCCGGCGAGCCCGGCCCTGTCGCCACTATCGGGCATCAGCCGGACTGCTCCGAGATCGCCATCGCCGTGCTCGGCCGCGACCCGGGCTTCCCGGTCGCGGGCATGGTCGAGCTGGAGCTGATCGCGTGACCGCTCTCACGGTGCGCGAGCTCCGCAAGAGCTACGGCGCCGTCGAGGCCGTCGCCGGGATCAGCTTCACCGTCGAGCAGGGCGAGGTGTTCGGCCTCCTCGGGCCGAACGGCGCCGGCAAGACGACGACGGTCGAGATCCTGGAGGGGTACCGCAACCGCGACGGCGGCGAGGTGACCGTGCTCGGGGTCGACCCCGAGCACGGTGGCACGGCCCTGCGTGAGCGGATCGGGGTCGTCCTGCAGTCCTCGGAGCTGCCGGCGGCGCTGACCGTCCGCGAGGTGCATCGGATGTTCGCGGGCTACTACTCGCATCCCCGCGACGTCGACGAGGTGATCGGGCTCGTCGGCCTCGAGGAGAAGTCGGATGCCCGGGTGAAGACGCTGTCCGGCGGACAGAAGCGCCGCCTCGACCTCGGCGTCGCCCTGGTCGGCGACCCCGAGCTGCTCTTCCTCGACGAGCCGACGACCGGCTTCGACCCCGCGGCGCGACGCACTGCGTGGGAGGTCGTCCGCTCGCTCCGGGCGCTCGGTAAGACGATCCTCCTGACGACGCACTACCTCGACGAGGCGCAGCAGCTCGCCGACCGCGTCGCCGTGATCCGCGACGGGCGGATCGTCAAGCAAGGCTCGCCTGCGGAGCTGATCGGCCTCGCTCCGAAGGTCGAGATCCGGTACCGGCAGGACGGCCGGGAAGTCGTGATCGAGACGGACGAGCCGACGCGCCTGCTCGCGGAGCTGGCCGGGGCCGCTGCGGCGGAGGGCCGTGAGCTCGAGGCGCTCGAGGTCGTGCGCCCGTCGCTGGAGGACGTCTACCTCGACCTGATCGACAACGACGCGGGCTCGTCGTGAGGCTCGTCCTCCACGAGCTGCGCAACCAGCAGCGGCTCTTCTGGCGCAATCGCGAGTCGGCGGTCTTCGTCTTCGTCTTCCCGCCGATGCTCTATCTCCTGCTCGGAGCGGTGTACACGGGTAGGTCCGAGGGTTTCAAGCTCGCCGACGTGCTGCTCGTCGGGCTGATCGGGTACGGGTGCGCGAACACCGCCTTCGCCGGGCTCGCGATCACCCTCGTGATTCGCCGCGAGAGCGGTGTCCTGAAGCGGATCCGGGCCACGCCGCTACCCATGCCGACGTATCTCACCGCGGTGTTGTGCTCGACCCTCCTCGTGTTCGTGCTGCAGATGCTGCTGACGATCGCGCTGGGCCTCACGTTGTACGGCGCGACCGGGCCGCAGAACTGGCTCGGGATGATCCCGTCCGTGCTCGTCGGCGTCGCCTGTTTTGCCGGCATGGGGTTCGGCGTCACGGCGCTGATCCGCTCGTCCGAGGGCGCCTCGGCCGTCGTCAACCTGATCGTGCTGCCGATGGCGTTCCTGTCCGGCTCGTTCGGGCCGACGCGGCACTACCCCGCTGTGCTGCAGTGGATCGCAGACGTGCTGCCGCTCACCTACCTGATCGACCTGATGAAGGACGTGTACCTGCGCGGCGGCTCGTTCTTCGGGCACCCGAAGGAGATAGCGATCCTGCTGGCCTGGGGGCTTGCGGGTGTCATCGTCGCCTGGCGCCGCTTCAGCTGGGAGCCCCGCGAACGATGACCGCGGCACCCTTCGGCACGGCCGAGATCCTCGCCGCGGTCGCCGGTGCCGGCCGGGTACTCGACGCGGGTTGCGGCAGCGGGCGGCTGACGGTCGCTCTCGCGCAGGCGGGCGCCCAGGTCACCGGCATCGACACGAGCCCGGGTCAGCTCGAGGAGGCCCGGCGCCGTGCCGGCGACGCAGGCGTCGACCTGACGCTGCTCGAGGCCGACTTCAACGAGGAGCTGCCCTTCGCCGACGCATCCTTCGCCGCTGTCACGAGCCGGCTGGCGCTGATGGCGGCGGCCGACCCGGTCGCCACCCTGCGCGAGCTGCGGCGCGTGCTCGCGCCGGGCGGGCGGATCGTGACCGTCCTCTGGGCCTCGCCGGCCGAGAACGCCTGGTTCGGGGTGCCGCGCGAGGCGATCGGCGCCGTGCTGGGTGCGGACCGGGCAGCCTTCGCTCGGGCGTTCGGAAAGCTCGGAGTGCCGGAAGACGCCGCGTCCGCCCACCGAGCCGCACGGCTCGTCGATGTCGAGGCGACCAGATTGCGCGAGCTCCGCCCGGCACCCGACGCCGCCGCCTACTGGCGCGAGCTGTCGGCCGAGAATGGTCACTTCCGCCGCATCAATGCCTCGCTGAGCGACGACGAGGCGGCGGCCCTCGCCGCCGAGGTCGAGGCACGGCTGGCGCCTTACCGCAAGGGCGACCACCTCTCCCTGCCGCGCACGCTCGTCCTCGTCACCGCACGACGGTAGGGGCCGTCAGGAGAGCGCCGGGACCAGCGCGAGCTCGGCCTGTGAGCCCGGCACCGACGCGTCCGCTCGCGTCCGCGCCGCCACCTCGTCGTACCAGTAGACGGCAAGCGGCGGGGTCGCGCTCGTCAGCTCCAGCCAGGCTCGCTCGCAGGCCGCGGCGAGCCGATCGCCGCCACTGGCCGCGAGCCACGCCCTGGCGAGGATGGCGAGGTCAGCTTCGCGCAGCGAGCCGAGCCGAAGCGACGAGCTCACGTCGTGGGTCATCGGGATGACCGTCCCATCTCCATCGACCACGAGGACCGGCGCGACGTCGGCAAGCTCGGTCACCGGTCGCTGCGGTACGAGGGCGGCGCGGTGGTCGAGGAGCTGATCCGCCGTGATCGCATCGACGTGGACGACGACGCCGAGCTCCTGCCCGAGCATCGCCGCCTCGAAGAGCGCCGCGGCGAGCTCGATCTCGTCAGGGCACGCGTCCTGCATCGTCGTCGCGGCACGGCCGTAGAGCGTGAGCGGGTGCACCTGAACGCTGCGTGCGCCCTCGGCGGCCGCGAGGCGGACGACGAACTCGAGGCTGTCGACGTTGTGCTGCGTGAGCGTGAAGATGAACCCGAACGGCGTCGAGGTCGAGCGCACGATCTCCAGGTTCGAGACCGTGCGTGCGAAAGCCCCCTCGCGCGCGCGAATCACGTCGTGCTCCTCCGGCCTCCCGTCGATCGAGATCGCGAGCACGTCGACGAGCCCTGCGAGCGGCTCCCAGCGCCGCCCGGTCAGGAGCATGCCGTTCGAGGTGACCGTGGTCACGAGGCCGAGCTCGCGGGCGCGGGCGAGCAGCCCGGGCAGCGGACGATAGAGCAACGGCTCGCCGCCGGATACCGCCAGCTGCCCGTAGCCGAGACCCGCGGCGTCCTCGAGGCAGTCCGAGAGGAGCTCCAGCGGGAGCTCCCCTCGGGCTGTCGGTCCTGACACCGAGTAGCAGTGTGTGCAGGCGATGTTGCAGCGTCGCGTCGGGTGCACCTGCAGCACGGGCGCGATGCCGGTGGGGCTGCTAGCCATGAATCCCGACGGCGCCGAGCTCGGCGCCGAGATCCTGGATCCCGCCCACCTGCTCGCCGACGTGGCCGAAGTCGAGCTCCAGGCGGACGAGGTCCGGGAACGGCGTCCCGTTGACGATGATCCGCGGCGGGCGCGGCACGCCTCCGTGGCTCTGGTGCCACTTGAGCCAGAAGAGGATGTCGTTCCCGCACCACGGGCCGTCGTCACCGTCGTAGCTGAGCGAGAGGCTGAGGCCCGTCGCGTGCTCGCCGCCGACGAATGTCGCACCCTCTATCGTGGCGGGGGACTTCTCGAACGAGGCTGCGATCTCCTTGACCGACTCCTCCGTGAGCACGCGTGCCTTCCACGCGGCCATCACCTTCTCCGATCCGCGCTTCTCCTTCGTGGCCATCCGACCTCCTTCGTGTTCGGCGACCGCACGGGATATGCGGCCGCAGGCGGACAGGGTTGGGCTCGTCAGAAGCCGATCTCGATCGCCTCCCAGCCCGAGCCGCCGTGGCCCCCGGACCAGGTGTTGTTGAGGACGGCGCGATCGTTGATGTCGATCCGCACGATGTAACAACACGGGACGATCTTCGGATCGCTCCACGGGTCCCAGATGAACGACGTCGGCACCGGGTAGCCCGTGTCGGCCGCGTTCCCGTTGTAGGTCTTCGAGAGCGGAACGGCAGGCCCGGAGGTTCCCTCGGGGACGGCGACGACCGGAACCGACAGGCTCGAGTTGCCCTCCGCCGCGACGGAGAGCGCGCTGAAGTTGTCGTCGTGGGCCTCGACGGTGATGCGGATCAGGCCGTCCCCCTTCTTCACCTGGCCGCACTTGAGCGGCTTCAGGTCGCCCGCCGGCGTCTTCAGCTCGAGCTTGATGATCGGGGTCGGGGGAGCGGTGTTGTCGACCCGCACGGCGCGCGGGGCGCTCACCTTCTCCGTCGCCCCGTCGCGCACGCGGAGCCGGAGGTAGTAGAGGCCGTCGCCCGGCGTCGTCCAGTAGACGAGCGTCTTCTCGCCCGTTGTCGTGGGGCCGCCGTCGGACATCGGGATGTCCGCAATGTCGTACCACCCCGGATCGACCCCGCCCGAGGGGAAGCGCGTGACGTGAATGATCGGCCACATGCTCGCGTAGCCCGGTACCGGCTCGGCGATCGTCACCCACGGCCCCGCCGTCGATATCGCGTACTCGAGCTTGTACTGCGTCGCGGTCGCGAAGTTGAACACGCCCATCAGCCACGACGAGGCGCCGATCGGGTGGTCACCGACCCCCGCTGCCGGGTTCGGGGGCGGTACCTGGAAAGGGGGCACGCTGGGGCCGGTGCCAAACCCCTGGGCGTCGAACTGCGCTGTCGGGATCGAGCTGATCCGGGTGATCAGCGGCCGCGCGCAGAGATGCCGGCAGTTGCGCTTGCAGCGGGTGCGGCAGACGAAACGGCAGACCTGGTGGCAATAGGCCGTCAGCTCAAGCTTCTTCAGCTCGGCCGCCCACGCCTTGGCATCCCCCTTCTCGGCGATCGCAAGCAGCCGCTCCAGCGCGCGCCTGTCCTTCGCCACCCGCGCGAGCGCGTGGGTGAACTCGAGCACCTCCTTCGCGTCGACCGGGCGGGTGGGCGGTTCGGGGCAGAGGCTGGCGCAGGTGCCGACGCACCTCTTCTCGCAGAAGTAGACGCAGATCAGGTCGCAGCGATCCACGAGCCCAACGCGATCGAGCGCCGCCTGGAACCGTGCTGCGTCGGAGGCGGCGTGGGCGTCGAAGGCCTCGACAAACGCCTCCGCGTCCCCAGCCAGCTTCTCGGCCGCCGCGGCGATCTCCCTCAGCTCGTCGAGCGGGTCGGGCTCGAACGATCGCTCACTCATGCTGACTCCCCCTTGTGCAGGCGACGAGATGCGTCTCGAAGCCGTTGGAGCCGCAGAGCGCTTGCCGGCCGCACCCCCCTGGTGCGCGTCGACCGGGCCACGCTATCGCGGCCTCGCGGGCAGAACGACACCCGAAAGGGGGACTACTTGCCCTCGCCCGGGGGATCGTGCTCGGTCAGGCAGCGAGCGACAGGAGCGACGCCACGTCGGCGAGATCGGCAACGGGGACGTCGGCGGGGAGGCCGCGCAATCCCGCGACGAGGGCTCCTGCCCGCCGGCCCGCCTCGGCGCCGGGCGCGGAGTCCTCGACGACGAGGCACCGGTCGATGGGCGCTCCGAGCAGTCGCGCCGCGAGCACGAAGCCCTCGGGGTCGGGCTTGCCCGTGGAGACGTCGTCGATCGTGACGAGGACGGGCGGGTGGACGCCGGCGGCATCGAGCCGGGCCCGTGCAAGCCTGGCGTCCGCGCTCGTGACGACGGCCCAGGGTAGCCCTGTCGAGGCGAGCCGGTGCAGCAGCTCGCGGGCGCCGTCGGCGAGCACCACGTCGTGGACGTCGTCGTACTGGAGCTCGAGCTGGCGCCGTACAGCAACGGACGTCTCCGTGTCGCCGAGCTCCGGCGCCACGAGCCGGACCGTGATCTCCGGAGGGTTGCCGTGCATGATCGGCGCGATCCGCGCGTGGTCGACGGAGAACTCTCGTGCCCACTGCCTCCAGGCGCGCTCCACGGCGGCATGGGAGTCGACGAGCGTCCCGTCCATGTCCAGCAGAACCGCCTCGATGTGCGCGCCCCGAATCCGGCTACGCCGGTCGAACCGCCACTTGAAAGACACGAGCAGGCCGACTGCGAGAACGGTGGCGACGTTCGCGGCGACGAGCGCGGTGTCGTGCTCGATCGTCCCGTAGGCGAGCCACAGGACAATGCCGCTACCGAGAGCGGTGATGTAGACCCACGAGATGTCACCGGTCGAGCGCGTGCGATACGCGCGGGCGAGTTGAGGCACCCAGCAGCTCGTAGTCAGCACACCTGCCGCCAGGCCCAGGATTGCCGTCATTCCCACACTTTTTTCCTCGTCATACGAGTATATTATCAGAGTGACGCGGGCTTCCAACCATCCCGGGTCGGGCGCCGACCAGCGCGCTACAGGAGCGCTTGCCGTCCTGCGCCTCGTCCACGAGCGACCGGGGATGTCGAGGTCGGAGGTCGCCCGCTTCCTCGGTATGAGCACCAGCTCGACGACCGAGATCACTGCACGGCTGCGCGCGCGAGGGCTGCTCGAGGAACAGGCACCGGCCAGTCCGCGGGGGCGCGGCCGTCCCTCCGGCCTGCTCGTCGCTCATCCGGATGGGCCGATCGTGTGTGCGGTCGAGATCGCGCACGGCACCTGGCGCGTCGCCGCAGTCGAGCTCGGCGGACGCATCGTGCATGAGCGCGAGGGCCGGCGACCGCACCAGCCCGACGCGGCCCTGGCAGAGATCCGCCGGGCCCTCGTCGATCTCCACCGCGCGCTCGGGGCGCGGATCCGAGCGGTCGCGGTGTCGGTGTCGGGAACGGTCTCCGGGCGCCGTGTCGCGCAGGCTGCGACGCTGCGCTGGCAGGACGTCGATCTCGGCCCGCTCGTGCCGTCGACCCTGCGCGGGCTGCCGTTTGCGGCCGGCAACGACGCGACGCTCGCGGGCCTCGCGGAGGCGCGGCGCGGGGCGGCGACCGAGGCGGGGGTCGTGCTCTACCTCGCGGTCGAGGTCGGCATCGGCGGTGTGCTGGTCGTCGACGGGCACCCCCTCGTCGGCGCCCGGGGCGAGGGCGGCGAGTTCGGCCACATGCCGTTCGGGACGCCCGGGCTGCAGTGCCCGTGCGGCGCCAGGGGCTGCTGGGATCTCGAGGTCGACGGACGGGCCTTCGCACGCGCGCTCGGCCGGCGCGCGCCGGCCGACCCGCGAAGATTCGCCGCGCGGGTCGTCGCCGCCGCCGCCACGGGCGCTGTTGCGGAGGAGGCCGCGGTCGCCGCGGTGGCGCGCGCACTCGGCCGCGGCACGGGTGCGCTCGTCAACGCGCTCGACCCGGATCTCGTCGTCTACGGCGGGCTCGCGCCCGACCTGCGCGAGGCCACGCGCGCGACCCACGACGCCGCCTTCCAGGACGCGCTCATGCGGCACCGGCGAGACGACCCGCCGCCGGTCGTCGCGTCTGCGCTCGGAGCCGACGCCTCGCTCCTCGGCGCCGCGGAGCGGGGCTTCGACCTGGTGTTGACGGCGCCAATCCTTTCAGATGCCGGCAGAGCACGATAGAGGTCGATATCTCGGCTTCGGAACGAAGCGCCGCATGGTTGGGGCGGCGGTACC
>Ga0302321_100004503_pt1 | contig 12086 bp, 14 predicted proteins | sample Fen_T0_1_FD_202505 | JGI IMG/M metagenome (GOLD analysis project Ga0302321, IMG submission 202505) | Peat permafrost microbial communities from Stordalen Mire near Abisko, Sweden - Fen_T0_1 | ecosystem: Environmental > Terrestrial > Soil > Wetlands > Permafrost | place: Sweden: Abisko...
TACCGACCTGCCCGAGGGCGCCGAGATCGAGCTGGCGGTCGTGCACGACCACGACGATGACGCCGAGTTGCTCGCAGAGCTCGAGGCGTCGGCGGCGGACGAAGCCGCCGGCAACTTGGTCGACTTAGACACCGGGATCGCGCGCCTCGGCTCGAAGCCGTGAACATCAAGCTCACCAAGCGCGCTGAACGACGCATCGAAATCGTCGACCAGTGGTGGAGGACCAACCGCCTCGAAGCGCCTGATCTCCTGAAGCAGGAGCTCAGCAGTGCACGCTTGCTGCTCGTGCAGGATGCCTACATCGGCGGCGCCTGCGTGATCGGCGGCAGGCAGTTCCGCCGATTGCTACTCCCGCGCACGGAGCAGTGGCTCTACTACGCGGTCAGAGCCAAGCAGCAGCTCATCGTCGTCCAGACGCTGTGGGGCGCACGGCGCGGGCGCGGGCCGAACCTCTGAGTTCGCGATCTCGCCACGCACTGCGAGCATTGAGCGCGACGTAACCAGCGTTCGGGCGTGTGGCAACCGCGTCCTTCGTGGCGCATCCGAGGTCATGCATTTTGCGTCGGGTGACGCACGGTGCCCCGACTACTCTGTATAAGTACTACTCGACGGCGTAGTAAAAGATTCCCCAATCCGACGGGCGCGTAGATGTCTTCGCTTCGCAACTTGACGCGGTCCGACGCCCCCTACTACTTTGCCCAATCGCGACTTCAGACCTCGAAAGGAATTGCGATGATGGGACGGGCGCGTCACGGACGTACGCAGGCAAGGCCAAGTCTAACGCGATGGACTGGCATGACGGCCTTCGCTGGCTCCTTGCTGGCTTGTGGAGGAAGTCCATTCAAGGAAGCCTCTTATGTGTCGGGGTCATTCGGCGATGCGCTGAACAAGCGCTTCGCGAACCACGTGCAAGGCTGCAATATCATCGAGGACGCGGCAGCCAAGGCCAATCCCAATCGAGATTACATCCCGTCGGATCTCTGGACGACGCTTGGAGAAGACCCGGGAAAGATCGACTCGAAATTCGCTGCCGCTGCTTCCTCCCAACTCCTCTTTCTATTCCCATTTACTGAGAAAGAAGTGACGAGCGAGAGTGCCCTAGACCCGCAGTTTGTGATCACTCACACAACCAGAACACTGCGTGAGGAAAACGTCTCCCCCTTCGGATCGCTCAAGGGTTCGGAAGTGCTGCCTCTACGCGCCGCGGGCGCGACGATCTACAGGCAATCGTGCAGTTCCTATTTGAACAGCGCAGCGCAGGCCGGGATCCAATTTGGTTTCGGCAACGTGAAGGCTGCCCTGAACACCGAGTTTAGCAATCACAGCAATTTGTTGCTGTTCCATGGTTCGTTTGAGTCCCCGCTGCGCTTAGCCCTAAACGCACCAGGCGATGCCCGAAGGTACGGCCGATTACTCTTTTGGACCAATTTCTATACCGATCCAAAACTGGCAGATCAGAAGCCGGTCTATCTGCGGAGCTTCAGGGGTACCGTCATCGCGCGCGCGACCATCAACGCACGTTCAACAAAAGTGGACACGAGCGGCTCCGCAGCCGGCGGCATTGGCATTTTTAGTGGCAGCCTCGACGTACAAGCAGGATTCGGAGAGGGCTCTAGCTTGGATGCCTCTCAGTTCTGGATCTACCTTGAACGAGCAAGCAAATCTAAGTCAGAGACGGACACCACTGCGGAACAGCGTGCGGCCGAGTTCGAGGCCGGACCCACAATTGATGCACTTCAAGGTGAGCTTCAAACTGCGTTCAGTGATGCCGGTTCGGTACCAAGTCCACCAATAGTGCCGGGGATGTCAGAGCACGTTCAATCGTTCCAGGTGACCGGCATGCCAACCGGTATGTGCAGCAGTAGCTACTGGGAGGTTCATGCCGATCAGTCAACGAAAACGAAGGTCTTCTCCGGTGAGCCTACGCTGTTCGCGGCGCCCGACGGCACCACCGAAGCGGGATTTCCAAGATGTCGTTTCGAAGTTCACGGCACACCGGCGAGCGACTTGGTCCAAGCGTCGAGTCAGCAAAACCCGCAGCAACAAGAGGTCTCAGCCAGATACGAAATCGTCACGCACCTGGCAGCCGGCGACAAGAAGCTCACCGCAAACATCGAACGAAAGATCAACGTTTTTGCGGGCCCCTATCCCGATGTGCCTTTGGGGGCAACTCGGCTGCTGACTGAGACCCTGGACAACGGACATCTACGCCCGAGCTGGTCCCTGAACGTAAAGGTTGTCGATCCACATAACCTCCTCGAGAACCTAACCACAACCGCACCGCGTTTGATAAAGGCAGACGGGAAGCTCCTGTGCTCCGAGGGGGACAATCTTGAAGTCCGAACGAGAATTGCTGCGGGGGACGACGGACACTCGATCGAAATGACCATTGTTGGACGGGAGGACTTTGCACCTACTCAGCAGCCCGCCCAATTTGCGAATCGCGCTTGTTCAGCGAGTGTGCTGGTGGGGGTCCCTATTCATCAACGGGGTCCCGCTCCCTCGGCGGGCAAGCCCGCGACAGACGTGATTGTCGAATATCAGTTTCCAGTTGTTCTGGCTCTGCGCCAGCCATTTTCGCACAAGCCAACCACTCCGCCCAATGAGTGAGGCGGAGGCGCTATTCGGCTTTAGCCGTAAGTGCGCCAGTGCGCCGTCGACGGCTGATAGCATCAGTGAGCAAATCTAGCGTGCAGACCGACCATGGCACCGCGCGCACCATCGAAGCTCCGCCCGGCGCCCCGCCCCTCACTGGCATTTCGAACTGAGGAACTGGTCCGCACCAAAATTCGTTACACAAGCCTTGAGCGCTTTGTCATCGTTCTTGAGCCCAATCTCACCCTGGCTCCGGAGCCAACTACACTGAACGACGGAGCCAAATAGATGGGATAGCTTTACTGCGCTCTTAGGCACCTTCTCGTCGCTATCGACAACGATTGTAACGTGCCGCTCTTGATTCTTCCCGATCGTGTGCGTCCACTCATGCGCAAGCGTGTTGTAAGTACATGACCTCTTCAGCTTGGATGAGGAATTGTAACGATCGAAGACCTCGCGCCCGATTTCGATCGACACGAGTTCGTGCGCGTCCGCGAGCACCATTCCGATGCCGTGTGTAACCACAAGGTTATTGCTGTAGTTTTGACGAATTCCCGTCCCGCGGCATGAAATTGTATCGTCACTCTTGTTTGGATTTGTGCAGGTTCCCGCGTAATCGGGTCCTTGCTTATAGTATGTCCCCGTCACGCCAAGGATCGCTGAAAAGAAGTGGTAGCTGTTCGTGGAATTCCGAAGGAGCCCCGCCGCGCCCGCTGGGTCGGCCATTCCACGAGGCAGGCCTTGCTGTTGGTAGTCAGGCCCCACGAAGATTTGCGGATATTGAGCAGCGACGGTGGCGAAATCACGCCACAACTCTGGCGTGGCGAACATCTGGTCGATCGTTGCGACGATGGCTTGCAACTTCGCTTTCTCTTCGCCGGCACCACTCACCTCGATGGCAAGTCGCGATTGTGCGGCCGCGGGTTGCGCAGCGGCCGCAGCCGGGTCTGGCGGAGCCACCTGCGTACTTGGCACTGCGACGGCAGATGCGGGAGCAAGAGGCGTGGAGGACATGGGTGGAGATGCCGGTTCTCGTGAAGCACAGCCCGGACCGCCCACCTGAGGCAGGCAAGACGCGACAGGAGGCTCCCCGCACGAAACTAGAGGAAGGACTAGCGCTAGCAAGCAGACGTTCTTCACAACTTGCGTATCTGCTCGTGCGCAGGCGGGATCCATAGTCATTTCTCCGGCCGCATTTGTTGGGCGTAACTCTCGGCGCCACCACGGTCCGACGCTTAGCGCCGCTTGCGTAGCTCTCGGTTCGAAAGGCGCGACTTCACCAGTTCAACGGGACGGCGCTCGTGCAATTTGAGCCGCTATGCGACGCGCAAAATTGGCGACGAACTCTTTGACAGATGCAGGTCCAACGGTCCAACGGCTCGTCACCGACTCGTGTCTCTCTTGCACTTCAGACGTTCAAATTTCTATCACCGCTCGCATCCTCGACAACCTTCTCCGAAAGCTCCAATTCCTGCCAGCGCCGCTTCGCCCCCGGATCGAAGATGCACAGCGGGTGATGGCTCGTCGTCTCCCGCTTGCCCCAAGGCCCGCCACTCTCCGGATCGAACCATTTCCGGCACTCGCAGTCGCGCCAGGTCGGGTTGTTCGCGCATTGGTGGCGCTCGACGCGCTGAAACGGCGGCGCCGCGAACTTGATCTGCGCGAGCGGATTGACCCACGCCACGACGGATAGCGTGTCGGTGCAAACGGCGACGCCGGTTTTCGCGTAGGTGCGGGCGAGCCAGGCGGCGAGTTTGTGGCGGGCGTTGCGGTTGATGGCCCAGGCGCGGGTGAGTGGCGTGCTGAGGCGGTGGAAGGGCGTCATTTGGTTAGGCCCGTGGTTTCGCCGGCTAGGTATTTCAGGACTTGGGAGAGGAAGGGCTCGTAGACGGGGTCGACGCGGAGGCCGCGGGCGCCTTCTTTCAGGCGGCGGTAGCGGGCCCAGACGGTTTCACGCTCCGTGCGTTTGCGGGCGGGGCGACCGGCTTTGCGGGTCGGTGTGCCGAGCATTTGGTCGAAGAGGCGGAGCTGGTTTGGTTCGTCGGGCTCGTCCGCGTCGTCGACCAGCGCAGCTAGACGAAGCAGACGTTGAATGGGGAACGTGTTTGGCGGGAGCGTCGAGAGGCGGACCACGACGGCCGGTGCGAGGCCTCGCGCCAGGGTCACGGCGGTCGAGACGTGGCCGGGTGTCTTGCCGATGCGCGAGGCGATCACGGTTTGGGCGAGGCCGGATTCGCAGAGGTAGTTGTACTTGCGGCCTAGCTCCCAGAGCGCGACGTCTTCGCGCTGCACGTTTTCGATGAGGCTTTCGTAGACGCCGTCGGTGCGAACGACGAAGCACGGGACTTCGTCGTTCTTCAGTCTCCCCTGCTCTTTCAGCAGCCGAAGGGCGCGGAAGCGGCGCTCGCCGGCCTTGATTTCGTAGAGGCCGCTCGAGTCGGCCTCGCGCACGACAAGGTTTTCGAGCAGGCCGTAGGTGGCGATCGATTCGGCGAGCTCGGCGATGCGTTGGAAGGTGCGGCGCGCCTGATGCGGGTCCGGGCGGAGCCGCGCCAGCGGGACCATGATGATGTCGGGCATGGGTGCGCCTCACGCTTCCTTGACGTAGTAGAGCTTGCCGTCGCTGAGCTCGATGGCGCCGACGCCGTCTTCGACCGCTTTTTGTTTGCTGGCCACGATCTCCTCGACGCTTGCCTCGCGGATGGCCGTGCCTGTTTCGAGCTCGACGAGCTGCGGGGTGACTTCGCCCTGGTGTGCCTCCCAAGCCTTGCGAAACGCGCACAAGGGGTGATGCTTGCCCTCGACGATACCCGCCCACTCTTGGCAAACGCAGCCGGTCGGCGGCTGGATAGCGGGCGCCTCAGGCGCGGGTTTGGTGTCGCTCGCGGGGCTCGGTGACGCCGTACCCTCCGCTACCGGCTCGAGCGCCCGCGCCCCGCTGACCACGGCTCGTTCGCGCGGCAGGTCGGGGCTGCGCAGCTGTTGCGCTTCCCAGTGCTGTTTGTGGACGCAGATCGGGTGGTGCTCCTTCTCCTTGCCGGCTGGCTTTTGCCACTCGCGGCAGATGCACTCGCGGGGCCCGACGGCGTGATGGGAACCGCGCGAGACGGACCTCTCGATGGGAATTCGCTCGGACTTCTCCGGCGATCGGACAGTGCCGAGGATGCGACCACTCGGTGCGCGTAGTTGCGTGTCTCCGTGTTGCTCGAAGATGCGTACCTTCAGCGCGGCTCGAGCATCGCGATCGCGCCAGGAACGGAACTCGCTTTGATTTAGACGATAGAGCTTCATGGACAGACCTTTGCTGCACGGGCGAATGAGCCACCACGCGCGCCGCGGCCGCCCACGCCTTCGCCACAACGCTCAACGGTGGTGACACAAACAATCCATTTGGCTCAAGAAAATCTTCGAGCCGAAATCGGCGCGCTCACCGGTTCTGACTAGTGATTAACGGAGCCAGCTCTTGGGTTTTGGGGCCTTGATCGTCCATCGTCGCGATCGAAAGGCAGGCCACTCATGGCGATGATGTCTGACTCCGAGGTACGGAGCCTCGCGACTACGCTCGAAAACTACGAAACGCGCGAAAAGAAGCGCGAGCTGGAGAAGCGGCAGGAAAAGAAGGAGAACCACCGCAAGTGGATGGAGCTCCTCTATACCGGCGCGGGCGTAGCAGGCGCCGCGGGCATCGGCTTCATGCACGGGCGCTTCGAGGATGACGACGGCAACTTCTTCATCCCGCGCACCACGCTACCCGCCGACATCACGATTGGCACGCTCGGCGTGTTGGTCGGCTTCGGCATGGGCTACATGGGCACCAAGAAAGAGAGCGGCAGCAAAGGAGAGGAGGGCTCAGAAGCCGGCAGGGCAGTCTTTCAGCTCTCTCGAGGCATTCTGGACGGCGCCACCGCCATGTATTTCCGGAAGCACGCGCGCTCCGGGAAACTCGCTGACAAGTTCTGGGCCGGTGGCGTGCCCGAGATCATGGGGCCGTCGTCGCATCCGTCGTTCGGCGCGGCGCCGCCGGTGAACGTGGCGATGACCGATTCGCAGCTCGCGGCAGCGTTGCGCCGCAACCTCTAGCGCCCGCCATCGCCGGCGCTCGCAACCACGGCCCGCAGCACCCGGCGAGGTGAGCAGCGGAGCTCTGCTCGAAGAACGGAATCCTGAGAAGCACGAGGAGAAATCAGCATGGCAAGTTGGGAAACAATCATGGGTGACGACGACGATTTCGGCGAGATTGGCGCCGAGCTCGACCTAGTCGCGGGAATGGGCACGTCCGAAATTGTCGGTGGTGAGGAAGACGATGACGAATGGGGCGCCGACGAAGACTTGCTGAACGCGCTCTCCATCGGAGCGGCTCGGCGCGGCAAGCACAAGAAAGCAAGCGCCCTGCGGCGCGCCGCGCAGAAGATTCAGGCCTATCGCAAGGTCGATCCCGGCGCCGTGGCGATTCGGCAGCGTGACCTGAGCAAGCGCCGACGCTTCCCACTCGGTTTCCAGCCGACCACGGTGACCGCCGGCGCAACGTCGAACATCCCGGCGGCGCCGCAGGACATGTTCCGGCCCGAACGCCTCGTCATTCCGTCGGACATCGCGTTCGATTTCGGCGTTCAGGACGTCAAGGTCGGCAACACGTCGCAGCTCGTGAGCGGCGGGGAGGTACCGGCGGCGCTCTTCACCGAGGTGTCGATCGACACGCACGTGCACTTCAAGACGGCCGAGATCGGTAACCAGATCAGCGTCTCGGTGCGCAACAAGACGGCCGGCGACATCGAGTTCTCGGCCGGCATCATCGGTACCGTCGTTCAGGCGTAGGCGAGCGCGAAACGCGGAAGGTCGAGGGCAATGCCGTGCAAGTCGTGGTCAATCTCGGGGACATTCCGCTGGCGAAGCGGAGCCGGTTTCTCGGCTTGTTCATCAAGCCGGTGCTCGACGCGCTCGTCGAGATCAACCGCTTCTACCTACGCACGCACCACGTCCCCGAGCTCTACCGCGCTCGCGTTCGCTACCGGCCCGAGCCAGACGACGGCACGCCTGAGGAATTTGCGGCGATTCCGAAGATTCTGTCGCGGGGCTGGGGCGACTGCGACGACCTCGCCCCCTGGCGCGTCGCGGAGCTTCAGGAAGCGGGCGAGCCGGCACGCATACGCATCACTTGGCGCCGTCCCCGTGGGCGCCGCCTCTACCACGTGCTCGTGAGGCGCGGAGACGGACGCATCGAAGACCCCTCTCGCCTCCTCGGAATGTGAACGGAGCCAGTCATGATCGGAAAACTACTCATCCCAGTCGCGATCGGCGGCGGCCTGCTGCTGCTGCTTTCGTCGAGCTCCAAGGCGGCGACGGCGCCACGCAATCCGTTCGACGTCCTACCCACCAACCTGCGCGTGCTCGCGGCGCAAGCTCAGGGCACCAACGACCCCGGAATGCTTGAGCAGACGGCTGCACAGCTCGAGATGCAGGGCTTCGTTCAAGCCGCGGGCGTGCTGCGCATGCAGGCCGACCAAATTCGGCGGGTGCGGGCCGGCACGACGCCGGCAGCCGTCGCGGCGCAAAACAGCGTGCCCGCAACGCCAGCGAGCACGCCTTCCACTGTCCAAACACCGCCTTTCTTCCCGGTTTCGGATACGCACACCCCGGCCGCGACGCTCAGTCCGGACCTGCAAAAGCTCGCCGCCGAAGCCATCCAAAACGGCACCGTGCCAGTTCTGACCAGCACCGCGTTCGTGCTCGAGCGGGCAGGCTTCCCCGAGCTCGCCGAGGACTTGAGGCAACGCGCGCGCACAGCCGCGACCAAAGCTGCGCCCCCCGCGCAAAAGGACCTCCCGAACGTCGCGCTCGATCCAAGCATGCCGCCCGATCTCGCACTCGAGGTCGCGCGACAGCTGCAGCTTCAAGGCGACCCAGCCGCTCTCGAAGCGCTGGCTCGCGAGCTCCGCCTACGCGGCTTCAACAACACGGCCGACCAGGTCGAAGCCAAGGCGAAGCAAATCCGCGCAATGCTCGACGCCGCTCGGACGATGCACGACATCGATCAGGAGCTCAAAACCCCCGGCATCGTTCCACCGCTGCCTGCAGGTGGCGGCGCGTCCGCAGCGCCACCGACTCAACAGCTCCCGCCCATCACGGTTACGGCGACGCCGCCCGGACCTCTGCCGTTGCCGTCGATGCCCATTCCACAACCGCAGCCGGCCGAGCGTTCCAAGGCTCAAATTCTCGCCGATTCAGTGTCGACGAGCCTCAACAACCTCATCGATCAGTACGGCAGCGTGCCGAAGGCTCGGTACAAGGAAGACCAGGGCCTCGTGCAGCGCTTTCAAAGCGAGGAGCACCTCACGGCCGATGGCAAGTACGGGGCGACGACAGCGCTGCACGTTGCTCGCTATGCGTCCGACATCCCGCCGCCCTTCTATTGGAAGAAGGGCGCCGGTCAGAAGGACCTCAATAACTACCGCAGCAACCTCGAGTCGGTTGCGCTTGACGCCGAGCAGCTCGGCAACCTCGACCGCGCGGCGCGCCTGCGTGCCAGTGCCGCAAAAGCATCGCTCGCCTGAAGGAGAGAGCCATGGTGGACCTCTATTTCCCCGCGATTTCAACCTTCGAAGCCATGCCCGACGAGCTGCCGGCGGTCGGTTGCTTCGGCCACGAGATTGTCGGTCAAGAAGACAGCTTCCGGCTGCACGTCGCCCCGTCGGGCATCAGCGTGAAAGGTCGCTACTGGCGCGAGGGGCACCTGCTCAAGGCAGTGGTGCACGTCCAGGCCGTCGGTAGCGCTCCCAAGACGGTGACCGCCGAGGTCGACCTACGGCCGATCGCGGCCGCGCTCAAAAAGTGGCATCGCCGCCAACATCAGAGCGGCGCGCGCGTCGGCGGCTGGCCGGGCAGCTTTATCAACGCGGTCAAGAAGGTCGCAAAATCGAAGCTAGTTTCGCAGGTCGCGAGCAGCGTGAAGAGCGTCGTCCAAAGCAAGATCACGGGCGGCGTTATCGGCGCAGCTGCTGTCATCTTTCCGCCCGTCGGTGTCCCCGCGGCAGCCGCGTACGCCACGGCCAACACGGCGATGGCCGCGATCGACAAGGCCAACGAGATCAAGAACCGCGCCCGCGCCATCTTGTCTGCGGGCTCGCCAGCTCAAAAAGCCGCACTGCAAGCGCGTGCCCCCGCGATCAAGCAGGTCATGGCGCGCGCCGCGCAGGTCAAGAAGAAGCTGCGCGAGATTGCCTCCCGCGCGAGTCGTGGTGACGTGGCCGCTCGCAAGACCGCCCGCATTTTCGGGCATGTCGTCGAGCATCGCCGTCGCGTGAAGACGCACGGGCAAAAGCTCCAGGGCAAGACCTCGACGCCCGGGCTCCTCGTTACCGAGTACGGCAAGATCGTCCCCGGGCAGTGGCTGCTCTCCGCGGCCGCGCAGGGCGGGCTGCCGCTGCTGCACGCCGCGGCCGAGCACGTCGTCCCGAAAGCTTTGCCGCCGGCTCATCACGCAGCACTGGCGCACAGGGCGCCCCATCACGCCGCCCACAAGAGGCACCGATGAGGCACGCCGAGGCACCGGAGCCCACCGCTAGCGTTTACGTCCAGCCATCTCCGCACGGCATCTGGACGGACAACAATAACTTCGGCTTTTCAACGCCGTTCGGGCCGCAGCGCGACAATCGCGAGCGCATCATCAACCTGCCCGAGTGGGGCGAGCCTTCCGTGTGGACGGTGAGTCTCGGCATCGAGTTTTCGGGAAAGGCGTGGCCCGGCACGACACGCGGCTTCGACGTCGTCGCCGACGTCACCTTTGGCGTGGGTGGCGCGACCGAGACGGTGCTCGTCGACTGGCTCGCCGGCACGACGTTTTCGGTGCCGATGAACGCGATCTCCATCAACGCCTTCTGGGCGTCGCCCGAGACCGGCGGCGCCGGCTCGAGCCGGCCCGAAGACGTGAAGCTGAGCGTGCTGCTCGGCCGTGGCGCCCGCGGCGGCGGCCTTCCGCCGTCCAAGTTCGCACCGCTACTAAACGGCGAGCCGTACGTGACGCTGGTCGACAATGCCATCGTCGACCCGGTCGCGCGCATCCCCAACTTCGGCAAGCGGCTGTTTCCCGTGCCGCTCGACCGCGACGACCTGACGAGCCTACTCGGCAGCAACAACTTCCTGCGCTTCTTCAGCGCGCCGGACCCTGCCGTTTCGGCTTTTCCGACCGGCACATTTCAGATCAACGAGCCCTTGCTGCGCAGCGGCGTCGTCGTGCCCGCGTTCTCCAAGTTCGTGAGCATCGAGAACGTGGGTGGCGGCGCCGGCGCGGCCGAAGTGCAGCTCAATTTCCAGCTCGACCTATGACGAACGAAGAATTCGCCACCTACCTCGACTCGCTTCCGCCCGAAGTGCGGGCCGCGATCTTCGAGACGCTCAAGCCGGTCGGCGACTACGCCGCCCAAGCCATCGAGGTCCGCACGTGGCTCGCCAAAGAGTTCCCGGCGCTGCGCCCACCGATTCGCGCTGCCCTGAGCCTAGCGCTCGCGAGGTTCCGATGATTGTCGAAAACAAACTCACTCCGCTCACGCGCGAACAGGCGGCCCGCGCGCTCACCGCCGCCTACCAGCAACTCACCGGGGCGCTGCCGACCACCGGTGTGACGGCTCTGCTTCTGGCTCAATCCGCGCTCGAGACCGGCAACTGGCAGAAAATTCACAACTTCAACTTCGGCAACGCGAAGGCCGGCGTCGACTACCCGCTGATCGTGCAATTCCGCTGCTCGGAGGTCGATGAGCACGGCGCCGAGCATTTTTTCGACCCGCCCGATTCGCACTGCAACTTCCGAGCGTACACCGACGCCGCCAGCGGCGCGCTCGACTACCTCAAGGTGCTGCACAACCGCCCGTCGTGGTGGCAGGCGCTGCACACCGAAAACCCGAGCTCGTTCGTCGACGCACTCGTGACGCCGCCCAAGTACTTCACGGCCAACCCGGCGACGTACAAGCAGACCCTAACCACGCTATTCGAGGCATTTCGCCCTTTAGTGGTGGCGGTCCTGGCAGCCCCGGCGGCGCCACGCCCGCCAATCGCACCTCCGCCGCCGGCGGTGGAGCCGCCCTCCTCCTCACCCTTGCCGCCGTCGGCCTCGTCTGGGGCAGCTTCCGACACCAAAGGCGAAAGTAGCGCCAGCGGTGGGCTCAGCGGGCTCATGGCGGTGCTGCGCTGGTTCGCTGCGCTGTTCCGCAGGGGCAAGGCGCCATGATCTACAAGAGCGCCCTTATCGCCGCGGCCGTCCTGGCCTTCGTAGCGCTCGTCACCGGCAAGACCATCCGCACGCAGCGCATGGTGACGCTCAGCGGGCTGAAGTACGAAATCACCCGCTACAGCGACGACACGATGGACGTCGCACGCGAAGATGGCCTGCGCTTCGGCGTCAGCAAAGACGGCAAGCTGCAGCGGACGGCCGGCACGCAGGCCCAGCTCGACGATGCAACGGTGCAAATGCGCACGACGTTCCTCTCCGAGCTCAGCGG
>Ga0302321_100004505_pt1 | contig 12085 bp, 10 predicted proteins | sample Fen_T0_1_FD_202505 | JGI IMG/M metagenome (GOLD analysis project Ga0302321, IMG submission 202505) | Peat permafrost microbial communities from Stordalen Mire near Abisko, Sweden - Fen_T0_1 | ecosystem: Environmental > Terrestrial > Soil > Wetlands > Permafrost | place: Sweden: Abisko...
ATTTTTGAGGTATGGTTTGATGGAGCAAATGGAGGAGATGGCTTTTACGGAGGAGCCAGGGAAACCAGGAAAATCGACAATAAAACATTTTATGATTGGGCAAATACTCATAAGATTGTCAGAGACTTACAACCATCTGCTGTCATGTTCAGTGATGCCGGCCCTGATGTCCGATGGGTTGGAAATGAAAGCGGAATGGGCAGCCTGACTAACTGGTGTCTTCTTAAGAAAGATGAGATGTATCCAGGTGGTGATTTTGCCGGAATTCTTGGGGCGGGTCAGGAAGATGGAAATTATTGGGTGCCGGCTGAAGTTGATGTCTCAATCAGGCCAGGATGGTTTTATCATAAGACTCAGGATTCACTTGTCAGAACACCTGAAAATCTTATGGAACTTTATTATTCTTCTGTCGGCAGAAACAGTAATCTGTTGTTGAATGTTCCACCTGACAGGAGAGGCCTTCTTCATGAAAATGATGTCAAATCCCTTCTTGGATTCAGAGAACTTCTTAATAAGGAATTTGAAAATGATCTGGCTAAAGGGAAAAAATCTTTTGCTTCATCGTCGAGGGGAAAAGAGTACGGGGCGTCATGCGTGAATGATGGAAATCCTGAAACCTACTGGGCTACAGATGACAATCAAACTACAGGTGAAATTATAATTGATCTGGGAGTTGAATCTGATGTCAATAGAATACTAATTCAGGAATATATAAAACTTGGACAGAGAGTGCAGGAATTCAAGGTGTCTGCTTTCAAAAATGGCGAATGGCTGAATCTTATTGACGGAACAACAATCGGCCATAAAATAATACGCAAGTTTCCTGTTGTAAAAGCGACAAAAATAAAGATAACTATCAGTAAGGCAAAGGCTTGTCCGCTTATTTCAAATGTTGAGATTTACAGAGCACCGGGGGTGTAGCTACTTTTACCTGAAGAGACACAATAGGTTGAAAATGTAGAGACAGGTCTCAGACCTGTCTCTACGTATTTTGATCGAACTCATTCCACATGAAACATTCTGGCAACCTTAACTGCAGCAGTAATCCTTTTTGTTAGTCCAGACCAGTTCTTTTTCAGAATGTGTTCTTTGGTTATAAGATTAGAACCTATGCCGACGCATGTTACGCCCGCATCAAACCATTCGGTCAGGTTCTCAAGGGTTGGCTCAACACCCCCTGTCGGCATTATGCTTGTCCATGGGCATGGCCCCTTAATTGCTCTGACAAAATCAGGTCCCCCGACTGAGGATCCGGGGAATATTTTTACAATCTCAGCGCCTAATTCCTCAGCTTGTCCAATTTCAGAGACTGTCCCGCAACCTGGGATCCAGAGAATTTTCCTCCTGTTGCAGACTTTTGCCATTTCCGGGTTCAGCAATGGAGATACGATAAAGTTGGCTCCCAACTGGAGATAAATTGAAGCTGTACCGGCATCAACGATAGAACCTGCACCCATGACCAGACCGGGTGTCTCTTTTTCAGCCCACTTATTAATCTCACTGAATAATTCGTGCGCATAATCACCACGGTTTGTGAACTCGAAAACTTTAATCCCGCTGTTATAACATGCTTTAATAACATTCCTGCATACCTCAGGATCTTTATGATAGAAAATTGGTACAATACCTGCTTCCTTCATTTTAAGTACGACATCTATTCGTGTGAATCGCGCCATGGATTTATTGTTAGTATAGACAAATGTATTTAAAAAAAAGCAAAAACAAAGTCTATAAAGTCGAAAGTCTATAAAGTCTATAAAGTCTATAAAGTCTGTAAAGTCTGTAAAGTCTGTTAAGTCTGTGAGTCTGTGAGTCTGTGAAGTCTGTGAAGTCTGTAAAGCCTGTAATGTTATAGAATTGTTTGATTTGACTTTAAGGACTTTCGACTTAACTGACTTTCGACTTATTTTATCATTATCTTAGCATCTCAAACTTTCAGCATGGCGCTAAACTACATCTGGATTGCTTTTTTCGTTATCGGTTTTATTGTAGCTCTCGGTCAGTTGATTTTTTCAGGGAATACGCAAATATTCAATGAACTGGTTAATTCAGTCTTTTCAAATGCCAAAACCGGATTTGAGGTATCACTTGGATTAACAGGGGCGCTAACCCTATGGATGGGTTTACTTAAAGTAGGGGAGAAGGGTGGTGTAGTTGCTCTCCTTGGAAAACTCATTGGTCCTCTTTTTGAAAAGCTTTTTCCCGGATTACCCAAAGGTCACCCGGCTTACGGATCAATAATGCTTAATATTTCTGCAAATATGCTTAATCTCGACAATGCTGCAACACCTGTCGGATTAAAAGCAATGAAGGAAATGCAGGAGGTAAATCCGGATAAGGAAACTGCATCAAATGCCCAGATAATGTTTCTGGTTCTTAATGCCGCCGGACTTACAATTATTCCGGTGAGCATAATTGTATACCGGACTCAATTGGGAGCAGCAAATCCGGCAGATATTTTTATACCTATTTTAATTTCGACATTTGCAGCCTCACTTACAGGTATGGTAAGTGTAGCTCTGATACAAAAGATTAATCTCTTTGACAAGGTGATACTTGCTTATCTGGGTGGCCTCACAGCAATTATTATAGGTATCATAATATATTTTAGCCGTCTTCCCAAAGAGCAGATCTCAACCATCTCAACCTTTGCTGCCAATTTCATCCTGATGTCGATCATATTGCTTTTTATCGTTATGGCATTCATAAAAAAAGTAAATGTTTACGATGCTTTTATCGAGGGTGCAAAAGAGGGATTTAATACTGCTATACGGATTATCCCATTCCTGATAGCTATTCTGGTTGCGATAGGTATCTTCAGGGCTTCAGGAGCAATGGACTTCATTATAACAGGAATAACGAAGTTTTTTGCATGGCTGGGTCTTGATACAAAATTCACAGGGGCATTGCCTGTTGCACTTATGAAACCATTATCGGGGAATGGCGCCCGTGGAATGATGATAGATGCCATGAGAATAAACGGACCTGATTCTTTCATCGGCAGATTAGCCTGTACTATGCAGGGGACAACAGATACAACATTCTATATTGTAGCAGTGTATTTTGGGTCCGTAGGAATAAAAAATGCCAGGTATTCGATTGGCTGCGGTCTGCTTGCAGACCTGGCAGGATTTACAACAGCCATTTTTGTTTCATATCTCTTCTTTACTTAAATAAAGGTCAGATGTGACAGCTACAATAATGGAATATAATCAGATGAATTTTCGAATTATCGCTGAACAAATCTTTCTGGCCGGGGTAGATAGCGTGCTGCCCGACAAGCTGATAACGAGTGTGATGTGTCTCAAAGACGGCGTACTGAAAATCTCTGACATGAGTTTTTCTGCAAATTTAATAGAAAATATTTTTGTTATAGGCGCAGGTAAAGCCAGTGCATTGATGGGAAAAGAGGTAGAAAAAATTCTTGGAGACAATATTACTGATGGTCACATAGTTGTGAAATATGGATATACCTGTAATTTAAATTTTATAAAGGTGACGGAAGCTGGTCATCCGTCGCCAGACTCAAGTGGATTCAAAGCTACGGGCGAAATACTGAAAATAGCTGAAGCAGCAAGCTGTAACGATCTGGTTATTTGTCTGTTGTCGGGTGGTGGGTCTGCTTTGCTTACAGATGTGACCGTAGGGTGTTCTGTTGAAGATATGATAAAAGTTAATGATCTCCTGGTCAGCTGTGGAGCCTGTATCAGTGAGATCAATGCAGTGCGCAAACATCTGTCAGCTGTAAAAGGCGGTGAGCTCGCCAGAGTTGTATTTCCTGCTACTCTGATCTCTCTTATTTTATCTGATGTACCTGGGAATCAACTTGATGTGATAGCTTCAGGACCTACGGTACCCGATCCAACTACATTTCATCAGGCTTTAGAGGTTCTTTCAAAATACAGATTAACAACTTTGGTCCCAAAGGGAATTCTTGTTCATCTTGAAGAAGGTGACGCCGGGATTCGACCTGAAACTCCAAAAGCTGATGATCCGGTATTTGAAAAAACATTTAACATTCTGGTCGGCACCAACCGTAAGGCGCTGGAAGCTGCAAGCAGAAGGGCAATGGAATTTAATATTAATGCTGTCATAATTAATGATCAGCTGCAGGGTGATGTAACTTCCGTAGCTGAATATCTTGTTGCAACAGCTTTAATATATCAGAGAAAGGAATCCGAAATAAAACCAATATGTTTATTATTCGGCGGCGAAACTACAGTAAAGGTAAACAGACCAGGCACCGGAGGAAGAAATCAGCATCTGGCTTTACTGACGGCACTTCTGCTTAAAGACAAACCGGGAATTACTGTTCTTTCAGCCGGCAGTGATGGGAGTGACGGAACAACAAAGGCTGCAGGCGCAGTGGTCGATTCAGATACATTTTCATCAGCACTTTCAGCGGGAATCAATTCTGTGAAGTATGTGGAAGAATTCGATTCTTTCCATTTCTTCAAAAAATCAGGAGGACATATTATCACCGGCCCAACTATGACAAATGTGATGGATATTATCCTGGTTATAGTAGAATAGACATTGATAGGATAAACTCTCGACATACAAACCACGCAACTGATCGCAAGACGTATAATGACGATAATAATTAATAAATTTTTACTATGAAAAATCTTTTACCCTTAACCTTAATTTTATTAAGTTTGATCTCATGCAGTCAAACACAAAAAAAGATTGCTGATGATAAAATAATACCTGTTATTCAGGTTATTGACAGTTCTGATATGACTAATAATTTTTACGATAATGTTGAAACATATTCTCTTCCGGTCAGGGATCTGGCTATTGATGGTGAAATAGCAAATCCCGGGAAGGTTGATTTTAAAGGACTGCCTGTTCATTCTGTCATAGTTAAAGAGACGCTTCTCGATAGCACGGGAAGTGACAGATTTGTCGGGGCATACAGATACGATGGCTATTCCCTTTTTGATATTCTTGATAAAAGTATTCTTAAAAAGGCTAACTCCGCTGAATTTAAGCCAATTATAGACTTGTATGTCGAAATTGAAAACGCAGATGGTGACAAAGTTGTCTTCAGCTGGGGTGAGATCTATTATCCGAATAACCTTCATAAAATTATTATTGCACGAAGCGTTGCAAGAATTGTTCCGTCTAAAACAAAAGAGTTATGGCCGCTTCCTGCTGAAAGCAAGATAATTGCAGGAAGCGACCTGGTTACTGAAAGAAATATTTCTTCTCCGGTTAAAATAACCGTCAAATCGTATTCTCATTCATTTGCCGTTCAGCAGGGTATGACACCAATGTTTTCGCCCGGTATTTCTATCTTCAGTTCTTCAAAAAAGGTTGGTCAGATAGAAAGTGTCCCTCAGAACCAGTCCATTACAACTTTTAACACAATTTTTTATGGGAGAGGGAAGGGTATTCACAGCACAACACCATTCACCGGAATTCTTTTAAAAGATGTGCTGATAAAGGATTATCCTTTGAACAGGGAAAACCTGAAAACAGGTTTGGTATGTATAGTAGGCAAAGATGGGTATAGAAGTGTTATAACATACTCTGAACTTTTTAATCGTAATGACCAGCAGGAGTTTATGCTGATCAAAACCAAACCGCAGGAGGACGGTGGTTTGTACCGGATTTTTGCGGCTGCAGATTTCTTTTCCGACAGAGCAATTAAATCAGTAAGCGAAATTCACCTATCTAATTAATTAATAAACAGAAGATCATGAAAACAAAATTATTAGTTCTGGTATTCAGCATGGCATTAATCAGTAATAGTTACGGAAATAAAAATTCAAACATGAATCAGCAGGAAACAAAAACATCTGTTAAGGCTCCGGTCGCAGAATATGGAATGATGATAACAGCCAAACTTAGCATAAAAGCTGATAAAGTGAAAGATTTTCTGGCTGCCGCAAAGGAGATAATTGAAAAATCTAATAAAGAAGCCGGATGCAAATCATACCAGCTTTTTCAGGATCCTTACGATAGCACAAAGTTTATCTTTGTCGAGGAATATAAAAACCAGGCTGCCGTTGATGCTCATTTTGCGTCTGATTATTTTAAGGCATTCGGACCAAAAATTGGCAATTTTGTTCAGGAACCGGCTAAAATAAAAATAGTTACAGTATTAAAAGAGGTGAATCAGTAAAATTTGTCCCAATCAAGGTATAATGAAGGCTCTTGTTCTCGAGAACTATAATGAACTTGTTTATAAAGATGTTCCGGATCCTGTCATTAAGAAGGATGAGGTACTGGTAAAAGTGATGGCATGTGGTATATGCGGATCAGATGTACATGGAATGGACGGCAGCACCGGAAGGAGAATACCTCCTGTAATCATGGGGCATGAAGCATCAGGAGTCATTGCGCAAACAGGTTCAGAAGTGAGCATATGGAAAATAGGAGACAGAGTTACTTTCGATTCTACGGTTTATCCACTCAATGACTGGTTTACACTTGAAGGAAAATATAATCTGAGCGACAACAGGGAAGTTCTTGGTGTTTCCCCGGGAACTTATAAGAGAGACGGTGCTTTTGCTGAGTTCATTGCTATTCCTCAACATATTTTATATAAAATACCTGCAAAAGTCACCTTTGAACAGGCAGCAATGGTAGAAGCTGTTGCTGTTGCTCTTCATGCCGTCAATCTGTCAGGGATAAGGATGGGAGACAGATGTGTTGTTGTAGGAGCCGGGATGATAGGTATCTTTATCCTTAAACTTCTCAAATTATCAGGTGCTTCAGCAATCGTTGCAGTTGATAATAATCCTCTTAAACTCGAACAGTCCCGGTCTGCCGGTGCAGATTTATCGATTATGGCATCTGATGGAGAACTTCTCAATAAGATTTCAGAGATCACAAATAGCAGGGGTGCAGATCTTTCATTTGAAGCTGTTGGTGTGAGTGAATCAGTTAATACTGCTATTGATGTATTGAGGAAAGGAGGTAAAACTGTTCTTGTAGGGAATCTATCACCTGGTATTGACTTTCCCCTTCAGAAAGTTGTTACCCGCGAGCTAAAAGTACTGGGTAGCTGTGCAATACGAGGTGAATACGAAACTGTTCTTGCCTTGATGGAATCAGGTAAGATAATTGTTGAAGATCAGATTTCAGCAACTGTCCCCCTCTCACAGGGAGCTATTTGGTTCAATAAACTCTACAAAGGAGAGGAAAACCTTAATAAAGTTATATTAGTACCCTGATTTTTTGCCATGGCTGGACGAATTTTCAATATTTCGATAGCGGGTTGCAGTAAAGTTGCGCATCTTCATGCTAAAGCTATTGACGCAATTCCGAATGCCCGGCTCACCGGAGTCTGGAACAGAACAGCCAGTAAGGCAGTCGAATTTGCCACACTCTATAAGACATCTTCGTACCCTGATGTTACAAGTATGGTGAAAGCTTCCGGGTCGGACCTTGTAATTGTTTGCACAGCTCACCCTTATCATAAGACACCAGCTCTTGAAGCTGCATTGGCAGGAGCTAATGTACTGGTTGAGAAACCCCTTAGTTCCAGTCTTCAGGATTGTGATGAAATCATAGAAGCCTGTAAAAGGATGAACGTGAGTCTGGGAGTTATTAGCCAGAGAAGATGGTATGAACCTGTGAAAAGGGTAAAGCAGGCAATTGATGCAGGGAAGATAGGGAAGCCTCTTCTGGGTGTTGTTACCATGTTAGGCTGGCGCGACAAGGCATATTATGACTCAGATGAATGGAGGGGCTCCTGGGAAACCGAGGGTGGTGGAGTGCTTGTTAATCAGGCTCCGCATCAGCTTGATCTGCTCTTATGGTATATGGGTGACGTCGATGAAGTTTATGGCATATGGAAAAACCTGAATCATCCATATATTGAGGTTGAGGATACTGCGGTTGCGATTGTTAAATTCAGAAATGGAGCAATTGGTAATATCCTGGTGAGTAATTCTCAGAAACCCGGCTTGTACGGTAAGGTTCAGATTCATGGCAAGAACGGATCTTCAATTGGTGTCCAGACAGACGGAGGAGCGATGTTCATAGCTGGTCGGAGCGGCGTTACAGAACCGCCTGTAAATGACTTGTGGACTATTCCGGGGGAAGAACACTTACTTAATGAATGGATCGGGCAGGATACAAGTACTTTTAATAACTGTGACCCGACTATCAGGTATATACAATATCAGATTGAAGATTACCTTAATGCAATCGAAAACAAAATGAAGCCGTCTGTAACTGGCGAAGATGGAAGAAGAACTGTGGAATTATTTACAGCAATTTACCGTTCGGCGCGTGATGACAAACCTGTGAAGTTTCCGCTTAAACCGGAAACCGGGACAGATAAAAATAAAAAGTAAAACTATATTTAACCACGGAATTACCCGGAGTAAGAACACAGAGTAACAAAGGTAAATGTACCGACAACCATCAAAATGTAACCAGTAAAAGTAACAACTACCACTTAATATTCTTTCTATGCCCTTAGTTATTGTAATCCTTGGAATATGTCTTCTTCTCTTTCTCATTCTAGTCCTTAAATTTGATTCCTTTTTATCCTTTGTAATCGTTTCACTGGCCGTTGGTTTGGCTGAAGGAATGCCAATAGACAAAGCTGTCGTTTCAGTTGAAAACGGCATCGGAAGCACGATGGGTTTTCTTGTTCTCATATTATGTTTCGGATCAATGCTTGGGAAACTGGTTTCTGATAGTGGAGCAGCGCAGAGGATAACTTCCAGGCTTGTTAGTGCATTTGGGATTAAACATATACAGCTTGCACTGATGCTAACAGGATTCATTGTTGGTATATCGTTGTTCTTTGATGTCGGTTTCTTCATTATGATCCCTCTGGTATTCACTGTAGCAGCCTCAACAGGTCTTCCCTTACTTTATGTCGGATTGCCTATACTTGCGGCACTGTCAGTTACTCATGGTTTCCTGCCTCCTCATCCGGCTCCAACTGCTATCGTAAATATGTTTCATGCGGATCTTGGAAAAACATTAATATATGGACTGATCGTTGCTATTCCGGCAATTATAATATCAGGACCTGTCTTATCTAAAGCGCTTGGTAAAATTAAAGCTAAACCATTGGCTGAGTTTTTGAATCAGAAGCTTTTAACTGAGGAAGAAATGCCAGGATTCTGGATTAGTTTCTTTTCTTCGCTGCTACCGGTAATTCTGATAACGATCTCTACGATTGCCGGATTTTTTCTGACCGGAGACAGCGAGCTAAGAAAAGTGCTGGGCTATATAGGAAACCCTGTGATTGCAATGCTGATATCTGTCTTATTTTCTATTTATTCGCTCGGGCTGGCAAGAGGTCGCAAAATGACTGATATAATGAGCTCACTGGCCCATTCAGTCACCACAATTACAATGATCATGTTACTCATTGCCGGTGCGGGTGCACTTAAACAGGTACTTGTCGATAGCGGTGTAAGCAAATACATCGGTGAAATGCTGAGTCAGTCAGCACTATCGCCTTTGTTCCTTGGTTGGCTGATAGCAACAATACTGAGATTTTGTGTGGGGTCAGCAACCGTGGCAGGTATTACCACTGCCGGTATTGTACTCCCATTGGTCACAGGGGGGTTGGTCAAGCCTGAACTTATGGTACTTGCAATCGGAGCCGGCAGTCTGATGTTCGGCCATGTTAATGATGGCGGATTCTGGCTTTTCAAAGAATACTTTAATCTGAGCATTAAAGATACACTAAAGACATGGAGCTTAATGGAAACTTCAATCGGGATCATGGGGCTGATTGGAGTGATGTTGCTTAGCCTTCTGGTAAAATAAAACGGTTGTCCCAGTCTAATTGACAATTCATCCGGCTCAAATAAATCGCTATCTTTAAGTTCTGTATTTCGGTTATCAATAAAATAAAATAAATACTCAGTATGAAAATAAAATTTATAGGAGCAGCAAGAGAAGTAACAGGAAGCAAACATCTGATAACCACTCAGGCAGGAAAAAAGATACTGCTTGATTGTGGCATGTTTCAGGGTAAGGGACTAGAAACTGACGGGATGAACCGTGACCTAATGCTTGACGCTTCGACGGTTGATCATATTATACTTACTCATGCACATATAGATCACGCCGGATTAATTCCCTATGCGTATAAACTTGGTTTCAGAGGATCAGTGATCTGTACAAACGGTACCCGTGATCTTTGCGCCATAATGCTGGCCGATTCGGCATTTATACAGGAGCATGACACCATGACTTTCAATAAGCGAAGAATCAAGAAAGGTTTGCCAACTGTAGATCCGATTTATTCCCAGGCTGATGCAACTGCATGTATGGGTCTGTTTATAGGTGTGCCAAATGAGATGAAATTCAGAATTGATGAAAATATTAAAGTTAAGTTTACCAATACCGGGCATATGCTCGGCAGCGGTGTGGCGAATATCGAAATAACAGAAAACGGACATGTAAAAAAAATTGCCTATACGGGAGATATAGGCCGTCCGGTTGACCAGATTCTTGCTAATCCTCAACCTTTTCCTCAGGCTGATGTACTGATCACTGAATCGACTTATGGCGACAGGTTGCATCAGCCTTCGAAAGATGCAGAGGAAGATCTTCTTAGCATACTGATTGATACTTGTGTTACTAAGGGGGGAAAACTAATCATACCCGCTTTCAGTGTCGGACGAACACAGGAAATCGTATTCTCATTAAATAATTTTTTTAATGCTGGCCGACTTCCTAAAATTGACATATTTGTAGATAGCCCCCTGGCCGTGAATGCCACAGCTGTATTCCGGATGCATCCCGAGTGTTTTAACAAAAACTTCAGTGATGTAATGGAAAAGGATCCTGATCCTTTTGGTTTTGATAATCTCTATTATATCAATAAAGTAGAAGATTCAAAGAAGCTAAATGATCATAAAAAGCCATGTGTGATCATTTCAGCTTCAGGCATGATGGAAGCAGGACGCATAAAACATCATCTCGCTAATAATATCACAGATCCCAAAAATACAATTCTGATTGTCGGATATTGTGCACCAACAACACTGGGAGCACGAATAGGCAGGGGTGATAAAGAAGTTTCAATATTCGGTACTATATATCCGGTGAAGGCCGATATTAAAAAACTGGAATCTTTCAGCGGCCATGGCGATTATATGGAAATGATAAGCTTCCTGAGTTGCCAGGACAAAAACGCCCTTCAAAAGATGTTTATAGTTCATGGGGAATATGAAACACAGAAAAAATATGTTTCAACTCTTACTGCAGAAGGATTTAAAAACATTGAGATTCCGGCTAAGGGTCAGGAATTTGAAATTTAAAATATAACTATTTCTTTATGCAGAGACAGGTCCCAGACCTGTCTCTGCCATGATAATTTGAATTTTAGTACTGAATATACTTTCTTAACTCTTTTCTTGCCGATTTCCATTCAGGGAAGACTTCCGATAAAAGCTTATAATAATTTGGTCCGTGATTATGATGTTTAAGATGGCATAGTTCATGAGCAATTACATATTCAATATACAGATCCGATAATTTAATAAGCTCTGTGCTCAAGGTTATGATACCCTTATTTGAACAACTGCCCCACCTTCTTTTCATTGTACGGATAACCAGGCCTCCTGGCTTAAACATTTCGTTTCCGTTCTGACTGAGGACTTTGTTAAATAATTCAGGAAAGTGAATTAAAGCTTCTTCCTTGTATCCTTTGTACATCAGTTTTCTTATAACAGAAGAATCATCAGATTTCTCAGTTCCAAGTTCAATAATATTATCATTTATCCTGAAGTAAGGTTTCCCTGATTTCACGATTTTCAGAATATATTCATTACCACGGAAAAGATGCATTTCGCCGGGAGTGTAAGATTTTTTCAGGGAGCTATTGTCAAGTTTTCTGTAATTGTCACGATGTTTTAAGACCCATGCGTACTTTTCATTTACTATCCGGCTGATAGTTTTTAGCGAGGTCAGATTTGGAACTCTTACAATCACTGATGAATCGGGAAGCACACTTATCCCTATTGTTCGCCTTCTTGAGTAGATTACTTTAAATTCTATATCCTCTATTTTGTGAATTCTCTGTTCTTTCAATTCTGATAGTTTTTGTACGATTAATTGATCTCTGCAAATGAGTGAAAACTATAATTTTTCT
>Ga0302321_100004507_pt1 | contig 12082 bp, 9 predicted proteins | sample Fen_T0_1_FD_202505 | JGI IMG/M metagenome (GOLD analysis project Ga0302321, IMG submission 202505) | Peat permafrost microbial communities from Stordalen Mire near Abisko, Sweden - Fen_T0_1 | ecosystem: Environmental > Terrestrial > Soil > Wetlands > Permafrost | place: Sweden: Abisko...
GCGTGGTGATCTGCCTGCCGTCAGCTGCCTCACCGGAGCCGCTCGTTCGTCGACTACCCGCCTGGCTCGCGCCGCTGGCGCTTCTGGTCGGCGGGTACGAGCTATTTCGCCTGGTGTACTTCGGCTATCCGTTGCCGAACACCTTTTACGTGAAGACTTCCGGCGAAGGGCTGTGGCAGCGCGGAGTGAGCTACCTTTCGTTCGCGGGCGGCGAATTCGGTTGGCCCTTGCTCGGGGCGTGCCTAATTGCGCTGATTTTCTTGCTGATTCCAAACGCTCTCCTCGCCTCCAAGCGCACGACCCAATCCGGTCGAGTGCTGTTGCTCTGCACGGGCGCCGCCGGGCTCATCCACCTGCTGTACGTCGCGCGGGTCGGTGGGGATTTTCTCGATCTTTATCGTTTCTTGACGCCCCTCTTGCCAGCGACCTTCTGCATCTTGACCTGCGCGGCGGGCGTTCTGTTCACCGCCGCCGGGCGACCGATCCGCTTCGCTGCATCGGGAGTCGCCGCCTACCTGCTCGTCGCCCATGGCCGAAGTCAGCTAGCGATGGCGCGCGAAGCGACTCAAGTCGCCTCCAGCTCGCGCGCGGCACTCCGCCTGGAACCGCTCGGTTGGACGCGCTTGTATGCCCTCCGCTGGCAAGGCATCGGCAGATGGCTGGCTCGAGCCAAGGCCGAAAATGATTCCACAGCTATCGGAGCCGCGGGCGCCCTGCCCTTCTTCTCCGAGCTCCCGAACCTCGATCTATTCGGGCTCAACGACCTGGAAATTGCCCGCCACGGGCGGATCATCGGCAACCGCCCCGGCCACCAACGCTTCGCTGCGATGGACTACGTGTTCGCCCAAGAGCCGACCTTCGTCTTCATGCGTCCAGAGTCGACTCCGCTGGAGCCAGGGCGGCTGCGCTACGATAGCTATTGGACGAGCCGCGGCTACCTGCCGATCGAGATCCGAATCGACCGCGAGCTGTGCGCCTGTCCGGAGACCTTCTATCACCAATTCCTGGTGCGTCGCGAACGCGCAGGCTCCTTGCGCGGACGCCCGGACGTCGTGGTGGGCGGCCCGTAGCCTAACGAGTCGCCGCGTAGAAGCACAGCTCGAGCTCACGACTCTCGGCACCGAAGATCTCCATCCGAACTTCGCGGGGCGAACCGCGAAACTGAGTCGTCGAAAACTGAAACGGTTGCCAGCCCGACTCCGGTAGATGCGCATGCGAGCCCAGTTGGACGCCATCGACGGCAAACGAAACCATCACCTTCGGCCAGCCCTGATCTCGGAACCGGAAGAACGAAAACCCGATGTAGCCGTACAGTTGATCGCCCAGCGGAACATCGGCAAAGTTCAAAGTGAGCAGCCCACCGGAGGCGGGATTGGCCCAAAGGCAGCGCCGCGAGCGGTAATTCTGGTCATCGATGATCGTTCTCCCCACGAAATCAGCCTCGCTAGGGCCGCACGAAAAGCGCTGCCGAGGGAACGCGGGACGAGCCAAGAGCCCACTCGCCGAGGACGGCGGCCGCGTGCCGTAGCGACAGAGCGTCGTCTCGCCGCTCTCGCCGCGCTCCGAAACCGACAAATCAGGCGGCAAAGCGTGGTCGGTCAGCACGAATAACGGCGGCTTGAATGCGGGATTCGTGCGTGTGCGCAGCACGAATTTCCCGAACCGCTTTTGCGAAGTCACGGGCCAATTGGCGATCAGTGGATTGACGTTGCCCAACGCCGAAACCTCGACCGCACGCCGATAGCTCGCCTCGTCGGGACGGGCTACGTCCTCGATCGGCATGAGTGAATCTGTGAATGCGCTCCGCGCGAGAGGCTCCGCCCATTCGGGAGCGATCACAATCAGATCTCGATCGTCTTTGAGCGCGCCGACCTCGGCCTTCAGCGCGCGCCACTCGTCCAGTTGTGGAAAGCGCCCGGATAAATACACGCTCGCTCCGAGTTCGCCGAGACCGAGCAGAGGGATTGCTAGCCACAGGAACTTTGCGTGCCGGGTCAGTGTTCGAACGCTCATCGAGCTGCAGCGAGCAGTAGCACCAAGCGACCACGAGGGATTGAACACAGAGCGAATGCATAATCATTTGGGTACGTGTCGGCGGGGCACTGCGCGCTAGCGGAGGCGAAGATCGCGCTGCATTGCTGGCTCGCGATCGCCCCCACAAACAAAAAAAGGCGGTTTCGCGCTGTTTGCATGCGAAACCGCCTTTCGTGCTCGGCTCTTTTCCAAGAGCCGAGCTGTGCGAGGCTCAGCCGGCGGTTGCCGAGCCGCTCGCCGACGCGCTGGCTTTCACCGACACGTTGATCTGCACCGAGGCCTCAGCCTGCGCCTTGATCGAAGCGGCAAAGCACGCGCCGACCTTGAGCGCCGCATCGGCGTCCGAGGTCACGACGGCTTGAGCGCCTTCGAGCGAGGCTTTGACGCTGGCAGTAATGCCCTCGAGCTTGCCTTTCATGCCGATCGTCACTTTGAGCAGGGCCGGCAAGTTCTTCTCGAGCGCGGCCTTGACCTTCGCAGCAGAAGCAGCGTCGGCGGCGGCTTCGATCTTGGCCGATACGACCGCCGGCTTGCACTCCACTTTGCCGTTCACTTCGGCGTTGCAGTGGGCCTTGCACTCCGCGCTCATCTCTGGCGGCTTAACCTCGCCGCTGCACTTCGGCTCTTTGAACTCGACGCTGCAGCCACCCGAGCAGGTGCCTTCGCACTTGCCGTTGGCTTTCACGGAACAGGTCGCGTTGCACTCGCCCTTGCACTCGGCCTTGCACACGGCGTCGGATTTGCCCGTGCACTTGCCGTCGCAGGTGCCCGCGCACTTGCCTTTGGCGTTCTTGCCGTCGCACTTGCCGTCGCAGGTGCCGTCGCACTTGCCGGAGATTTCGCCGGTGCATTCACCCTTGCAGGTGCCGCCGCAGGTTCCTTCGCACTTGGCGCCCGCATCGAGCTCGCAAGTGCCTTCGCACTTCGCGTCGCACTTGCCGCTCAGCTTGCCGCCTTCACAGGTGACCTTGGCGGAACCGGGTTTGATGGTCGCGTCGCACTTACCGGCACAATCGGCCATGGCATTGACGGAGGCGTTGCAAACTGGCGGCTTGACGTCGACCTTGAACTTCACGCCGGCTTTCGCCTTGGCCTCGCCGAGGAACTTGACCGCGGCGTTACAGGCGGCTTCTGCCTTCTTGCCCGGGCCATCTTCCTTTGGTTTGAGATCGGCGTCGCTGGCGCCCAGGTCCTTTGCCAGGTTGCCGCAGGCGGTGGCGACTTCGGCTTCGACATCGGCAGCGATCTTCTGCAGATCAGCACCGGCGGCGAGTGCGCCCTTCGCTTTGCCTTCGAGCTCCCCCTTGAGACCGAAGTTCGCGTTCATGATAGCGCTGGCATCCGCGATGTCCGCCGGGCAACCGCCGGGAACAGCGGGCAGCCCCGCCGGCATGCCCGGCATCCCCTTCGCGCCACAGTCAACCATCAACGGAACAGCCAAAATCAAGCCGGCACCAAGCCAAGCTCTCGACGTCTTGCGAGCGAACATAGATACTCTCCTCCTCGGGCTCCCAGAATTCAGGGCCACGATATCGGCGTGGACGCTAACCCGAGAGCCCACGCTTGAGAACTCCCCCCTTCGGTTTATATCTGACGCGGCCGGGAATGTTTCGAGGTCGCTTCGGCGCGCTAACGTCGAGCACGCGGCGCACGCGCGGCCGGTCGTTCGGGAGCTTCGGGCGGAGTATCGGAAGTACTGCCCAGGAAGGGCAGCTCAATCTGCTCGGGATTGAGCGACTTTCTCGGCGCTTTTTGACCTGCTCGGGCCAAAAATTCATCCTCGCGAGCCATGTCGGCGCTGACCACTTCCTCATTGTCGAAGGCGAAGGCGAGCGCATCGAAGACTTTGGCCGGGCCGAGCTGCGGGTACCGCTTCAGGATCCGCTCGATGCTCGCGCCACTGCGATAGAACGCCCAAAGCCGACGCACCGGCACACGCGAGCCCAGCACGTACGGGCTGCCGCCGAGCACGTTCGGGTCGGATCGCACGTGGGGATGCGGCACTAAAACGAGGGGTAACGGCAGGACGGCCTCCTGACCACGAGTGCTAACGCCGGAGCGTCCGCGCGCATAGGCCTCAATGAGGAGATTCGAGCGCCTCGCGGTGTTCAGCGAAAGTCCGGCTGAAGGTGTGCCGACCCGTCCCTTGCCCCTTGGCCACGAAGTACAAGAAGTCACTTTGCGCCGGCGCGAGCACGGCAACAATCGACGCCTCACCCGGGTTGGCGATCGGGCCGGGGGGCAGCCCCGCGTGCCGATAGGTGTTGTACGGGTTGGCCGGGTCGCGCAAGAGGGCCGGCGTTACGCTGCCGTGAAACCCTGCGCAGCTCGGGATCTCGGCTCCGGAAACGACGCAGCCGTAGCTCGCCGTCGGATCGGATTGCAACATGCGCGGCGGCCGAAACTCGGGATCGCGCAGGCGATTGAAAAACACGCTCGCGATCAGTGGCCGCTCGTCCGAAGCCTGCGCTTCCTTCTCTATCATCGACGCCAAGGTGAGCACCTCGCGCTCCCGAAAGCCAAACTCGCGGGCCAACTGCTCGAGGCGCCCCGGATGATCGACGATCAGCTTTTGGACACGCTTTTTTGCTTCCGCCGCCAGCACGCGGACGACCTCCCGCGCGTCACTGTCGACCAGGAGGCCATAGCTCGCCGGGAACAAGTAGCCTTCGGCGCTGGCACCCTCGATGCCCAGCTCATGCAGCAGCGTGGGGTCCGCGACCGCGCGGCGAAAAGCGTTCAACGTGCACACTTCGGCCCGCTCCAAGCGTTGCCCGACTTGCACCGACTGAAACCCTTCCGGAAAAGTCAGGTGCTCGGCGGAGCGCCCGGAACTGCGGGCAAGTCTTTGGGCCAGCTCACGCGGGGACGCGGCGTCGTTCAATAAGTGTTCGCCTGGCGCGAGCTCGAACCCCGGTTGTAAGAGGGCGAGGTAGGCGCGAAATAAGCGTGGACTCTGCAAGGCGCCGCGCGTCGCGAGCAGCCCGCTCAATTCGGCGGGCGTCGCGTTTTCGTGAACCTGCGCCACGAACGAGTGGCCAGCCCCGGGACCGGAAACGACCGACCAGATCCAAAGCGGTGACAGGCACAGCGCGAGGCCCGCGAACAATACAGCCAACACGCCGCCCAGCGCACGTAGCGGCGCTACGCGCGGCGTCGGGGTCATGTGATGAGTCGGGGTCATCAGCGGCGCATTCGCGCGCCGACGCTTACGCTTGCGCTTCGAGGACGAGCTCGGCGGCGTGCTGCTGTTGTGAGCCGGTGGACTCGGCGGCAAGCTGCTCGGGGGCGTGGGACGCTGCGACTTCCGTCGCCGTGTCTTGCTCACGGGTCGTCCTGCTCCTCGAGCTCTTCGTCCTGGCCGTGGCGCTCGTCCCGACCGTCGCTTCCACGCTCGCCCTCGGGCGCGGCAAGCTCGTGCTCCTCGGGGTCACGCGGCCCGCGCTGGCCGTCCAGCCAGCTCTGCAGCAGGACCGCGGCGGCCGCGCTGTCGACTCGCTCCCGGGCTTCGCGGCTGTTCGTGCCCTGCTCACGCAGCCGGGCGTGGGCTTCGACCGTGGACAGCCACTCGTCGATCAGCTCGACCCGGGCCCGCGTCCGCTTGGCTAGCTGTTCGGCAAAGCGCCGGGCGCGGCCCGCTGCCAGACCCTCCTTGCCGTTCAACTGCCGCGGCAGGCCGATCACGAACAGGGTGATGCCCTCGGCCTCCGCCAAGCGCGCCAGATCGGCAACCACCCGGCGCTGATCGCGGCCATCCAGATATTGGCGCGGGTGGGCCATCAGGCCGAGCTCATCGGCGACGGCCAGCCCGACACGGACTTTTCCGAGGTCCACGGCTGCGGCCCGCATACCGGGCGTGTTTAGCATTGGAACCCGCCCCACGGCGAAAAACGGTACGCGAGCTTGACCCGACCCGCCCATCCGAGCATAAGCGCGGTCGGCCGCGGCTCGCCCTGCCCGGTCCTTCAGGATCTGAAAGTCATGCAATTTCGCGCCGTCAAGGGGACGAACGACATCCTCCCCGACGAGGTCAGACGCTGGCAGCGCGTCGAACAAACTTTCCGCGCCACCATGGCCTTGGGCGGTATCGAAGAGGTTCGCACGCCAATCCTCGAGCACAAGAACCTATTCGTGCGCTCTACCGGCGAGACCTCGGAAATCGTCGAAAAGCAAATGTTCGAACTCGAGCGCAGCGGCGACACCTACGTGCTGCGCCCGGAGGGCACTCCGGGTGCCGCTCGCGCGTACTTGATGAATAGCGTGCAGGCTCGAGAGCCGGTATCGCGCTGGTACTACATCGGCGCGATGTTTCGCGCCGAGCAGCCACAGCGCGGTCGCTATCGCCAATTCCATCAGGCCGGCTGCGAATTGTACGGGGACGCGAGCTCCGCCTGTGATGCCGAGCTGCTCGACCTCTTGTACGGCTTTCTGAGTCGTCTGGGCATCACGGACGTGACCGTGGCCGTCAATTCGATCGGCGGCTTGGAGAGCCGCGCCGCATACCGCGCCGCCCTTACCGAGCACCTTCAGCCGCGCGCCGAGTCGCTCAGCGAGCATGCCAAGAAGCGCCTACAGGACAACCCGCTCCGCATCCTGGATTCCAAGGATCCACGCGACAAGGCCGCGGTTGCGGACGCTCCGTCGATCTTGGACTCGTTGACCGCCGAAGATCGCGAACATTGGCAAGCCGTCTTGCGTGGCCTCGATGCGCTGGGAACGCCCTACCAGGTGACGCCGGGCCTGGTGCGCGGCCTCGACTATTACACGCGCACGGTGTTCGAATTTCAGTCGACCATGGGCAGTCTTGGCTCGCAAAATACGCTGATCGCTGGTGGACGCTACGACAACATGTTGAAGAGCCTGGGCGGACCGCAGATCCCGGCCATCGGCTGCGGCATGGGGCTGGAGCGAATCTTGCTCGCGCTCGGTGAGGATCCGGTTGCCCACCCCGCCCCTTGCTTCATCGCACCCTTGGGTGAGAAAGCCACGCTGTCGGCTTTGAAGCTGACGCGTGAGCTGAGAGAACGCGGCATCGTCACCGTGCTCGACGGACGCGGCAATTCCATGAAGAGCATGTTGCGCCGCGCAGATGGCCTAGGGGCCCGCGTGTGCGTCGTGATCGGCGAGTCCGAGGTTGAGCAAGACCAAGTGCAGATCAAGGATCTGACCGCACACACCCAAGAACAGGTTCCGCGCGCCGAGGCGGTGGCACGCATCGTTTCGACGTTCGACACCGCGCCGACCTCGGGGAGCCACCGTTGAGGGTCAGCCGGCTCGTCGCGCGACTGCTCGCGCCCGCTCTGTTCGTGTGTTCCTTCGGCCTCGCACGCTCGGCTTCCGCGCAGATGCCCGGCGGCGGCATGGGCATGCCTGGCGGCGGCATGGGCATGCCCGGCGGCAACATGGGCGGCATGCCCCAGGGCCAGTCCAAAAAGAAGAAGGACGCTCCCCCGCCCGGCACGCCCGAAATGCACGCGGCCTCGGGCGCCGATGACTCGTTGAATCCGCCGGGCAGCGAACCCGCGCTGCCCGACGAGCCGCTCAAGCTCACTCGGCCCACGTTCGACGCCATCGGCTCCGACGCCCAGCCGGATCAGGAAGAGACCGGCCGCGCCAACTCGACCACGTACAAGTTCTACGGGCCGTACTACCAAGAGAACAGCGGCAAGTATCAGTTCAGGTTGGCCTTCCCGGTCTGGGCCGAGCGCCAGATGCCGTCGCGCACCAAGCCGAACGAGACCGACCGCGCGTCGCTCGTTGCGGGGGTTTACTACAATCGCCGCAGCGCCGAGCGCGCGGACGACATTCTATTTCCGTTGGTCTGGAACCTGCGCGACAAGCTCACCCAAACGCGCACCACGATCGTCGGTCCATTAGTGAACCGCAGTGCACCGGGCGAGCACGACAATTGGCTCGCTCCGCTGTACTTCACCGGCAAAAGGAAAACCGGCGGCTACACCATCATCCCGCCGCTCTTGACGTACACGAACCACAACGACCAAGGCGGTTTCAACCTGGTCGGCCCGATGTTCTGCTCTTGGAAAGGCGGCTCGAGCTGCGATGCCCGCACCGCGCAGGACATCGATTTCGGCGTCGCGCCCCTGTACTTCTTCGGCCAAAACGTCAAGACCAAGTACGAGATCATCCCGCCGCTGCTCCACTACTACCGGTACAACGACCGGGACCTGTCCTGGACCGACCTGTGGGGGCCGTATTATCGCCGCCACACCCAGAAGCGGGACATGTTCCACCTGTTCCCGCTGTATTACAGCTTATGGGGCAAAGACGAACGGCACACCACGCTGCTGCCGTTCTTCCATTACGGTTACAAGGGCGACTCGTGGCTGTTAGCGACTCCGCTATTCGTGGCCGCGCGCGGTGAAAAGGGCGCGAGCACCTTCGCCACCTGGCTTTACGCGCGTCACCGCGGCCGCACCGAACTCGACATGGTCACGCCCTTGTACTGGGCGTATCGCGATCCGGACATCGGCCTGAACCGGAAGATCTTGTTCCCGTTCCTGTATTCGAGCACCAGCCCGCGCGAATCCAATCAGGCCTTCTTTCCATTCTGGGGTCATTTCGAGCGCTATGGCGTGAGCGAAAGCACCTGGATCACGCCATTCTTCAATCATCAGACCGATCTGCGCGGCTGGTCGACCAACCTGTACCCGTTCATGTACGTGGGTCGGAACGCACTCGACACGCACTTCGTCGTGGCGCCCTTTCTTTGGGACTTTGCTTCGCCGAAGTCGCGCACCACTGTGGCCTTCCCGGTTTTCTGGCGCTTCAGCGACGAGAAGGAAGTTACCCAGCTGGTCGGCAACGTTTACTATCACGAGAAGAAATTGCGCAGCGGTCTGGACTGGGAAGTGCACATCTTCCCGGCCTTCTCCTACGGAGAAACGCCCAACGGTCACTGGTGGAACGTGCTCTACGGCCTCGCTGGTTACACGCGGAACGGCACGGCAACCACCGTGCGCACACTTTGGATCCCGACCAAACTGAGTGAGTAAAGCCCGAGCTCCAAGCGACGCGCGGCGCGGGTGCTAGGATTTAGGGCATGAAAGCCAAAGTTGCGGTGCTCGGAGCCTCTGGGTTCGCCGGTGCGGAACTGCTTCGGCGCTTGCTCGACCACCCGCAGCTAGAGGTAGTGCGGGTGTGCGCCAACGATCACGTCGGTGAGCTCGTGTCGCGCGCCCATCCGCACTTGGAGGGGCTGACTCGGTTGCGCTTCGAGAATCCTCCGCACGCAGAGGCGGCGCGCGGGGTGGACGCGGTGATTATGGGCCTGCCGCATGGCGCCAGCTGTGAAGTAGTGGCGGCCGTGGCCGGCTCGAACACGCGCATCGTCGACATGTCGGGCGCGTTTCGAGTACAGAATCCCGCTAGCTACGCGCACTACTACGGCGCGCCCCACCCCCGACCGGAGCTGCTTGGGGAGTTCGTTTACGGACTACCAGAGCTGAATCGGGAGCGGATCCGTGGCGCGCGCTTCGTGGCCTCGGCGGGCTGCTTTGCGACCACGATTGAGCTGATGCTGCTGCCGTTCGCGCAGGCAGGCCTATTGCGCGGCTCGGTCGAGGTCGTGGGCATCACGGGTTCGAGTGGTGCAGGCGCGTCACCCAGCCCGACCACGCATCATCCGGTTCGGGCGCACAATCTGCGGACGTACAAGCCGCTCGATCACGCACACACGCCCGAGATCGTGGAAACCTTGACGGCTGGCGGCGCGCGCGAGCTTTCGCTGCGCTTCGTCCCGGTGTCCGCGCCGCTCAGCCGCGGGATCTTCGCGACCGCCTTCTTGCGCGTCCCAGCGCACGTCAGTGAAGACGAGCTCCGGGCGCTACCCGCGCGCACTTATCGAAACGAACCTTGCGTGCTGGTGCCCGAAGCGCGCCTGCCCGAAGTGGTGGCCGTGCTCGGCTCGAACCGCGCCGAGGTCGGCCTCACCCTCGGTCCCGTTGAAGGCGAAACGCGCGGAGTGACCGTGTTCGGCGCGCTCGACAACTTGGTCAAGGGGGGCGCCGGCCAGGCCCTACAGAACCTGAACCTGATGCTGGGTCTCGATGAGCTGACGGCGCTGTCTGCAATCGGTTTGTATCCTTAACCTGCGGGCAGAAAGCGCAGAAAACTTGCCCAGCTTCGCTCGGTCATGCCAATCAGGGCTCAGCGCTCGGATCCGAGCGCTGAGCCCTGATTGGCATGGCGTGACTCGCCTCACACCGGGCACAGCCTGGGTGCGCCAATCATGGCGCTCGCGTGGCCGCGCGACGCGCTGCACTTTTGCGCACGCGAGCTGCTGCGAGGCGACCCAAACCCGACCCAGTTGGGCAGCCGTCCGGTTCAGCGCGTGTCGCTGCAGCAACGGAAACCGGTCTCGGTCCCGTTGTAATACATGTCGTGCGCCGTCTGTGCTGCGCGACAGAAATTCCGACCAGGCTGCCAATAGGAGCCCTTCATCGCTGGACGCGCGGGCGAGCTGCGATCGATGGTCACGAACTCCTCCAGGTTTCCGGCCAGATCAGAGACCCCGAACGGGCTGTTGCAGCGCTCGTAGGAACCGCTCGGAGCGCGCAAATCCCGAAGCACGCCGGCCGGGCTCACGACGTCATCCCGGTCCGCGTTGCAGGCCGTCGCGTCGCGCGTGAAGCCGTAGGGATAGGGCTGCATGTTCTCGCCTTCGCAGGCGAAATTGTACTCGCTCTCCATGCACATCCGCTTACCGAGCTTTTTGCAGGTGCGGTCACCGTCGCGCCAGCTGCGGTGATTGGCCGGTAGCGTTTCGCCGCTCTCCGTGAATTCGTGCTTGTCGATGCAGAAGCGCAAGGTCTTGCGCTCCTTGGACAAGCAGGTCGAAGGCGCGTACTCAGCGCAGCGGAAGTTCTCGTACGCGCCCTTGGGGTCGAGATACTTCTTACAGTTGAGCCGGACGTTCGGGCAATACTTGCCCTCGACCAACGCCATGCCTGCGCCGCAGACGACCGGTTCTGTTTTCACTGGACGAGCGGGCGCCCGGTTGACCGCAACCATGGCCTCGGTCGCGGCGGGCGACGCAGCAGGGACTCCGTCTTCGACTACCACCCGGGGTGCTGGCGCGGGCTGCGAATTGCGGCAGCCGCCAGCAGCACCGGCCAATAGCCCGAGCGCCGTTCCGATGAGCCCGAGGCATCGCATGAGGGTTCGACCTTTCGGCGACTGGACGGCGCGGTCAAGCCGAAACCATTGGCCGTTCGGCCGAAACTCCGTGCGCAAATTAGCGACCCACTGATTGGCTCAATTATTACCGTCAATTATGACGCACCTTAACGGCAGATCTTTAGCCCGAAGCGGCCGCCGCACAGCAGCGCGTACCGACCTGAATGTCCTTGTAGTAGTCGTCGTGCGCGGTCGTGGCAGGGCGGCAGCGGTTCCGAGCGGCCATCCACCAGCCCCCCTTCAGGGCGTTTCGGAACGGGTCGACGTGCTCTTTGCCCTCCCGCAGAACGGACTCGTCCATATTCCCAGCCATGTTGTAGACGCCGAACGGGCTGACACACTCGGGGCGTGCGTCGGGGCGTTCGCGGCGGTCAGCTAGGATCTGGCGGTGCGGGTTGACTTCGTACAGGTCGTCGCGGTCCTGGTTGCACTTCGGGGCGCGCGTGAATCCGTAGGGATAAGGGCGCATCTCCTCCCCCTCGCAGGCAAAGGTCCATTCGGTTTCGGTACACAGCCGCTTGCCGAGACTCAGACACAAGGCGTTCGACTTCTGGAAACTCTGATAGTTGAGCGGCAGCTCCTCGCCGGGCGCTGTGTATTCATAGCGGTCGATGCAAAAGCGCTGCCTGACCCGCGTTCCAATGCAGCGCGAGGGGCTCTTGAACTCGCTGCAGCGAGCAAACGGGAGGATCTTGTCGTCCAACCAGCGCACGCAGGACTGAAATGCGTCCGTGCAGTACTCGCCCTCGACGAGCACCATATCGCGTGGGCAAGCGGGGCTGACTTCTGCCGCAGGCGGAACCGGGAGCGGCGTGCCGGCCGGCGGCTGATCCGGGACGACAGCGGCACTGGG
>Ga0302321_100004508_pt1 | contig 12081 bp, 9 predicted proteins | sample Fen_T0_1_FD_202505 | JGI IMG/M metagenome (GOLD analysis project Ga0302321, IMG submission 202505) | Peat permafrost microbial communities from Stordalen Mire near Abisko, Sweden - Fen_T0_1 | ecosystem: Environmental > Terrestrial > Soil > Wetlands > Permafrost | place: Sweden: Abisko...
GCGTGTCAAGGCAGTTAGCGATCACGCCAAGTCGAGTTGGTACAACGCGATTACGGAATCTCTCGATCGTCACAAATCTGCTGTGGCGCTAAGTCCCGTTTATGACTTGATTGGTAAAGATGGTGCGCTGGATCAGCTTCGCGCAGCCGGATATCAAGTGGAAGGGCCTTAGTATTGTTGATAGCTTATTATGGGTTACACTTGAGTGTCGGGTTAACCATTAAATGCATCCTTAATTAAAATCTTTTATGCGCATCCATGCATCTACAAATTCTTTCGCGTTCGTGACGGTGTTGTTACTTCTTATCGCTTTTCAGTGTGGTGCGGAAAATCCAGTAATCCAAACAAACTTCACTGCCGATCCGGCGCCGCTCGTATACAACGGTACGGTATACCTTTATACCAGCCACGATGAAGATGATGCCGATGGGTTTAAAATGCTCGATTGGAAACTCTACACATCAACTGACATGGTAAATTGGACTGATCACGGAACGATTGCATCACTGCAGACGTTTCCGTGGGCAGTACAATCCAATGATGCCTGGGCGCCGCAGGTTGTCGAAAGAAGCGGCAAGTTTTATTTATACGTTCCGATTAGCGCTCACGGTGAACCAAAGAACGTTATCGCAGTCGCTGTCGCTGATAGTCCTTATGGTCCCTTCAAGGATGCATTGGGTCACCCGCTGATTGATAAGGCAATGGGCTACATTGATCCCACCGTTTTTGTTGACGATGGTCAGGCTTATTTATATTGGGGCAATCCCAATCTTTGGTACGTAAAGTTAAACAACGACATGATTTCGTACTCAGGTGAAATTGTAAAAGTTGATTCGAAACCAGAGAATTACCAGGAAGGCCCCTGGTTTTATAAACGGCAAGGAAAGTATTACATGGCGTATGCCTCTCACTGTTGCCCTGAAGGAATTGGCTACGCGATGAGTAATAGCCCTATAGGTCCTTGGGAATACAAAGGCTTGATCATGAATCCAAACCAGGCATCATCCGGTAATCACCCGGGCATCATCGACTACAAGGGCAATTCGTATGTGTTTGGATTCAACTATAAGTTGAATTTCGCGCTAACCAGCAAGCATCGTGAACGACGATCAGTGTGTGTCGCCAAGCTGGATTACAATTCTGACGGCACGATTGTGAACGCGCCATGGTGGAGCGAACAAGGTGTTCCTCAGCTGGGCACGATCAATCCCTTCATACGCGTAGAGGCGGAAACTATCGCGTGGGAATCGGGTGTCAGGACAGCGCCAAATGAAAATGGGGGCATGTACGTTACACACATTACTAACGGCAGTTACATCAAAGTGAACGGCATCGATTTTGGTGACAAGCTTGCGGCAAGTTTTAGCGCCACTGTTGCCAGTAATTCGGCCGGAGGAGTAATCGAGCTGCGTTTGGATCGGATCGATGGACCAATCGTGGCATCACTTCCCGTTTCCAACACCGGCGGATGGGAAACCTGGCAAACCAAGACGACGCCGGTATCCAACGTAGCTGGCACTCACGATTTGTATTTGTTGTTCAAAGGAAAAGGCGACGAACCTCTATTCAATTTTGACCATTGGATGTTTAATAAGGCTTCACACCAGCGCCATAAAATTCGCTAATTGCAAGTCTTGTGATTGGCAAAGGTGGTGATGACTTTTTGAAAATTACCTGACTAATGCTAGACGCATGAAAAAAGTTAACACAAGCTATTGGAAGTTGCAGAGCTGTTTCAGTCCATTGCTGGGTCTTATTGCAATTGTCATCACTGGCTGCACTTCGTCGCAGTCCGATAGTAGTCCTGCGGTTCTATTGTTTAATGGAATCGGAACCTCTGCCAATGATGTTAGGGCAATCGAATCGCTTCTGAAGGCCAAACATCTGGGGTATTCTCTTGTGAACTCATCACGATTGAATGCCATGAGCGAATCGCAACTCGCTGGGTATCGTTTGATCGTTATCCCCGGCGGCAACTTCATTGAAATGGGAAATGGTTTAACGCATGACGCTACATTGCGCCTCCATAAAGCTATCGATGCTGGCTTGAATTACCTTGGAATTTGTGCGGGTGCATTTATTGCCGGGGACGGACATACCTACTACAACAGCCTACGTCTGACTTCGGGTGCGCAATTCGGTTTCTATTCTGCCGAGAATAGTGGCATGCGCAAAGCGGCTGTGGCGGTCTCCCGCGTTAACGCACCGACATTAGAGCTCTACTGGGAGGATGGGCCGAACTTGGCGGGCTGGGGTGACGTAGTGGGTAAGTATCCCGACGGAACTGCTGCAATTGTAGAAGGTTTTATGGGTAAAGGATGGATTATCCTGTCTGGTGTGCATCCCGAAGCGCCTGAGACTTGGCGACACGGTATGACTTTCAAGACTCTAGCGACAGAGGATAACGAATATGCGGGAGAACTTATAGAATCAGCACTCAATCGGACAGCACTTCCCCATTTCTAATCAATACTACTCTGCGAAGGATTTGATCCGCCACTTCTAGCAGTGTCATTGGTCAATGTTCATGCCGACGGTCTTTTATACACATCATCAGCTTGTGGGGTAGAGAAAGTTTTGCCTGCGCGCTGGAGTTTCAACGTGTATCTACCGAGTTCTATGAAGGCTAGCAGTTGCGGCTTACCAGTGATGCGGTTGGCAGTTCTGCAAGCTTGGATTTCATGTTGAGGGCCGTAGCGCGCGGCTCGCGATTCGTCAACTAAACTCAAACCGCATCGATAGATCGACAGCTTGTACATGTTTGGTCAGTGCGCCTACGCTAATAAAGTCCACGCCGGTTTCAGCAATACTGCGAATGGTACCTAGCGCTACGTTGCCGGATGCTTCAAGGTCGATTCGATGATGAGAGTAGCCATTGCGAAGCTGAACAGCCGCGCGCATATCGTTCAATGAGAAGTTATCGACCAGGATGCGATCAACGTCCTTATGCAATGCTTGTTGCAGTTCTTCCAGCGTCTCAACTTCGATTTCTACCATTCGGTTTCCGGCAACTGCTCGCGCATGTTGAATGGCCGCGTTGATGGAACCAGCAGCAATGATGTGATTTTCTTTGATGAGGATGGCATCAAACAACCCGATGCGATGGTTGGTTCCGCCACCGCACGACACCGCATACTTCTGTGCCAAGCGCAATCCGGGCAATGTCTTGCGAGTATCGAGTACTTTGCAGCTTGTGGTGCCGATTGCCTGTGCATACTGATGTGTGGTTGTGGCGGTTCCCGACAAAGTCTGCAAAAAATTGAGTGCGCTACGTTCGCCGGTCAGTAAACTGCGCGCCGGGCCTTCAAGTTCGCATAGCAATGCACCAGCTTCCAGTGGATCGCCATCTTTGCAATGCCAGCGAATCTTAATGGTGTGATCGAGCTGTCGAAATACTTCATCAAACCAGGCGGTACCACAGACTATCGCGGCTTCTCTAGTGATGACGGTGGCTATTGCGGTTGAGTTGTCTGGCACCAATTTGGCGGTTAAATCGCCATTGCCCACGTCTTCTGCCAACGCGTTGGCGACTTGGCGAGTCACATCGTGCATCTTTATGTCAGCCGGGACCGAATATTTGTTCATGAGGGACGAATAACACGCTTGCGGTGATTGAAGAATAGGCAAGCCATCCCCATAATTCAATGCAATTCCGTAATTGAGGTAAGTGCCGTGGAAGTCGTAGAACGCATCAAATCCCAGCTGAGCAGCCATCCGGTATTGTTATTCATGAAAGGCACACCTGATTTTCCGCAGTGCGGATTTTCCGCGACGGCCGTCAAGGCGTTAAATGCCGTCGGCGCCAAGTTTGATACGGTAAATATATTTGAAGACCCCGAATTGCGGGAAGCCTTGAAGCAATATTCCAACTGGCCCACTTATCCGCAGTTGTATGTCAACGGTGAATTGCTCGGCGGCTGTGACATTATTGTGGAAATGTACAAGAGTGGCGAATTGCAGAAGGTGGTTACTGAAGCCAAGGCTTGATCAACGCTTTACTCTAATGATTCAAAACAAAAGGCACATTCAACTGAATGCGCCTTGTTTATCAAGCAAGCTAAAGACCGAGATCAGAATGCCAAGCCGTGCATCTGGCCGCCCATGCACATCAACATTGGTAGCGACAAGACAAAATTGGTGCGTGATGCCAACAATGCCACTTTACGGGCGCTGGCCTTTTCTGCGTCGGTTGCTGGAACCATACCCAAAATCTTTTTCTGATTCGGCCAAATGAAGACCCAGACATTGAACAACATGATGGTGCCCAACCATGCCCCGATACCAATGGTGCGGAAACCGGGTTGCAGCGCGAATGCATTGTGCAAACCACCAAATCCCAGTCCATAACCACTGAACAGGTAATACGCACCAGTTACCCAGGTGGCAACGGCAGCCCAGCGAAACCACAGCAAGGCGCGGGGTGCGATGTACTTGGCAATGCCTGCATTTCCAGGTCCACCCGCATCCGCGGCACCTACTGCCATACCCGGTGTTTGCACTACGTTGAAGTAGTACAGCAAACCAATCCAGGTCACGCCAGAAACAATGTGCAGCCAGCGATCAATGTGAAAATCTTGCAATTGCAGACCTTGTCCCATGATGACAGCCAAAAGCACGACGACCAGCACTACGCCGGTGATGATCGAGCCCATAACAGAAGTGAGTGGATTCATTTTTTATCCCCTTAAGGTTGTTGATACCAGGTTGGAAACCCAGCGTAGAAGGATAGGCCAGAGACATCGTTGATTCAACCGTAGAATCAAAATCATGTTTCCTGCATCCAGGAGGCAAGCTCACCCTGGTTGGTTTCATACATGCCATGAAATTTGTTGCAAATGATACAAAACAGATCTGCGGTCAGTTCTGCATCATAGGCTGCTGAATGCGCCTCGGCAGAATCCCACTTCAGTCCGACAGCCGATGCCGCCTTGGCAAGTACGGTTTGTCCCAGGGCGACGCCAGCCAATGTCACCGTGTCAAAACATGAAAAGGGATGGAAAGGGTTGCGCTTGATGTCAGCACGAATGACTGCCGCATTCAAGAAATTCAAATCAAAATAAGCGTTATGGCCAACTAACACCGCGCGATTGCAACCCTGTTCTTTGACCACGCGGCGAATGTCGGCAAACAGGCGAGTCAACGCTTCTTTCTCGGGTAACGCGGGGCGCAATGGATGAAATGGATCGGTAATGCCATTCACTGCCAGCGATGCGGCTTCAAGGTTTGCTCCGGGGAAGGGCTGCACGTGATAGCGCCAAGTCTCACCGCGCGTAACAGAACCATCATCCAGCAGATTGATAGTCACGCCTGCAATTTCCAATAAGGCATCGGTGTTGGGATTAAAGCCGCCGGTCTCAACGTCAATAACGACGGGCAGGAAGCCGCGAAAGCGTTGTGACATGGCTGATCTGTTGCTCATATGCTTACTTCGCGTCCCTGTCTTTGACCTTATTGTTGGTGAGGCGCCACTGAATATTTTCATTGGCGCGCATTGGTACCAGTTGATCGTCACCAAATTCATACGATGCCGGTGGCGTCCAGCTGGTTTTCTCCAGCACGATGGTTCCTTGGTTGCGCGGCAATGCATAAAAATCTGCGCCGCGTTCCGCCGCGAAGGCTTCCAGCCGGCTGAGCTGTCCCACTGATTCAAAAGCCTCTGTGTACAACTCCAAAGCGGCATGTGCAGAGAACACCCCGGCACATCCACAGGCATTTTCCTTGGTGTGCTTGGCATGGGGCGCGCTATCCGTGCCCAGAAAGAATCGCGCATCATCACTGGTAGCTGCACTTAACAGAGCTTGCCGATCTGCTTCGCGTTTGAGAATCGGCAAACAATAGTAATGCGGGCGAATTCCACCTTGAAATATTGCATTGCGATTGTGCAGTAAGTGTTGCGGCGTGATTGTCGCTGCGACGCCCTGACGAGCACTTCGGACAAACTCTACCGCATGGCGGGTCGTGATGTGTTCGAACACAATGCGCAGTTGTGGAAACCGCATGCTTACGGGCGCCAGTACTTGGTCAATGAAAGCAGTTTCGCGATCAAATACATCCACATCGGTATCAGTTACTTCGCCATGTACTTGTAGCACCAGGCCTTCGCGCTGCATGGCTTCGAGTGCCGGGTAGATTTTTTCAATGTCCGTTACGCCGAAATCTGAATGCGTCGTTGCGCCGGCGGGGTACAGCTTGCAGCCCACTATGCAATTGCTGGCTTTGGCTCGGACGATTTCATCTGGCGCGGTGTTATTGGTCAGATACAGGGTTAACAAGGGTTGAAAGGCCGCGTCTGCAGGCAATGCTTGCAGGATGCGATCCCGATATGCCAATGCCAATGCCGTGGAAGTCGCGGGAGGCTTGAGATTTGGCATGATCAGCGCACGCGCGAATTGCCTTGCAGTAAAGGCTAATGCAGCGCGCATGTGTTCGCCATCGCGCAAATGCACATGAAAGTCATCGGGGCGACGTAAAGTAAGGGTAGGTGCAGCGATAGAGGTCATGGAGTTTGGTGATGTGTTAATGCTTCCTGGTTTGGTAGCGCGAGTCGGTCATCTCGTTCACGCGTGCTTTCTACCATGTCATGCGAGCAAATGCGCAACTTTGGTAACGATGACAGGCTTTGAGAAACCGCCCTGCGCCAGCCCGGTGCGCAATTTTGGCCAGGAATCACAGGCAAATCTGCGCCAATGACTGGTACAAAACTGGACATTTCTTGCTGCTTTTCTTGACCCTTTGGCGCCAAACCCGGATCATACTCGCCCCGAATTACGGTGCCGAGTACAGTCTGATGACAGACAATCCCAAGTTTACAGACGTCGATCCATTAGAAACCCAGGAATGGCTGGAATCCCTTGATGGCGTCATCAAGGCGCATGGTGCGGAACGCGCACATTACTTGTTGGAACAATTGGTTGAGCACACTCGCCGATCCGGCGCCTACCTTCCGTTTATGCCCAACACCGCGTATGTCAACAGCATCGCGGTAGGTCAGGAAAAAGAATATCCCGGTGATCGCGCATTGGAACGACGAATCGAAGCCTACATTCGCTGGAATGCGCTCGCCACCGTTGTTAAAGGTAATCGGGAAAGTTCTGAATACGGCGGTCATATCGCCACCTACGCATCCGCTGCGACATTGTATGAAGTGGGATTCAATCATTTCTGGCGTGCAGCATCAGATACGCATCCCGGTGATATGGTGTTTGTACAAGGGCACGCTTCCCCTGGTATCTATGCACGTGCCTACATGGAAGGCCGCCTGGATGAAGAAAATCTCAAGTACTTCCGCAAAGAAGTGCAAAGCAAAAAAGGATTGAGCTCTTACCCGCATCCGAAGCTGATGCCGGAATTCTGGCAGTTCCCTACCGTTTCAATGGGTTTAGGCCCCATGATGGCCATCTACCAGGCGCGCTTTCAACGCTATCTGGAAAACCGTGGAATCGTGCCAACCACTGATCGTAAAGTGTGGGCCTTTCTCGGTGATGGCGAAATGGACGAGCCCGAATCCATGGGTGCACTTACCTTGCCGGTGCGCGAAGGCTTGGATAATCTCGTGTTTGTGGTCAATTGCAATCTGCAACGACTGGATGGTCCGGTGCGCGGCAATGGCAAGATCATTCAGGAACTCGAAGCTGCATTCCTTGGCGCAGGCTGGAATGTCTTGAAAGTTATTTGGGGTTCAAGATGGGATCCCTTGCTGGCCAAGGATACCAAGGGCCTGCTGCGTCGCGTAATGGAAGAATGTGTCGACGGTGAATACCAAAACTTCAAAGCAAAAGGCGGCGCGTATACGCGCGAAAATTTCTTTGGCAAATATCCAGAATTGAAAGAAATGGTTGCCAATATGTCAGATGATGATATCTGGCATTTGAATCGCGGTGGTCATGACTCGCAAAAAGTATTCAACGCTTACAGTGCTGCGATGAATCACAAAGGACAACCGACGGTCATTCTCGCCAAGACGGTCAAAGGTTTCATGATGGGTCGCTATGGTGAAAGCCAGAACATTACCCACCAGCAAAAGAAGCTCGACGATGAAGCGCTGAAGGAAGTTCGCACACGTCTGGCCATTGAAGTGACTGACGATCAAATTCTGAATGCGCCATTCCAGCGTCTGCCGGATAACAGTCCTGAGATGAAATACTTGCACGAGCGCCGTAATAAACTGGGCGGTTACTTGCCTAAGCGCCGTGATATCGCGCCACCTTTGAAAGTACCGCCGTTATCCGCGTTTGATGCCTTGTTGCAAAGCACTGGTGATCGCGATAATTCAACGACGATGGCCTTCGTGCGTATTTTGCAGGTACTGCTTAAAGATAAAGAGATCGGCAAGTACGTGGTGCCGATTGTTCCCGATGAAGCGCGTACCTTTGGTATGGAAGGCTTGTTCCGTCAGGTCGGCATTTATTCTTCCAAGGGTCAGTTGTATACGCCACAAGATGCGGATCAATTGATGTACTACAAGGAAGATAAGAAAGGTCAGATCCTTGAAGAAGGTATCAACGAAGGTGGCGCGGTATCGTCATGGATCGCCGCCGGTACTGCTTACGCCAATCATGGCGTGAATATGATTCCGTTCTATATCTACTATTCGATGTTTGGTTTTCAGCGCGTAGGCGACTACATCTGGGCTGCGGGCGATATGCAGGCACGTGGTTTCCTCGTCGGTGGCACGGCGGGCCGTACGACTTTGGCTGGTGAAGGCTTGCAGCATCAGGATGGTCATAGCTTGCTGGCTGCTTCAACCATCCCAAATTGCGTTGCATACGACCCAACCTATTCATATGAACTGGCAGTGATCATTCAAGACGGTATGCGTCGTATGTATCAGGAGCGGGAAAACATTTTCTACTACCTGACCTGCATGAATGAAAACTACACGCATCCGGCTATGCCGGCGGGCGCCGAGCAGGGCATTCTCAAGGGCATGTATCTGCTTAAGAATGGTGGTAAAGCAAAGCTGAAGGTCAACTTGATGGGTTCGGGCACCATTCTGCGTGAAGTGGAAGCCGCGGCTGTCATTCTTGAAAATGAATTCAAAGTCAGTTCCGATATCTATAGTGTTACCAGCTTTTCTGAATTACGTCGTGAAGCGCTTGATGTTGAACGCTGGAACATGTTGCATCCGACGACCAAACCAAAGCAGAGCTATGTTACCCAAACATTGGCTTCGGCATCGGGACCGTTCATTGCGTCCACTGATTATATGAAAGTGGTGGCCGATCAAATTCGTCAGTGGGTGCCAGGCCGCTATGTAGTATTGGGTACTGATGGCTATGGCCGTTCCGATGGCCGTGCGGCGTTGCGTAAGCACTTTGAAGTGGATCGTCACTATGTCGTAGCGGCTGCACTCAAGGCGTTAGTGGATGAAGGCCAGCTCGATAGCAAAGTAGTGCAGGCCTACATCGCTAAACATATCGATGCAGACAAACCCAATCCAGCTTCGCTGTAATGTCTCAATTGCGTTAACTTACCAGATTACATACCAGTCAATTTCATTATGGCTCAAGACATACATGTTCCGGATATCGGTGACTTCAAAGATGTTGAAGTGATCGATGTGTTGGTGAAAGTGGGTGATCGCATCGAAGTCGATACTCCATTGATCACTATTGAAACTGAAAAAGCCACCATGGATGTGCCTAGCACCGCTGCGGGTATCATCAAATCACTTGCCATCAAGAAAGGTGATCGCGTTTCCAAGGGCAGCGTGTTGTTAAGCGTCGAGGGTGCAGATCAAGTTGCGCCTGTTACCAAAGAAACTCCTAAAGCGGCTCCGGTTGTCGCGGCTGCTGTAGCTTCCGTGGCCGCCGCAACCGAACAATCCATTACCGTGCCGGATATTGGTGACTTCAAAGATGTTGAAGTGATTGATGTGCTGGTGAAAGTGGGTGATCGAGTTGAAGTCGATAGCCCGTTGATCACGATTGAAACTGAAAAGGCGACCATGGATGTGCCGAGTACTGCCGCAGGCGTCATCACCTCGCTGGCAGTGAAGAAAGGCGACCGCGTGTCCAAAGGCGCCGCAGTAGTTGTTGTAAAAGGCACTGCATCCGCGCAAGTCAGCAGCGCCGCCGCCACAGCACCGACATCAGCATCTGCTCCTGTAAGTGCTCCAGCTGCTCCAGCGGTTACTGCACCAGTTCAATCATTAAGTGGCGGATCTCTGCCAGCGATCAATGAAGCAGGCTTTGCAAAGGCACATGCCAGTCCTTCAGTGCGACGTTTTGCACGCGAATTGGGAGTTGATCTTTCGCGCGTCAAAGGCAGTGGCGTTAAAGCGCGCATCACACCTGACGATGTTAAAGGCTTCGTCAAGCAGGTAATGAGTGGCGCGATTGCAACGGGTGGCGGTGGTGCCCTGCCGAAAGTTGCTGAAGTAGATTTCAGCAAATTTGGCGCAGTCGAAATTAAACCGCTAAATCGAATCCAAAAAATCTCCGGGCCGAGACTGCATGCTAGCTGGGTAAATCTGCCGCATGTGTGGCAATTGGATGAAGCAGATATCACGGATCTCGAAACCACGCGCAATCAACTGAAGACTGAGGCCGCTGCTCGTAAGATCAAGCTGACCCCTTTGGCGTTTATCATTCGTGCCGTGGTGAGAACGCTGCAAGAGTATCCAACATTCAATTCATCGCTGGATGCCTCGGGAACCAATTTGGTATTTAAAAAATATATTCACATTGGTTTCGCTGCGGATACACCTAATGGGCTGACCGTGCCCGTGATTCGAAATGCAGATCAAAAAGATGTTTATGAGTTGGCACAAGATCTGGCGACACTTTCTGAAAAAGCTCGCGATGGCAAATTGACTGGGGCAGATATGCAAGGCGGTTGTTTTACCATATCCAGCCTCGGTGGTATTGGCGGCACTTCGTTTACGCCGATTATCAATGCACCAGAAGTTGCGATCCTCGGTGTATCGAAGTCTGCCATGAAGCCGGTTTACAACGCCACGACCAAGGCATTTGATGCCCGGTTGATATTGCCGTTCACACTTGCATACGATCATCGCGTTGTTGATGGCGCATTGGGTGCAAGGTTTACGACATTCTTGTCCAAGCAGTTGGCGAATGTGAAGGGACTGCTAGAAGCGGTGCCCTAATTTTAAAATTCCGTTCGCCCTGAGCTTGTCGAAGGGTTCTTGATTCAATTGAATGGTTCGACAGGCTCACCATGAACGGTTTATTGATTTGTCGAATCCGTCCAAAACGTTTTAGCATTCTGTCTACTTTTTATGACTCAACAAATTCTGGTTCCTGATATTGGCGACTTCAAGAACGTTGAAGTCATCGACGTATTGGTGAAAGTGGGCGACAGCATTGAAGTCGATTCACCGCTGATCACGATTGAAACTGAAAAAGCCACCATGGATGTGCCGAGCACAGCCGCAGGTGTCATCAAAACCGTTGCAATAAAGAAGGGTGATCGAGTTTCCAAGGGCACGTTGATTCTTGATATCGACGCCGCTGCCGGTGGCCAGACTGAAGTAAAGCCTCAGTCGCAACCCAAGAGCAGCGCTGCAAATTCAGATCCGACCAGTACGACAGTTATTCCGCAATTTGTGGTGCAGGCACCAGATAACAATCAATACGACTTTGATATCGTTGTGCTCGGCGCAGGTCCAGGTGGGTACACCGCTGCATTCCGTGCGGCTGATCTGGGAATGAAGGTGGCAATGATTGAGCGATGGCCGGATCTGGGTGGTGTGTGTCTGAATGTGGGTTGCATTCCGTCCAAGGCATTACTCCATGCAGCGAAGGTGATTGCAGAAGCGCACGAGATGGAAGAACACGGCATTTCATTTGGCAAGCCCACTATTGATATTGATAAATTGCGCGGCTTCAAAAACAAAGTCATCAAGAAGCTCACTGGCGGTTTGGCCGGCTTGGCCAAGCAGCGCAAAGTGGAAGTCATTCAAGGTGTAGGCAAGTTTGTATCACCGCATGAAATTGAAGTAACGAATGGCGACAAGACTCGCAGAGTCAGTTTTAAGTATTGCGTCATCGCTGCAGGCTCTGAGCCAGTAAAGTTACCCGGCTATCCCGATGATCCACGCATCATCGATTCCACCGGCGC
>Ga0302321_100004509_pt1 | contig 12079 bp, 12 predicted proteins | sample Fen_T0_1_FD_202505 | JGI IMG/M metagenome (GOLD analysis project Ga0302321, IMG submission 202505) | Peat permafrost microbial communities from Stordalen Mire near Abisko, Sweden - Fen_T0_1 | ecosystem: Environmental > Terrestrial > Soil > Wetlands > Permafrost | place: Sweden: Abisko...
GGAGGGGTGAATGCGCCGGCTTGCCGGCGCAGAGGGGGCGGGAAAGCCCCCTCTCGATCGAGGCGGAACATGAACCCTTGACCGCAGGTCAAAGGGTTACCAGGATACGCAGGGTTACGCGGGGAGCCCTAAGGTTCCATCCTCGTCGGAAAGTCGGCTGATAGGGGTTGCGTCGGGGTACGCTGGGCTACGAATATTGGGTCCTAGGCTGGGTCCTAGGAGCCGAACCGATGCAGCTCAAGATCACAGAGAAGGCCGTCGCCGCGATCGCACCACCCACCAACGCCGTGCAGGCGTACTACTGGGACACCGAAGATACCGGGTTCGGCCTGGTGGTCGGCAAGACCGGTAGCAAGACGTTCGTGGTCCGCTCGCGCGTTGCCGGCCGCAAAGTGAAGGCCACGATCGGCGCGTGGGCGCCCGGCCCATGGAACGTCGCCCGAGCTCGGCGCCGCGCGAAGGAGCTGCTCGGCGAGATGGCGGCCGGGAGCGACCCGAACGCCAAGCACCGCCGCGGGGCCGGCGGCATCACCCTCCGGGAGGGGATGGAGCTCCACGTCGCCGAGATGCGCGACAAGAAGCGGCGCGAGGTCTCGATCCGCGCCTACACGGACAACGTGCCCCGGCTACTGCCGCGCGAGATCGATCGACCGCTTGCGGAGCTGACCGTGGAGGCGGTGCAGCGGATCAAGGAGCGCGGTCGCGCGCACCGCACCATGACCAACCGGCTGATCGCGTACCTGTCGGCGATCTGGAACACGACGCGCCGGCTGCGGCGATCGACGTTCACGCAGGAGAACCCGATCGGCCGGCTCGGCGTCGCCAGGTACGTGCTCTCCGGTGAGCACGAGCCCGAGCGGCCGAACGTCCAGGGGGACGACCTCACCGAATGGCTTCGCCGCGTCCGTCTCATCGCCAACCCGATCCGACGCGACCTGCAGATGCTCGCGTTGTTCACGGGGATGCGAGATCTGAACGCTCGCACGCTGCGGTGGGATGTCGTCGACTGGAAGCGCGGCGGGTTCGTGATCCCGATGAGCAAGACGACGCCGTTTACGATCCCGTTCTCGGCGACGGTGCGCGCGATCTTGGAGCACCGGCGCGACGAGAACCCGATCCTGTTCGCCGAGAGCGGGGATGGTGGGTGGATCTTTCCGACGACGAATCGGAAAGGCAACGTGGTCCCGGTCGTGGAAACGAAGGAGTACGCGTCGGACACGATCGTCACGCCGTGGCGCAAGTACGGCCCCGCGCGCGGTCCTGACTACAAGCCGACCGGCAAGCGGGTGCCGTTCTTGCCCGGTCTCCACACGCTCCGTCGCACGTTCCTCGGCGTCGCCGACGCCCCCGACGTCCGTGTCCCAAAGCACGTGCAGATGCTTCTCAGCAACCACAGCTTCGCCGGCCGTGACGTCCACGAGGACTACGTTCGCGATGAGTGGTCGACCCTCGTGCACTGGGTCAACATGATCGATGACGCGATCTGGGGCCGACTCGGCGGACGTCAGCCGAGCTTGCGCCGGCCGGAGTTGGCCACGAGCCAAGCGTCGACGGCCAGCCTCGGGTAGCGCACGAGCGCGCCGACGTGCACGAACCCCGGCCCCTTGCCGAGCCAGCGCCATTTCTTTAGGGTCGAGGCGCTGACGCTCAAGAGCCTCGCGAGCTCCGGGGCCGAGAGAAACTCGGACGGTGGTGATGCGTTGGCACTCACTTGCCACCTCGCCGGGAACTGGCGCCGAGGCCGCAAGGACCAAGAGGGACCAAACTCACGTGGGGTCGGCAAACCTGGGCAAGACGGCCCAGGCGTGCAGCGAGGCTCATGGCGGATGGGTCGAACAATTTCATGGCATTTCCTGGCAACTACGCACGTAACGAAGTCGAGCAGAAGTCGATCGCCGAGCGCCGAGACTGCGTTGAAACACTCGGGTCACCACTCCCTCTGTTCATGGATGTCGTGCTGTCGTTCTAGCCTTGGGCTTTGGCCAACGTCTGGCAATTTTGCGGAGCAACCCAATTTTAGTTGTTATGATAACGGTTGCGATAGACTTCAATGAGTGGGGATCAGTTCCGGTTTGCATAGTCATTCCTCGTGCCTGCGAATTCCCGCGGCGGTTGTGCGATAGGCGCATCCCAGCACGTCCATCGACGTCGGGGTGTTATTTTCTCGACTTCGATAAGTCGCGTCGAACTCGGCGAGCGCACGGCGGATGAGCTGCGATCTCGACATGCTCAGACCTGCGGCCTTGCAGCGGTCGAGCGGTCGACCTTGGCGTCGAGATCGGCCAGCGCAGACACGTACAGGCTGATCGCGATGACCTTGTAGGTCGGCTTGGGCGCGTCCGAGGCGGTCACTGCTCAGCTCCCAGGCGCGCCAGGTGACGTCCCGATGTCCCGCCCCCCCGCCGAAAACCCGGGGGGACTCTCTATGCGATTTAATAGCCACCTATTAATAATCCTAGAGCTCCTATAGTTATCCAGGTTGGGACGGTTGGGACGGAGCATAATAGAGAAGAGATAACAGTAACTTAAGCTCGTCCCAACCTGCCGTCCTACCGCGTGTCGTCCCAACCTGCAGGTTGGGCAACGGGGATGGCCGGGAGCAGGAGCTCGTGCGGCGCGCGTCGTGGTCCCTCGGCGACCTCGAATTTTGGCCTGGTTCGATGCTGCGCTGCTGCGATGGCGGTGTCAGCCTCTGCCTGGACAACATGCGACCGACTCATCACAACAACGTATCCGCGGTGACGCGAGACGCGATTGCCGCGCTCGGTGCCGAGACCTTATATCGCCTGCTCAAGCTCGACGGCCCCGACGTCGAGGCGCTTCGGCCGCACTTCGCGTCTCGGGCGAAGGCGGCCAGGGAGAGGGCAGCGACTGCCGCGGCGCTGGTGCGTGACCTCGAAGGGGTGTGGTCGCGCGTCGAAGCGTCGATGGATGCCGATCCGGTGTCATGGAGCCGGACGTCGGGGGAGTCCGACTATCGCAACCACGCGCGCGTCGAAGTGCTGCGCCTCGTTGTCTGCGCGCGAACGGCCGCTGACCGGGCGTCGATCGAGGCCAAGAGGCGAACCGCGGGCATTCCCCGGCACGACGACAAGGGCGCTACCTCGACGGCGCACGTGGGACAGCAGCTCGTCGAGCTCGTCGACAGGCTGAAGAGCCATGACAGCGGTCGGTGGACCATGAAGGCCGTGACGGGGCTGATCGCAGCCAGCCAGCACGACTGGACTGTAGCGCCGTGCTCCGAGCTCGCAGGACGCTACGCGCGAAACATCGAGGGGCTGAGCGGCTGGATCAAGACGCGCATCGGCCGAGAGCGGCAAGCTCGGAGGAAGCGCGTGGCGCAAGGAACAAGAGCGCGCTGATTTCAGCGTGACTGCTGCGCGCAGTTGTTCCTGGTCCCGCTGGTCACGACTGGAATATGACTGGTCTCGTGCAGACCAGAACCGATACCAACGATGCTGATCGCGTTCGTCGCTGGCGCGCAGAAGACCTAGCGCGACGCACGGATACGCCCCGACTCACCCTACTCCGGAAGGTGATCCCGAAGATGGTGACCGCAGGAGTGCTCGCCCGGCGGGGACGCTGCTGGTACGGGCGTCCGGCCGATATCGACGCGTGGTTGCTCGGGCGTTGGCGAGTCAGCGAGCAGATCACCCCGCCAAGCTCCCCGGGATCTACAGCGGCTTCGGGCCGGGAATAGAGCCCCCCACATTTATGCGTCACTTGGATCATGTGAGCAAGACGAAGCGCTCCGACCTTTGCGCGCGGCCGCACGCGGTGAGCGACCAGCTGCAGCCCCCGGTCGCGAGCCGCGCGGACCTCGAGTCCGAGCTGGGCGAGTACGTCGCGATCGCATGGGATGCCGACGCGAAGCTCCGCAAGCTGCTGGGCCTGATCCGCGACCCGGACGCGCCCGCCGAGGAGCGCCACGGCAGCCCCTGGGCAGATCTGTGCGTCGCCACCGAGCAGCACAACTTCACGTGGGCGCTCAAGAGCGCAGCCCGCGCCGTCCGTGAACTCATCGACCTCGAAGCCGGCCGCTGCCCGTTCCAGCACCCGACCCCGCGATGACCGTGAACCTCGACATCGACGAGGTCCGCCAGCGGCTGACCGCCGAGCTCGTGCTCGACCACTACCAGTTCGCCACCAAGCGCGACGGCCATGACGAGCGGTCCTCGACGGCCTGCCCCCGGTGCTCCGATCACTCGCGCCGAGCGTTCGTCATCAACCTGCAGACGGGCCAGTGGCAATGCTTCCCCTGCGGCTACGGCGGCGACCCGCTGCGGCTCGTGGCCGAGTTCGAGCGGCTGAGCGACAGGACCGACTTTCGCGCGGTGCTGGCCAAGGCCGCGGAGATCGCTGGGGTCACCGCCAGCGACCTGCCAGACGAGGAGCGCCAGCGCCGCCGGGCGGCGCGCAAGGCTGAACGGGCCCAGCTGGAGGCGGCCGAGCGCCAGCGTCGCGCCGAGCTCGCGGCCCAGGCGGTGCCACACGCCACCAGCTACTGGGGCGAGCTCGCACGGCATGACGTCCGTGGCGAGGCGTACCTCGTCGAACGCGGCGTGGCTGCCGCGATGCGCTTCGACCTCATCCGGTTCGATCGGCAACACGGTGGCTCACCGGCCATCGCGCTCCACACCCGCGACGGCAAGATCCGCAACGTCGTGCGGCGGCGCCTGCCCGAGCTCGGCGAGCCGAAGACGCCCGGTCTAGCGCGGTGCCCGACACCTGGCACGCTGGTGAACACCGTCAACGAGATCGAGATCGTGCGCGGCGACGTCGTGGTGACCGAGGGCGTGTTTGACAGCATCACGGCGGCGCTGGCGTGGCGCAAGGCCGTCGTGCTGGGCGCGCATGGGGCCGGCAACTTGCCGAGCATCGTCCGCGCGGCGGCGCCGCTGGTCGCGAAGGTCAAGACGCGGCTCCTGATCGTGCCGCACGGGGACCGCACGGGATGCGAGCAGGCACGGGAGGCCTGCAGGGCGGCGCAGGCCGTAGGGCTCAGCGTGATCGACGGGACGCTGGGAATCATCAAGACCGGGGCCAAGGACCTCAACGAGGCGTGGCTCCAAGGATGGAGACCGGCTGCATGATGCCCGAGAAGCTACAGAACGCGTGGACGGCGGAGCGGCTCGAGGCCGAGCTGATCGAGGAAGAGCTGCGCTCGCGGGGGCTCGGCGCCGAGCCGGGGCACCCGAACGCACCGGGCGCCGATGAGGCCGAGGCGCCACGGGCGGCGGGGAAGCGCAATCTCCCCGTGATCGAGATCTCGCCGCGCATCGCCGAGGTTATCGACGCAGCTCAGGAGGCGCTGCGCACGGCCGGTGACATCTACGTGCGCGGTCAGATGCTGGTTCACGTGGTGCGCGACTTCAGCGCGCCGCCCTGGCTCAAGATCCCTGATGGGTTGCCGATGATCGCGCTCATGGGAGATGCGAGGCTCCGCGAGCTGATGAGCACCGCCGCGCGGTGGCGGAAGTGGGACGCGCGCAACGAGCAGTGGAAGGAGACGCTTCCGGTGGACTGGGCGCCCAAGACGCTCAAGGAGCGTAACGAGTGGCCGTTCCCGGTGCTCGACGGGATCTCCGATGCGCCGGTGCTGCGTGCGGACGGCACGATCCACGACAAGCCCGGCTACGACACGCGCAGCCGGACCATCTACGCCCCCGGCTCGATCCAGTGGCCGGCGGTCAAGCACGAGCCGACCCACGAGGACGCGGTGACCGCGTTCGCCGACCTGTGCGAGCCGTTCTGCGACTTCCCATTCGCCGCGCCCAGCGACAAGGCGGCGGCCATCGCGTTCCTGCTCTCGATCGTCGGGCGCAGCGCCATCGAGGGGCCGGTCCCGATGTTCAAGTCCGGATCCACCACACCGGGCGCGGGCAAGGGGCTCGCGGTGGACGTCGCCACCATCATCGCGACAGGCAAGGAGTCTGCGAAGATGTTACCGACCCGCGACGACAACGAGACCCGCAAGCGGCTCCTTGCGATCGCGCTCAGCGCGCCGCCGGTCATGGTGATCGACAACATCGAAGGCGCGTTCGGCTCCGAGGTTCTCGCCGGCGCGATCACCGCAGGCAGCATCGCCGACCGCGTGCTCGGCGCAAGCGAGCACAAGACCGTCCCTTTCCGGTCGGTGTCCGCGATCACCGGCAACAACATCCAGCTGCAGGGGGACTTCGGGCGCCGCGTCATCCCCATCGAGATCGATCCGAAGATGGAGCACCCGGAGGACCGGCGCGATTTTCGCTACCCGGCGCTCAAAGAGCACGTCGCCGAGCATCGGCCGGCGCTGTACATCGCAGCGCTCACCATCCTGCGCGCCTACTTCGTGGCCGGACGACCGCGACATCCGCACCCCGAGAAGGGCAGTTTCGAGACCTGGGATCGGCTGGTGCGCGGCGCGATCATCTGGGTGAGCGGCGTGGACCCGGCGGCCGGGGTGGAGCGGATCCGCGAGTCCGGAGGTGATCTCGACCTGGAACGCCTGCGTGCGCTGGTCGGCGCATGGTGGGCGGTGTTCGCGGACCGCGAGGTCACAATGGTGGAGCTGTTCGGGGAGGCCATCACCCGCCCAGACCTGAAAGCCGCGATCGACGCCTACGCGATCAAGGGCGATGAGGTGACCACGAAGTGGATGGGCTCCAAGCTCGCCCACCTCCGGGGCCGCCAGGTCGGCGACATGCGAATCGAGCACGGCGGCATCGCCCATGGCGGATCTCGAAAGTGGCGTGTGGCCCGGTGACAGTGTTTTCAGGTCGGATTGCGGAAATGCGGATCGTAGTATGCATCACAAAACTGGTGACTGGTGACTCCTATGGTGACTCCATCTCCGGTCAGTCACCCTGATGGGTCGCTGCCAAACTTGGCTTGATGACTGAGGAATTAATAACGCTGGTGACAGTGGTGACAGTGGTGACACCCTCTACAGCCGACTATCAGGATTGTCTGCCAAACCATACGTACGGCTGGAAACCCTGTCACCACACAGTCACCAGTCACCAACTCAGACTGAATAATACTCAAGGGGGGGGTAACCTCGTGGGACGACGAAAACCAGCCTCGGACAGGGAAGTCGGCCCCAAGGGGCCATGCCGAACGAACAGTGCGATTGCTCGGCGGAGTTCATGTCGCTGCTGCGGTGCGGCTGAAAGTACCACCGTACCGCATGCACTACAGGTCGTCGGGAGGTCGCGGCACGCAGGTGTCGAGGAACTGGCGGCCGAGCGGAGACACCGAGCCGGAACCCCGGCAACGAATGGACTTGGCGCGAGACCATCGCTCCGATAAGCCTCATTAGAAGCCCAACATCGTGCCGCGGCCCGACGGCTGCGTGGCATTCGCAAGGAGATCAGCGCCGTCATGCAGGAGCCCGGGGTGCTCAATGGTGACCCGAACTGCCCGAAGGTCACGATTGCCGATGCCGATGCACTGAACAAGCTCGACTCGATGGTCATGCAGGTCATGTCCAAAGTGGACGCCAGGTTCACCGCTGACCGCATATCGACCAGTGGACCAGGACAACCGGCCGTGATAGTCAGTGATCGGGGAGAACCATGAAGCGAAGAATCCCAGCGACCACAGCCCAGCATCAGGCAGCGGCTGGCCGCCTGCTCGAAATGCGTCGCCAGCTCGTTCAGGCGCTCCGCGACCTCGGGGTGGTCCACGGCACGCCGCACGAAGAATCAGTGACTGCGAAGGAAACGGACGCGCTATTGACGCTGGACCGAGCCATCCAGCGCTGCGCCGTTGCTCTGGAGGTCCGGATGAAGCTCGACGGCCATCGGCCGCCCGCCGACTGGAGCTACTTCGCGCAGCCGTGAGCACCGCACATGCGGACGAGTTGCATCTGCAGTCGGCTGGCCCTATACTCCCGGGGGGGGTAGGTTTGCCCTCCCCACCCCCCGTCGAGGGCGTGCGCAGGCGGGCTTGCGTTTTCGGCCCGTTTTTCCAAAAAAGCGCCACGGTGTCGGTCATCGCCGCGGCGGTCGGCGGCGCTCATCGCCGTGATCGCCGCGGTGCCGAACGCGAGCGCGGCTGGTCGGTCATCGTCGCGGTGCCGGAGGGGCGCCTCTGCCGGCTCGATGATGAGCGCGATCGGCAGGTGAGCATCCGGCGTAGCGCGCAACGACTACAAGGACATCCAAGCGCAACTCGATGCATACCGCGTGTCGGACACCGTTCACGCTGTCGCGGTGATGCTTGGCGCGCGGGAGGTCGCCGGGTGGGCTGACGAGTACCAGCGCGAGTGCCTCGCGGGACGTGCGATGTCCCAGCAATCCAATCAGCCGGATCTCGTCGGCTGCTGGCGCGTCGAGACGTCGAATACGGCGACCGGGCCGGCTCACACGACGACGCATTTCGTGGAGCAGATCCCGAAGCGCACATGACCGGACCGCGGATCAATGTACGCATGATCCTCGCGATCCTGATCGACGCCAAGCACCCGTGGCTCACCACCGAGCAGTTCCTCAACGCCCTCGATACCGGCCTGCGCGCCAAGCTCGCGGGCTGAGCAGGCGACCGCGCAGCCGGCCCTGGTGCTCCGGCGGCGGGCCGCGCCGATCCTGCTTCCACGGCTTTCTCGTCGGCCGCCTCCGGGGCGTTGTGATGCCGGGCCGCATCGGCAGCGGCACCATGGAGTTGACCTGCCCCGGGATCGCCGCCACGGTCGCCGCCAGGCCGGTGTCGAGCGTGGTGATCCCCGCCACGTCGAGGACCTCCATGAGCCGCCAGATCTCCTGGCGCTCGACCATCAGGGCCTCACCGCCGGGCCCGAACCGCTGCCAGTGCTCGTACGCGGTCACCAGATCGTCGGGATAGGACGCGAACGGGCCGGAGATGCGGAGCCGGTGATCCTGGGCGGTGTAGACCGCCGTGGGCACGAACAGGGTGGCGGACAGCGCCGGCAGCTGGGCCTGCTGGCGCAGCGCCGCGGCACGCAGGTCGGCGGAGTTGGTTCCCGTGGCGAGCCACGTCGTCAGCTTGCCGTCGCCGACAGCCGCGATGGTCAGCGTCGGGTAGTCGAGGAACCTCCACTCCGTCCCGGTCCATTGCAGGATCTGGCCTTCGGAGAACTCGGAGGCGTCGGCGGGCACCGCGGCGATCAGCGGACGGCCGGGCCTGGGGCGGATCGCGAGCTCGATCTGCCGCTTGGCCTCGATGGCGTCGGCCAGGGTGCGCGCGGGCTCGAGCTGGCCGAACACCGTCGTGCTCGAGTCCCCGACATTGCAGACGACGTAGCCGTTGCCCTGCACGAGGTTGGTGAAGATGGTGAGGAACGATGCGCTCTTGCAGCCGTCGAGGATCACGACCGGCGCCGTCATGTGCCGGGCGGTCATGCTGTTGACGATCTGGGTCCACTGCAGCGGTGTCAGCCGGCTGAGCATCACGCCTGCGCCGGTCTGCTCGTTCATCTGACCGTGGCCGGCGATCAGGATGAACTCGTAGCCGCCGCGGGCCAGGGCCCTGGACACGGTGGCGCGAAGCTCGTCGTACGTGTCGTAGGTTAGCACGTTGTCGATCCCCACCAGGTGTGCGGCTTGCGCCTTGATGTCGCCGAAGAAACGCTCCGCTGGGCACGCAATTACGAGTCCGTACTGGGGCACGCGGTGACTCCTTCGTGGTGGTTATCGGGCCACAGCGGCTGCGCATGCATGCCCGTCGTCCAGTGTCGCTCGATCACCTAGTGAAACGCCGCGCCGTTCCTCACCCGTGGTGCCACCCCCTTGGGAAGAACCTATGCCGGGGGAGGAAGCAGCTGAGACCGCGGCGCTCGGCCTTGCCGGACGCGCATCGCTGCTTCCTATCGCCTTCCGACCACGGTCCGGGGTCTCGGCACCCACTTTATCGGTAATTTCGGGACCTACCTCGCGGCCTGCACGCTCGCTGTCTACGCTTCGAGATCACGGTCACCCGTGTACTTCCTTACGATCTCGCAAGACTCGCTTCCGGCGTGGCGGTCTCCGTCGTCGCCGGTGGGACTTTCACCCCGGGTCACTCACCGAAGTTTCAGGTCTGCTACATGCCTTCCTCTCCGGCCAGGCTTCTCCTGGCGCAAGGACCGCCTACCGTAAACTCCCGCGCCGTTGCTCCTGGGCCCCCAACCTATGGCCGGGGTGGCGAGAGCTGCCGAGCGTCTCACCGCGGACTTACCGCACGAACAGCTTCTGTAGGTTCATGCCTGTACCGTAGTTACAGTTTGGCGAGCATGATGGCCCACTGGTGATGTCGAGCGTGAACGCGCCCGAGATCACCCCGGGCCTGCGGAGCGCCGGGGCGTCGAGGTAGGTGGACGCGCACCCGTTGGTGGTGGGGCTGGCCGTGGCGCCATCGCCATTCCAGAACGCGCACAGGGCACTGTTCACGTCCACCGTCGATCCGCTGGCCGCGATCTGGGTGCCGTTCACACTCAGCAACTGACTCTGGCCCTCGATCGTGGCGATGAACATCACGTCGGTCGCGCCGACCGGGTTTGGCCACGTGATGGTGAGTCGCGCAGAGCTCATCCCACATTGGTAGAAATAGAGACCGCGCCAGGCGTTCTGGACGACCTCGGCCGGCGGACTCACGCACGAGCTCGAGGGGTCGACGATGGTCGCGCCGGCGAACGCCGCGCCGGCACCCATGGTCGCCGGCATCACGGCGGGGTTGATCAGCGCCATCCACCCGCCTCCATCGGTCGTCATGTCGCACCACACTGTCTGCGGCGCGCCTGGGCCCGCACCATCGAGATCGACCACGTACACGCCGTCGCCTTCGGCCTCGTGCGCCGCGAGGAGTCGCGACAGCTCGCGCGCTCGGTGCGGATCGGACGAGAAGCGTCGAGGGAGGCATCGAGCCCGACGTCATTGCCGCTGCCCACCCCCTCGCAGATCAGCTCCGCGCTACACGCCAGCCCGCTCGGGCATGCCCGGCCCGGCCCGCACGTCGGCCGATCGTAGCTCGGGTGGAAGCACGCGGGGAGCAGCGTTGCGGCCGCGACGAGCTCGACCAGGTGAGACGCCATCGGCGCGAGTCTCGCGCAAGCGACGTGCTGGCGCGGTGCCGTGTTTGGCTGCGGATCTACGGCCGGCGTGGCCCCTTTCAGCTCGCAACCCGGGCCGCACCGACCTCACAGCGCCGGTACTGCACCGCGACCATCCACGATCCGTCCGGCTGCACCCCGGTCGCCCCGCCGCGCGAGCTCGGGGCGCGCGAGCTGCGGGCTGTGCGGCTGGCGGATGAGCGCGCGGGTGGCGGACGTGGGCACCGTGGAGAGCGCGCGGTTCGCGTACGCGGCGCTGGCGCGCGTGGGTGAGGCGGGTCGAGTTGGTGATCGGCGAGGTGGTCACGGCGCTGTTGAAGGCGGTAGGGTTGGCGGCGTGAGCGCGATCGTCGAGCTCCCCAGCGCCCAAGCGGGTTCCCCTACCTGCGGTTGTCAATCACCTACCAGTCCGGAATGGCGGACGACCGGGGGTGGAGTGAGGTGTGTGAGGTGTAAGGCAAGCAGCGGCGTGCGACGTGCCGGTCGCGCGAGGATCGGAGCGGCTGAGCCCGACCGAAGCGTGTCGGCCGTCGATCGCGCTACGTGAGCGGCCAGAGGCGGCGCAGGAGGGCGCGCTCGAGGTGAGCGCGGTCACCGGCATCGCGACCATCGCGACCAGCGCGACCGTGCTCAGAACAGGGGAGCTGAGGAACGGGGCGATCGGCGACTACGCCGCGCTCGGACCCGAGAGCAGGCGAGCGCGAGGAACCTCGGCCCGCGCCACCAGCGGCACGGCCGGACCGCTGGCGCGCGCCACCGCCGAGCTCGGTGGGCCGCACCACCGCGAATCGTGCGTGTCAGCCGACAACCGCGCGTGTCAGCCGACAACCGCGCGTGTCAGCCGACAACCTCACCCGTCGGCGTAACGTCGCCATGTTCCACACGAACGGCGCGCTTGCCCTGCCGCGATCGCGCTCGGCGGCAGGCCAGGTGACAGGGGTCGTGGCATCGCGACCAGCACCGGCATCGCGACCGGCACCGGCATCGCGACCAGCACCGGCATCGCGACCAGCACCGGCATCGCGACCAGCACCGGCATCGCGACCAGCACCG
>Ga0302321_100004511_pt1 | contig 12073 bp, 14 predicted proteins | sample Fen_T0_1_FD_202505 | JGI IMG/M metagenome (GOLD analysis project Ga0302321, IMG submission 202505) | Peat permafrost microbial communities from Stordalen Mire near Abisko, Sweden - Fen_T0_1 | ecosystem: Environmental > Terrestrial > Soil > Wetlands > Permafrost | place: Sweden: Abisko...
CCGCCTACTACTACCAGGGCCTCGGCATCAGCTGCGACGTCCTCTCCGGCTACCACAAGACCGGCGAGATGGTCGGCTACAACGGCAGCGGCGACCCCGGCGGCTACACCTACATGGCCAAGAACTCGCGCGCGACACGGGCGCGCCGGCCCCTGAGGCCGGCGCGCCCCTGATGGCGTGCGTCAGCGGCCATCATCGAGCTGCACAGCCTGCCGGCCGCCTCTTTCGTCCTGTCCTTCGGCCCGTCGCGGGCTCAGTCGCTGCGGAGCGTCCAGAGGACGGCGTGACCCGGGCCGCTGCTCGTCTCGCTCCAGCCGACGATCGTGCCGCGGCCGTTGATCGCCCGCCGCGGTGCTCCAATGCCCGCCGAGCGTTCCGAGGTCGGTCAGCTTGAAGTTCTGCCACGCGAATGCGTGGCACGTGTCGTGGCTCGCGAGGCCGGTGAACGCGACCTGACCGCGTTCGTTGATGAGCGCGCGATCCTCGCCACAGAGGATGCCGTTACGAACCGGTGTCGAGAGGACCTTCGCCTTCCCGTTCTGTCACAGGACGGCCGGGCGCGCCGCCGCTGACCCCCTAGCCGGAACTGCCGAACGGTCAGCCGCTGCGGAACGTCCAGAGGACGGCGTGTATCTGGCGTGTCCTGTTGACGGCAAAGCCGACGACCTGGCCTCGGTCGTTGATCGCAAGAGCTCTGCTGTTCGTGCCTCCGGTAAGGGTGCCGAGGTCGGTCATCCTCCCGTTCTGCCAGACGAATGCGTGGCGCAGGGTGCTCGCGGTGCTCGTCGGGATGCTGCTGTACCCGACGATCTGCCCGCGTTCGTTGATGTCGAGGGCTGTCGCGTCCTTCCCGCCGAGCGTGCCGAGATCGGTCAGACGCCCCTTCTGCCATAGAGACGCCCCTTCTGCCATAGATACGAGCGATTGCGTGGTGGGTTGACGGGATCGCGGTCGAGGACGACCTGGCCGCGGTTGCTGACCTCGACGAGCTTCGCCGCCCGCCGCGGGGACGAGGTGGACGCGAGCCAGGAGATGATCGGGATCGGCGCCGCCAACGCCTTCGCCGGCCTCTTCCAGGGCTTCCCCGTATCCACCAGCGGCTCGCGTACCGCAGTCGCTGAGCAAGGCGGTGCCAAGAGCCAGGTGACCGGGCTCGTCTGCGCTGCGCTGGTGGCGATCATGCTGCTCTTCCTGCCGGGGTTGCTGGCCAACCTGCCGAACGCGACGCTCGCGGCGATCGTGATCGCTGCGGCGCTGTCGCAGATGGACATCGCGACAGTCCTGACGTTTCTGCGTGTCCGCATGTCGGCTTTCATGCTTGCGATGACGGCGACGCTGGGCGTGGTGTTCTTCGGTGTGCTGGAGGGGATCCTGATCGCGGTCGCGCTCTCGATTCTGGCCTTCTTCAGTCGGCTGGTCAGCGGCTCTGGCGCCGGCTGGGTCGTTGTCCAGTGCGAGGCGATAACCGATATCGATGTCACCGCAGCGGACATGCTCGAGCGTCTCGACAACGAACTCAACGACCGCGGCGTCCGCATCGTGTTCGTGGAGTTGCGCAGCCGCCTCCACGACCTGGTGACGCGCTATGGCCTCCTCAAGACGCTCGACCGCAGGCACTTCTACGACTCCATCGACGATGCGCTCGCCGACATCGCCCGCCCGAACCGCAGCGGCTCGCCCCGAGGCGCCCACACGTCCCACCCGCGCGAGCAGCGGGCCGATTAGGGCTGGCGGGATGCCTGGCCGACGACCATCTGGACGCCTCCGAAACCGAGGAGCGCGACCGCGACGCCGAGGGTTGCACCGGCGACCGCGTCGGAGAGCCAGTGCACCTGCAGGTAGGTGCGGCTCCAGACCATCAACGCGATTGCGACGGCCGCCGCGATCAACCACCAGCGCCGGCGCGGGCCTGGGCCGCTGAAGAGCAGCACGAGCGCGACAGCGGTCGCACCGGCGTAGGCGGCGTGGCCGGAAGGGAAGGAGGTGCCGTGTGCCTCCAGCATCCTCGCCGGGGGCCGCTCCCGGTCGACGGCCACCTTGATCACGTTGACGAGCAACGGGGTGAGCGACTCGGTAAGCGCGAACGCGGTCAGCGCTGCCCAGCGGCGAGCGAGCAGGAGCGCGATGCCGATCCCCGCGATCGTCAATGCGCGCCAGACACCGTGGCCGAGGGCATTGCAGACAAGCGCCACGTGGGTCAGCAACGACGTTTCGCTGTCCTGTATCAGCTCGTACCAGCGACTGTCGCTCGTGAGCGGACCGGCCGGGATCAGGAGCGCGCCCAGCATCACGAGAGCAAGTAAGACGCTCCCGTAGCCAACGGCCCGGAAGGGCCGGGCGAGAAACGCCTCCTCGGGCGGCGGCCAGGGGAATCCTCGACCGGCTGGAGCCTGTTCGACCGGCACCACCGGAGCCTCGAGCCTCAGGCTCGTCCGGCGGCCACGGCGAGGAGTCGCCCGAGCAGGTCGGCAATCCCTTCCGGGAGCCCGGCCGACGGTGAGGCGCCGGGATGGTGTGGCGCGAGCCGGACCCGCAAGGCGCTCGGCCGGCTGCGGAAGCGGAGCGGCGGATCCATGACGAGCGCCTCGCCGTCGACGCCAACGGGCACCTGTCGTGACGATGTGACCTCGAACATGGGCGTCGACCATTGCTGCCAGCGGCGGCCCGCTCGTTCCTTCGTGTTCAGCACCGCGACGCCGAGTTCGCCGTTGTCGATGCGCGGGCGGGTGCCGGAGCCGACGGGCCGCCCCAACCGGTAAGTCCGCTTCCGAGGATCGATCGAACACGCGGGTTGCCGGTGTATGCACCGGTGTATGCACCGCACGCTCATCAGCGGCAGTTCCGATACCCCTGATCCACTGTTTCAAGCCAAAACGGCTTAGACAGTGGGGTTCCAATGGGCCCGCCTGGACTCGAACCAGGGACCTACCGATTATGAGTCGGCTGCTCTAACCAGCTGAGCTACGGGCCCGCCGCCCTCGAGCCTAACGTGTTCGCCCGGCCTGTCCTTGCACCGGACTGACACAATGTCCGCACGAGCGCGGCCCCGGTCGCGGAACCCGACGGAAGGGATTCGGCCGTGAAGACGTTCCAGCGTGAGGTGCAGCTGCGTACAGCGGGCGGTCTCACGGTGACCGACATCACGGACGAGGTGCGCGACGCCGTCCGCGAGAGCGGCATCCAGGCCGGGATCTGCTGCGTCTACTCGCCGCACACGACCTGCTCGGTGCGGATCAACGAGTGGGAGCGCGGCTTCCTGGAGGACTTCGCCGTGATGCTGAAGCGCCTCGTGCCAACCGAGCACTACTACGCGCACGACGACTGGGACCGCCGCACAGAGAACGTCGAGGAGGAAGACCAGGAGTTCGGCAACGGCCACTCCCACTGCATGTCGATGCTGCTCGGGCCCGCCGGCGAGTCGGTGCCGGTGCGCGAGGGCGAGCTCTGCCTCGGCACCTGGCAGCGCATCCTCTTCCTCGAGCTCGACCGCGAGCGCGACCGGCGCTGGCTCGTGCAGGTCGTCGGCGTCTAGTTGTCCTGCCTACACAGGTTGTGAACGGCTGAGGGTTCTATCCGGCCCTCCTTCGAGGCTGTGGGTCTGCGAAGACCAGGCTCACGAAGGAGGGCTCGGATGTATCTGCACGCTAACGCGAAGCTCGGACTGGCTGCTCGTTTCGCGCTGGTCGAGGCGGTCGCTGGTGGTTGTTCGATCCGGGGCGCGGCGGCGACGGCGCATCGGTGGTGGCATCGCTGGCTCGAGGCCGGCGAGGAAGCACGGGAGACGCTTTCGTGTCTGTTTGACCGTTCCAGTCGTCCGCGCCGCTGTCCGCGTCAACTCGCGGCGCAGCTCGAGGAGGCGATCTGTGCCTGCCGCCGGCAGACCGGCTGGGGGCCGAGGCTGGTCGCGGGTGCGACGGGGTTCCCGCACTCGACCGTCTCGAACGTGCTGAAGCGGGCCGGAATCTCGCGGCCGCCACGACCCGAGCGGGAGCCGGCCCACCGGTACGAGTGGCCCTGCCCCGGCGATCTGCTGCACATGGACACAAGCCGCTATGCCCGTTTCCTCCGGCCCGGCCACCGGGTCACCGGTGACCGCTCGCAACGCTCGCGCAACTGGATGAGCCCCGAGACACGCGTCGGCTACGACTACGCCCACGCGATCGTCGACGACCGCAGCCGGCTCGCCTACGTCGAGCTCCACGACGACGAGAAGGCAGAGACCGTGACCGGCTTCGTTGAACGCGCGCTCGCCTTCTTCGCCCGGCACGGGATCGTCGCGAAACGGCTGATGACCGACAACGCCTTCAACTACGTCAAGAACCGTCGACTGCGCGACCTGCTCGCAGCGCGCAAGATCAAGCACCTGACGACAAAGCCGTACCGGCCGCAAACGAACGGCAAGGTCGAACGCTTCCACCAAACGATAGCCCGCGAATGGGCCTACGGACTCAAATACCGATCGTCTCGACACCGCGCCCAGGCGCTGCCACTGGCTCGAGCACTACAACACACGCGGGCCACACAGCTCAACCGAAGACCCGCCACCAATCAGCCGCGTTCACAACGTCTGTGGGTAGGACACCTAGGCGAACTCGGCCGTCAACGGCAGATCCCCCATCCGCACGAGGCGGCTGTCGTCGACCGCTGCCTGCCGGTGCACCACCGCGATCCTGTAACCGGGATCGGTCACCATCTCTAGGAACGCGGCCGCCGATGGGTACCGCGCGACGAACGCAACGTCCCAGCGTTCGTCGGGCGGTCCGATCACGACCTGCTCCGGCCGCCCACGCCAGACGATGGCCCCACCTACGCGCCTGAGGACCGGCAGGCTCTCGCGACCGTAGGCGGCGTACGCCTCGGCACCTGTTGCAATCCGGCCGTCCGGGTAGGCGGCGAGGTCGCGTAGCCGGACGAGGTTCAGCATGTGGATCGGGGTGTCCCGCGGAAGCGCCTTGAATGCGTCGAAGTGCTCCCGCGTCGGGTCGACGTGGTGCGACACGCGCCGGCCTACTCCGGCGTCACGTACGCAGCCGTCAGCCCGCCGTCCACGAGGAACGACGTCCCGTTCACGTACGACGACTCGTCGCTCGCGAGGAAGAGCGCCCCGTTGACCACCTCGCGGGGCTTCGCCAGCCGGCCCATCGGCCAGTGGATCCGCCGGCGCTCGAGCGCGGCGGGGTCGTCGCCGAAGATGCGGAGCAGGAGCGGCGTCTCGACCGGGCCCGGGCAGAGCGAGTTGACACGAATCCCCCGGCGGGCGAACTGCACAGCGAGCTCGCGGCTCATCGACAGGACGGCCCCCTTGGAGGCGCTGTACGAGATCTGCGAGGTCGCCGCCCCGAGGATCGCGACGAACGAGGCCACGTTGATGACGGAGCCGCCGCCCCGCTCGAGCAGGTGCGGGATCCCGTGCTTGCAGCAGAAGTAGACGCCTTTCGTGTTCACGTCCTGGACGCGGTCCCAGGCGTCTGCCTCGGTGACGAGGATCGAGTCGTCGTCCGCCGGCGAGATGCCCGCGTTGTTGTAGAGCACGTCGATGCCGCCGAAGCGCTCGGCAGTCATCGCGTACATCTCCTCGACCTCCTCCTCGTTCGCGACGTTCACGCGCAGGGGGAAGGCGGAGCCCTCGGGGCAGAGCCCGACGGTCTCCTCGGCGAGCGCCAGATCGATGTCGGCGACGCAGACCTTCGCACCCTCCCCCGTGAAGACGATCGCACCCTCGCGGCCCATGCCGCCGCCGGCGCCGGTGATCACGCAGACCTTGCCCTCGAGCCTTCCCGCCATGGTGTCAACCTTCCGTCGAGATGAACACGTTCTTGAGATCCGTGTAGCCGTCGAGCGCGGCCATCCCGAGCTCGCGGCCGAAGCCGGACTGCTTCATGCCACCGAACGGCGTGTGAACGCGCACCGAGCTGTTCGAGTTGACCGACAGGACACCGGCCGAGATGCCGCGGGCGACACGGAGCGCCCGGGCGCTGTCGCGCGTCCAGATCGATCCGGAGAGGCCGTACGGCGTGTCGTTCGCGATCCGGACAGCGTCGGCTTCGTCCACGAAGGGAATAACCGCGGCAACGGGTCCGAACACCTCCTCACGCGCGACCCGATCGTCGTTCGTGGCCTCGACGAGCGTGCACGGGAACCAGAAGCCCGGCCCCGCGGGCACGTCGCCGCTGAAGAGTGGCTCGCCCTCGACGAACGACCCGACCGTCGCCCGGTGCTCGGCGGAGATCAGCGGGCCCATCTCGGTGGCATCGTCGGTCGGATCGCCGACCCGGACGCCGCGGGTCGCCTCGACCAGCAGCTCGAGGAAGCGATCGTAGGCCGAGCGCTCGACGAGGATCCGTGAGCGCGCGCAGCAGTCCTGGCCGGCGTTGTCGAACACCGAGTACGGCGCCGACACGGCCGCCTTCTCGAGATCCGCGTCCGCGAAGATCACGTTGGCCGACTTGCCGCCGAGCTCGAGCGTGACGCGCTTGATCGTGGCTGCGGCACCCTGCATCACCCGCTGCCCGACCTCGGTCGAGCCGGTGAACCCGATCTTGGCGACCTCGGGGTGCTCGACGAGGCGCTGCCCGACGACCGAGCCCTTGCCGACGACGACGTTCAGCACGCCCTCGGGGATGCCGGCTTCGAGCGCGAGCTCGCCGAGCCTGATCGTCGTCAACGGCGTCAGCTCGGCCGGCTTGATCACGATCGTGTTGCCCGTCGCGAGCGCGGGGCCGATCTTCCAGCTCGCGATGTTGAGCGGGAAGTTCCAGGGCGTGATGAGGCCGACGACGCCGAGTGGCTCGCGGAAGGTGAGGTCGACGCCGCCTGCGACGGGAATCGTCTCGCCGTAGTGCTTGTCGACGGCGCCGGCGTAGAAGTGGAAGACCTGGGCCACCATCCCGATCTCGCCCCGGGCGCCCGAGATCGGCTTGCCGGCGTTCGCCGACTCGAGCCGGGAGAGGGCCTCGTGGTTGTCCTCGACGAGGGTCGCGAGGCGTCGCAGCAGGCGCGCCCGGTCGGCGGGGGAAACCGCCCGCCAGCCAGGGAAGGCCGACCTGGCGCGGGCGACGGCGGCATCTGTTTCCTCGCTGCCCGCCTGCACGAGCTCCGCGATCGGCTGCTCCGTGGCGGGGTTGAGGACGGTGAGCGCCATGTCTCGTGATTCAACACGATTGTTGGCCGCCCCGCGACGGCTGCGGTCGTCACCAGCTGCCCCTCGTTCGAGGGACGGCGGGTTACACGACCTAGGCCGATGTCAGAGTGAAGATGAATCGTGCCACCGTCATTCTCGGGCTGCTTCTAGCGCTCACAGCCTCGATCGCCGGCTCGGCACGTGCCGCGGATGCGACACCTGCAGCCACCGCCCGCGTGCAGGATCTCGACAGCGCGATCCTGGACGGTCTGAACGCCGTACGCAGCTCGCACGGCCTGCGCCCGCTCGTCCTCTCCGCCGACCTTGAGCACGCGGCCGTCGCCCACTCACGGGCGATGCTCGAGGGTGGCTTCTTCGACCACGTCTCACCGGACGGCACGACGTTCGCGCAGCGCGTCAAGCGCTACTACAGCCCCGCCGGCTACGCAAACTGGTCGGCAGGAGAGAACATCGTCTACAGCACCGCTGCGTTGGACGCCGCGACCGCCGTCAAGGCGTGGATGCAATCGCCGCCGCACCGGAAGAACATGCTCGATCCGGAGTGGAGGGAGGTCGGCATCGGCTCGATGCACGCCGCGTCCGCCGGAGGCGCATTCGGAGGTGAGCCCACCTGGGTGATCACGATGGACTTCGGGGCACGCACCGGCGGCGGCACAACCGCAAAGCCGGTCGCAGCCGTCAGGACGCCGTCAGCGAAGAGCACGACGGGAACGAAGGCCCACAAGGCGGCGACAAGGGCGCGCAACACCGGCAGGAAGGCGCAGACGAACGCCTAGCAGTAGACGTGGGGCACCGGGTCACGGGGAAACAACTCACTCCCTACCCGAAGCCGCGAAGGAGAATCGGCAATGACCGAGGCGTCAGCGGCCATCGATCAGCACAGGCCCTTGGCCACGACCGTCAACCGACAGGCGCGTCCAGGCCCGTCCCGAGAGGCTCGCCTCCCGGTTAGCGAGCGTCGAGCGCGTGGAAGGGTGTAGCCTGCGGGTCGATGCTGAGGCGGAAGCCTCGGTCCCACTCGACGACGACGCCTTCGAGCGTGATCTCGTCGACGACCCCTCGGTCACCCGCCACGAGGCCAGAGCCGGTGTCATCTTGGTCGAGCACGATTTTCGTGCCCACGCGGACTCCCGCCCGGAGGCGGGCCGCGAGGTGACGGGCTCCACTAGGATCCATTCCCCTATGCTGGGTCAACAATCCTGCTGCCGCAATCCCCCGAACGAGGCAGGACAGGCTACCGGCTCGTCGAACTGAGAGCAGCCGGCGGTCGGGATCCGAATTCGACGGCTGAGGACGTCGGCCGCCGGCGACATCCCCTTCGGAGGCCACGAGCGTGCAAGAAGATTCACGAGACAACCGTGAGTGGGAGCACTGGCCTGGAAGGAAGCCCCTCGACGACGGGATCCGCCACCGCCTGAAGGCTCTCTTCGCCGCAACCGACGAGACGGACCCGGTCGACGCGCTGATCAGCGACCGCGGGCGCGAGATCGAGGCGCAGACGGAGCAGCTCCAGGAGACGATTCAGGGCCTCGAACGACGTGAGGAGCAGGCAGCGAAGCTCCGCGCCGCGGTCGAAGAGATGCTCCGTCATGGCTCCGCCGAGCTGGACGAGCGACATGCCGCGTTGACTGCGCTCGCTCTCGAGCTCGGCGCCCGCGAGGAGCAGATACACGAGCAGCAGCACGATCTCGCCCTGCGCAGGCAGGAGCTCGGTGCGGTGGAGCTGCGGCGCGCCGCCGTCGAGCGGCGAGAGGACGCGGCCGCGGAGCGAGAAGCCGCCCTCGAGCTGGCCGCGGCGGAGCTGCGCAGCCGAGGGACGCGACTCGGCGAGACCGCTCGGGCGCCTGGAGACAATGCTGCGGCCGAGCCGGCGCCGGAGGCCCACATCCTCGTCCTGCCGGACGCCGGGTGGCGGATCGTCGAGCAGGACGGTGCCGCACCCGTCGTCGACAGCACCGTCGACGTGGACGGCCGCGCCTACGTGGTCACGCGGCTCGGGCGCTCGACCCTGCCCGGCGATCGCCGGCCGTGCGCGTATCTCGAGCCGGCCCGCCGACCGGTCGCCGGCTGACACCGGTGGCCGCGGTCCGCTGATCTACGCCGGGAGCCGGAAGCGCCGCAGGCGGCGTCTCGAGCCCGACGGCTCGCCGAGCGACTCCATCCGCCGGCCCGCCTGCCCGACGAGGAACCAGGCGAGCGCCTCGTCCTCGGCGGTGAAGCGCCGCAGGCGCATGTCGTAGATCTCGACGAGCCCCCACGGCCGCCGGTCGACGACGAGGGGAACGAGCATGGCGGCGTTCATCTGCAGCTCGCGGAGGACGAACGCCTCCGCACTGTCGAGCTCGTCGTCGAGGAACGAGATCGATTTCAGGCAACCCGTCTCGAGCACCGCCTGCGTGACCGGGTAGTCGGCGATCAGGTACGTGTTGTCGGCGCCCAGGTCGACGTCCCGCAGGGTGTGCTTCGCCGTGTCGGCGAGCCGCGAGCCCTCGACCTTCGAGATCGCGGTCGCGGTCGCCCCGACCACGAAGGCGATTGCCTTGCTCAGCCGCTCGAGGACGCTCTCGACCGATTCTTCGGCCCAGATCGCACCGGCTGCCTCCATGGCCCCGACGGGGGCCGACGCGTCGGCACCGCTCCGCAAGCGATCGCTGCGGGCGGCAGCTATCTCCGCCGGACTTGCGCCTCTCACGATCTCCCTGAAGGCGATGACCTGGTCCTTGCCGCGCGCCTTGGCCCGGTACAGAGCCTGATCTGCCGCCCGCAGGAGCTGGGTCGCCGCGCCGCCGTCGTACGGGTACGTCGAGGTGCCCGCGCTGAGCCGGAGCGGGAAGCCGGCATTGTCGAGCCCCTGGCCCAGCTCGCGCCGAAGCCTTTCCGTCGCATCGAACGCCGCGTCCGCGTCCGCGCCCGGGAGCATGACGACGAACTCGTCTCCGCCGAGCCGCGCAGCCGAGGCGCCCTCGGGGCAGGCACGTTGCAGAACCAGCCCGACCTCACGCAGTAGCGCGTCTCCGAACTCGTGGCCGGCGCGATCGTTGACGTCCTTGAAGTCGTCGCAGTCGAGGACGACGAGGCTGAGCTCGTGGCGATCCTCCTGTGCGCCCCGCAGCTCGCGCTCGAGCCGATCCTCCAGCCCCCGGCGGTTGAGGAGGCCGGTGAGCGGGTCGGTGTGGGCGCTCTGGCGCTCACGGTCGAGCGCAATAGCCGCATCCAGGGATGCCGCCGCATGGGCCGCGAGCAGCGACGCCAGCTCGCCCTGCCCGCGGTCGAACTCTCTCGCGAAGCGGCTTGCGCCGACGAGCAGGCCGATCTCGACGCCGTTCGCGCGCAACGGGATCAGCACGATCGAGCGAAGCCGCGTACCGGCGAGCTCCGGCACCGTGGCGGCGCTCGCGTCGAGCAGCTCGAACACGGCAGACGCGTCGATCCGCTCCCGGAGCGACTGGAGAACGGAGAGAGGCAGCGGCTCCGGGCCCTCGGCGGAGGCGTTCCACTCGGCCGACCCGATCAGCTTGCCGCCGTCGTCGAGAAGCAGCAGCCGGCTCGACTCGACAGGCAGCACGCGACCGAGCGATCGCACCGCCACCTCCGCGATCGTCGGCGGGTCGCGCAGAGAGCTCATGTAGACGAACAGCCGCGCGAGCGACGACACATCGGTCCGCGAGCCGCGCAGCTCGTCCATCGGCCCGGCGAGCGCCTCCGCCAAGGGAGCGACGGCCGCCGCGCTGCCCGCCGGGAGACGGACGGCCGTTTCGATGTTGATCATCCCGACGACCCCAGTCGACAGGAGGAGCGGAATCGCCAGCTCGGAGACCGTAGCGCGGGAGACCTCGACGAAGTCCGAGTCGAGCGAGACGTCGCGGGCGAACTGCACCTCCGAGGTGCGAACCGCCCGGCCGATCACGCCTTCGTCGAGCGGGAGGCCGTCGGGGATCATCGCGTACCCGCGAACGCCGACCGACCAGAGCCGGCCGTGCTCGAGCACGAAGGCGGCCACCCCGGCGCCGCCGAGCCCTTCGTGGAGGGCGCCGAGCGCCGCGTCGAACGCCTCCGCCGCCGTGCCCGCCGAAGCGGCAGCCGCAACCGCAGCCTCGCAGGCGCGCGCCAGCTGAGGCAGGTCGATCGGAGCCGGCTCGGAGAACGGCGAGGAAAGGGGTTCCATCCCCGGAGAATCGGCATTCCGGGACGCTTGCTTGAACCCCGGGACCTGGCCCCTCCCGGCTCCTACGGTGCCGTGCCGAGGCCGTTCTGCGCCGCGGTCAGGGAGTCGCGCGCACGTGCCAGCGGCGTCGCCGCATCGTCACCCCTGGCGAGCGCCGCAATCGCCGTGTCCAGCGCCCCGATCGCATCCTGCTCGGTCGCGGCGATGTCCTTCAGGCTCTGTGCGCAGGGAGGGTGGGCGTCCAGGTAGCCGCTGAGCGCCTTGCGGGCGCGACGCAGGTCGAGGAGCAGGGTTGCGGGGTCGCCGCCGATCGCGTTCGCCGCCGACGCGTGCGTGACGTAGAGCTCCTCGTCCTGGGCGCGGAACGCGGCATCGTCGCACGCGACGGTGACCACCGGCCCGCCTCCTCCACCGCCACATCCCGCGACCAGCGGGGTGAGCCCGGCGGCGACGGCCGCGATCGCCCTAGCCAAGCCACGCATCCATGATCGCGTCACCGAAGAACAACGCGATCACGCCGCCGCCTGCCAGGAACGGCGCGTACGGGATACCGACCTTCCTCGCCGCGCCCCCACGCATCGCGAGGATCACGATCGCCGGGATCAGCGCGAGCAGCGAGCCGGCGAAGAGCGCCACGAGCACCGGCGTGCCGAGCCAGGCTCCGAGGAAGGCGGCGAGCTTGACGTCGCCCATCCCGAGGCCGGCGGGGTAGATCAGCGCCGCGATGAGGAAGAAGCCGCCTGCGGCGAGCGAGGCGACGATCCACT
>Ga0302321_100004513_pt1 | contig 12071 bp, 9 predicted proteins | sample Fen_T0_1_FD_202505 | JGI IMG/M metagenome (GOLD analysis project Ga0302321, IMG submission 202505) | Peat permafrost microbial communities from Stordalen Mire near Abisko, Sweden - Fen_T0_1 | ecosystem: Environmental > Terrestrial > Soil > Wetlands > Permafrost | place: Sweden: Abisko...
TTGCGCTGGCTCTGATCTCCGGTGCCTTTCTCGCACTGCACTTCTGGTCCTGGATCAGCTCGCTGGAGTACACCTCCGTCGCGAGCAGCACCGCGTTGGTCACGACTAACCCGTTGTGGGTTGGATTGGCCTCCGTCGTTGTGTTCCAGGAAAGGCTGCGGTCCATGACGTTTATCGGGATCGGGCTCACCTTCGCAGGCACGGGACTGATATTCGCGGCCGATCACCATTCGATGATCGGTGAACACCCGGATGCCCTGCTCGGAAACTGCCTGGCACTCGTGGGAGCGGTCTGCGCATCGGGTTATCTGCTGATCGGACGTGCGCTGCGCGGCCGCGTAAGCTTGCTCACCTACATATGGCTCGCCTACTCGTCGGCTGCGGTGCTGCTCGCAATTGCCGTCCTCATCTCCGGCTCCCGCGTGCTCGGGTTCACGCCGAGCGCCTATCTGTTGTTGCTTCTACTTGCGATCGGTCCGCAACTGCTGGGACACACGAGCTTCAATTGGTCGCTGCGGCATCTTTCCGCGACCTTCGTGGCACTCTCGATTCTGGGCGAGCCGGTTGGCTCGGCGCTACTGGCCTTGACGATTTTCGGCGAACGCCTGGCCCCCTTGCAATTGGCAGGGTTTCTGGTGGTGCTGGTCGGAATTTTCACCGCGTCGCTCGGGGAGAGATCGACCGCGGATTCGCGCCGATAGCCATGTCGGGAACATCGAACCGCTTTCAGGCAACCTGAGAGCGTGTCACCGACTTTTGCGATGCGGTCGGCGCTGCCGATTTGCGTGCCCGGAACGCGAGGCGAATCAGCAGAAGTATCGCCAGCAGGGCCGCAAACGTCAGCGGTTCGTTGATGTTCTTCTTCACCAGCCACCAGAAGTGAATGACGCCGCAGATCGCTATCAGGTAGATCAACCGATGCAGCAACTGCCAGCGGCGTGCGCCCAAGCGCTTCACCATTGCATTGGTCGACGTTGCGGCCAGCGGGATCAACAGCACGAACGCGCCGAATCCGACCGTGATGAACGGCCGTTTCACGATGTCCTTACCGATGCTGGTGAGGTCGAAGAACTGGTCCAGCCAGATGTATATGGAGAAGTGCAGACAGACGTAGAAGAACGCGAACAACCCCAGCATGCGCCGCAGTCTCAACAACCAGTTGAGATTGGTCAGACGTCGCAGCGGCGTTACAGTCAGCGTGATCAGGAGGAACGTCAAGGTCCACCACCCGGTCGAGCGCGTGATGTACTCGATCGGATTCGCGCCGAGTCCGTGGTGCGCAGCCAACCAGCCGAGACGAGCGACCGGGACAAGGCAAACCGTAAACACGGCCGCCTTGATCCACTGGATCTGTCGAGGCGTTGGTTGCAGCCGGACCATCGACGGTCACCCAGGAAACGAGTCGCGCAGGGCGTCAGTAATTCTTCTTCAGATCCATACCGGCATACAGCGAGGCCACCTGGTCTGCATAGCCATTGAACATCAAGGTTGGGCGCTTGCCGAATTCGCCGATGCGACGCTCCTTGGCCTGGCTCCAGCGCGGATGGTCGACTTCCGGATTGACGTTGGAATAGAACCCGTACTCACGCGGATTGGCCAGCTGCCAGGTGGTCTTGGGTTGCTCTTCCACAAAGCGGATCTTGACGATCGACTTGCCGCTCTTGAAACCATACTTCCACGGAACGACCACCCGCACTGGCGCACCGTTCTGATTGGGCAATGCTTCACCGTATAGCCCCAGGGTAAGCATCGTCAGCGGGTGCATCGCTTCATCCATGCGCAGCGCTTCCACATAGGGCCATTTCAAGACCGCCATCCCCACACCTGGCATCTGCGCCTTGTCGGCCAAAGTGGTGAACTCGACAAACTTGGCCTTGCCTGTAGGCTCCACGCGCTTGATCAACTCGCTCAACGAAAAACCGTCCCAGGGGATGACCATCGACCAGCCCTCCACGCATCGCAGGCGGTATACCCGCTCCTCCAGCGGCGCGAGCTTGAGCAACTCGTCAATGTCGTAAACCTTGGGCTTCTTGATTTCGCCTTCGACGGCAACGGTCCACGGCCTGGTCTTGAGCTTGTCAGCAGTCTCGCTCGGGTCGGTTTTATCGGTACCGAACTCGTAGTAATTGTTGTACGTGGTGACATCCTTGAGCGAAGTCGGGGTCTCCGAGACCGACAGCGGACTTGGGCGCACTGACAGCTTCATCACGGCGCGCGCCGGTTTCGCTCCCACAAAAGCAGTTCCGCCAATACCGGTGGCGGCGATGATCCCTGCTGCCTGGAGGAACTTACGCCGGTTCTCGAAGACGCCCTTGGGCGTGATTTCGGAAGGGGAAATGTCGGGTCTGCGTTGTACGAGCATGGAATCGCTCCTTTCGTGCTGTGTTTGTCGGACTGGCGCGGTGCGCCTTACAGCTACATATACGCGCAACCCGGTCGGGGCGGATGCAATCGCGCGGTCGATGTTCGACTATTGCGGCGGGATGCAGTTCTACCAGCGACGGGACGGGTCCGAGCATACCGCCCGGACATATTAACCCGGGCAGCCAAACGGGCCTAAAGCAGGAACAGACTGGCCAGCCCGAGGAATATGAAAAAGCCGCCGCTATCGGTAATCGCCGTGATCAACACGCTGGACCCCACCGCCGGATCGCGCCCCAATTTGACCATGAGCATCGGAATGAACACGCCGAAGAGTGCTGCGACCAACAGGTTCAACGTCATGGCCACAGCCATCACCAGACCCAAAGATGGGCTGTGGTACAGCAACATGGCAAAACCACCGATGATCCCGCCCCATACCAGGCCGTTGAGCAGGCTGATGGCAATCTCCTTCAGCACCAGCGTGCGGGCATTGGTGGGAGTCATCTGGCCCAATGCCAGCGAGCGCACGATCATGGTGATGGTCTGATTGCCGGAATTGCCGCCGATGCCGGCGACGATAGGCATGAGCGCGGCCAGGGCGACGAGTCTCTCGATGGTACCCTCGAACACGCTGATCACCCGCGAGGCAACGAAAGCGGTCACGAGGTTGACGGCGAGCCAGGTCCAGCGGTTCTTCGCACTCGCCCATACCGAGGAGAAGATGTCTTCTTCTTGACGCAAGCCGCCCAGATTCAACCGCTCACTCTCCGCCGCCTGCCGAATGTAATCCATGACGGCATCCACGCTGACGCGCCCCGCGAGTTGACCCTTGTCGTCTACCACGGGTGCAGTGACCAGGTCGTAGCGCTCGAACGCTTGAGCCGCCTCGGAAGCTTTGTCGGTGGCGACGAGCGTCAACATATCCTTAGCCATCAGATCGGCCACCAGGCGCTCGGGATCGTTGACCAGCAGCGTGTGCAAAGGCAGAACCCCTTTCAGCAGTTCGCCGCGATCCACTACGAAGATCTGATCGGTGTGATCCGGCAATTCCTCCAGCCGACGCAGATAGCGCAACACGACCTCCAGCGTCACGTCGTCGCGAATGGTCACGAGGTCGAAATCCATCAGCGCGCCGACCGAATCCTCCGGGTAAGACATGGCCGCGCGCAGCTGCTCGCGTTCTTCGACGGGCAGCGCCTTGAAGACGTCGTCCATGACGTCATCGGGCAGATCGGGCGCCAGGTCCGCGAGCTCATCGGTGTCGAGCGTCTCGGCAGCCGCCAGCAGCTCGGCCGGGTCCATCTGCGCGATAAGCGCTTCGCGCACCGGTTCCGACAGTTCGAGCAACACCTCGCCTTCACGGTCAGCCTTGACCAGGTCCCACACCACCATGCGCTGATCGCGGGGCAGGGCTTCGAGGATGTAAGCCACGTCGGCGGAGTGCAGGGAATCGAGCTTTCTCTGCAACTCGGCGGCATGCCGCTTCTGCACGATGGATTCCACCAGCGCGTGGCGCGGCATCTCCTGCTTGTGCACGAGATCCTCCACCAGGCGCTGCTTATCCAGCAGAGCTACGATCTCCTGGAGATGCTCCTGGACACTCTCTTGGACGCTGGATTCCTCGACTTCGGACATATTCTAGAGAGTGGCCCGTGGCTGGGCGGGTGAAAGGAACAAATAACGGTAGGTTCTAGCCTCGGCCGACTTCAGCCCAAAGTGCACCGCAAGGAGCGCTCTCGCTCTACGACTGCGCAGCCGAGCACACCCCTCGCGCAACTCTTGTTCAACCCAGCGACTATTGTTTTGGCGGCACGCGGGTGGCTTGCCATGATACGAACTGTGCTCCGGCCGCGCGCTTTGCCCAAATGCTGGTAAAACGCAGCTGCACGGAGAGGTCCTGGCCCTTCACCGTGACGTCGAAGTCGGCATTGCCGGTGATGATGCCGAGGCAGCCGTAGGTGCGCACTTTCACTTCGCTGCGACGCATGGCTCGATACTTCACGTCGCCGGAGCGCATCACGCCGATGAAGCTCGCCTTGTCGTCCACGATCGCCGAGGAGTGAATGTAGACGAGATCGTCGCCATACAGCTTCGCCATTGCCGCAAAATCATTGGTTGTCTGCGCTGCATAGCGTGCATCCTCGGCGGCCACGACTTCGTCGGTGGTAATGGTGCCGCTGCAGTCCTGCGCCATGGCGGGTGCGCCGGCTATTGCTCCGACTACGACATATCCGAGCAATCCCGCGATCAATGATTTGAACATGAAGTCCTCCCTCTGCTGGTCATGGTGTCCATGGAACGGCCACAGACTGCCGTCGATAGAATCTACTGGCGAGTCAGAACGGCGAACGGCTTGCTGTCACACTTGAAAGGTGGCTTGCTTCCCGACACCTTGAACAGCCGCAGTTCCGGGCCTTTCCATGCGAATCCGATGCGATCCGTGCCGTCGGGCTCGCGCTCGCGATGATTCTGGATCAATTCGCAATTTGCAGTGGAGGGATCCAGAGACACTTCGTAGGCGAAGCTCCGATCGGGCAGCACGGCTTCGCCCGTTTCAGAGAACTCGTACGCTTGGCCTTCCGCGTCTTTGTACTTGCCCGCGATCACCGCGCGATTGACGAAATTATCCAGCGGGTCGTTCAACCGCAGATACGTCAGGAATCGCTTTTTGGCGAAGTTGGGTTCGGAAATCGAGAGTGTCTCGAAACGACCGTCGGCGTTGCGCTCGCCGCGAAAATAGATGTAGGTGACGTCCTTCGAACTGACAGCGCCATCACTCTTGGCCAGGACCAGGCGATAGGAATTCGGCTTTGCGTCCGGTTCAACATCGATGATCGTTTCCAGCACTGCGCGCTGGAAGTTGGTGATCAGGATCGGATAGCTGCGACCTTCCAGCTGGATCTTGATCGCGATGCCGGCGGCCTGCTTCGCCAGGGCGTGCGGCGCGCGGGTGGCACGCAGGCGCTCGACGAAATCTCGCGAGATCCAAGTCCCCTCCAGGTCCTTGACATACACCCTGCCCTTCGATTTGGCGCTGGGCGATTTGGCGCTGGGCGCTGGGGCCGCAGCGGCGGAAGGCGCGACGCCGGACTTCTCCTGAGCCGGCGCCGGCGCCGCGAAGAGTCCAAACAGTGGCATCGCGATGCTGAGTAAACGCACGCATGATCGGAGACTTGCTGTAGTTTTTGCCATGGCGATATGTTTTATCTTTTTTATCGTTCGTTTCGTACAGCCGTCGGTGGACGGCGCTTCCACAGGCCGGTCTGCTGCTGAAACGCATAGGCCAGTTGCAACACACCAAAGTCGTCGTGGTGCCGCCCCACGATCTGCAATCCGACCGGCAGCCCATCTGGGGTAAAGCCGCAGGGCACCGACACCGCGGGCAGGCCCGTAGCGCTGATCGCGTAGCAGGATTTCATCCAGTCCAGGTAGGTGGGCATTTTCTCGCCATTGATCTGCGTGACCCAAGGCTGATTCACGTCGAACGGTGGCACCTGCACCACCGGCGCGGCGAGGAAGGCGTATTGTTCCATAAACCCGCGTACTCGGTGATAGAGTTCGGTGCGCTTGACTTCGGCTCGGCCCACCTGCGCCCCGGTCAGCTTGGCACCCTCCTCGATATTCCAGATCACCGTGTCCTTCATCTGATGCCGCCTGGTCGCAAGAAGCGCTCCGTACGAGGCTTCGAAATTCCATGCCCTGAGAACGCCAAAGATCTCATCGACGTCGGTGAAGTCAGGCTCAGCGTCCTCGACTTTTAGGCCGATCGCTTCCAGCACGCCGCGTCCGCCCGATAGTGCTTCGGTTACGCGGGGATCGGTGGGCAACCCGCCCAGATCGCGACTCCATGCCACCCGTAATCCTCGGAAGTCGCGGGCCAGGGGCCTGGCGAACGTACTCCCAGGCTCGTCGATGGAGATGGGAGCACGCGCGTCTGGGCCTGCAATTGCGCTGAGCATGAGCGCCAGGTCTTCCACGGTACGCGCCATCGGTCCCAGCACCGGCAAGGAGAACCACGCGTTGACCGTTGGCCAATTGGGCACCCGTCCGGCAGAAGGTCGAAACCCCGCGATGTTGCAGAAGCTCGCCGGGTTGCGCAGCGAGCCGCCAAAGTCTGATCCGTCGGCAAGGGGCACCATGCCACAGGCCAACGCGACTGCCGCTCCTCCGCTGCTGCCGCCGCAAGTTTTGGTCGTGTCCCAGGGGTTGCGCGTTGCACCGAACACTGGATTGAATGTCTGCGAGCCCGCACCGAACTCAGGGGTGTTGGTCTTGCCGATCGTTATGGCCCCGGCGGCTCGCAAGCGTTCGACCAGAATGGCGTCGGTATCGGGCACAAAATCCCGGTAGATAGGCGAGCCGAAGGTCGTGCGTATGCCTTTTGTTACCAAGAGGTCCTTGTGCGCGACGGGCAGTCCGTGCAGCGGACCCAGCGGCTGGCCTGAGGCGATTGCCCGGTCGGCCATGCGCGCGCCATCCAGCGCGCGCTCCGGCAACAAGGTAACGATAGCGGTGACCATCGGATTCACCCGCTCGATCTGTTCGAGATGCGCCCGCATCACTTCCTCGCAGGACACCTCCCGAGTGCGGATCAGGCGGGCCAGTTCGGTAGCGCTCAGGAAGCACAAGTCGGGATGCATCGGCGAGAATCAGATCCGGTCAGGAACGAAAGATGAAGTAAACGGCGCCCAGTATGCACAGGCCCGCCCATAAATAGTCGAGCTTGATTGGCTGGTGCATGTAGAACATCGCAAACGGAATGAATATCGACAGCGTGATGACCTCCTGCAGGATCTTCAACTGCGGCAGCGTCATTACCGTGTACCCGATGCGATTGGCGGGCACCTGCAGCATGTATTCGAAGAATGCGATCCCCCAACTCACGAGTGCCGCGATAAACCAGGGCTTGTCGTTCAGATTCTTCAGGTGGGCATACCAGGCGAACGTCATGAACACATTGGATGCGCTCAGCAGGAGGATCGATTGCAGTGCGGTGGGCATGGTGGGAACTGTGTCTAAGGAGGAAGTATGAGATCAATGGTCGGCCGCAGTGGCTATTGGGCCGTTGTTGACGGCACACCAATGATCGAATCGCGCAAGTGGACTTTCGCCGCGTCGTCGTCTTCCAGGTCGATGATCGCGCCATTTGCCCTCACCCGCAGGCCAAGCAGCGCATAGGCCTGCGTCAGATCCGGGAATGCTTCGGAACCGACGTTTGCCTCATACAGCTCCCGGAATATCGTAGTGCCGGTAAGCTCGTCGAGCTTCGCGAAGACTTCTGCCGCCTGCCACGCTAACTCGGGGGATGCACAGCATTCATGCAACTGTCGCAACGCGCTATCCAAAGACTGTGCGCCCTTCGTCTTGCTACGTAAGCGCTGATCCGCCAGCAGCATGATCGCAGCCCCTTCCCAGTAGACGCGCATGTATGCGCCGTTCTTATACATGCGCTCGGTGGCATCCGCCAATGTCGTATCAGGTTGGCTTTTCATGCCGCGCCGGAAGCCGCTGTGCAGATCCTGCCACGCTTGCGTGGACCCGATCATTCCAGATCTTGCCCGCAGCACGTGCTGGTAGTAACTGGCGGTACCTTCGGCCAACCACGCGTCCTCGGGGCGCAAATACGGCAGGAGCAAATGGGACAGTTCATGCACCGCGGTCCAGTCCGTCATGAACTCGGACGCGGGTCTGCGCTGATTGATGAAGAAATGCGCGGAGGGAGCCCCACCTCGCAGCACATAGGCCCATGGCACCGGCTCATCGCCTCGCGCTCCAGGAGCGACCAGCAACTGCGCGTCAGTCACGGGAAAGCTGCCATACAGCGTAGTGACAGCCGTAGCCGCTCGCGTGAGCCACTGCCGAACCAGTTCAGGATCCACCGCTGGTATGCCGTCCAGGACTGTGACGCGCAACATCGCCCCCGGCACCGCGATCAATTGCTCGTCGAAATGACCGAAGGCCACCGCCGCCGGCCAGTCATAGGGCGAGTGTCCAACCAGGTAGACCGTAGATCCGTCCGCCGCTCGCGTTTGATGCCATGGTACAGACACAGAAATTCCGACCGGAAGGTCGAATCGGATCTCGATCTCTTCGTCTGCCGCCAGCGTGTCCGGCCGCCAGAACCACACGCCTAAGTCGGTCAACAAATCGCGCCCCACGTGACGAGTTGGATTGCCTCCTCGCTGATGGCGGCTTCTGAACTGGGTGATATCTACGCGATACGTGAGGCATGCATTGTCTGCCTGTACACCCAATTTGAGTTCAGCCCCATTGGGTTCCAGGCGCTTGCGCGCACCCTCGACCTGGGCTTGCTCCAGGACCGCGGCGGCGTCGAGCGATGCCGCCATTAGATACAACGGTGGTTTACCGTCAAAGCAGGCACGTACGGTGATTACGTTGAGTTCTGGATCGACAGCGACAGTGTAGTGGTGCAGGCGTGCAGGTTCAGCCTCCAAGCGTGCAGCGAGGATTGTCAACAGCAACCCGACAAGGACTGCAACAGGCGTCTGCGCCGCTGACGTTGGAAGTCTCACAGGGTAACTGTTACGTGTTACACCGCCACCGGCGGAAGGGAAGCCGACCGTGTACCGGACAGCGGGGGATTGTCGGCGGCGTGATAAGTGAATACCAGCGAGAGCTTGACCTTGTCGGTTCGATTGTTTCCTGCGGCATGGAAAGTCCGACAATGGAAGAACACCACATCGCCAGGTTCAAGGACAGGCGTAACGCGATTGGAAATCAGCCTCTGATTCTCCACCAGGTCTTCACGCAGGAACATCCCGTTGTCCAGTTGTTCGCGCGCGACGTCCATGGCGTGCGTGCCGGGCAGAAAGGAAAGGCAGCCGTTCTCCGGAATCTCCCGCCCCAAGGCTAACCACACCGAAATCAATTCCGGCCGCGGGAAAGACCAGTATCGAATGTCCTGATGCCAGCCGGTCACACTGCTGAAGCGCGGCTGCTTGGTCATGACGCAGTTGTGATGCGTCTGGGAAAGCATTACTTCCGGTGCCATGAGTTGGCGCAGCGGCGTCACCACCTCCGGGCAGGACGCCCAGTCTCGGAAAGCAGGGTGGCGGTTTACGGCCTGCAGGAGGCGACGGGTTGTCGTCCCGCCAGGCGCTTCACGCGACGCCGGAGCCCCAGGGTAACGTAGATCCGCCTCGAACTCGGCGGGGTGGGGGTTTCCGGCCAGATCGGCCTGCGCTAGCTCGCGCAGTTCGCCCACACGCGCACGTGGCGCAAGCCCCGCAACCACCAGCAGTCCGGTATCCCGAAATTCAGAGATGGAACGCGCTGTGAGGGCTGGGTCTCGCACAAGAATCAGTCACGGGGAAAGGCGGCGAATCGCATTCGTCCAGGTGGCACGCCGCCGTTACGCAGCAGTGGCCGCGGGTTGCCGCTGCTCGCTGGGTTCATATGCGAGCGCGGGCGCAAGCCAGCGCTCCACGACCCCCAGCTCCATGCCCTTGCGGCGAGCGTACTCTTCGACTTGATCGCGATCGATCTTGCCCACCGCGAAATAATGCGACTGCGGATGGGAGAAATAGAACCCGCTGACAGCCGCCGTCGGCAACATGGCGAAACTCTCGGTCAAAATCATGTCCGCGCTTTGCGTCGCCCCCAGTAAATCGAACAGCGGACCCTTCTCCGTGTGATCCGGGCAAGCCGGATAGCCGGGTGCTGGGCGAATTCCGCGATACTTCTCGTCGATCACTTCCTCGACGCTCAAGGATTCGTCAGGCGCATACGCCCAAAGTTCCTTGCGAACATGCAGATGCATCAGTTCCGCAAATGCCTCGGCGAGTCGATCGGCAAGCGCTTTGAGCATTATCGCGTTGTAGTCGTCGTGCTTTGCTTCGAACGCCTCGACCAGCGGATCGATGCCGATGCCGGCGGTGACCGCGAAGCAGCCCAGGTAATCCTTGACGCCGGTCTCTCTTGGCGCCACCAGATCGCCCAGACAATGATTGGCACGGTCCTCCGGCTTGACCATCTGTTGGCGCAGATAACGAAACGTCGTGAGCACTCGAGTGCGAGATTCGTCCGTGTACACCTCTACGTCATCGCCATTCACACTGTTGGCCGGGAACAGGCAGACTACGGCCTTGGCCGTGAGCCATTTCTCCGCGATGATCTGCTTCAACATGGCCTGGGCGTCGGCAAACAGATTGCGTGCGGCCTCGCCCACGACTTCATCCTGCAAGATTTTCGGGTAGCGCCCGGACAACTCCCAGGTCTGAAAAAACGGCGTCCAGTCGATGAAGCGGCTGATCTCATCCAGCGAGTAGTCCGAGAACACCTTCAGTCCCAAAACCCGAGGCGTGGGAGGCACATACGCCGACCAGTCAGTCTTCAACCCATGCTTGCGCGCCTCGACGATACTGTGATGCGGGCCCTGCCCTTTCTTGCCTTTGTGCTGTTGGCGGGTCTTTTCGTTGTCCTCTTTCACCTTGCGCACGTACTCGGGCTTCAGTTCGTCGCTCATGAGAGTCGTGCACACACCCACGCTACGCGAGGCGTCCGGCACCCACACCGTGGGCCCGCGGTAATTGGGTTCTATCTTGACCGCCGTGTGCACGCGCGACGTCGTCGCGCCGCCGATGAGTAGAGGAATGCTAAAGCCCTGCCGCTCCATCTCCTTGGCCACATGCGCCATCTCTTCGAGCGAAGGCGTTATCAATCCCGACAGTCCGATGATATCGGCTTTCTCATCACGCGCGGTCTGCAGGATCCTTTCCGCCGGTACCATCACCCCGAGGTTCACCACGTCGAAGTTGTTGCACTGGAGCACTACGGTCACGATGTTCTTGCCGATGTCGTGGACGTCGCCTTTTACCGTGGCAATGACGATCTTGCCTTTCGGTTTTTGCACACCGCCAGTTCTCAACTTCTCCGCTTCGATATACGGGATCAGATGGGCGACCGCCTGCTTCATGACGCGCGCGGACTTCACCACCTGCGGCAGAAACATCTTCCCTGCACCAAAGAGGTCGCCGACCACATTCATGCCGTCCATGAGCGGGCCTTCGATGACCTGGATCGGACGCTCGAATTGCTGCCGTGCCTCTTCGGTGTCCGCGACTACGTACGTGTCCACACCTTTGACCAGCGCGTGCGTGAGCCGCTCTTGCGGCGTTCCCTTACGCCAGGCGAGGTCTTCGACCGCCTGCTTGCCTTCCTTCTTGTAGGACTCGGCGAAAGTCACGAGCCGCTCGGTGGAATCGGGCCGCCGGTTGAATATCACGTCCTCGGCCAGCACCAGCAGATCCTTGGGAATCTCCTGATACACGCCGAGCTGACCAGCGTTGACGATACCCATGGTCATGCCGGCCTGAATCGCGTGATAGAGGAAGGCCGTGTGAATCGCTTCCCGAATCGGATCGTTGCCGCGGAAGGAGAAGGAAATATTGGACACTCCGCCACTGATCTTCGCATGCGGCAGCGCCTCTTTGATTGCGCGCGTCGCGGCAATGAAATCCACCGCGTAGTTGTTGTGCTCCTCGATCCCGGTCGCGATGGCGAAGATATTCGGATCGAAGATGATGTCCTCTGGCGGGAACCCCACCTCTTTGATCAGCAGGTGATAGGCGCGCGTACAGATCTCGATCCTGCGCTGGAGCGTATCGGCCTGACCTTTCTCGTCGAACGCCATGACCACGGCGGCCGCACCGTAGCGGCGCAACAGCCTGGCTTGACGGATGAACTCC
>Ga0302321_100004514_pt1 | contig 12069 bp, 10 predicted proteins | sample Fen_T0_1_FD_202505 | JGI IMG/M metagenome (GOLD analysis project Ga0302321, IMG submission 202505) | Peat permafrost microbial communities from Stordalen Mire near Abisko, Sweden - Fen_T0_1 | ecosystem: Environmental > Terrestrial > Soil > Wetlands > Permafrost | place: Sweden: Abisko...
CCGAGCTCGCAGCGTCGCCAGCGTGCGCACGATCGTTTCCTCCACCTGCTCTTGCCCGATCGAGCTCAGGAATGCGATGTATTCCGCGAGCCGCGCGCGCACCTCCTGGCCCGCTTCGGAATCATCTTCGACCAGCGCGGCGTCCCGATCGCTCACGTCGAAATTGATGAATCCGCGGCAGCGGGCTGCGCCGCATAGGCACGGGTCGCGACCGGGCTCGTTCTGCGTAACCCAGCCGTAGAAGATCGTGACCTCTTCGCCGGGGAGAATCGCTCGGGTGCACTGAATTCGGCCCTCGCGATCCGAGTAGATGGCGGCGTTTGGGTTGCAGCTGTGATTGCACAGCCAGCCCCCGGCAACGCTGGTATCGGGAACGATCACGGTCCACTTTTCCGAGAGCAACGTCAGCTTGCTCGCGGCGGCCAGTGTTGCCTCCGGATCTTCTACGTCGAGTCGGCGCTGTTTGGGCGCATACGGCACGATCACGTCGCCTGGCTTGAAGCGGCGCTTGGCGAACACGCCGCGGCCCGCAATGCTCCGTTCGCGAAACTCCACGGGCGCGAGGCTGAATTTTGGCTTGTGAGGCTTGGGCATGGGCCGGTGCCGATCTCGAATTGGAAACCGAAGCTCGCTTGGTAAGACGAAGGCGGCTTCCGTTACTGATTCGACAGTGCCTTGATGTCCGCGGGCTCTAGTACTCGTTTGGGTGCGCCGTCGCGCACGCAACGGATCATGGCGCGGCCGACTTCGCTCAAGGTGAGCCCGGGGAGGAAAAGGTTCATCAGCGGGTAGAGCACCAGTAGGATTCGGTAGCTCGTCTTCAAGTTCTTTTGGCCAGGCATGGGTTTCATCAGCATGGGCCGCATGTTGTAGACAGCGCGCAGAGGCAAGCGCATGAGCGCGTTCTCCGCCTTGCCTTTGACGCGAGCCCACATGACCTTCCCTTGCTCGGTGCCGTCAGTGTGGCGGCCGGACACGTGCACGAGCACCAGGTTCGGGTTGAGGCGCGCCAAAGTCTCGGCGAAGGCTAGCGGTGTCTCGTAGGTAACGCGCGTGTAGTCGACCTCGTTCATGCCGACCGAGCTGACGCCCGCGCAGTAGAAACAGGCGTCGTACCCGCTCAGTTGGTCCTCAACCGCCGCGAGCTCGCGAAAGTCTGGCACCAGCAGCTGCTTTAGCTTCGGATGCACGTGTCCGGACGGGCGCCGCGAGACCGACAGTACGCTCTCAACCTCGGGATTATCGAGGCACTCGAGGAGCACCCCTTCGCCCACCATGCCGGTCACGCCGGTGACGATCACCTTCATTCACCAAGCGTTGACCGGTTCCGAGGGCGACGCAATCCGGGAGGCTTTGCGTTGGGTACGAAGAGCGCGCGCGACTCGGCGCGGCGCGAATGCAACGTGAGAGCCGCGCCCGGTGTGCCACTCGGCCGGTCGAGGCGACTTCAGAACCCAGGATCGCCGCTCTGTGCGTCGCGGCCAAAGTTGTCGATGGTCAGCGTCGGATCATCGTCGCTCGGCGCTGGCGGCAGTACCAGGTAACGAGTGCCCTTGACCTCGTCCTCCTTCACTACGAAGGTCACGCCATCGGGGATGTCGATTGCGTACTCCCTGAGCACGTCATTGGTCTGTGCCGGATCGAGCAGCCGCGCTTTGAACGCAGGTTCATTCCAGGCCTTCGTGATGATCTTGAGCCATACGTCCATCTAGTCACCTGATCGGTTCGAGTTGCCGTGAGAAACTTGGGGCTCGGGCGCGGGAAGCGCGAAATTCCAAAACTAGGGCTTCGAGGCTTCGTGCCTGGAAGTCGTCGTCCAGCGCGGGATCGAAGTAGATACGGGCGGTTTGGTGGCAAGCGCTGGCGATTGCCGTGCGCTCGCCGGCGCTCAGTGCGAACGTCGTGGTCACGTTCGTGCGCACGTGGTCAGGGTCACTGCCGAGTGCGCTGTGCACGCGCAGGCAGCGCGTGGCGTTCACACCGCGCGGTAAGGCTTGCTCGATGGCGCTCACTTCTGCGGCACCGGACAGCAGCGCGAGCCGCTCCAGGGCATGTGCATAACCGACGCAACCGACCGGATCCTCGGCCTGGGCGAGCTGCTCGAAGAGCGCCACCCAAGCCGCCGCGCGCGGGGGGACGAGCGCGCCCACGAGACCTTGCGCAGGATAGCCGAGTTCGCTCAGGTCGCGCAGAGCGAGCAAGTCGTGCCCCACTTCTTCGCTCAGCTTTTGCTCGGCCCAAAGAGCGAGGCCGTGGCGCCCGGATGCGGCGAAACGCTGGCTAAGCTTTGGCAACAGTCGGCGGGTTGCGTGCGTCGTATGGTAATAGCCTGCCAGGCGGTAAGCCCAATGCGCTGGGCTGACCCTGACCCGCTCATTGGACTTTGCCCTCCGCTCTGCATGAAAGGTGCGGCCAGCGAATGCGATGCTGCCTTCGAGCAGCCAATGCGTCGTTGCCGGATCGCCGGTGCCGCGCATGGGCGTTCGGAAGGGATCGGCCCCGAACGACCGCGGCACGTGCAAAAAGGCTCGCGTCGCGGTGGCAACCAGCGTCAGTCCAGTCGAGATTTCGAACCATTCGAGCATGAATTGAGTCGGACTTCGAATTCGACTGGGTTTCGATCTTTCCGGGACGGCTGGCGATCGATACCGTTCTAGTAGAGCATAGGCCGACCAATCAGGGAAGAGCGAGCGAAACGCCGAGGACCCCGTGCAAGAGCATCGTGAGTACAAAGATTGCGTGGTGATTGGTGGCGGTCCCGCCGGCAGCGCCTTTGCAGGGATTGCCGCAAAAAACGCCCCGGAAGCGTCGATTGTGCTGCTCGAGAAGGCTCGCTTCCCTCGATGGCGGATTGGAGAATCCACCATCCCAGTTGCGAATACCGTGCTGCGTGAGCTCGGGGTCTACGACGAACTCTACAATGGCGGGGCAGTAAAAAAGGTCGGCATCACTTTCGTGTGGGGCGCCGATCGCGTGCCTTGGAACGCCGACTACTTGCAGATCGCTGGCGACAGCGAGCAGCTCGGCCCCCAGCGGACCATCGATGTCTTGGGCCAAGACCTGAGCACGTTCAACGATCGCTTCTCGCCCAGCCGAATGCCGTTCGTGGGCTTCAACGTGGAGCGCTCGCGCTTCGATCGAATCCTACTCGAGCGCGCTCGGCAGCTCGGCGCCGATTGCCGTGAGGGCGTCGGCGTAACTGAGATATTGCGCGACAACGGCGCGGTTTGCGGGGTGCGCTACAGAACCGATCAGGGCAGGGAGGGAACGATCGCGACGCCCTTCGTGCTCGATGCCAGCGGACTGTCGGCCCTGCTCACGCGGAGCCAGCGCATCCGCGACCCGGACATGAACAACTTTGCCGTTTATGGCTACTTCTCGGGTGCGGAATGGAAGAGCACGCTGTCTGGCACCCGCGAGGCAACTACGGTGTTCATCGCCAGTGTCCCACTCGGTTGGATCTGGTACTTCCCGATTGGGGCAGACCTAATGAGCGTCGGCTTCGTCACTCACCGTCGGCATTTTCGTGAACAGTTGCGCGGTCGTGATCCGGAATCGCTCTACCGCGAGGCTCTGGAAAGCTGCCCAGAAATTCGGGAGCTACTCCGGCGGGCGACGCTTCGTGACGATATTTTGCCGCAGCACGAGCGTGTCGGTGTGACCCAAGATTGGTCTTCTTGGGCCGAATCGGCGGTGGGGCCGGGGTGGGCGGCGGCTGGTGACGCGGCCGTGTTCGTCGATCCGATCTTGTCGTCCGGCGTCACGCTCGCGTTGCAGAGCGGACACCGCGCTGCCTATACCTGGCTCACCGCGCGTCGTCGCCCGGGGCTCGATAGCGGGCAACTGTGGCAAGCCTACGCCGACTACATCCGGGGAGAAGCTTTCTCATTTCTCCAGCTGGCGCGCTTCTTCTATGCCAACAATCGCTCAGCCGAGTCTTGGTGGTGGGAAGCGCAAAGGCTCTTGAATGCTCGGGGCAGGCTCGACTTGGCACCTCGCCAGGCTTTCAGTCTGGCAACCGCCGGCTTTTTTCCGGTGCCGCGAGCGATTGGCTTGGAGGTCGTCGCACCGTTGCTTGGAAAGCTGTCGGACGGAGCCGACTTTGGCCGGATCCACGAGGACATGGGCCTCGGCCGCGGGCAGATCGCACTCGACCAAACGTTGGTCCCAAACGGCGCGTTCAGTCTCGCCATGCGCACAGAGCCCAACCCGAAGGGTGAGGGGTTACTCGACATCTATCATGATCTGATCAGTCGCGATCCGGAGCTGAGCCACCGAATCGCCGCGCTCCCGAGCCGCATTCCCGCGGAGCTCGAGCCGCTGGTGCGGTTGATGCAGTCGCCGATCGTAGTTCGAGAGTTGCTCGATCACGCCGTGGCTCTGCTCGCGGTTGAAGGGCGCAAGCCCACCGAGATTCGGCAGGTCGGTTTGGAGCTGGTGCGGAGGGCCGTGATCAAGGGATTTGCACGGCTCGAAGGCGGCGGGGCAGAGGTTTCGCCGAGCGCTTGAACCGGCTTCGAGCTTCCACCTCGGAAGGCCCTGTGTTCTACTCTTCGGCCGAGAATCGTTAACATTCGAAAGTGGGCGACGCTGATGATGGATGAGCAAGCACTCAGGCAGTTCGGTGGGTTGATCGTTCGGCTGCAAGAACGAAAAGACTTGACCAGAGAAGAGGCGCGCGACGCTTACCTCCAAATCTGGCGCAATCAACAGCCCGAACTCCAGCAAGGGGCATTCATTGCCGCGCTGCGGGCCAAAGGTGAAACGCTGCCCGAGATCTTGGGTGTGACCGAGAGCCACAACCTGGAGTGGCTCGCGCAGTGCGGCGGAGAAGTCGCCGCGCCGGAGCCACATTTGGGCCTTTTGGGCGTGGGCATGGATAGCCTGAAGACGATCAACGTGACGAGCGGAGCCGCCATCGTGCTGGCGGCTGCGGGAGTGTACGTCCACAAGGTCGGTGCGCCCGGCATGACCGGTGTCAGTGGCAGCCACGACGCCTTCGCCGTCTTGGGAGTGGATCCCGATGCGAGTGTCGCGCGCACACTGAAATCGGTACGCGAGTGTCGGCTGGGGTTCACCTCGGGCGTGGGCCAAGCGGCACGTGGCACGGGCATGTTTCGCGTGCTGAGTCAGATGCGCTGTGGGACGACCGTGCACATCGCCGGTCCGCTCGGCTTCCACAGCAACGACGAACGCCGCAAGATGATCGGCGTGCCACACCCTGGGCAAGTCCCGTTGGTGGCCGAGGTGATGCGACAAATGGGTTACGAGCGAGGGCTCGTGCCCTGCGGAGGGTCGCGAGAATTCCCCGACCGCTTCATGGATGAGTTCAGCACCCTCGGCACGACGCGCGTCGCCGAGCTACGTGATGGACAGGTCCGCCAATACGAATTCAACCCCGAGGACGCTGGGCTATCGGTCCCGAGCTATGCCGATGTCGCCGCCGGCGCGTCAGCGGAAGAAAACGTCCTCCGCTTGCTGCGTGTGCTTGCCGGGAAGGGTACACGCGCCCTGGAAGACCTGGTGTGTTTGAACGCCGCCTTTGGTCTGCTGTTCATGGACAAAGTGACCGACGTCAAGCAAGGCCTCGAAGCTGCACGCCAGGTGGTCCAGAGCGGTGCCGCGCTCGAGCAACTGAGGGTCACCATCCGCAGCCAAAACCAAGATCCGAGCGCAGGGCTCGGGCGGCTCGAGAGCCTTCTTACGCGGATTTGAGCCGAATCTGCAGGCTCCCGGAGGGCTATTCGTCCTTTGTCGAGCCTGCGGCCCAAGCCACGTGCCGATCGAGCGCCGGCTGACCAAAGAGTCGGATGGCAGCCTCGTACTTGCTCACCTCTAGCGCCACGCCGGTGCCACAGGCGAGTCGATTCATGAAGGCAAAGCACGCGCACACGAGCACTGCGTCCAAGACCTCCGTCTCGCTGTAGCCGGCCGCGCGGAGCCTCGCGTAATGGGCGTGCCTGCTGTCTTGGGGCGCCAGGCTGAGCTCGATCACGAACTCGAGCAGTGCCGCGTCACCGCTCTCCAGGCCCGGCAACGCCGACAGCTCAGCGAGGCCTCCGTGCTCGCCGCGGCGCAAGCGAGCGCCCAGTGCAGTCAATTCGGCGAGCAACCTCGAAAATTCGACCTCGCTCCCGCGCCAGACCTTCTCCAGGTAACGGGCGTGTGTCGCCAGGCAGAAGAAGCAGTCGTTCAGGGCTGAAACACAGGTCGCGATCAGCTCTTCTCGTCGTCGGCCCAGGCTGGAGGCTCCGAAGGCCAGCGCGTAGTTCAGCCCGAGCACTGCTTGGAACGCATTGGGGCTTCGCTTCAACACGCCCATCACCGGCGGAACTCGTTCTCCGCGGCTGCGCCACGGCTCGGTCAGTCGCTCGAGTTCGGCTGTCGCGACGTCGTCGGGGACCTCGAGCCAAGACATCTGGCGCTTCAAGCCCCCGTGTCGGTCAGCGAGTGCGCAAGCCGGAACCCGACGAAGAAGTAGACGTGGTTCGGTTCGAACCAGAAACGGTCCGCGCAGCGCGCGCTGACCCTTCCGCCGTACCAGGCACCACCGCGCACCACGCGCAGCGGGGACGTCGAGCTGGCGCCGAGCTCGGAGGGCGTCTCGGTCCAGTCTCGCATGTTGCCGGCCATTCCGCGCACGCCGTACACCGATTCATCATGGACGAACGATGATACCGGCGCGACGCGCGGCCCGTCCTCCGTCGATTCACGAATGTTGCAAAGGCTCGCGTCGAAGCGATCACCCCATGGGAACCAACGGCCGTCGACGCCGCGCGCCGCCTTCTCCCATTCGCGCGCAGTAGGCAACCGATAATTACGCTGATCTTTGGCCGAGCGCCATTCCGAGAAGGCGACGGCATCGTACCAACTCACGCTCGAGACGGGCGCGTCGAGTTCGGCGACATTTTCGGGAAGGTGCGGCTCAAATTCGAAACCGCGCTCGGCATGGTGTACCGCGTAGCTTCCACCATCGGGTGCACGGCGCGGCGCGCGCCGAATGGCGAGCTCGAGATCCGTGCGTGCCAAGTCGTTCAAAAACTCGAGATACTCCCGGACGGTCACCGGAAAACGAGAAATGGCAAAGCTAGAAACCTCTGGCTCGCCACGCGGCAAGCTCCAGCCCTCGCTGTCTCCGCCTTCGATGAAAGGCCCCGCCGCAACCTCGCAAAAGCCGTGCGCGACCTCCCCTTCGCGCCGGAGTCGGACGCACCCTTCCCAGTCTCGGTTGCGCGAAATGTACACGGGGTAGATCAGGGGTCCGTACCCTTCCAGCTCGACCTCCGCGACGTAGCTACCCGGGCCGATTGTCAGCCCCTGAATCGGTGTCGACCCGGTAAATACAGGCTGTCCGGGCCGCAGCAGCAGGCCCCGCTCCTCGAGTAAAGAGATACGCACCAGAGCCCCCGCCGGCTCACTGAGCAGCGTCAGGGTCCCTTCGCCCGATAGTCGCTTACTATATCGGCCGTCGTGGTAACGGCGCACGAGCCTCGAATAGAAACCAACCTGATCCGGCTGCGCAGAGCTTTCCGCCTCGATCAATCGGTCCCAATAGTAGTCGGCGAGCAGCTGACGGGCGGCGGTATTTTCGCGCTCGAAGCCGAGTGCCTCCGTGAGCACACCCACTACGTCCGTGCTGAGGTCGATCAGCTGGCGCCGACCGATTCGAACCTGCTGGTCGGCGTCGTACAACGAGCGCTTTTCCTCCACGCTCTGCCAACTCTTGAAGCTGCCCTCGAGCTCACGGCTAGTGCGCTCGAGCTCGGCAACCACTCTTCGCTGTACTTGATAGACGCGCAGCAATTCGCGGGCCTCGGCTACCTTTTGCTCTGCCAAAGTGTGACGGCGAAGCTTGTCGGTCTCGGTCTCGAGCCAGGCCTGCACCGCGCGGTACAGGTCCCGCACTTGACTTTGGCGTTCTTCCGGAAGCTTCGCCAAGGCCTTCAAACAGGCCTCTTCGAGCTCCAACGGGATGCTCCTTCCGGGCGCCACGGTGCGCAGCGGGGGAGGGGCTGCGGTGAGCACTTCTCGGCACAGAAGCAGGGGATTGGCCCCGTTGAAAGGGCGCTGCAGCGTCAACATTTCATACAGCATCACGCCCAGCGCGTAGATGTCGGCCCGCTCATCGACCGCGGCGCCTGCCCACTGCTCCGGCGCCATGTACGATGGCGTACCGACGATCTGCCCCGGCATGGTCAGACCACGCTGCGAGTCCGTGTGCACGCCCGCTTCGGAGCGCACCTTGGCGATGCCCCAATCCACGACTTGGACCTCGCCATGCTCTCCCAGCATCACGTTGGCGGGCTTCAGATCGCGATGAATGACGCCCTGGTTGTGGGCGTAGGAAACGGCTTGGGTCACCTGCAGGAAGATTTGCATCAACCGCGTCAGTGAATATTCGGCGACGATCGCCGAGTCGCCCGTGCTCAAGCACCGCAGAACGTCGTGCAACGAGCTGCCGCGCAGGTAGCGCATCGTGCTGAACGAAGAACCGTCCGCCGCAAACTCCAGCGTGTACAGAGGGACGATGTTCGGGTGCTCCAACTGGCCGAGCACCTGCGCCTCCTCGAGGAAGCGCCCGTTCACCCCATCCGGATCGGCGTGCTGGACCTTCAGCGCAACGCTGCGCAAGAGCGATTGGTCGCGTGCCAGATAAACGGTTGCCATGCCGCCGGCGCCGATCTTGCCCAGCACGGAATAGCGCTTCGGGTCGATGACGCCATTGAGATACTGCGCCTCCGAGCTCGAGATGGGCGCAGCCGAGATCCGCTCCGCTGTGACCGACATGGGTGCGGGCAATTCGGCTTCGGCCTGCGTTTGTGAGTCACTGACGAAAGACCCCGACAGAGACACCGTGCCATCCATCGTCTGGTGGCCTTCCGCCGGAGGCGAATCGATCGGGGGCGAACGGAATGCAGTCATGAGCTGGCGAAAAACGTTTGCCCTTAGGGTAACATAGCCGCTGTCGCTCGAAACAGCGTTCTACACGCGAAGGGTGGAAGGATTGACCATGCCGCACATCGAAATCGACGCAAAATTGCCGGGCATCTTGGGTTTACTGGCCTTTCGGGCAGAAACCGCCGGTCCGCTCACCGCACTGGCGGAGGCGTTGCTTCGAGGCCCGTCGCCAATCAGTGCGGCCGAGCGCGAGATCATTGCCGCCCATGTTTCTCGGCTCAATCAGTGTGCGTTTTGCTTCAAGTCACATGCCGCGGCGGCTGGCGCGTTGCTCGAAGTGGGGGCCGGTATCATCGAGCAAATCTCCAACGAAACCTTGCAATCGAACTGTTCGCCGAAGCTGGCTGCGCTGCTCCGGGTTGCCACGGAGGTGCAACGAAGTGGCAAGGCGGTTTCCGCAGACACGATAGCGGCCGCGCGCGCGGCTGGGGCGACGGACGTCGACGTGCACGATACGGTGTTGATTGCCGCTGCGTTCTGCATGTTCAACCGCTATGTCGATGGCCTTGCGACCTGGGCTCCCGCAGCCGACGAAGCGTATCTCGAGATGGGAGAGCTGCTCGCGGCGCAAGGCTACGGAGCAGCGGCGAGCGCGAACGGCGCCACCGATGCTGGTTAGGAAGATAGCTTGATCTTTGGTCGATTGCTTCACGGCGTCGCCGTGAGTGACTCGCGCGCTGGAGCAGACCGCTAGCTGCAGTTGTGATACGGGGCCCGTATGAAGCACTTGGCTGGTCGACGCATCGTTTTGACTGGGGCATCGCGTGGCGTTGGGCGCGAGGCCGTGGAGCTCTTTACCGCCGAAGGTGCGGAAATCATTGGCGTTGCTCGCGATGAGGCGAAGTTGCGGGACTTGCAGGGCCGTTTTCCGAATTTCCAACCGCTGGTCGGCGACATTACCGATCGGGGCCTCGGCGCGCGTGTAGCCAGCGCGGTGCAGCAGCGTTGGGGCGGGCTCGACGTGCTCGTGAACAACGCTGCGATCCAAAACTACAACGCCGGCTTTCACGACGAGCCGCTCGACACGTTGGAGAAGAATTTTTTGACCAACGTCCTGAGCGTGCATTGGTTGACGAACGCGCTCTTGCCTCTTTTGCTGCGTGGCAGCGAGCCGCGCGTGGTCAATGTCAGCTCGGGGGCGGGCAAGTTGGACGTGCTCAAGTCGGAGCCGAACATGCCGGCGTACCGCCTGAGTAAGTTCGCCCTGAACGGCCTGAGCATTCTGTACGCAGGTGATTTGAAGGGCAAGGTCGCGGTAAACGCGCTCGACCCGGGTTGGCTCAAGACCGACTTGGGTGGCCCGAACGCCCCAGGTGAGCCGCGTGATGGTGCGCGCCGCCTGCTCGAGCTCTTGCGCCAGCCGTTCGAAGTGACGGGTGGCTTTTGGTACGGCGCCGAGGCCATCGACTTCTGAACCGGTGACGCGGCGCGACTACTTACTTGCGCCTCGTAAGGCCTAGTGGGCGCCTGGGCCGCTGTTGCAATACTCGAAGAAGCGGTTCCCGGTGGCGCTGTAGGCGCGGCCGGACGTGGCTGCGGCCGTCCAGGGTGCGGTCTTGTTGATGTGAGCACCAAGCATGGATTCGCGAACCACGGCTTGTCCATTGGGCGTCGGCGTGACCCCCCCTTGATCCCACGAGCGACCGAGCGAGATCTTGTTCGCGGGAGCCGTTCCGTCCGCGGTGAAGCTACAGCCAATCACCAGAAATCCGTAGTCGTTCGCGACGACCGTGCTCGGCGCCAAGTACACTCCGGAACCGCTGCCTTTCCGGGATGAAAGGTAGTTCAGCGTCGAGCCCTCGATGACCGCCGTGGCGCGCCCGAAAATGAAATCGGTGTCGCCTTCGATGAAGCTGTTCTTGATGTAGACGCGTGCCACGACGGTCGGCCCAGACGAGTCGATGTAGAGCGTGTCTTGAAAGCCGTGCAGGCGCACGTTTTCGAGCACCGTCGTGTCGCCGGTGGTGTACAGAGCAACGGCCTGGCTCGTGGCATTGGGCGATGCAAAATCGTTGGAAATGCTCAGATTCAGCAGCGAAAGACCGTTGGCTTTCGCGCTGAACGTCGCGCTCTGCGCGGTGCCCCCGGCGCTCGACGCCGTTTGATCGTTGACGATCACGACCTTGGTCGCGTCGGCATCGGCCCCGTACAGCGTGATCGGGGGCTTGTTGCTCGCAATCGAAATGAGCTCTCGGTAGGTGCCGGGCTTGACCAGAATGAATTGCCGCGCCGTGCCTGACGCGGCGTTGATTGCCGCCTGCACGGTCTTGTACGCACCGCTGCCGTCGGCGGCGACGGTGGCCGTGGGCTTGAACGCCGCGGCGCTACCCAACCCTGCCGTTGGGTTCCAGTTGTCCGTCGCCAGCGCTCCCAGCGTTCCGTGACGGGCAAAGTATTTGAGCGGCGTATCATCAGCTGCTGTGGTGCTGCTGAGCTGCGGACGAGTCGCCGTGCTGGCCAGCGGCGAAGTGCACGCGGTCGGTCCGCCCGCGCTGCCGGGCGTGCCGGCCGCTGCGGCGCCGCTCGTCCCCGCGCCGCTCGTCCCCGCACCGCCAGTCCCCGCGCCGCCAGTCCCCGCGCCGCCAGTCCCCGCGCCGCCAATCGACGAACGGCCCGCGGTTTCGCCGGCGGCGCCTGGTTCCGTCGCTCCTCCGCCGTTGCCGGCTGAGATGCCGGCACTCGCAACGCTGCCCGCCTGGCCGACCGTCCCGCCCGCACCCGCTGGCTGCGCGCTTCCCGCAACGCCGCCCGCGCCGCCGTTAGCAACGCCGCCCCTGCCCGGCACACCCGCGGCGGATTCGGGGTCGCTGGCGCCCGAATCACCCGATGAACAGGCGAACACGAATGAAATGAAAACCAGGGCCGACGCCCAGAGGGTTGGTTTCATGCGCGCGTGCTCCGATCCGTAGCCAGGGATCGGTAATGCGCGGCGGGGGGTGATCGATCACGAAAAACGGGAATCGCGTCGCCCTGCACCCGGGGGGATGGTAGTAGATTGCATCCGGAGGCGAAATATCGGGTGCCGCGGAAATCTGCCCCGAAGGCTCCGAAGTCAGCGATCTGCGGGACGCCAAGGCGCGCGGTCGTGCTCGAACTGGTCGCGCACGACCG
>Ga0302321_100004517_pt1 | contig 12067 bp, 11 predicted proteins | sample Fen_T0_1_FD_202505 | JGI IMG/M metagenome (GOLD analysis project Ga0302321, IMG submission 202505) | Peat permafrost microbial communities from Stordalen Mire near Abisko, Sweden - Fen_T0_1 | ecosystem: Environmental > Terrestrial > Soil > Wetlands > Permafrost | place: Sweden: Abisko...
ACGAGTGCTCGGGAGTCGTGGAGGAGGTCGGCGAACAGGTCACCTACGTGCGGCCGGGCGATCACGTGATCACGTGCATCAGCGGGTTCTGCGGCTCGTGCGCGTACTGCCTGCGGGGCAAGCCCCATCTCTGCGACAAGATCGCGCTCCAACCCGACCCCGCGAACCCGCGGTTGCGCCGGGGCGGCGAGGTGGTCAACCAGTTCTTCGGGCTCGGCGGCTTCTCCGAGGAGCTGCTCGTCCACGAGCACTACCTCGTGAAGATCCGTCCCGACATGCCGCTCGACAAGGCCGCGCTCCTCGGCTGCGGCGTGACCACGGGCGTCGGCGCGGTGATGAACACCGCCGCGGTGCGCCCGGGCGAGACGGTCGTCGTGATCGGGTGCGGAGGGATCGGGCTCAACGCGATCCAGGCGGCGGCCATCGTGGGCGCCGGACGCGTGATCGCGGTCGACCGGATCGCGTCGAAGCTGGCGCTCGCCACGACCTTCGGTGCGACCGACGTCGTCGACGCGTCGACGACCGACCCGGTCGGCGCCGTGCTCGAGCTCACCGGCGGCGGCGTCGACCACGCGATCGAGGCGATCGGCCTCACCGCCACCGCCCAGCAGGCGTTCGCGATGCTGCGCAACGGCGGCACGGCGACGGTCATCGGCATGATCCCGCTCGGCCAGCGGATCGAGATCGACGGCTTCCAGCTCCTCATGGAGAAGCGGATCCAGGGCTCGAGCATGGGCTCCAACCGGTTCCGCCTCGACATGCCGCAGTTCATCGAGTGGTACCTCGACGGGAAGCTCAAGCTCGACGAGCTCGTGAGCGGCACCATGCCGCTCGAGCGCATCAACGAGGGCTTCGCGGCGATGAAGAGCGGCGAGCTCGCCCGCCAGCTCATCATCTTCGACTGACCCGAGCGGCAGGAGACTGGCCGGTCACCGTCGAGTCGCGATCGTCCGCGCGTAGCGATCGAGGAGCGGCAGGATCTCCTCGCGGGTGGCGGTGGGGATGTCGAGCACGACCTGGTCGACCGCCATCTCCTGGAAGCGGTCGAGCTGCAGGGCGAGGCGCTCGTCGTCGACCACGTCCTGCATGGGCCACACGATCGGTCCGGAACCGGGCCGCCCGGCGTCGACCCACCGACTGCGGAGGTCGGCGAGCCGGGCCGCGAGCCACCGGCCGTTGCTCCCGCCGGGGATCCAGCCGTCGCCCCACCCGACGATCGCCGCGAAGGCGCGGTCGCCGGCCTGGGCGCCGAGGAGCACGGGGACGGACGCCTGCACGGGCTTGGGCCACGACCAGCTGCGCTCGAGGTTGGCGTGGCGACCGTGGTACTCCGCCTCGGTCTCGGTCCACAGCGTCCGCATCAGCTCCACGTGCTCCCGGACGATCTCCCGGCGGTCCTCGAAGGCCTTCCCGTGGTTGGCGAGCTCTTCGCGGTTCCACCCGAACCCCGCGCCGAGCGTGAACCGTCCCTCGGACAGGTGGTCGAGCGTCGCGATGGTCTTGGCCAGCGCAATCGGATCGTGCTGGGCGACGAGCGCGACGCCGGTCGCGATGCGCAACGACGTCTGGGCGGCGACGAACGCGAGTGCGACGTACGGATCGGGGAACTCGCGGTACTCGTCGGGGAGGTCGCCGCCGGCGGGCCACGGGGATTCGCGGGAGACGGGGATGTGGGTGTGCTCGCCGACGACGATGCAGTCGAAGCCGCGGTCCTCGGCGGCGTGGGCGAGCTCCAGGACGGGCATCGCCGTACGGGTCTGGCGATAGAGGAGGCCGACCGGCGGGAACCGGTCCCGCGTCGACGTCACGCCGGCGCCGGGGCCTCGACCCCGAGCAGTTCGCCGAGCGTGCCGCCGAGGATCGCGGCTCGCTCCTCGGGCGCCACGCCTCGGAACTGGTAGTCGATCGCTTCGCGTGTGTGCATGAACGTCCCTTCGGCGTGCGGGTAGTCCGCGCCCCACACGAGGGGCGAGACCCCGGTGACGTGGCGGCACGCGATCGCGACGGGGTCCTCCTGGAAGGAGACGTGGACCTGGCGCCGGACGTAGTCGCTGGGCATGAGCGGGTACGGCCACCGCTCGTTGAGGCGGAAGATCTGGGCCATGTCCGGCTGGTCGCTCGCGGGGCGGCTGTCGTCCCACGTGCCCGCCCACCAGTCGCGGAACTGTCCGACGCCGAGGGTCCAGGCCTTGTCCATGGCCGCCATCGTCGAGACGAGCCAGTGGGCGTTGAACTCCACCAGCAGGAAGTGGAGATCCGGGAACCGCTCGAGGACGCCGCTGCCGATCAGCGACACGATGATCCGCTGCGGAGCCATCGGCGCCATCACGGCGGCCGTGGTCAGCCGCTCGACGAGCACGTCGTCGTCGAGGACCTCGTGCCTCTGGGCCGCGACCGTGCCGATCAGGCCCTGGAGCGTCGGCGCGGCCAGCTGGGTCACCTTCACGCCACCGGTCGCCACGTGGAAGGCCACCAGCATCCCGTTGGCCTGCGCTGCCGCCCACACCGGGTCGAGCGCGCGTGACGAGTACGGGACCGGCGAGGTCGCCGGCAGGATGATCGCCCGGGAGCCGAGCGCCGCGACGCGCTCGATCTCGGCCACGGCATCGTCGAGGTCGCTCAACGGCACGGGCGACGTCGTGAACACCCGGTCCCGGTACGGCGCGAACACCTCCGCCACGTAGTCGCTGTACACGCGGGCGTGGGCCATCGAGAGCTCGTGGTGGTCGTGGGTGAAGAGGCCGAAGAGCGCGTGGTTCGGGTGCATCAACGTGGCCCGGATGCCCTCGTGGTCGAGGTCGTCGACGATCCGGGCGGGGTCACCGGTCTGGGGCGACCCGTCGTGGTGGCGGTACCGCGCGTAGGTCCAGCCCTCGAAGCCCGGCGTGTGGAGCTTCCGGAAGTGGGGGTAGCCGTCGTCCCCGAGGGGCTCGATCTCGAAGTCTTCCTCCCAGACGGCGAGCTCTCTCAGGTGCTTGGGGAGCCGGGTCAGGAACAGGTCGGTGGGTTCGACGAAGTGCCCGTCCGCGGATACGAGGATGTCCTGGACCATGGGTTGGTTCCCTTCTGCTCTGCGCGTGACTTCCTGATCAGCCGGCATTCGCCGCGATCACCTTCTCGTAGCGATCCAGCACCGGCAGGATCTCGTCCTTCTCGACCGTGTCGAAGGCGACGACGACCTCGGCCACGCCCAGGTGGGCGAGGCGATCGAGCCGCGTGCGGACCTTGTCGTCTTCGTGGACGACGTCCTCGACGAACCAGACGATCGGGCCGGTCGTGGTGCGTCCGGCGTCGTGCCATCGGTGCCGGAGCTCCACCAGCCGGTCCGCCACCCAGCCGATGCTCCCGCCCGGCATCCAGCCGTCGGCCCACTGCACGACTGCGTCCAGCGCCCGCGCGCGCCCGGCGGCGCCGAGAAGTACCGGGATCGAGGGCTGCACGGGCTTGGGCCACGACCAGCTGCGCTCGAGGTTCGCGAGCTCGCCGTGGTACTCGGCCTCGGTCTCGGTCCACAGCGCGCGCATCAGCTCGACGTGCTCGCGCACGATCGTGCTCCGGTCCTTCCACGCATGGCCGTGGCTGACGAGCTCGTCGGCGTTCCAGCCGTACCCGACGCCGAGCGTGAGGCGGCCGCCGGAGAGGTGATCCAGCGTGGCGAGTGCCTTGGCGAGCGCGATCGGATCGTGCTGGGCGGGGAGTGACGTGCAGGTGGCGATCTTCAGCGACGTCTGCGCCGCGACGAACGCGAGCGCGACGTACGGATCGAGCAGCCGCAGGTAGGTGTCCGGGATCGACGTGCCGGCACCCGGGAAGCTGCCGGGGTCCGATGTGACCGGGATGTGGGTGTGCTCGCCGAGCGCGAGCGACGTGAAGCCGCGTTCGTCGGCTGCCTGCGCCAGCTCGAGGAAGCGCATCTGGTCCGTCGCGCGATACAGCACGCCGACGCCGGGGAACCGGGTCGAGTCGCTCACGACCCCACCTCCACCGGGGCGAGGCGCTCCCGCAGGTACACGCCGATGCGCGAGACGGCGTCGTCGGCCTCGGGCACCTTCCCGGCCCACATCTGGTGGGCGTGGGGCATCTCGGGGAAGACGTCGAGGCGGACGTCGACCCCCGCGGCGCGGGCCTTGTCGGCGAGCCGGAGTGAGTCGTCGAGCAGGATGTCGTGGTCGCCGGCCTGGACGTAGAGCGGCGGCAGCCCCGCGAGGTCGGCGTAGAGGGGCGAGGCGGTGGGATCGCGCGGGTCGCGGCCGTCGAGGTACATGCGCGCGCACCAGCCGGTGCCGAGCGGGTCCTGACGGACGTCGAGGTCGGCGCGGGTCGTGACGCTTGCTCCCGTCATCGCGAGGTCGACCCATGGGGACATGCACGCGGCGGCCGCGGGGAGCGGGAGCCCCAGGTCGCGAACGCGCAGGAGGAGGGCGATCGCGAGCCCACCCCCGGCTGAGTCGCCGGCGACGGCCGTCCGGCCGGGTTCGCTGCCCTGGTCGAGGAGCCACCGGTAGGCGGCGAGCGCATCGTCGAGCGCGGCCGGGTACGGGTGCTCGGGCGCGAGCCGGTAGTCGACGGTGAGCGCGCGACAGCGCGCGGCCTTCGCGAGGTGCCCGACGAGCCGGCGGTGGGAGTGCATCGAGCAGAAGCAGAACCCCCCGCCGTGGAAGAAGACGAGGACCCCGGTCGACGCGCCGTCGGGCGTCACCCACTGGGCGGGGACCCCCGCGGCGTCGACGTCGACGTACGTCACCCCGGTCGGCTCGGCGGTGCTGTCGCCGATGCGCTCGGCGAGCGCGCGTTGCTCGGCGCGCGACGGAGCGGCCGCGGCGGCGGCATCGTCGCGCTGCGCGCGCAGCATCTCGTGGACCGCGCGCGCCTGCTCGCTGGCCATCGTGGTGTCCCCGCCGACCTCAGCCCGCGTCCGGCCGAGGCCGGCGCGGTCGACCGGCGGCGCCGGGCATGTGGGCCAGCAGGCCGCCGTTGACCTCGATCGTCGCGGCCTGCACGTACTCGGCTGCGTCCGAGGCGAGGAACGCCACGACGGGCGCGATGTCCTCGGGGAGCGCGAGGCGGGGCATGCACACGTCCTCCAGCGCCCGGTCGAAGAACGTGCGCTGGGCATCGGTGAAGTCCTCGCCGGTCCAGCCCGTGCCGACGGTCCAGCCCGGCACGATCGTGTTGCACCGGACCCCGTGCTTGCCGTACTGGGTCGCGATGTACTTGGTCAGGACGATCGTGCCGGCCTTCGCGGCGCCGTACGCCGCGGCCCCCGTCCCCCCGGCGATCCCGTTGCCCGAGGAGACGTTGATGATCGACCCCGTCTTGTTCTCGATCATGTGCGGGAGCACGGCGCGGGCGCACAGGAACTGGCTCGTGAGGCAGGTGCGGATCGTCCAGTCCCACGCCTCCAGGCTCGTGCCGAGGATGTCGCCCGCGGCATCGGGGTGGACCGCGTAGGCGTTGTTGTGCAGCGCGTGCACCGTCCCGAAGCGCTCGACCGTCGCGGCGACGAGCGCGCTCACCTCGTCCTCGACGGTCAGATCGACCGCGTGCGCCGACGCCGCGCCGCCGGACGACTCGATGTCGCGGGCGACCGCGGCCGCGCCGTCGGCGTCCAGGTCGGCGACGGCCACTGCCGCGCCCAGCGCCGCGCACCGCAGCGCGCTCGCCCGCCCCATCCCCGACGCGCCGCCGGTGATGATGATCACCTTCCCGCGCAGCGAATCCGCCGCCAGGTCTGTCGTCATTGCCGAGCCCCTTCTGCTGTTCGAGCCGAAGTGAAGTCAGGAGGTGAAGACGGGGAGCGCGTCCCATCCCCGTACGACGGAGGCCGTCGCCATGCGTGCGTTGTCGACGTCGAGCTCCCACTCGGGGAAGCGCGTCAGGATCTCCACGAGCGCGATCCGACCCTCGAGCCGGGCCAGTGACGCGCCCAGGCAGTAGTGGATGCCGTGTCCGAAGGAGAAGTGCGGGGCGCCGTCGCGATGGATGTCGAAGCGGTCGCCGTCGGGGAAGCGCCGGTCGTCACGGTTGGCGGACGCGACGATGAACATCATCACGCTGCCCGCCGGCACGACGACCCCGTGCACCTCGACGTCCCGAGCGACGGAGCGGGCGAACTGCTGGCCGGGCGGCTCGAACCGCAGCACCTCCTCGACCGCGTTCGAGACCAGTCCCGGGTTGGCGACGAGCTCGCGCCGCTGGTCGGGGTGGTCGGCGAGGACCTTGCCGATCCAGCCGATGAGCCGGGCGGCGGTCTCGTTGCCGGCGCCGGCGATCAGCTGGACGTAGGTGAGGAGCTCCTCGCGGGTGAGGCGGCGGACGGTGCCCGTCTCGTCCTCGAACTCGGCCTCGAGCAGCTCGGTCATGAGGTCGTCGGAGGGGTTGGCGGCGCGCCAGTCGATGTACTCGGCGAACATCTCGCCGCTGCCGAAGTCATCGGGAGGTGTCATCGGCTCCCCCGGCTTGGTGCGCATGCTCTTGGTCGTCCGGTCCCGGACGGCCTCCTGGTCCGCCTCGGGGATGCCGAGGAGCATCCCGATGGTCCGCATCGGCAGCTGCGCGCCGAGGTCGGCGACGAAGTCGAAGCGCCCGGTGCCGACGAGGGGGTCGAGGCTGCGGGCGCAGAAGGCACGCATCTGCGGCTCGAGCTCCGCCACCCGGCGCGGGGTGAACACGCGCGACACCACCTTCCGGTGCCGGGTGTGGGCGGGCGGGTCCTCGAAGATGAGCATGCCGGGCGGCATCTGGAGGTCGGCGCGGATGAAGTCGAGGAACGCCCCGCGCCCCGAGATGAACGTCTCGTGGTCGGTCAGGACCCGCTCGACGTCGTCGGCCCGGCTGACGGCGAAGAAGTCGTGGGGCTCGTTGTAGTAGATCGGCGCCTCCTCCCGGAGCCGTCGGTACACGGGGTAGGGGTCGGCGCCGATCCCCACGTCGTACGGGTCGTAGTAGACGTCGCTCGGACTCGTCACGGACACGCGGATCTCCTCCTGGGGGCGACGACCGACTTCAGAAGATCACCGACGCGGAAACGAAAGTCAAGAGTTTCGGAAATATATGTTTCCGGAAATGACTGTGCCTCCGGGGCGGCATACCATCGGAGGCGTGGACACCCCCGGGCCGGCGCCGACCACCACGGCGCCCGAGCCCGCCAACGGGGAGGCTCGGCCCACACGGGGCCGGCCCCGGGCCGCCGACCGCACGCCGGCGATCATCGCCGCGACCTTCGAGCTGATCCAGGAGGTGGGCTACGACCGCCTCCGGGTCCAGGACGTCGCCGGCCGGGCCGGGGTCGGGCTCGCGACGCTGTACCGGCGCTGGCCCACCAAGCGCGATCTCGTCCTCGACACCTTGCGCACCTACGACCCGCTCGCCGTGCCCGAGCCGACCGGCGATGCGCGCGCCGACCTCGAGGCGCTGCTCCACGTGCTCGTCGGGCTCGTGTGCGGCAAGGACGCGAACACCATGACGGGGTTCATCGCCGCGATGCGCGACGACCCGGAGATGGCGGTGGCCTTCCGCGACGAGGCGATCGGACGGACCCGGGCCGCGCTCCGCGAGGCGATCGCGCGCGCCGTCCCCGAGGTCGCCGACCTCGACATGCGGACCGACGCCGTGTTCGGCTATCTGCTGTTCCAGAACCTCTTCACCGGGCACCACCTCGACCCGGTCCGCACGCCCGAGGAGCTCCTCGCGTTCGTCACCCGCTGACCGCGCGTCAGTGGTGGAAGCTGCCCGCCTCCGCCTCCGAGAGGGGCGACGTCACCGGGTGCCGGTCGAAGTGCGCGAGCGCGTCGCGATAGTCGTCCATCAGCAGTGACGCGAGGTCACGGCTGAACCCGTGGCGGACCAGGATGCGCTGGATCGCGAGGTCCTCGCGGTTGGGGGGCATCGTGTAGGCGGGGACCTGCCACCCGCGCGTGCGCAACCGGTCGGCGAGGTCGAACAGCGTGAAGCCGTGGTCGACCCCCTCCGTCAGCTTCCACGACAGGCACGGGATCCCGTGCTTCGGGTTGCCGTCGTAGAGGATCTCGAACGGGCCGAGGTCGGCGATCTGCGCGGCGAGCCACTGGGCGGTGGCGTAGCACGCGCCGTGCACCTTGCGGTAGCCCTCGTGGCCGAGGCGCAGGAACGTGTAGTACTGCGCGGCGATCTGGCCCCCAGGGCGCGAGAAGTTCAACGCGAACGTGGGCATGTTGCCGCCGAGGTAGTTGACGTCGAAGACCAGGTCTTCGGGGAGGTCGGCCTTCTCGCGCCAGACCACCCAGCCGACCCCGAGCGGCGCGAGGCCGAACTTGTGGCCCGACGCGTTGATCGACTTCACCCGCGGGAGGCGGAAGTCCCACACGAGGTCGGGTGCGGTGAACGGGGCGAGGAACGCGCCACTCGCGCCGTCGACGTGCATGGGGACGTCCAGACCGGTGCGGGCCTGGAGGTCGTCGAGCGCGGCGGCCACTTCGGTGACCGGCTCGTACTGGCCGGTGAACGTCACGCCGAGCGTGGGCACCACGCCGATGGTGTTCTCGTCGACGCGGGCGAGCACCTCCTCGGGGTTCATGACGAGGCGGTCGCCGTCCATGGGAATCTCGCGGTGCTCGACGCCCCAGTACCGCGCGAACTTGTGCCAGCAGACCTGCACCGGGCCGGTGACGAAGTTGGGATGGTCGGTCGGCTTCCCCTCGGCGGTGCGACGCGCGCGCCACTTCCACAGCAGCGCCATTCCCCCGAGCATCGCGGCCTCGCTCGACCCGGTCGTCGATGTGCCGAGGGTGTTGTGCTCCTCAGGCGAGTTCCAGAGGTCGGCGAGCATGTGCACGCAGCGCGCCTCGAGCTCGGCGGTCTGCGGGTACTCGTCCTTGTCGATCATGTTCTTGTCGATGGCGAGGTCCATGATCTGGTGGACCTCGGGTTCCACCCACGTCTGGCAGAACGTGGCCAGGTTCTGGCGGGAGTTGCCGTCGAGCATCAGCTCGTCGACGACCACCTGGTAGGCGTCGCGGGCGTCCTGCTCACGCGGGGGGAACTGGAACTTGGGCATCGTCACGGAGAGGTCACGCGACGCGTAGACCTCGTCGTCGAGCTGCTCCCGTACGGTCTCGCGCTCGTGCAGCATGGATTCCCTCCGGGGGGACGGGGGTGTGTGGGCGCATCTTGGCCCCGTCCGGCCCATGGTGCCTCATCCCGCGCGGGTGATCGGAGCGTCCTATGCTCCTGGCCGTGGACATCACCGAGTACCAGCATGCCGAGACCGTCACGATCGCCGCAGCGCCCGAGACCGTCTACGACCTCGTGAGCGACGTCACCCGGATGGGCGAGTGGAGCCCCGTCTGCACCGGTGGTGCCTGGGACGAGGGCGGCCACCAGTGGTTCACCGGCAGCAACAAGGACGGGGACCTCGCCTGGGACACGAAGTGCCGGGTCGACGTCGCCGACCCGGGCCGGGAGTTCACCTTCACGAACTGTGGCTTCGCGGCCGACCTCGACCTCGTGAAGTGGAGCTACACCTTCGCGCCGGCCGGCGACGGCTGTGAGGTCACGGAGCGGTGGGAGGTCCTGGAGGCCTACCCCGACTTCATCGAGGGCCTCCTGGGGGGCACGAAGGCCGACGTCTACCTCGACGGCGTGAAGCCCGTGACCCAGGCGCGCATGGCCGAGACCCTCGCGAAGCTCAAGGCCGCGGCCGAGGTCTGATCAGCCCATCGCGTCGAGCAGCGGGTCGTCCCCGGGCCATGCTCGCGCGCGGCCGAGTGGTGGTACACCGATGCGATGCGTGCTTGGCGGGTCCACCGGTACGGCCGTCCCTCGGAAGCGCTGGAGCTCGACGAGATCCCGGAGCCCGAGCCCGGTCCGGGCACCGTGCGGGTGCGTACCACCGCGACGGTGTGCAACTACAACGAGGTCGACGGGTGCCGGGGCCGGTACCTCACGGTGAACCCGCCACTGCCGTACGTGCTCGGCATGGAGGTCACCGGTGTGGTGGACGCCGCGGGGCCGGGCGCAGAGGCGTGGATCGGGCGGCGGGTGGTGGCCACCGCGCAGGGTGCGTACGGCGGCCACGCCGAGGCGGTGATCGCCCCGGCCGACATGGTGTTCGACGCGCCGCCGGCGCTCGACGCCGGCGGCGCGGCCGCGTTCCTCTTCCCGTTCCACCTCGCGTGGCTCGGGCTCCACGAGCGGGGTGGGTTGCAGGCGGGCGAGACGGTGCTCGTGCACGCGGCCGCGGGCGGGGTGGGCTCCGCGGCGGTGCAGCTCGCCCGAGCGGCCGGCGCCCGGGTGATCGCCACCGCGGGCGGGCCCGACAAGGTGGCGTTCGTGCGCGACCTCGGAGCAGACGTCGTGGTCGACTACCGCGCCGACGACTTCGCCGCGGTGGTCGAGGAGGCGACCGAGGGAGTCGGGGTCGACGTCGTGTTCGACGGTGTGGGCGGGGAGATCGGGGCAGGGTCGCGGCCCTGCCTCGCCCGCAACGGCCGGTACCTCGTGATCGGGTTCGCGTCGGGGATCGAGGTCGAGGAGGAGCGGATGATCACCGGGCGCGAGCTGTGCTTCGGCAGCTTCTCGGTGTGCGGGGTGATGCTCTCGTACACGTCCGACACGCGCCTGGCCCGGGCAGCCACCGGGTTCAACATCACACCGCGGTCGGTGGGCGAAGCGGTGCACGCTGGGCTCCTCGACCTGCTCGCGGCCGGGAGCATCCGCCCGGTGGTCGGCCAGGAGGTCGACTTCGCCGACCTGCCCGCGGCCCTCGACGCCATGGAGGAGCGCAAGACCGTGGGGCGCGTGGTGGTACACCTGACCCCATGAACATCAACGACGAGCGCGGTCGCATCTTCGTCTCCCCCCAGGCCTACGCCGACCAGGAGCACTGGCACGCGGTCGCCGAGGAGCTGCGGCGGGACGCGCCGGTGCTGCGGGTCGAGGCGGAGGGGTACACGCCGTTCTACGCGCTGACCCGGCACGCCGACGTTTTCGAGGTCTCGCGGCGCAACGACCTGTTCTGGAACACCCGCAACTCGGTGCTCGGCCCGGACGCGAACTTCGAGTTCATCCACTCGCTCGGCATCGACCCGAAGACGCTCATCCACGTCGACGGCACGGAGCACCGCGACCTGCGTCACGTCACCAACGACTGGTTCAAGCCCGCGGCTGTGAAGACGCGGCAGACGGCGATCGACGCGATCGCCGACGAGTTCGTCGACAAGCTGGCCGACCTCGGCGGCACCTGCGACTTCGCGCAGGACATCGCTGTCCCGTACACGCTGCGGGTGATCATGAGCATCTTCGGGGTGCCCGAGGCCGACGAGCGCCTGATGCTCGAGCTAACCCAGGGCGTCTTCGGTGCGGCCGACCCCGAGTACTTCGGTGACGTCGGTGACCCGATGACCTTCCTCACCCGCACGATCGCCCGGTTCGACGAGTACTTCGCCGACCTCACCGAGGACCGCCGGGCCCACCCGACCGACGACCTCGCGACGGTCATCGCCAACGGGCAGATCGACGGGTGCCCGATCGACGACGACGCGCGGCTCTGGTACTTCATCATCGTGGCGACCGCGGGTCACGACACCACGTCGTATGCGCTCGCGGGCGGCATGGAGGCGTTGCTGCGGCACCCCCACCAGCTCGCGACGCTTGCGGCCGACCCCGGGCTCGCCACCAACGCGGCCGAGGAGATGATCCGCTGGACGTCGCCGGTGCGCTCGTTTCTCCGCTACGCGCAGGAGGACACCGAGGTCGCCGGCGTGCCGATCGCGCGGGGGGAGCGGGTCCTGCTCTCGTACCCGTCGGCCAACCGCGACGCCGCTGTGTTCGGCGACCCCATGCACTTCGACGTGAGCCGACCCGACGCCGACAACCTGATCTCGTTCGGCCTCGGCGTGCACTACTGCCTGGGCTCCCAGTTCGCCCGCCGCGAGGTGCGGACGTTGCTGCCGAAGCTGCTCGAGCGGGTGGCCACGATCGAGCTCGACGGCGACCCGCAGTGGGCCGAAGCCAACTTCGTCGGCGGCGTCAAGCACCTCCCCGTCCGCTACACCCTCCGCTGACTGCACACACGTGCGTCTCTGAGCGT
>Ga0302321_100004518_pt1 | contig 12066 bp, 11 predicted proteins | sample Fen_T0_1_FD_202505 | JGI IMG/M metagenome (GOLD analysis project Ga0302321, IMG submission 202505) | Peat permafrost microbial communities from Stordalen Mire near Abisko, Sweden - Fen_T0_1 | ecosystem: Environmental > Terrestrial > Soil > Wetlands > Permafrost | place: Sweden: Abisko...
CTCCACGGAAAGGCATGGCGGCAGCCGGGAGATGCGCCGGCTTACGCCGGCACCAGGCCGACGGTCTGCTCCAGTTCGTAGGACGCCGCCAGGGCGGCCAGGCGCGCGATCACACCGTAGGTGTAAAAGCGGTTGTTGACCGACGCCGGATCGCCTTCCGGATCGGGCGAGGCGCCGGCCGATTCGAATCCCAGGGACTCGAAATGCGCGCCCGGGGCATTCAGGTTCTCGGTCACGCTGCGCAGGGTGTTGACGCGGTAGAAACTGCCGACCACGAAGCGGTCGATCATGTAGACCACCGGTTCGGCGGTGGCGCCGCCGACCTGCTCGATGGTGTGCACGCCTTCCTGGATGATCACTTCGCTGACCTCCAGGCCCTCTTTGACCACCGACATCTTGTTGCGCTGCTTGCGGTTCAGGCCGACGATCTCGTCGGGCGACTTCACGCTCATGATGCCCATGCCATAGGTGCCGGCATCGGCCTTGACGATCACAAAGGGTTCTTCAAGGATGCCGTACTCGCGGTACTTGGCCTGGATGCGCGGCAGGATCATCTCGACGTTGCTGCGCAGGCACTGCTCGCCGTCGCGCTCCTGGAAATTGACATGGCCGCAGACCCCGAAATACGGGTTGACCAGCCAGGGGTCGATATGGATCTCGGCGGCGAACTTGGCCACCACCTCGTCGTAGGCCTTGAAGTGGTTCGACTTGCGGCGCACCGCCCAGCCGGCCTGCAGCGGCGGCAGCAGGGTCTGCTCGGTGAGGCCCTTGAGGATCGCGGGTATGCCGCTGGACAGGTCGTTGTTGAGCAGGATCGCGCAGGGATCGAAATCTGCCAGGCCCAGGCGCGCGCCATTGCGTACCAGCGGCTCGACCACGATGGTATGGCCGTCGGGCAACTCGAATGAGGTCGGCGCCTTGATCTCGGGGTTCAGGGTGCCCAGGCGCACGTTCAGTCCGGTGCGCTTGAGGATGCTCGCCAGGCGCTCGACGTTCTGCAGATAGAACAGGTTGCGGGTATGGTTTTCCGGGATCAGCAGCAGGTTCCTGGCGTCCGGACAATACTTTTCGATCGCCGATTGCGCCGCCTGCACCGCCAGGGGCTGCATTTCGCGCGACAGGTTGTTGAACCCGCCGGGATACAGATTGGTGTCCACCGGGGCGATCTTGAACCCGGCATTGCGCAAATCGACCGACGAATAGAACGGCGGGGTGTGTTCCTGCCACTCGAGCCGGAACCAGCGCTCGATGGCGGTCGCGTTGCTCAGGATGGTGCGCTCGACATCGGCCATTGGCCCCTCGAGCGCGGTTTTCAGATGCGGCACCAGCATGTCATTTCCTCCGTGCCGTGATACTACAAGGATGCGCATTTTAGGCGAATTCGTGTGACTTGGGGATGAAGCCCCGGCTTTCAACCCACCAGTGCCTGCATTACGCCCGCAGAAGGCCCACCAGATGCGGCGCGGCATCCGCGCCTGTCATGTCCACGGGATTCCGTGTCAGTCGGCAGAGCCATGCCAATCAAGCACTTACCTACCGGTAAGCACCCACTTAAAGCGCGCTGCCCAGGCAAAAAAAAGCGCCCCGGAGGGCGCTTTGAAAAAACAGACCGTAACCACAGAGGAGGAGACAACCGGTCCGTCAGGAGAAATCTTGCAAAGTAGTCCTAGCCTCTTAGCTCTGGAATCGACCGGCTTTGCCGGCGATTCCAGACTGATCATTCCGCTAAAAAGTGGGGTTGTACTTTTTAGCGCTCCTAGTAGTGGTACGCAGTCTCGCCGTGCGAGGAGACGTCCAGGCCTTCGCGCTCTTCGTCTTCCGGTACGCGGATGCCGATCACCATGTCGATCAGCTTGAGGACGATGAACGAGACCACGCCGGAGAGGATCAAGGCCGTCAGCACAGCCTGGCACTGGATCCACACCTGGCCACCCATCGAGTATTCCGGGGACACGGCGTTCTTCACGTAATCGAAGATGCCGGCGCCGCCCAGGGCCGGGTCGGCGAAGATGCCGGTGGCAATCGCCCCCCAGATGCCGCCCAGGCCGTGCACGCCGAATACATCGAGCGCGTCGTCGGACCCGATCAGCTTCTTGAGGCCGGTAACGCCCCAGAAGCACAGGGGGCCGACCACAGCGCCGATCACCAGCGCGCCCTTGACACCGACAAAGCCGCAAGCCGGGGTAATCGCGACCAGGCCGGCAACGGCGCCGGAAGCGGCACCCAGCATGGAAGGCTTGCCCTTGACGATATTCTCGATGAACAGCCAGGCCAGGGTGGCGATCGCGGTAGCCGACAGGGTGTTGACGAAGGCCATCATTGCGGTGCCGTTGGCTTCCAGGTTGGAGCCGACGTTAAAGCCGAACCAGCCCACCCACAGCAGGCAGGCGCCTATCATGGTCATGGTCAGGCTGTGCGGGGTCATCGCTTCCTTGCCGAAGCCGATGCGCTTGCCCAGAACAAACGATGCCACCAGGCCGGCGATACCGGCATTGACGTGCACCACGGTGCCGCCCGCGAAGTCGAGCGCGCCCTTGGCCCAGAGCCAGCCGCCGTTGGCGGTGACAGTCGCCAGGGTGGCGTCGTTGGTGATCGCGTCAGGGCCGTCCCAATACCACACCATGTGCGCCATCGGCAGGTAAGCGAAAGTGAACCACAGGGCCATGAACCACAGCACCGCGGAGAACTTCATGCGTTCGGCGAAGGAGCCGATGATCAGCGCCGGGGTGATCGCGGCGAAGGTCAGCTGGAACATGGCGAACAGCATTTCGGGAATGTAGACGCCCTTCGAGAAGGTCGCGCCCGCGCCACCCGAATCGACGGTCGCCAGGAACAGCTTGCCGAATCCCCCGAAGTACGGGTTGCCCGGGGTGAAGGCCACGCTGTAGCCGTAGATCACCCAGAGAATGGCGATCAGGCAGAAGGTGACGAACACCTGCATCAGCACCGACAGCATGTTCTTGGTACGCACCAGGCCGCCGTAGAACAGCGCCAGGCCGGGGATGGTCATCAGGATGACCAGCACGGTGGCGATGTACATGAAGGCAGTGTCGCCCTTGTTGGGCGCCGGGGTTGCCGGAGCGGCTGCCGGAGCGCCCGCGGCGGCAGCCGACGCGGCACCCGCGCTGGCGGCGGCGGCCGGAGCGGCAGCGGCCGCCGGGGCCGATGTTGCCGCAGCCGTGGCTGCCGGTATCGCAGCAGGGGCTGCGTCCTTTTTCTCCTCGGCCTTTTTCATCTCCGTGGCGGGCTTGTCCTGCGCCAGGGCGGACGAGGCGGTGAGCGCGGCAGTGCCGCTCATCGCCAGCGCGGCCGCAAGGCCCAGGATCGATAGCATTTTTTTCATTGGGTTCCTCTCCTCAAAGGGCTTCCGCGCCGGTCTCGCCGGTTCGAATGCGGATGGCCTGTTCTAGTTCAAAGACGAAAATCTTGCCGTCACCGATCTTGCCGGTATTGGCCGACTTCTCTATTGCTTCGATGGCTTGCTCGACCAGTTCGGTCTTGACCGCGGCTTCGATCTTCACCTTGGGAAGGAAGTCGACCACGTATTCGGCACCCCGATACAACTCGGTATGCCCCTTCTGCCGGCCAAACCCCTTGACTTCGGTTACGGTTATCCCCTGCACGCCGATGGCGCTCAAGGCTTCGCGCACCTCGTCAAGCTTGAATGGCTTGATGATGGCTGTCACCAGTTTCATTTGAATGCTCCTCTTGGATGGAGATGAATGTGTTCCCCGGGACTGCAATGAGCAGCTTCCGTGCCAGAAGAGTGATGATGATCGGACGCCTTTACCTTCTTATGGGACAACAATGGCCATGCCATTCTTTCGGGACCCGCCCGCGAGCTGCGCCGGATCGCTGGTCGATGAATGGGAGCTGGCGCAGGCAGCCCAAAGAAAAGGGGCCGGCATACGCCGGCCCCTTCATGCTGCAGTCCTGCGAAGGATCAGAGGTTGTAAGCGGTCTCGCCGTGATCAGCCAGGTCGAGGCCTTCTTCCTGCGCCTCGTCGGAGGAGCGGATGCCGATGGTGTGCTTGAGGATCATCAGGATCACAAAGGCCACCAGTCCCGACCATACCAGGGTGATGCCGATGTCCCAGAGCTGCGCGACGATCTGCGTCATTGCATCGAAGTCGCCGACCTTGTTGGCCACGTAGTCGTAGACCCCGGTGCCGCCGAACTTCGGATTGACGAAAATGCCGGTGCCCAGCGAGCCGAGGATCCCGCCCACGCAGTGCACGCCGAAGGTATCGAGCGCATCGTCGTAGCCGAACATCGCCTTGACCTTGGTGACGAAGAAGAAGCAGACGATGGCGGCGACGGCGCAGGTGACAAAGGCGCCGATCGGACCGACGTAGCCGGCCGCCGGGGTGATCGCCACCAGGCCGGCGACGATGCCCGAGCAGATCCCCAGCACGCTGGGCTTGCCCTTGACCATCCACTCCACCAGCATCCAGACGGCGCCAGCGACGGCCGGCCCGAACAGGGTGTTGAAGAAGGCGATGCCGGCGGCGCCGGTGGCTTCCAGGGCCGAGCCGGCGTTGAATCCGAACCAGCCCATCCACAGCATGCCGGTGCCGATCGCGGTCATCATCAGGCTGTGCGGCGCCATCGAGACCTTGCCGTAACCGGCGCGCTTGCCGAGCACCAGGGCGCAGACCAGCGCCGCGATACCGGAGTTGATGTGCACCACGGTGCCGCCGGCGAAGTCCAGCGCGCCCTTCTGGAAAATGAAGCCGGCATGAGTCTGCGCGATGTCGGCCGCGGCCTGGGTGGTGTAGGCGTCAGGACCGTCCCAGTACCACACCATGTGCGCCACCGGCAGGTAGGCGAAGGTGAACCAGAGCACCGAGAAAATGAGCATCGCCGAGAACTTGAAGCGCTCGGCGAAGCCGCCGCAGATCAGCGCGACAGTGATCGCCGCGAAGGTCAGCTGGAACATGCAATAGACGAAGTCGGGCAGGTACTGGCCCTTGCTGAAGGTCGCCGCGACCGCGGTGGCCGGATCCTCTCCCAGCATGAACAGCTTGTCCAGCGATCCGATGAAGGGGCCGTTGGCGGTGAACGAAACGCTGTAGCCGTAGATCACCCAGAGCACGGCGATCACGCAGAAGATGGCGAAGCTTTGCATCACCGTCGACAGGGCGTTCTTGCGGCGCACCATGCCGGCATAGAACAGGGCCAGTCCGGGCACGGTCATGAACAGCACGAAGGCCGTCGAAGTCATCATCCAGGCGACGTCGCCCTTGTTGCAATCGAAGCCCTTGTCGCCGCATTTCGGCGCAGGCGCGGCGGCGCCAGCCGGCGCGGCGGCTGCAGCGGTTGGCGCAGCACCGGCACTTGCCGCTGCCGCCGGAGCGGCTGCCGCCGCCGGGGCGGCGTCCTTCTTCTCCTCGGCCTTGGGTGCATCCTTAGGCGCCTCCTTGGGCGGCTCGGCCTTGGCGTCGGCCGGCTTGGCATCGTCCTTTTTCATTTCGGCCGGCGCCTTGTCTTGCGCCGACGCGACCGGTGCCGCCAGCATGGCAGTGCCGCCCAGTGCGAGCGCGACCGCCAGGCCAAGGATGGATAGTGTTTTTTTCATTTGCACGAGTCTCCTCAAAGGGCGTCCGCGCCGGTCTCGCCGGTGCGTATGCGGATGGCTTGCTCGAGTTCAAAGACGAAAATCTTGCCGTCGCCGATCTTGCCGGTGTTGGCGGACTTCTCGATGGCTTCGATCGCCTGCTCGACCAGTTCGGTCTTGACTGCGGCCTCGATCTTCACCTTGGGCAAGAAATCAACCACGTATTCGGCACCACGATACAACTCGGTGTGCCCCTTCTGGCGGCCAAACCCCTTGACCTCGGTTACGGTAATGCCCTGCACGCCGATCGCGCTCAAGGCTTCGCGCACCTCGTCAAGCTTGAATGGCTTAATGATGGCTGTCACGAGTTTCATATGAGTACTCCTCTCGGGTTCGGAGATGAATGAATGTTCCCCGAAAACAATTGAGCAGCTTCTGTGCCAGCCTTTGGACGCGACATCCCTTCACGTTCGCCCTGGTTTTGGGTTTAGGGCCACTTCAATAGACAGTGCCTGGCGCACCTCGCACAGTCGGATCGCACCAACTTAGTGCTATCGCACGGAATTGGGGCAAAGAAAAGGCCGCCCGAAGGCGGCCTTTTCAGAACGAAGCGTAACCCGCCTCGTTTGAGCCTGCTTTGCTTAGAACGACTTGGCCACGCTCAGCACCAGGGTGGTGTCACCCAGGTTGCGGGTGTTGGCGGAACCGCCAACGTTGCGCTCGCCGGCGTACCACTGCTTGTTGGCGTTGGTGCCGATGATGGAGCCGCCCAGGACCCAGCCGCTCAGGTCATAAGTCACGCCGATCTTGTAGTCGGTGTAGCTCAGTTCGCCGTAGTTCTTCACGCCGGTGTGGCCAACGTGACCGAGCAGGTTCCACTTCGGCGCAACTTCGTAGCTGGCGTCGATCTGGAAGTAGCTGCTGCCCTTGGAGTTGCCGCGATTCTCGGTCAGGCTCGACAGGAAGCCGGCACGGGTGCCGGTGCAGTTGCTGCCCAGGAAGCAATCGCGCGACTGGGTGGCGCGCGCGACATTGGCGTTCATGCCGAAATAGTCGGTCACAGCGTAGCTGTACTTGGCCGACAGCCATTTCCAGCTGCCGCCCACATACAGTTCGCCGTTGTTGTACTTGCTGCTGGTGTTGGTGGCGGTGGTGGCGCTGCCTTGGGCCACGCCATTGGCGCGGGCCGAGTCATAGAAATAGTACAGGGCGCCAACGTCGAGGCCGAAATCGCCCCAGGAATGCTTCCAGCCGCCGTAGAAGTCCATCTCGATGTTGTTGCCGTTCGTGTAGGTGATGCCCGACACGTTCGAGTTCCAGTTGCCCAGATAGAAACCGGAAGAGTGGCTGTAATCAATGCCGCCCTGGATGGTCGGGCCCTTGAAGGTTTGCGAAATACCGCGGAACCGATAGTCCGTGGCAATCGTCATGTTGCCGGTGAAGGTGTGATCCGATGCCGGAGCAGCGGCAGGAGCGGTTTGCGCCTGAGCAGTCGACACCACCAGAGGGGAGGCGAATACCGCAGCAATGGCAGCAGCAAGAGCCAGTTTACGCATGATGTACCTTTCTTGAATATGAAAAACAGTTCGACCAACCAGTGATAAAACCCTAAATCGGGACCAACTGAGTCTTTTGGTACCCTGACCCGGACATGCCCGAAAAGCGTGCACCGAATTAAGGCATTTCTTGAGTTTGCGCACCATTTCAATGCGTAATTTCGGTCAATATCGCCCAAAACCCTACAAACATGCATTGAATAGCATCCAACTACGAGTGCAGCCTGCATATTACTTAGCTTCAGCAGCAAATGCCAAATCAATCGGGCAATCCGGCGTATTCGTGTTTCTTTTATGCAACAAGGCTGTCATCTGAAAATGATATCCAGACCCAACACGCACCGGCGGCACACTGCCCGCGCGGCGTGCACCGGGCGCCAAGTCGGCTTGATCGGCACCGCTGCCTTGCCCGCCATGCCTGCAATTCGCGCGCCAGGAGTCGCCCGGCCGGGCGCGCGGCGGTTGTTCAAGTGCGCCCGGCAGCCACGCCGATGACGCGTGTTACACTTGATTCGTCACTTTTTCATACTTTCCGGTCATGAATGCCAAGCTGATTGACGAAATGAGCGCGCGCCTGCAGGCCCTGTTGCAGCAGACCCCGGCCGCCGATGTGCAGAAGAACCTCAAGGCCATGGTGTCCAGCGCGTTTTCGCGCATGGACCTGGTGACCCGCGAGGAATTCGACATCCAGACCGAGGTCCTCAAGCGCACCCGCGAAAAGCTGGGCGCGCTGGAAACCCGGCTCGCCGAACTGGAAGCCAAGCGCGGCGCCTGAGCGCCCGCGCCGACGGCCATCGCGCCTGACCCAGGGCCACGCAACGCGCGAGGCGCAGTGCGGCACCTGCCCGCAACCCGGCCGCGGCGGCCGACCAGAACCACAAGAACAGACGGCACCGTAATAGGCGCCGAAGTAGGTACCCAAGTGGGCACCCAAGATAGGCACTAAAGGCAAAAATCGCCCGCGATGTCCCTAGCCGTCCTTCGTTCCCGCGCCCTGGCCGGCATGCTGGCCCCTGAAGTCAGTGTCGAGGTGCACCTGGCGGGCGGCCTGCCCTCGTTCACCATCGTCGGCCTGCCGGAAACCGAGGTCAAGGAATCCAAGGACCGGGTGCGCGCGGCGATCCAGAATGCCAACTTCGATTTTCCGGCGCGCCGCATCACCGTCAACCTGGCTCCGGCCGACCTGCCCAAGGAGTCCGGGCGCTTCGACCTGGCCATCGCCCTGGGCGTGCTGGCAGCGTCCGGGCAGATCCCCGGCAACCGCCTGGACGAGTACGAATTCGCCGGCGAACTCTCGCTGACCGGCGCCTTGCGGCCGATCCGCGGCGCCCTCGCCATGACCCTGGGCGCCGGCCGCGGCGAGCGCGCCTTCATCCTGCCGCGCGCCAGTGCGCTCGAAGCGGCGTTGGGCGGCGCCGGCGAGATCCTGCCCGCAGACTCGCTGCTCGCGGTGTGCGCCCACCTGACCGGGCGCGAGCTGCTGCAGCCGCACGCCCCGCCCGCCACCAGCCCCGCACCGGTCTACCCGGACCTGGCCGAAGTCAAGGGCCAGGCCCAGGCCAAGCGTGCGCTGGAGGTGGCAGCCGCCGGGCGCCACTCGCTGCTGATGGCCGGGCCACCCGGCACCGGCAAGTCGATGCTGGCGCAGCGCCTGCCTGGCCTGCTGCCGGCGATGCGCCGCGACGAGGCAATCGAATCGGCCGCCATCCTGAGTGTCGCCGGCGCTTTCCGCATGGAGCGCTTTGGCGAGCGCCCGGTGCGCAGCCCGCACCACACCGCTTCGGCGGTGGCCCTGGTGGGTGGCGGCGGCAATCCGCGCCCGGGCGAAATTTCGTTGGCCCACCATGGCATCCTGTTTCTCGATGAACTGCCGGAGTTCGACCGGCGCGTGCTTGAGGTGCTGCGCGAGCCGCTCGAATCCGGGCGCATCACCATCTCGCGCGCCGCGCGGCAAGCCGATTTCCCGGCCCAGTTTCAGCTGGTGGCGGCAATGAACCCCTGCCCCTGCGGCTACCTGGGGCACGCCAACGGCAAGTGCCGCTGCACCCCGGACCAGGTGCTGCGTTATCGCGGCCGCATCTCCGGCCCGCTGCTCGACCGCATCGACCTGCGCATCGAGGTGCCCGCGGTGCCGGAGAATGAACTGACCGGCGCGGCCACCGGCGAGACTTCAAGCGTGGTGCGCGAGCGCGTCGAAGCCGCCAGCGCGCGCCAGGTGCAGCGCCAGGGCAAGGCCAACAGCCTGCTAACGCCGGCGCAGATCGAGATTCATTGCAAGCCCGACCAGGCCGCCGAGAAACTGCTCAAGCAGGCGATCAGCCGCCTGTCGCTATCGGCACGCGCCTACCACCGGATACTCAAGGTGGCGCGTACCATCGCCGACCTGGCGGGCAACCAGACCATAGGCACGGCGCATGCGGCCGAGGCAGTACAGTACCGGCGCGCGCTCGAAGCAGGGTGACGCACCAGGCCAACCGGCCCGCCCGCAAGCAGGTAACAAGGACCCCACCATGACCCCTTTGCGTACTCCTGATGGCGCTCGCGCGGCCCTCACCCGCCTGGCCGCGGCCGCGTGCGGCGCGTTGCTGCTGCTGGCGGCCGGCACCATGGCTGCCGGCGCCGCCGAGCCGGCCACGCCGCCGCGCCCGCTCAAGGTGCTGATCATCAGCATGTTCGGCCCCGAGGCCGAGCCCTGGATCGCACCCTTGGGGTTGGACCAAACCATCCCGGTGCCCGGGCTCTCGCCCGATTACCCCGCGCTGCGCTGCAATCCGGACGACGTGTGCCTGCTCACCACCGGGATGGGCCACGCCAACGCCGCCGCCTCGACTCTGGCGGTGACCCTGGACCCGCGCTTTGATCTCGCCCGCACCTACTTTTTGATCGCCGGCATCGCCGGCATCGACCCGGCGCGCGGCACCACCGGATCGGCGGCCTGGGCGCGCTGGCTGATCGACTTTGGCATCGCCCAGGAACTGGATGCGCGCGAAATGCCCAAGGACTGGCCCTCCGGCTACATCGGCATCCATACGCGCGGCCCGGGCGAGAAGCCGAAATTCAATTACCGCACCGAGGCCTTTCAGCTCAACGAAGCGCTGCTGCAAAAGGCCCTCGCCCTGAGTCGTGATGCAAGCCTGGAAGACAACCCCAAGGCCCGGGCCTATCGCGCCCACTACCACCGCGCCCCGGCCAACCAGCCCCCCGGGGTGATCCAGTGCGACACACTGGGCGGCGACACCTGGTGGCATGGCCACAAGCTCGGCGAGCGGGCGCGCGCCTGGGCCAAATTACTTTCGGACGGGCAGGCCACCTATTGCACCACCCAGCAGGAAGACAACGCCACCTACAACGCCCTGGCGCGCGCCGCCGCCAGCGGCCGCGTCGACCTGCAGCGCCTGGCGGTGCTGCGCACCGGCGCCAATTTCGACCGCCCTTATCCGGGCCAGAGCGCGTTTGCCTCGCTGAACGCCGACTCCGGCGGCTTCTTGCTCTCCACCCGCAACCTCTACAACGCGGGCGGGCCCCTGGTGCGGGAGATCGTCGCCCACTGGGCGCAATGGCAGGTCGGCGTACCGGCGCCCTGATACGCCCATCCCGGTTCGCCGGGCTTACGCTACCATTCGGGCAAGCAATCGTGGCGCCCGTCGGCGCCGCATCGACAACCAACCGCATCGGAGACACCCCGCCCCATGGCCGACATCCACATCGTCCGCGCCCACACCATGCCGCTCAAGAAGGCCAAGGACGCCGCCAACTTGCTGGCCGCCCGGCTGGAGGAGAAATTCGACCTGGAGACCGAGTGGCAAAGCGACACCTTGCTGTTCGAGCGCCCCGGAGTGCAGGGCTCGCTGGAACTGGCCAAGGGCTCGGTGACCATAGACGTGCGCCTGGGTCTGCTGCTCTCGGCCTTCAAGGGTACGATGGAGGCGCAGATCAACCAGCAGCTCGACGAGCTGTTCAGCGCCCACGCGGCGGCCGAGCCGGCTCCAGCGACGGTGAAAAAGGCCGCGAAGAAACGCACCTGAGGACGCGCCCGAGAACGCACCTGGCAACACGCCCGGGAACACGCCCCGGAGCACACCCCGGGAACACGCCCAGGAACACGCCCGGGATGCCGCGGCCTCCCGGCCACGCGCATCGGAGCGCGGGTATCGCGGCGCAGTGGCGGGCGCGCTGCGGGCGGACCCGGCGCTCGGCGCCCCGGCAAACTGCCTTACTTGAGCGACTCGATCAGGTCGATGTAATCCTGCATCGCCTCTTCGTTGCTCTTGCCTTTGAGCTCGGTCCAGGCGTCGAATTTCATCCGCCCGACCATGTCGGTAAAGCCCGGGCGCTTGCCTTCGTTGTCGCCTTCCGAGGCCTGCTTGTAGAGGCCGTAGATTTTCAGCAGGGTGGGGTTGTCCGGCCGCTCCGCCAGGCTCTTGGAATCGGCGACGGCTTGTTCGAATTTGGCTTTCAGGTCCGACATGTCTGCTCCTATGGGTGGGTTCCGCGTTGCGCATTCTAGTCGCGCGCTGTAGAGACGGGAATCTAAATTTTCGGCGCGGGCCAATGTAGCATGCGCCGCCCAAGCTGCTACCATCGCGGCCAGGCGCAAGATACGCATAACCGACAATGCCGGGGACAAGACCGATGATTTCTCTCGACCAGCTGCTCAAGCTCGCCGGCAATCTGCCGCTCGACAAGCTCTCGCAATACCTGTCGCTGGACAAGCTGACCGGGGCGCTGCAACTGGACAAGCTGGCCGAGAACGCCAGCGCCAAGGCCGAGGAGCTCAAGCACCGCGAGCGCATGTCCAGCGTCGATACCGCCTGGCTGCGCATGGACACGCCGACCAACCTGATGATGATCGTCGGGGTGATGATGTTCGACGGGGTGATCGACGCGGCACGCTTCAAGCGCACCCTGGAAGCGCGCCTGCTGCGCTACGCGCGCTTTCGCCAGCGGGTCGAC
>Ga0302321_100004520_pt1 | contig 12065 bp, 7 predicted proteins | sample Fen_T0_1_FD_202505 | JGI IMG/M metagenome (GOLD analysis project Ga0302321, IMG submission 202505) | Peat permafrost microbial communities from Stordalen Mire near Abisko, Sweden - Fen_T0_1 | ecosystem: Environmental > Terrestrial > Soil > Wetlands > Permafrost | place: Sweden: Abisko...
ATTCGAGTGCGCTACCGATGACCAAAGTCCAGCTAAAAAAATTCCGGGACATGCTCGAGGCGAGGCGCCAAGAAATCATCAAACGCGCCCAACAGACGCTTGATGAGGACATGGCCCTCGACGCCAATGATCTGCCGGACGAAATGGATCTCGCCTCGAGCGAGTATCTGCAATCGTTCCAGTTTCGCTTACGCGGTCGTGAGAAAGCGTTCTTGGACAAGATCGGCAAGGCGATCGACAAGATCGACAAGGGCACTTTCGGGGTGTGTGATGATTGCGGCGAAAAGATTTCCGTGAAGCGCCTGGAAGCGCGTCCGGAGACCACGCTCTGTATCCGCTGCAAGGAGGATCAAGAGCGCGTCGAAAAAGACTTCACCTGAGGTTCGGGGTGCCCCACGCGCGAAGCGTCGCGATACGGCGGCCGCGCGCGGCGGGGTAGACCGAACGCCCAACGCGGGGCGTCGCGGCTCATCCTGAGTCAGCGCGTCCCGCGCGTCCGGACCCCCAAGCGCAGGCCAGCGGCCTGCGCGGGGGTCCTTCGTTTTTCGGCGCCATAGGGAGCAGCCTCGGCGTAACGCAAACGCGACTCGCGACCCGGGCTCGCATTTGGCTCGGCAGCGGCCCAGTGGGCGCGTTCATGCGAGGCCCGCGACGTCTGGTGAGGTGCAGTGCAGATCCTGCGGGCGCCCCCAAAAAATCCCAAAGCGAGAGGCGGCTCGCCGCATTCAGCGCGCTTTGGCGGTCTTCTTCGACGGGCGCTTGGCGGCCTTGACGGGGGGCTTGCCCACGTCGGCCAGGGCCTGCTTCAGATAGGTGCCGGTGTGGCTGCCCGCCGTAGCGGCGACCTGCTCGGGCGTGCCCGCGACGACGATCCCGCCGCCGTTGTTGCCGCCTTCGGGGCCCATGTCGATTACCCAATCTGCGCAGGCGATCAGCTCGATGTTGTGCTCGATGAGGAGCACCGAGTTACCCGCGTCGCGCAGACCGAACAGGGCGTGGGTGAGCAGCTCGATGTCCGAAAAGTGTAGGCCGGTCGTGGGCTCATCGAGCACGTACAGCGTGCGCCCGGTGGCTTTGCGCGACAGTTCGCTGGCCAATTTGACGCGCTGTGCCTCCCCGCCGGATAGCGTCGTCGCCGGTTGTCCGAGCTGAATGTAACCGAGCCCCACTTGGCGCAGCGCGGTGAGCTTCTGACGGATACGCGGGATCGACTCGAACAATTCGTCGGCTTCGTCGACCGTGAGATCCAGCGCGTCGGCGATCGAGAGGCCGCGATACTTCACTTCCAGCGTCTCGCGGTTGTAGCGGCGTCCCGCGCACGAATCGCAGGTGACGTAGACGTCGGGCAGGAAGTGCATCTCGACGCGCAGCACACCGTCTCCCTGGCATGCCTCGCAGCGGCCGCCCTTGACGTTGAACGAAAAGCGCCCCGGCTTGTAGCCCCGCGCCCGGGCATCCGGGAGACCGGCGTACAGCTCACGTAGATGCGTGAAAATTCCAGTGTAAGTCGCCGGGTTCGAGCGCGGAGTGCGACCGATCGGCGCCTGATCGATACTGATCACCTTATCGATGTGCTCGAGCCCCTCGATCCGCTCGCAGGGGCCGACCCACCCGGTTGCGCCGTACAACTCGGCGCGGGCCGCACTGAGCAGGGTGTCGACGATCAGGCTGCTCTTGCCCGAGCCGCTGACGCCGGTGACCGCGCTGATCAAACCGAGCGGGATCTCGACGGTAATGTTCTTCAGATTGTGGGCTTTGGCACCGACGATGCGCAGCATCAACTCGCTCGGGGGCTTGCGCTGCGCCGGAATCGGCAGATGTTTCTCGCCGGAAAGGTAGGGCCCGGTGATCGAAGCGGGATCCTTCATGATCTCGGCCGCGCTGCCCTGTGCCACGATCTGCCCGCCGAGTGCGCCCGCGCCCGGGCCCATGTCTACCACGTGGTCCGCGCTCAAAATGGCGTCGCGGTCGTGCTCGACCACGAGCACGCTGTTGCCTTTGTCGACCAAGCGACGGAGGGCCTGGAGTAAGCGTGCGTTGTCGCGCGCGTGCAGACCGATGCTGGGCTCATCGAGCACGTACAGCACGCCTACGAGTGACGCTCCGATCTGCGTCGCGAGCCGAATGCGCTGGCCTTCTCCGCCCGACAGCGTATGGGCCGTGCGCTCGAGCGACAGGTAATCCAGCCCGACTTCGAGCAGGAAGCCGAGCCGCTCGGTGACCGCCTTGATCAAGGGCAGGGCGATCGCAGACTCTCGAGGCGCAAGCGCGCTTTCGCTCGCGAAGGCGGACAGGAATTCTCGTAGTCCGCGCAGCGGCATGGCCGAAAGCTCGGCGATGGTTCGACCGCCGAGCTTGACCGCCAACGCCTCTGGTCGGAGCCGCACCCCGCCGCAAGCTTCGCAGGTTTGGGTGACGATGAAGCGCCCCAGATCGTCCGGGCCAATGCCGCCATCGTCCGATTCGTGATCCTCACCTTCGGCGAAGGCGCCGGTGTCGAGCATATGCTGCAGTCGCGGCACGATGCCCTCGTAGCTGGGCGCGGAATGCTTACGCTTCGAGCCGCTGCTGACGCTGCCGTAGAGCAAGGCTTGACGCTGCGCCTCGGGTAACTCCGACCACGGCGTGTCCGGGTTCATCCCTAGTGACTCGACCGCGCGCGAGACTTCGGTCGCCGTGGCAACCGAGCCACGTCGTCCAAACGCGGCGATCGCGCCTTCGCGCAGGGATCGGCTTTCGTCGGGCACGATCCGGCCGACGTCGATCGCCGAGCGCACACCGAGGCCGTCGCAGCTCGGGCACGCGCCGTGCGGGCTGTTGAACGAAAACAAGCGCGGTTCCAGCGGCGGCAAGGTGATGCCGAATTCCCAACTCACCAAGCGCTCGCTCATCACGACGGGTTCGCTGCCGTCGACCGCATCGATCAGCAAGGTGCCATCGCCCAATTTCAGCGCGAGTTCGACGGAATCGGTGACTCGGCCCTTGGCACCGTCGCGGACGGCGATGCGATCGACGACGACGTCGAGGTCGTGCGTCTTCTGGCGGTCGAGCTCGCGGTCGTCGGCCAGATCCACTTGCTCTCCGTCGATCCGTGCGCGCACGAAACCTTCGCGGCGCAAACGTTCCAGCTCGGCGCTGAGGTCTCCCTTTTGCTTGCGCGCGATCGGTGCGAGCAAGGCCAGGCGAGTGCCGTCACCGCGCGCCAATATCGAATCGACGATCTCTTGCACGGTGTACGCGCGCAGCACCTTGCCGGACTTCGGGCAGTGGGGAACGCCGATGCGCGCGTAAAGCAGGCGCAAGTAGTCCGCGATTTCGGTGACGGTGCCGACCGTCGAGCGCGGGCTCTTACCGAGCCCCTTTTGCTCGATGGCGATCGCCGGGCTCAGCCCTTCGATGCTCTCGACGCGGGGCTTGGGCAGCTGATCGAGGAATTGCCGCGCGTAGGCCGACAAGGACTCCACGTAGCGGCGCTGCCCTTCGGCGTAGATGGTGTCGAAGGCCAGGGATGACTTGCCCGAACCGCTCGGCCCCGTGATTACGACCAGCTGGTTTCTTGGCAGCTCGCAGCTGACATTCTTCAGGTTGTGCTGGGTGGCACCGCGAACGACCAGTGACTCCATGGATTTCTGCGGGGGATGTGCGGCAATCGCCCGCCCGCGGGGCGCGGGCGGGGAGCCTGTAGGTGTAACATATTCGCCGACCCCCGCGGATTCGGGGCCGGGAGGAAATCGGAGGGCACGGGCTCTTGGTCCAAGCGCGCTAGATCGTTTTCGTTTGTCGTGGCTCCGCCTTTTCCATCGTGGCGGCAGCGGGCAGGGGGGTGTGGTGGGCGATTGGACCTGCCCGAAGGCCGGCGACGCATGGCATTGCCCAAGCTGCCCGCTTCGATTAGCTTTCGCGGCGTGGAGCTTGCTTTCAATAACGCCCGGGACACGTCAGCGACGCGACCCGGCGTTAGGGCGACCACGGAGAAGAGATCGAGAGGTCGGGCCCCGAACCGCCGACCCTCGAAATATGCACAAGCTTGGGCCTATAGCTCAATCGGTCAGAGCCCCCGGCTCATAACCGGGTTGTTCCTGGTTCGAACCCAGGTGGGCCCACTGACCCCCAGCTCGTGGCGAACGTAATTGGTTAGAGGTACGCGAGGAGCCGTTTTAGACAGTGACAATCCAGGCGCAAATCGAGAATATCGAAAATCTAGCGGCGCTCGATGTGGAGCTCAAGGAGCTCCGCGACGCGGTCAAACAAGAGCGGCAGGGGCTCGATGCCAAGCGCTCGACTTTGGCTTCTTTGGAGGAGCGGCTCGCCCGCAGCCAGAAGAACTCGGGCGATATGGACAAGCTCCGCTCCGATTTGATGGGTGAGGTCCGGCAAATGAGCATTCAAGTGGAACGCTCACGCGAGAAGCTGTCGCGTTGCCGCACCGAACGTGAAGCGAACGCCGCCCAGCGTGAGATCGAGGAGTTACGCAAGCTGTATCGAGATCGAGAAATCGAGGTCGAGAAGCTGGACGGCTTCTTGGAGCAGGCACGCGTGGACATGCAGCAAGTCAGCGGTGAGCGTGACGCGCTCTTGGCAGAGCTTGCGGCCGTGGAAGGCGATACCGTCGGTCGCCTTGCCCAAGGCGACGCGGCCGTGGCCGAAAAAGAAGCGATTCGCGCCGGCTTGGTCGCGAACGTGCCACCGACATTGTATCGGCGCTACGAAATGATCCGCGGCCGCCGCGGTACCGCCATCAGCTACACCACCGACGGCACCTGCTCGGCCTGCCACATGCGCTTGCCGCCCATGCTGTTTCAAGGGCTGACGCGGGAGAACAAGTTCGAGCAGTGCCCGAGCTGCAACCGCATCCTGTACTACCGGCCCGGTGTCAGTAGTGACAGCAGCGAGTCGGGCGCCCCTTGATCGTCAGCGCGAGCCCTCACCCGAGGTTCTCATCGAAGGCGTGTCGGTCTGAATGAAAGCCTGTTCGATTTGTGGACGGCTGTACCCCGACGACGCCGGTTTTTGCCCGGTCGACGGCTCGCAACTTTCCAGCGCCACCAAAGTCCCGGTGCTCGCCGACAACCAAGACGCGCGCATCGGGCAGTTGTTGTGCAACCGCTACCAGGTGCGTCGCGTGGTCGCCGATGGCGGCATGGGACGGGTCTACGAAGCGCTCGACATGCAAGCGCGTCGCAACGTAGCGCTCAAAGTCTTGCACCCGGACGTGTCGCGGGACCAGATCGCCGTTCAGCGCTTCAAGCGCGAGTTCGAAGTCAGCAAGCTACTACCCCACGATTACATCGTGGAGGTCTTGGATTTCCTGCCGACGCCCGACGACAGCTACGTGCTGGTGATGGAGTTTCTGTACGGTGAGGAACTCCGCAGCACGCTCAAGCGCGAACAGGTGATTTCGCCGGCCAGAATGCTGCGCATGCTCAGTCAGGTGGCGATAGGATTGGACGAGGCGCACGGCCGGAAATTCGTTCACCGCGACCTGAAGCCCGACAATCTGTTCTTGTGTCAGACGCACGAGGGCGACATCACCAAGCTCTTGGATTTCGGCTCTGCCAAAGACAAGGGTGAGTCTGCCAAGAAGCTGACCGTACTCGGTACGACGATCGGCTCGCCGTACTACATGGCACCGGAGCAGGCTCAGGGCCTCGACACGCTGGATCAGCGCGCCGACGTCTGGGCTTTGGCCGCGATCATCTACGAATGCGTGGTGGGCCGCGTGCCGTTCATCGGCAACAATGGTCCCAGCATTTTACTCGAGATTCTGACCAAAGAGCCCAAGACGCCGAGCGAAGCGGGCAAGGGTCAAAAGTATCCGGTGCCACCGACACTCGACCGGGTGATGACGCATGCGTTCAAGAAGAACGCAGCGCACCGCATCGGTTCGGTAGGCGCGCTGGCCGACGCGGTCGGTGCCGCCTACGGGTTGACGGGCACCCATCTGGAGTGGGCCAAGACCAACGAATCGGAGCTCAACACGCGTATCGAAGCCGCGATGCCCGCTCTCCTGGCGACGGCGACTGCGCCACGCGACGCAAATGTCGCCGACTCTTTCTTCGGCGAATCGGACAGCCTGCACGCGATGGGTGATCCGTTCGCGATGGCTCCGGCGACTACCGCTGCCGCGCCGATCCCGGCGTACGCCGCTCCAGCAACCGCCGAGGAATTCGGCTCACCGTCCATCGCGGGGGTCCCGAAGAGCTCGAACACGCTGCTATTTTTGGCAGTGGGTGGCGGCGCGTTGCTGGTCGGCATCGCGCTCGTGCTCGTGTTCGTGCTGCTTCGCTGATCCGGCGCGCCGGGTCAGCCGCTCATTTGACGTCGACGTCGAGCGTGAGGTCGCGCTTCTCCACCAGGCATTGATCGTCGTTGCAGACGGAGAAGAACAACTTGCCGGACACGGTGTGCTTGCCCGCGCTTTCGGGCGTGAAGGCGACAGGCAGCGTGGCGCGCGTCTTTTCGACCTTCACCGCGTCCTTCTCGACCACCATGTTCGGGAACTTGAGGCCGGGCGCCTCATTGAGCTTGAACTTGTAGGGGTACTTGTCGTTGGCGTGAAACGGCGGTTTGGCCGAGATCAAGATCTCGGCTTCACCGGCTTTGCCGGTGGCGTACGCGCCCTTGGCCTGAATCACCAGGTCGAAGGGGGCCTCGCTGTACTTGCTCGTCGCCGCCGTGGCGGGCGCGGGCGCGGGATCGGCGACGGCCACCGCGGGAGGCGCCGCAGGCGCCACAGCGCTGGGCGCGGCGGGCGCTGGCTCAGCGGCCGTGGCTTCCGCGGCAGGCGGCGCTTGATTCTTGCACCCCGCCGCGCAGCCCATCAAGGTGAGTAGAAGGGCGGAGCCGAGGAGCGAGCCAGAAACCGAGACCAAACGCGCCATGCGCTTTCAATACCACAGGGGTCTCGGAAGACAACGCGCGGCTTTCTGGCCAAGAAATTGAAGGCTCGAGACATGGTACGCTGGTCGGCATGCCCGAGCGCATCTTGGAGGACCTGCAGCGCATCGCGCTCTCAGTGCAGAAGGAGTTCAAGGAGGAACGCCGTCTGCTCTCGTTTCGCGAATACCTGAGCCTGTTCGCGACCGACAGCGTTCGCTACTCACGGGACGCATCACGCTACCTGCGCGACATGTTCGATCATTTCGGGCGCGAGACGGTGATGCGACCCTGGGGCGAGCTGTCGCGGTTTCGCTTGTTCGATTTGCCGTTCCTCGACGCCGCGGAGGCACGCAGCGATGCGCTCGTTGGTCAGGAGGCGGTGCAGGCCGAGATCTATCGAGCGCTCAGTAACTTCGCGCGCGAAGGTCGGGCCAATCGCGTGCTGCTCTTGCACGGTCCGAACGGGTCGGCCAAGAGCACGGTGGCGGCTTGCATTGCGCGTGCCCTGGAGCACTACTCGCTGCTCGACGAAGGCGCGCTGTATCGCTTCCACTGGGTTTTCCCAACCCAGGCGACGTTGCGCGGATCGATCGGCTTCGGTGGCAAGCGAGCGCTGGGGGCGGCGGACGACGGGAGCTACGCGCATCTCCCAGACGAGCAAATCGATTCACGGCTGTTCGTCGAGGTGCGCGACCATCCCCTGTTTTTGATCCCGATGGCGGCCCGAAAAGAGCTGCTCGAGCGACGGTTTGCCGAGGCCAAAGTCGGCGCCCCCCCGCCCGCGTGGATGCTGCGGGGCACGCTCTCGCACAAGAGCCAGCAAGTGTACGAAGCGCTGCTCACCAGCTACGGCGGTTCGTTGGAAGAGGTGCTCCGCCACGTGCAAGTCGAGCGCTATTTCATCTCCCGTCGCTATCGCGTGGGAGCAGTCACGCTCGGCCCGCAATTGTCCGTAGATGCGGGTGAGCGGCAGGTGACCGCCGATCGCAGCTTGGGGGCATTGCCTTCCGCGCTGCAGTCGATGACTTTGTTCGAGGCCTTCGGCGAGCTGGTGGATGCCGCGGGAGGGCTGTTGGAATTTTCGGATCTGCTGAAGCGACCGCTGGACGCCTTCAAGTACCTGCAGATCACTGCCGAAACCGGTGAGGTTGCGCTGCGTTCGCAGAACGTGCAGGTCAACTGCGTGATGCTGGCGAGCGGCAACGAGGTGCACCTGAATGCGTTCCGCGATCACCCCGAATTCGAGAGCTTCCGCGGGCGTCTGGAGCTGATTCGCGCTCCCTACCTGCTCAGCTGGCTGGATGAGCAGCGCATTTATGACGCGCAAATTGCGTCGCAAGTGCAAAAACACGTGGCGCCTCACGCCACGCGTATGGCGGCCATGTTCGCGGTGCTGACGCGCATGCGCCGACCCACGACCGACCGCTACGAGAAGCCGCTGCAAGATCTGGTCACGGAGCTGACCGCGATCGAAAAGCTCGACTTGTACTCCACCGGTACGCCTCCAACGCGTTTGGACGACGAATCGGCAAAGTCCCTGCGCGCGGCGATTGGGCAATTGTACCGCGAAAGCGAAGCTTACCCGATTTACGAGGGCAGCATCGGGGCCAGCCCCCGCGAGATGCGCACGGTGCTGCTCGACGCTGCGCAGGACACTCGCTATGACTGCTTGTCGCCGCTCGCGGTGCTCACGCAGCTGGATCGCTTGTGCGAGCGCACGAGCGAGTACAACTGGCTGCAGGAGGAGCGCTTGGCCGGCGGCTATCACGACCACGTGCTGTTTCGGAAAGTGCTGCATACGCGCCTCTTGGACGCCCTGGAAGACGAGTTCCGGATCGCCAGCGGCCTCGTCGATGAAACGCGTTACAGTGATTTGTTCGATCGCTACGTAATTCACGTGAATTACTGGGTGAAGCGCGAAAAATTCCGGAACCCCCTGACCGGCCAGTACGAGGAACCGGACGAGCGCATGATGCGCGAGGTCGAGGCGTTGCTCGGCTCCCCGGACAAGGCCGAAGACATCCGGAACGGCTTGATCGGCGCGATCGCGGCCTGGGCCATCGACCATCCGGATCAACCGCTCGATAACGCGCGCGTCTTCGGCTCACAGCTTCGGCGCCTGCGGGAGTCGGCCTTTGCCGAACGACGCGTGGCGGTCGCCAAGCTGTGCCGGGACCTGGTTGCGTTGCTGCGCGAGGAAGGGAGCGGGCTGAACGAAGCTCGTCGGGCGGCTGCGGAAAAAGCGCTCGACGTCTTGATCACACGCTTCGGTTATCAGCGCGGCTCGGCGGGCGACGCGGCGGTGACGCTGGTCCGCGAGCGCTTCGTCGACGTGTACAGCTGAGCAGGCGAGCGTGAGCGCGGGACCCAGCGCAGACGAGTCCGGCGCTGGCGGTTTCGAAAGTGCCGGCAATCGGCGTGCGCTGGGCGTCTGGTCGCTGCTCGCTTTGGGGGTCAACGGCATCGTCGGCGTGGGCATCTTCTTTACCCCGAACCTAGTTGCGCGCTTGCTGCCGGGGACCCCGGGCGTGTGGGCGTACGCGCTGACGATGCTCGCGCTCCTGCCGGTAGCCATCACCTATGCCCGGCTCGGCTCGCGTTTCGATCGCGACGGCGGCCCGTACGTTTGGGCCTGTGCGGCGTTCGGATCGGGGGCAGGGTTCGTGGTGGGCTTCGCCGCCTATGCGTCGGCGGTGCTCAGCACCTCGGCCGTGCTCGCCGGGCTCGGCGAGTACACCGCGCCTCTGCTCGGGTTTGGTGGACATAAGCAGGCCTTTTCCTTGCTGGCCGCCTTGCTGTTCGCGGCCGTCGTGGGGGCGGGCTTGAAGCCGAGCGCGTGGCTGTGGTCATCGCTGACTGTGCTGAAGCTGCTGCCGCTCTTGCTGCTCGTGGCCGTTTTTCTAATCGCCGATAGCACCAAGCTGACGCACATGGCGACCGCGCCCGGCGCACCCGCCGCGTCTTGGTCACGCGCGGTGCTCTTGATCGTATTTCCGATGCAGGGCTTCGAAATCGTTCCGGTGCCGGGCTCCCACGTGCGTTCGGCCGAGCGCGCGATCCCGATCGCCACCATCGGTTCGCTGCTAGTGTGCGCCGGGCTCTACATGCTGCTGCACTGGACGTGCGTGCGCTCGGTCGCGAGCCTCGCCTCGAGCGACGCCCCACTGGTTGCTGCTGCCGGTGCGCTCGGCGGTGCCCGACTGACGGAGTTGGTCAGCGCGGGCACCAATGTTTCGGTGATTGGCATCGTTTTTGGGATGATGGCGATGACGCCCCGCTACCTCGCCGCGCTCGAGACGCTGACCGGCAAGATGGCCATTCCTGCCCAGCAAACACGGCAACAAGTGCCGCTGCGGGCGCTCTGCGTCACGCTGGTCTTGGTGCTAATTCTGCTGTCGTGGGGCGCGCTCAGCCGGCTGTTCGTGCTGTCCAGCGTGGCGGTGCTGTTTCAATACTCGGTCAGCGTCTGCTCGCTCGCCGTCTTGGCACTCAAGCGCGCGCATGGCTTGTCGCCTCGCGACGCCGCATCCGCGCCGCTCGCGCTGGTCGCGCTGGCCGTGGTCGCCCACGCGGTGGAGCGGGCCGAATTGCTGGTGATGTCGGGCATCGTCGTCGCGGCACTTCTGCTAGGGTTCCTGCGCGTGAGGATTCGGCGATGACTTGGTTCGACACCCACTGTCACTTGGATAGCGAGCACAACCCAGGCGGCCCGGACGCCGTCTTGGAGCGCGCGCGCCAGGCGGGGGTGAGCGCGTTCCTGTGCGTCGGTGTGGGAGGCTTGTCGCAGGCCGAGCAAGCGCTAGCCCTGGCGGAGCGTCATGCCGATGTCTACGCCTCGGCCGGGGTGCATCCGCACGACGCCGCCCGCGACGGTTCGCTGGACTTTTCCGAGCTCTATGCCCACCCGCGGTTGCTCGCCGTCGGCGAAGTCGGGCTCGATTACCACTACGACCATTCGCCGCGCGAGGCCCAGGCGGCCGTTTTTCGGCGCTACATCGCGCTTGCGCGCGCGCTACGCAAGCCGCTCATCATTCACACCCGCAGCGCCGCGGAGGCCACGCTCGAAATTCTGGAAGCCGAGGGCGCGCGCGACGCAGGCGGAGTGATTCACTGCTTCAGCGAAGATCGCGCGTTCGCCGCGCGCGCACTGGATCTCGGCTTTTATCTGTCTTTCTCCGGCATCGTCACGTTCAAGAGCGCCCGCGCGATTCAAGAAGTGGCAGCGTGGGCGCCCGCCGACCGCATCTTGGTCGAAACCGACAGCCCCTATTTGGCGCCCGTGCCGCTGCGCGGGAAGGTCTGCGAGCCCGCGTTCGTCGTGCACACCGGCAAATACGTCGCTGCGCTGCGGGGCGTCGAAGCCGCGCACCTTGCCACACTCACGACCGAGAATGCGCGGCGCTGCTTTGGCCTGCCGCTGGTCGCAAGTTGAGAGCTCTGTCAAACTGAGCCAATGGCTCGCCCTTTGGTCGGCTCGGGAGCGCTGGCGACTTCGCTGGCGGCGCACGCCTTGCTGCTCACCTGTGGCGCGCTGCTCTTGTCTCATTCACTCCGCGCTCGACTGCCCGTGGAGCCCAGCCGTGCTGCCCCTTCCCGCGAGGTCGAGCTCGACTTGCCGAGCTTCGACCCGGCGGCAACGGATCAAGACCGCCAGAGCGAGCTTCCTCCGGAAGAAGCGGCGCAGGTGCCGGCTGGTGGCGGCCCGCTCACGCGCCACCCGGACACCGAGCTCGGCGGTCGAGGCGGTTCCAAATCCGCGCCGCAGACGGCCACGAACCTGGACAGCCACATCGACCCCATCAGCTTGGAGACCGACGCCCTGACGCATCTGGACCGCAGTCAGGTGCAGCGCTTGCGCACTGCCAACGCCCGGCGCTCCTGGGACGATCACCGCTCCACACCCATGCCGATGCAGCTGACGTTCCTTGCAACCGGTAAGGGCAGGGTGCCTGAGCGGCGACTCGTCGGCGCGAATGCGGCCGGCTCCGTCGCCGGTACCGTTGCCGCCGCGGTGGGTGGCGTTCCCGGTGGTAGCGACAGTGAGACGGGGCTTGCGGCGGAGGTCGTCCCCGGCGCTGCCGCCCCCGGAGCCGCCGCCCCCGGTCGGCGCGAGCTGGCGCTCCCGGCGGGAGCGCCAGGCGCCGCGCCGAGCGCCGTTTCCTCGCGCGGCGCGCAAGTGCTGCTCG
>Ga0302321_100004521_pt1 | contig 12064 bp, 8 predicted proteins | sample Fen_T0_1_FD_202505 | JGI IMG/M metagenome (GOLD analysis project Ga0302321, IMG submission 202505) | Peat permafrost microbial communities from Stordalen Mire near Abisko, Sweden - Fen_T0_1 | ecosystem: Environmental > Terrestrial > Soil > Wetlands > Permafrost | place: Sweden: Abisko...
GACATCGGTCTGGCTGATGATGACGCCGTTGTCTTTCCAATCGGCCAGATTTTCCGAGGAGAAAACGTGATAGTCCTCCATGCAAAACCAGTCCGGACGCCCCTTGCCTGGGACAGGCGGAATGTCATGAGACGGATAGACAAAAACTTTGCCTTCAAACACCCTTGCCGTTGGATCGGCGGTAAACTGATCCAAGATGAGGGGATTGGTGGCGAGCGCGGTGCTAACTTGAAACAATCCCACGGCGCTGACGGCCAGAAGATGACGATGGAGAAATCTCATGTGTTTCTTCCCATGACGTCGAAGTCCGTGCCGCAGTTACCCCTTTGACCTGGTTTAGTTGAGGGTTGATGACGTTTACCTGCCCGAGCGCGCGTCACTTCTTGTTGCCAAGCAGGGGCAGCATCGTTTCCGCGTATCGCTTGCCCAACTCCTGATAGCCTGCGGGTGTGAAATGTAGATGATCGGGCTGGCAGGGGCAGCCCGTCGAAGGAACAACGTGGGCGGTGGGAATGGTTTTGGGCAGGCTGGCGATAATTTCGTTCATGCTCGCGCATTGGCCCTGTTGGTCGGCAGCCACGACTTCACCGGCGAGTAGCGGCACATCTTCGGCACGCAGGTTTAGATCTTTGAGCAGATTCTCGTAGACAGCTTTGACCTTGGCCGGCCATTCACGGTCGTTCGTGTTGGATTCGCCCTGATGCAGCAGGATTCCTTTGATCACGCCGGTCTTCTTGGCCAGAAGGCCCAGGTCGACCAAGCGCTGGTAAGGATTCCCGTCATAGGCGGCGAGCGCGGGTTTCATCCAAACCGGAGCCGTTGCCGTATAGGACTGGTAATTGGTCTTGTCGAATAGTTCGATCTTGCAGCCGCCCACGGCGACATTGACCACGCCGACCTTGATCTTGGCCGGGAGGCTGGCGACCAGCGTCCGGCCAAAATAGTCGGCCGGGCTGAGGCCAGCGCTGGGACGGCTCAGTGGCGGTACGGCGGTGTACCACTTGCCCTTTTCTCTTTTCAGCTCCGGGAAATCGACCGCCGCCAAAACCTGGAAGCGGGCGTCGGCGAAAGTTTTTTCCGTTTCTGGAATTCCGGGAAACCCTTCCATGTTCGACTGCCCGAAACAAAGGAAAACATAGAAATCCTTGTCCTGGGCCTGGGCGCTGGCGGCTAACAGGAGCGTCGCGATCAAGGCGAGTCGTTGGAATAATTTATTCATGGGGTTTGGTTCGGTGAGGGAGTGACGATTTAGAGCACGCGGAAAACGCGGATAATAACAGTACCCGGACGCGGACCGCTCGCAACCGAGCCGACAAACTGGGACTGGTTCAGCCACGCATGCGCGCTGCCTTGCGGGGCGATGAAACGGGGCGCGGTTCGCATGTAGCCGCCTTGGGCGATGACGCCTTGGTTGTGGACGATGATGGTCGTGCCGTCTTCGCAGCGGATCGAATACAGAGCATCCGCCTCGGTGACGCCGTCGGCCCGGTCAGTCTGCCAGTCGGCGCCTCCGGGCAGGATGATTCCGCGAATTTTCGGACCCTGAAAAGTGCCGCCGGTGATGGGTATGTACCGGCGCCGGCCTAGCGGTGTGGCGCCCACGTCGACGGGCGCGTCGATGGTCACGACCGCCTCGTAGACGAATTCGGTGAGCAACGGCGGCACCGGAGCCGCTGCGGACTGGCTTTCGCCTTGCGACAGGTTTTTGGCGGTGGCGAGAGTTTTGGTTGGTTCTGCGGCCAAGCCCAGAGCGGCTTGCGTGCAAACAAGCGCGGGAAGGATTGACCAAAGAAGGAACCGGCGTGTCATCGCGGATCGGTCGGCGTGAAGGCGGTGCGGACGTTGGCGCGGAGCGAGAGGTTTGTTGTTTTGCCATTCGCCACCCTGACCGGGTAAGTGCCGTCCTTGGCCGCAGTGAACCACGCGCTGACGAGTTGTCCTTGCTTCCATTCCATATCGACGGTGACACCGCCGCGGGCTTTCAGGCCGGTGACGGAACCGGTGGCCCATGCGGAGGGCAGCGCGGGCAGCAGCTGGATCACGCCGCCCTGAGACTGGAGCAGCATTTCGGCGATGCCGGCGGTGCCGCCAAAGTTGCCGTCGATCTGGAACGGCGGATGGGCGTCGAAGAGATTTGCATAGGTGCGCTGTGGCCGGAGCAAGAGCTTGAGAATGCCATAGGCGTGTTCGGCGTCGTGCAGACGAGCCCAGAGATTCAAGCGCCAGCCAATCGCCCAGCCCGTGGCATCGTCACCACGCATCTCAAGCGAGCGTCGCGCGGCGGTGGCGAGTGCGGGCGTCGTGCGCACGTCGATCTGGTCGCTAGGGAATAAACCGTAAAGGTGCGAGACGTGGCGGTGGTGAGGTTCGGGTGCGGTACTGTCCCAGTCTTCGAGCCATTCCTGCAGCTGCCCTTGAGCGCCGATTTGCGAGGGCGCGAGCCGGTCGCGTGCAGTGACGAGGCGGGCACGGAATTCGGTGTCCTGTCCGAGGATTTCCGCAGAGTTGATGCAGGCGGTGAAAAGATCGCGCAGGATCTGCGAGTCCATCGTGGGACCGGCGACGACGGAGGTGTCGTCATGGTGGGCGTTTTCAGGCGAAATCGAAGGGCTGGTGACAAGCCAGCCGTGCTTCGGCTCGGTGACGAGTGTATCGAGGAAGAACTGAGCCGAACCCTTCATCAGTGGATAAACGCGGGCGAGGAAGTCGCGGTCGTCGGTGAACAAATAGTGTTCCCAAAGATGGTAGCACAACCAAGCGCCACCGGTAGGCCAGAGGCCCCAGCGGGGACCATCGACTGGAGCGGCGGCGCGCCAGAGATCGGTGTTGTGGTGGGCCACCCAGCCGGAAGCGCCGTAGTGAGTTTTGGCGATTTTTGCGCCGGTTTCGCTCAGGTCCTTGATCAAGCCGACAAGAGGCTCGGTGCACTCGGAGAGGTTGGTGGTCTCCGCCGGCCAGTAGTTCATCTCGGTGTTGATATTGATCGTGTATTTGCTTCCCCACGGAGGATTGAGACTGTCGTTCCAGATACCCTGAAGGTTGGCGGGCTGAGTGCCGGGGCGGGAGCTGCTGATGAGCAGGTAGCGACCGTATTGGAAATAGAGAGCGGCGAGGGCGGGATCGCCACCGTCGGCGAAACGGCGCACGCGTTCGTCGGTCGGCAAGTCGGCGGCGGGTGTGCGACCGAGATCGAGCGAGACGCGGCGGAACAGCCGTTGGTGCTCCGTGGTGTGGGCGGCGAGCAGCTGATCGTAGGTTTTGCCCGCGACCGCTTGGAGCGTGGCATTGTTGAGCGCGACGGGATCGCCGCTGACATCGTTGTAGCGGCGGAAGCTGGTGGCCGCGGCGATGACGATGAGAGCGGAGCGGGCGCTGTCGATATGGAGTTGTTGGCCATCGGCGCGCAGAGAGCCGCCTTCGATGACGACTTTGACTTTCGCCTGAAATTTCAACGCGCCTGCGATGCCCAAAGCCTCGCCATTGCGACCGTCGAGGACGAGCACGTCGTTGCCTTCGGTGTGGCTGTTCGCCTGTTGCGGACTCTGCAGCCCGAGGGTGAAGCTGAGCTGGCCGTTGGGGCCTTTTCTTCCGGCCGTGCCGGCGGTGAGACGCACGACGATCACTTGGTCAACCGGACTGGCGAAGACCTCGCGCGTGTGGGTGATGGCCCAGGGGCCTGTGCCGGAGCTGTATTCGGTTTTTGCGACGGCGGTATCGAGATTCAACTCACGCTTGTAATTTACCACGGCATCGCCGCCGGCGAAACTGAACGTGAGATCGCCTACGGTTTGGTAAGCCATCTGCCACATCGGACGCCCCATGAGTTTTTGCCCCGCCAATGCCTGCGCGGCAGTATAATCGCCCGCGGCAACGAGTCGACGGACTTCAGGCAGCGCGGCCAACGCCTCCGGGTTGGACGGGTCGTAAGGCCCGCCGGCCCAGAGCGTGTCCTCGTTGAGCTGGAGGCGTTCCTGATGGATGCCGCCGAAGACCATGGCGCCGAGACGACCGTTGCCCACGGGCAAGGCCTCGACCCATTCGGAAGCGGGGCGAGTGTAGTGCAGTACCAATGGTTCGGCAGCGGAGAGGCCGCTGGCGAAAAGAGCCAGAATCAGGCTGGAGCGGAGGCAAATTTTCATGTGGGCGAGTGGGTAGACGCTTCCGGCGAGGCTGCGTTACCACCGCGGAGCCGAACCCAGTTGCAACCGTAGATTGCGACAAAGACGAAGCAAGCGAGCGGCACGATGAACGCCCGCGACATGTCGTATTTGTCGGCGATCATGCCCATGACCTTGGGCAAAATTGCGCCGCCCATGATCGCCATGACGATGAAGCTCGACGCTTTTTTCGTCTGTGAACCAAGACCGAAGATGCCGAGGGCGAAGATCGTGGGGAACATGATCGACATAAAAAAATAGCTCAGGAATACGCAGGCCACTGAAACCCAGCCCAGATTGAGAAAGACCAGCAGGCAGATGACCGCATTAAGGACGCCGTAGAGGTAGAGCATCTTGTGGGCGGCAACTCTCTTCAGAAACCAGGCGCCGCTAAAACGACCGACCAGGAAGAAGACAAAGGCCAGTGACGCCAAGCCCGCGGCTCCCTTGTCGCTAAAGCAAAGCACGCCGGCCTTGTTGGCTTCGAACCACCCGAGCAACCAGTCCTGAATGTGGAGAAAATGCGCGAAGCCGGTCGATGCGAATTGCGTCATCATCGTGTCCCATGAAGCAGGAATGGGGGGAACCATCGAGAAACCGGTAACCTTGTCCGAGGTCATGCAGTTGACGAAAAAAGCGAAAATGCCGCATTGTCCGGCCACGTAGAAAAACTGCGCGGCTACGCCCATGACGAAGTGAGAGCGTGACCAGATCGACTTGAGTCCATCCTTTGAATCGTCGATGTGGTAATCGTCTTCATTCTTCACGTCGGGCACGTTGGAAAAATAGAAGACCGCGGCGAGAACCAGAACCACGATGGCAACACCAACGTAGGGAATCCAGAGCGTCTGTGTGCCGGTGCTCGCGCCCGCAGAATCCTTGGAGTAGAAGTAGGCGCTACCGACAAGCGGTCCAAGAATCCAGCCGATGCCGTTGCACGACTGGGCAAGATTGATGCGCGTGGCGGCAAACTGCGGCGGCCCCAGCACCGTGGTATAAGGATTGGCCACGGTCTCAAGAAACGTGAGGCCTGCGGCGATAAAACAAACACCCACCAGAAACGCCCAAAATTGGGCGATATGGGTCGCGGGAATAAACCAGAAGCCGCCGACCGCCACCATGAGGAGACCGGCGATAATGCCGCCCTTGTAGCCGATCTTGGTGGCGAGCCACCCGGCGGGCAGCGCCATCAGAAAATAGCCGAGATAGTGGGCGAATTGCACATTGGCCGATTGCGACTTGGTAAGGTGCAGCTCGTTCTGAAAATGCTTGTCCATCACATCGATCATCCCGTTGCAGAACCCCCAGAGGAGAAACAACGAGGTGACCAGGATGAAAGGGATGACGTAGGAGCGGCCGGTGGGGCCGGCGAAGAGGCTGCGAGTGGGCTGGGGCATGGCGAGGGGTTGGGGCTAAGAAACGGGGTTGCGAGGTAATGCGGGGAACTTTTCCGTAGATCTAAATTGAAATCATGGCTTTTAACACGCCCGCCGCCGGATCGGTCCAGCCAGCGAACTGCTCTGGTACGGCCTCGATCGGCGCACGGTGCGTGATCCATGGTGTGGTGTCGACTTTGCCGGACTCGACGAGCGCGATGATGCGACGAAAATCCTCGGGCCGGGAATTGCGGCTGCCGAGCAACGTGAGTTCGCGGCGATGGAAATTGGGGTCGTTGAACGTGACATCGCCAGTAAAGAGCCCGACGAAGATCAGGCGACCGCCGTGCGCGGGATAGTTGAAGGACGCGGCCATGGAAGCCGCGTTGCCAGTGGCGTCGAAAACCGCCGTCGGTAGATCTCCGCCGATGAGTTCGGCGAGACGTGCGGCGACGTCGGGCGTGGTGGTCGTGTCAATCGTCGCATCGGCGGCCAGACCCAGTCGTTCGCGACAAAACGCGAGACGGCGGGCGTTGAGATCGATTGCGATGACGCGCGCTTCAGCAGCGAGGGCAAATTGGATGACGGAAAGTCCAATTGGTCCTGTGCCGAAGACTGCGACAGTTTCGCCCGCTGCCAGCGCCGCTCGATCGACCGCGTGGGCGCCGATGCCGAGCGTCTCGACCAACGCGAGCTGATCGTAGGAAAGCGTGCGTGAAGCATGAAGCTTCGCCGCAGGCACTAAGAAGCGTTCGCGCAGGCCGCCGTCGACGTGTACGCCCATGACTTTGAGTTGGGTGCAGCAATTGGGTTTGCCACGGCGGCAGGCGATGCAGCGTCCGCAATTTAAGTATGGTTCCACGGCGCAACGGTCGCCCACGGCGATCGACGTCACGCCTTCACCGACAGCGAGCACCTCGACGCCGAGCTCGTGCCCGAGGATGCGCGGGTAGCTAAAGAATGGCTGTTTGCCGCGGAAGGCATGCAGATCGGTGCCGCAGACGCCGACGCGATGCACGCGTATGAGCGCCTCGCCCGGTCCAGGTTTGGATGCTTCAGGTAGTTCGGTGGCGCGGAAAACGCCGGGTTCGACAAGTAAAATGCTTTTCATCGGTGCGGGAAAGGGGGCTTAAGCGAGGATCGGATCGCGGTTCTCCGGGCGGCCGCGGGTAAAGTTGTGATTGTGGATAGGGCGAAGAAGTTCCAGCACGTGAGTCAGGACGGCTTGGTCGACGGGCTCGCTGGCGTAGGCGATGTTGCGGCGGATGTTTTCGGGGTTTGCGCTGCCGACGAGTGTCGTGGCGATGCCTTCGTGCGCAATGGAGAACTGGATGGCGAGCTTCACGATGTCCGCTCCGACCGAACGGCAATAATCAATCGCACGTTGGGCGCCGGCCACGATCGCAGGCGGTGCGGGATGCCAGGTCGGCACGCCGCGAAAAGTGAGCAGGCCCATGCCGGTGGGTGAGGCGTTGATGACGCCGACATTTTTTTTGGCAAAATAAGGCAGGAGCGATTCGAGCGAGGTGTCGTTCAACTCGTAGTGGCAGAACGAAAGCGCCGTCTCGACGGAACCGGCGGGCACGCGGTCGAGCACCGCTGAGAAGATTTTCAAAGGCAGGCCGGTGATGCCGATGTGGCCGATGCGACCGGCGCGTTTGAGGGCGAGGAGTGCGGGGATCGTTTCGTCAACGATCTGGTCGATAGAGCCAAACTCGATATCGTGGCACTGGAGCACGTCGATGTAGTCGACGCCGAGCCGGGCGCAGCTTTCGTCGAGGCTGCGGGTCACGCGAGCGGCGGAAAAGTCGAATTCGCCTTCGCCATACTGGCCGACCTTGGTCGCGAGATAATAGCGCGAGCGGTCGATGCCGCGCAGGGCCTTGCCGAGCACGGTTTCGGCGCGTGTGGCGCCGTAGTAGGGCGAGACGTCGACGAAATTGATCCCCAGATCGAGCGCTGTATGGACAGTGCGGATACCCTCCGCATCGTCGGTGGTGCGGAAAACTCCGCCGAGCGACGAGGCGCCGAAGCTGAGGATGGAAACGTTGAGGCCGGTGTGGCCGAGCGGGCGAAGTTTCATGAGGCGAGAATCAGGGGTTGAGTCGATAGGCAGCGGTTGCGGTGCCACCCATGATGGCAGCGCGTTCCGGCGGGGTGAGAGGCTGCAGGAAACTTTCAACTATGGCGTGCCAACGCACGTAGTCTGCGGCCACCAGGCAGACCGGCCAGTCGGAGCCGAACATCAGGCGCTCGGGTCCGAAGGCCTCAAGCACCACGTCAAAGTATGGGCGAACAAGTTCCGGGGTCCAATGCCAATTTAGAACCTCGGTGATGACGCCGGAGAATTTGCAGAATAGATTGGGCCGCCGCGCGAGTTCGTGCATGTGGCTGCGCCATTCGGGCGAAGGCATGCCGCTGACTAATGGTTTGGCAATATGGTCGAGCACGATTCGCAGCGAGGGATGGCGATCGACCCACGCGAGCGCGGCGGGCAGCTGGCGGGCAACGATCAGAAGGTCGTAGGTCAGACCGGCGCGGGCCACTTCGCCCAAGGCCTCGTTGAAACCGGAATTCGTGAAATAGGCGTCGGGTTCGGCTTGGAGCACGTGCCGCACGCCTCTGAAGCGGGCGTGAGGGCAGAAACGGTCGAGGAGTTTTATTATCGACCGGCCATTTTGCGCCAGAGGCACCCAGCCAACCACCCCTTTGATCCAAGGCGCCGTGTCGCTCAGCTGCAGCAGCCACTCGGTCTCGGCGAGCGATTGGCGCGCCTGCACGGCCACCGTGCCGTCGAGCCCTGCTGACGCGAGTGACGGGGCTAGATCTACAGGCAGGAAATCTCGGCGTATCGTCTGCATTCGGTCGTCGATCCAGTCGTACTCGGCTGCGTCGTAGCGCCAGAAGTGCTGGTGAGCGTCGAGACGCATCGTCGGGGGTGAACTTGCCGGGGCGGCGTCGGGACGGGGCATACCGCGCAACAGTACTGCAAGGGTGCGGCCGGGAGAATGGCTGGCTTTGCCCACGGCATGACGATTTTTGACTTCTTGACCCGCACTGCTGCGATCGGCATCGATAGGCCGATGGCTCGGCACACCCAGACACTGCCCTCGTTCATGTCGAAGCAAGTTGCCGACGCGCGGCGCTTCTATTTTGACCCCGTGGCGCGTAGCCGAAAAGGACCTTTGGTGGTATCGGGTGGGTGGGAACGGACGGATGATGGTTACGAAGTCCGCCGTTCCGGGTTCAAGTATTTCGGGCTCGAATTTGTTGCAGGCGGGCGAGGCACGCTGCGCATGCTCGGTTGCGAATATCCCTTGGTGCGCGGGGTGGTTTTTGCCTATGGGCCGGGCGTTCCGCACGAAATCGTCACGGATGCGGGAGACCGTCTCTCGAAATATTTTGTCGATTTCGCCGGGGTGGGGGCGGAGGAGGCGATGCGGAGGGCGGGCATTCCCCCCGGTGCCTGTCAGGCGGTCGCGGCGGTCGAAGAAGTGCAGGCGGCGTTCGAGCATCTGCTGGCCGCAGGCCGGCGTGGCACCCCGGCGGCAGCGGAAATCGCGGCGTTGCAGGGACGCATTCTGCTGCTGCTGATTTCCGAAGTCCGGCTGCCGAGCGGAAGCCGAACCAATCGTTCACGGCAAACATTTCTGCGTTGCCGGGATTATCTCGAAAAACACTTCGCGACGATTCGCACGGCGGAGGCGGCGGCGGTGGCGTGCGGTGTGGCGCCGGCGTATTTCAGCCGACTGTTCCGGAGATTTGCCGGGCAGCCGGCCTATCGATTCTTAATGCGATTGAAGATGCACCAGGCGGCGGCGCTGTTGGAACACAAGGGGCTGAACGTGAGCGAAACGGCAGATGCGTTTGGAATGGACCCGTTTCATTTTTCCAGGGTTTTCAAGCGCGTGCACGGCCGGTCGCCGTCGTCGTTTGTCGCGTCACACGATTCGTAACAGACGACGGCCTAGGAGCATTTAAGAAATCGTAACCGCGTCACTTAGGACGCGGCAGTGTGTGCTCCCACGATCCACCGCTGCTTAATGGCAGCGGCTACAATCCTACTCGATAGCTCTAATCCTCGCGGAGGGCGATGATCGGATCGATCCGGGTGGCGCGCCGTGTGGGGAGCCAGCAGGCGAGCAGTCCGATGACCACCAGCAGTCCGATGTTGGCTGCCCAGAGCCAAGTGCCGGGCAGTTCGATCTCGGGCGCGGCGTGCCGAACGATTCGCAAGAGGGGAAAGAGCACCAGCAGTCCTGCGGCCACACCGAAACCCAGCGAAAAACCGGCTTCGCTCAATACCAGGCGGGCGACATCGAGGCGGCTTGCACCGAGGGCGATGCGAATGCCGATTTCCCGGGTGCGCAGGGCGGTCATTTGCGCGATCACGCCGAACAGGCCAATACCGGCAATTACTAGTCCCATGAAGGCGGAGGCGCCAAGGTGCTCGACAACCATTAGAACGCCGTTGAGGTTTTGGTCGATCAAGGTTCTCGCTGCTACAGAATGTACGAGTGGTAGTTGGGGATCGACGGCGCTCACGGCCTGGCTCACCGCGTCGGCCAGCGACTCGGGGAGGACCGTGGTGCGCACCGCGAGAGAAAGGATTACCGCGGTGCGCTGCGAAAGCGGCAGGTAAACCTGCAAGGGTGTGAGCGGCGATTCGAGGCGCGAGGCCATCCGGATATTGTCAACGACACCGACGATTTGAATCCATTGGCCACCGTCCGTATACGTCCCGCCCATACCCGGCACGGAGTTGCCCGAGGAAAATTGAAAGCGGCGACCGATCGGATTTTCGCCTGGCCAAAAACGTTCAGCCAAGGCCCGGTTGACGATTCCGACCGGCGGATTGCCGGGAGTGAGATTTGGCGCAAAGACGGCGCCCTGCCACAACGGGATTTGCAGCGTTGAGAAAAAGTCTGACGACACCAGATCGACGTCGACTTGGGTCTCATGCCCTGGTTCGGCAGGAGCAAGCCCTTCCGCTAAAAATCCGTTGGTGCGAGACATGACATCGAGGCTCGAAAAAGGCAGTGCACCAGCCAGCGCGGCACTCTTCACGCCCGGGAGGGCGGAAACGCGTTCGAGCAGTGCGCGCTGGAAGGCGATATTACGTTCGGGCAGTTGTCGGGGATAACGCGAATAGGGCAGGCTAAGCGAGGCGGTCAAAACCTCGGCGGGCTGCCAGCCGAGAGCGCGACGGGTGAAATCTTTGACGCCCACGCCGAGCGAAGAGGCGACTCCAACGAGAGCCAGTGCCAGCGCGAGTTGGGCACCGAGGAGAATCCGCTTCAGATGTTGTTGTCCGCGACTGGCGGTTGCTGCGCGCGAGGCATCCTTGAGCGCATCGCTGGACGAGGAGCGCGAGGCAAACAACGCCGGGGCCAAACCGAATGCCAAACCACAGCCTAGGGTCGTAACGGCGGCAAACAAGTACACGCGCCCGTCGATCGGATTGTGCAACGGTAGTCCGCCGAGGGCCGACATCCGTTGTGCGACGATGGCGTTGCCCCACCAGGCGAGAAGCAAGCCCAAGCCGCCACCGACAAACGCCAGGATAAGGTTTTCGACGATCAAGGGCGACATCAGTTGCCACCGGGAACCGCCGAGCGCCGCGCGCACCGCAAACTCGCGGTTGTCACGAAGAGCCCGAGTCACCTGCAAGCCGGCGATGTTGGCGCAGGTGATGAGCAGCATCAGCAGAGAGAGCCCGACCATGAGGACCGTGAGCGTGCGGTAAGAACCGGAAACATTCGAGTCGTGCAGTGGGCAGGCGTACAGGCCCAGGCCGTTATTTTCCCTCGGGTATTGCTGGTCGAGCTGAGCCATGACGGTCGACAATTCGCTTTGAGCTTGGTTGAGCGACACGCCCGGTTTGAGACGGCCTACGGCTTGGATGAAGCCGCCCACCCGGCGGCCTGTAGACTGCGGGACGAAGCCGAAAACTGAAACCATATCCGCTGCGCCCCAGACGAGCGGCGCGTCGAACTCCGGAGGAAGTATTCCAACAATGATGCTGGGAACGCCGTCGAGCCGAACCGTTCGACCCACCACAGAGGCGTCGCCATTGTAAAGCCGCTGCCAGCCACGATACGTAAGCACGACTTGCCCGGGCGCGCTCGGCGAGATTCCCTCGGCGGCAAAGCCATGACCGATCACAGGGCGAATCTCGAGAACTTCGAAGAAATTCACCGTGGCGCCGATCACGGAGACCGACTCAGGAGAGCGATCGCGATCTTCGAATGTGCCGCTGGGCGTGTTGTAGGCAGCTATCTCGCTGAAGGACGTCGCTGCGGCACGGAAGTCGGCGAAGTTGGCAACAGAGTGCGCGAGATAAGGCGTTTGAGGCGTGGTCCTGAAGATGCGGACGAGCCTGTCGGCCTGCGGATAAGGAACGTCGCGCAAAAGCAGGGAGTTGACCGTGCTGAAACTGCACACGCAAAAGCCGACACCCAGGGCGATGGTGAGGATGGCGGTCGAAGAGAAGCCCCAGGCGTGGCTGAGGCGGCGCAAGGAGTAGCGGAT
>Ga0302321_100004523_pt1 | contig 12063 bp, 12 predicted proteins | sample Fen_T0_1_FD_202505 | JGI IMG/M metagenome (GOLD analysis project Ga0302321, IMG submission 202505) | Peat permafrost microbial communities from Stordalen Mire near Abisko, Sweden - Fen_T0_1 | ecosystem: Environmental > Terrestrial > Soil > Wetlands > Permafrost | place: Sweden: Abisko...
GCCTATATGATCGGACCACGCATCGGAAAATACGGCAAAGATGGGAAAGTACACCCAATCCTTCCTCACCATATTCCCATGGTGCAAGTCGGGACATTCATTCTCGCATTCGGTTGGTTCGGATTCAATGCTGGCAGTTCACTAGCCGGGGCTGACGGCCGAATTGGTATCATCGCGGCCAACACGATGATTGCGGGAATGGCTGCCACACTTTCCGGCATCCTGTATATGTGGATGTTCGTTGGGAAACCTGATCCATCGATGATGTGCAACAGCTTGTTGGCAGGTCTCGTGGCGATAACAGCGCCATGCGCGTTCGTGACACCGGTAGGTGCCTTCATCATCGGCGCGGTTGCAGGTGTTCTAGTGGTTGTGAGCGTCTTCTTTTTCGATAAGCTCAAGATTGACGATCCAGTCGGCGCGATCAGCGTGCACGGTGTCAATGGTCTCTGGGGTGTGCTCGCCGTGGGCCTGTTCTCCGACGGCACTTACGGCGGCGGCTGGAACGGTGTTGGCGCCACGTCGTATCTGGGTGTGGCGGGCAAGGGCGTCACCGGCCTATTTTATGGCGACAGCAAGCAATTAATAGCCCAATGTATCGAAGGTGGTGTGTGCATTGCATGGAACGTCATTGTCGGTGGAATCATATTCTACGTCATAGGCAAGGTGCTCGGTTCCAACCGCGTACCCGCCGAGGTCGAAATCGCCGGCCTCGACGTCCCCGAAATGGGTATTCCTGGGTACCCCGAATTCATTCCGCAATTGGCGCCGGAAGAGGTCTCTGCTTCGGAACTTGCGAAAGCCGAGGGCATCCGGGTGCCCAGGTTGTCGGTCGCCTCACGCTAACCGAAGCCACCGTGGAGACTGTACGGGTTCGAGACAACTTTGGACCCGTACACTCCCACTAGTCAAGTCGCGACACCTGACCGAAAACAGATCTAGACAAGTTCGTAAGGAGACGACCGATGAAAATGGTATTGGCGATGATAAGGCCGCACAAATTGGATGACATAAAAGCGGGGCTCTCGGAAATCGGAGTCCAGGGTATGTCGGTAACGGAGATCAAGGGTTATGGTCGAACGCATGGGCAGACAGAGACCTATCGCGGCTCGGCTTACACGGTAGAATTCATTCCGAAGATTCGAGTTGAAGTGGTTGTGCACGACGACCTTGTGGAGCAGGTATTGACCGTCCTTGAAACGACAGGCAAGACTGGCAAAATTGGCGACGGAAAAGTTTTCATCTTCCCAATAGACGAGGCATTGCGCATTCGAACTGGAGAGCGCGGCGAGGCCGCAATTTGACACGTTCGTGACGTCCTCGGATTCTGAGCACGGCCTATTTGGAATCGGATTTCTTCGTCAACCAAGCGTGTTCGTTCCGATATTGTGATTGTTGGCTGGGCCTCCGACCCAGCCAACGCCTTTTTTGCTCATGCCTCACCGCTGACGAGTTCTGCGCTTCAAACATGATATCGGGCATTCTGTACAAGACGCTAAATGGGGCACGGCAAGAGGCCTCGAGTAGAGCAACCGGCTCGATTTCCGCGGTCTTCTCGAACCCCGAGCGCTCCGGACGCCAATCGCTTACACTCGAATGCATGATTCGCCCGCAGGCACCTGAACGACCCGTTGTCCAAAAGGACGGCGCTCGCCAGCGGCGATTCGAAAATGCCGGCAGTCGACAACTTGCATCGGCGGGTTTATTTAGCCGGGCTTGGCAACAATACGCCGGTGCCATGGCCTGCGTGTTCTCGAGCACGGCCGTCGCCTTCGCATTGCAGCGCTACGCACAGACCGCGGACTTGGCAATGATCCAACTCCTGGGCATCGTGTTCGTTGGCTTGCGCTTCAATGTGAAGGTGTCACTAATTGCAAGTTTCATTAGTGTTGCACTGTTCGATTTTCTGTTCATTCCGCCACGGCTTGCCTTTGCATGGTCGGATGTCAAGAGCATCATTACATTCACCGGAATGATTGTCGTCGCGGCGGTAATCAGCGTGCTCAACGAGCGGCTGCGGGCGCAGGAGCGGATAGCTCGGGAAACGGCTAGCCAAACCAACGCGCTATACGAATTGCACGTCGAGCTTTCAACTACTACTCAATTACAACAACTGATTGCGATTACGAGTAGACACCTTGAACGGTCGTTGTCCTCGAATGCAGTTATCTTGCTGGGCGATGCCTCAGGTTCGCTGGAGCCGGGTCCCCAGGGGCTTAGCGCAGCAGAGCTTCGATTGGCCGCTCTCACCTGGCAGCGCCGCGAATTTGCCGCTGATGGTTCGGTCCAAGGTTACAATTTGTGGTTGCCACTCGTGGGGATTCGCGAACCCTTGGGTGTAGTTGGAATCGCTGCGCAAACACCGTTCACCGAAACGTCGGGTTTTGGTCTACTAGTGTCGGCCTGCGCTAATCAATTGGCGACGGCCATCGAACGGTCGCAGCTCGCAAATGTGGTGCACAGGGCCCAGGTGGAAGCTGAAACCGAGCGTATGCGTAGTTCTCTACTGAGTGCGGTTTCGCACGATCTCAAGACACCGCTTGCGACAATCGTTGCGGCGGGCACCGCGGCAAGGCATTGGAAGCGGAGGACTCACGCGAATTGCTCGGGGCTATGGTCTTAGAAGCTGAGCGTCTAGGCCGATTGATACAGAATTTACTATCGGTAACCCGACTCGAATCTCCGACCGTGGAACTGCGTCGTTCCCCTGAGGCGGTCGAGGAAATCGTGTCTGCTGCCGTCGAACGAATCAACGCACGCCTCAAGCCCAAGCGAATCCAAGTGTCAATTTCGCGAGACTTGCCATGGGTTCTCGCTGAGCCTGCCCTGATCGAGCAAGTTATTCTCAATTTGCTAGAAAATGCAGTGCGTTACGCAGGTGCGACATCGCCTATCGAATTGTCGGCACACTTGGAAAACAATCGTGTGACAATACAAGTGGCCGATCGAGGATCGGGCATTTCTGACGCAGATGTGGACAAGGTATTCGAAAAATTCTACCGCGGGCAGCAGGCCACTCGACGCGATGGCGGCATGGGGTTAGGTCTCACGATTTGCCGCGCCATTGTTCGCGCGCACGGCGGACAGATCGGCATTCGGAACCGCCAAGGCGGCGGAGCCGTCGTCGAATTCACGTTGCCTGTGGCCGGCGCGCTAGAAGCAAAGCCTTCCGACGCCGAGGTACAAGCGTGACCAGTCGCCCCTTGATTCTCGTGGTCGAAGACGAAGAACTGATGCGACGGGTCCTACACGTAGCGCTGCGAAGCCAAGGCTATGATGTGGCGGAGGCGGCTACGGGCAACCAGGCGCTACTCAAGGTTCGCGCGCGTACGCCCGACGCGATAATTCTAGATCTAGGTCTTCCCGACATGGATGGCGCTCAGGTTGCATCCTGCGTAAGAGAGGAACACGAGACTCCCATCATCGTACTTTCGGCGCGCGGCGAAGAGCAACATCAGATTCGTGCACTCGACGCGGGCGCCAACGACTACGTTACCAAGCCGTTTCGCGAAGGCGAGCTGATGGCTCGAATCCGAGCAGCGCTCCGAAATGCCAACCATATTCCCAACCGCAGCGAGTTAAGAGTCGGAGATCTTCGGATTGACGTACTCCAGAGGCGGGTCTTTCTCCGAAATGCCGAAGTCGTACTCACTCCAACAGAATTCAAACTCTTGCATCTGTTGGCGAGCGAAGCTGGGCGCGTATTATCGCACAGCCAGCTACTGCGCGAAGTCTGGGGTCCTTCGCATGTGGAAGAGCTTCAATACCTTCGGGTTTACATGAAGCAGCTTCGGCAGAAGATTGAAGAGGACCCGTCGCAACCCCAGCGGTTGCTCACTACGCCGGGGGTAGGCTATCGGCTCGCTCGACGCGCATAGTGTGTGCGTTCTGCATACAGCATCCTGTGTCGTCGGATAAATCTAACCGCTGCAGAATAATTCTGCATTCAGAACATATTGACGAACCGTGAACCGCGTCTCATGCGTCGCTTATGGCGAGTCGCGTATTAATATTTCTCGGATTCTTGGTTGTTGGATGTGGTGGTGCGAGCAAAGACCAGATGGTGGTTAAAACTGCCGCTTCGCGGTGGCAATGCCCCGCTGATCAAATCGAAGTGCGCAAACTCAGCGGCGACATGTATCGAGTCGCAGGGTGCGATCGGGAGGCGGACTATGCCTGCCCGAACGAAGACTCGCATCCGGGCGGACAATGTCTACGCGTGTCCGGCACGTAGCGCAGGGGCCCGGCCCTGCGCACTGCATATTGCGAGCACATTCTGAAGCTTCTAAGTTTTTGGTCAGAAGACAGCAACAGCATAGATCGACTATGCCAATAGTCTATTAATGTTAGGCGCTACCATTTGCGCCCGAGCGCGCGGTGCTTGCAGCGCACGTTCGTGCCAAGAGCGGCGTGCAATCACTCCCAATATTTGCACGATGTGCCACGGCCGAAGGCCGCTCTTTTCATCGGCATAGACGGGCCGCACGGGCACTTCGTGCACCCTGTGTCCACGTGCCGCCAACAACAATAATAGATCATTCGGGTAGCCAAAACGTGGCCAGAGATGCTCCAGCGGCAGGTGCCGCGCCGCTACTGCGGACAACGCAGTGAAGCCGCATTGCGTATCATCAATCGCAAGGCCACTCGCCATGCGAGTCGCGACGGATAGAAATCCACTGCCGAGGCGACGCAGGAGGGGCATGTTCGCGGCTTCGCGGTGACGGAATCGATTGCCCTTAACGTAGTCGGCAGCACCGGTCACGATTGGCGCAATTACGGCGGGCAAATCGACGGGATCCATCTGATCGTCGCCAGCCATGACAGCAAGAACGTCGGCGCGCTGTTCTAGCGCGACGCGGTATCCCGTTCGAATCGCCGCACCGACACCCTGATTGGTCGTATGCCTCACGAGCGTAATGCGAGGATCCCCGACAGACAGGATTGCCTCGGCTGTGCAATCATTACTCGCGTCGTCCACGGCAACGACAGAGTCAACCCAATCGGGAAGTCGCGCCAGCGCGCGACCGACGAGCCGCGACTCGTTAAAGCAAGGGACAATTACGGCTACCTTTGCTTGCTGAAACAAGGTTCGGCTCCTAGCCGATGCGAACAGCTTACGCAACACAACCGAGCCATTTTTATGGCGTGGAATGCCACCGGCGCGCAGTTCGTGCGCAAAAGTGCGCTATCTCTTGTTTGTAGGGGCAGTCTGCCCTAAGCTGCGCGAGTGCGACGTCGATGGTGGTTTCTCTTGCTGATTCTGGGCCCGGTCGTGGGTTTCTGGGTTCATGCGCACCTATCTTTCCCCAGCGATCAAACTCCGGAAGGGGCGTACCTACGTGTGGTAATCGCGGTCAACAAAGGGGACCCAGCATCGTTCTTCTCGTACACCGAAACTGAAGCGCAGCACGCCTGCTATACGATTCGAGACTATCGAAGAAAGAGCGTAGAGCAAATTCGGGCAAGCTACCCCGAACCAGAAAAAGGGCGCGCGCTTGCCATGTATCAAGCATTCGCCGATGCCCCTGACGGTTCGGATGTCTTTGCACTCTACGCGAAGCAAAAAGGCTGGTTGGACCGGCTAAGGCGTGATCTAAGTGGAATCGGTCGAGTCGAAGTTCAGGGCGATCGGGCCAGCGTGCAGACGGTGCGCGGTACCCGCTACCCGTTCCGTCGCCGCGACAACGGGATCTGGGGTTTGACACTCTTTACAGCTTCGCTGACCGCTGAAGCAGAACGTGCAGCGCGCGATGCAACGCTCGTCGAGCAAGCGGCTGGTGACTATGATCGAGCCAGAACGGCCAAGAATCCTTAGTCGTCGTCACTCGGCGTTGCCGAAAGCGCCTCGTAACTCTTGCCCTCGGGTTGTCCCACTTCGATGGGTAACCCGCTATCAAGCCAACCGGGCGATTTTTGGCCGAATGGGTCGCGCGAACCATTGAATCCAGATTTCTGATCAATGACGTTGGTAAAGCCTGCATCCGTCAGCAGGCGGGCGGTTCTCCCCGAACGAACGCCGGTAGCACAGCCCACTATGAGCTTTGCGTCGAGCACGAAGTGCTTGCTGACGACTTCGATGAATTGATCGTTGGGTTCGGGTCCGAAATCGGTTTGTAGCGTGATGGGCACGTTGTACGCGCCCGCGGGATGCCCTTGCTCGAACTCCAATTGGTTCCGAACATCGACATAGGCGTAGCCCTCCTGAAGCAGTGCCAGTGCTTCGCCGGGCGTCACTGTTTTAACTTGGCTCATCGTCTGACCTCAGCGTGTCTTGAAACTACGCGCCCTAGGGGTATTTTCCGGTTTGTACGGGGGATAGAACCCTACAATTTCGATTCATGGCCCTTAGGTCGCCTCTGTAGGCGGTGTAAGATTCCGTCGTCCACCGTCGTGGTTTTAGCCCGCATCGGCTGTGATGCCACCGGTATGAACGAGGATCCACTATCGGGCTAGCGTCCCCCCGAAGTCTCGTGCAAAGTAGAGGTCGCATGTTCGAAACTCTGGACGCTCAATCCGTTCGTATCGTGCCCCTCGGTGGCCTCGGCGAAATTGGAATGAATTGTCTCGCAATCGAACAGTCGGACGGTATCTTGTTGGTGGATTGCGGCACGTCGTTTCCGAATGACGACTGGGGCATCGACGTGCTGCGGCCAGATTTCTCGTACTTGACCGAGCAAGCCCATCGAGTTGTCGGCGTCGTGTTAACTCACGGTCACGAGGACCATATCGGAGCCATTCCCTATCTGCTGTCTGAACTCGACGTGCCGGTGTGGGGACCGGCTCATGCGCTCAGCTTGGTTAGGCGTAGGTTGGTCGAACATGAATTCGAACTCGACGCCGTTGACCTTCGTCAGACCGAGCCAAAGGTAAGCTTTGCCGTCGGCCCGTTTCGCGTCGAATCAATCCGGGTTGCTCATTCTATCATCGATGCAACGGCGTTGGCGATTCACACGCGCGCCGGTACCATCGTCCACACGGGCGATTTCGACTTCGATCCCGACCCGCCCGACAGCGAACCGACGGACGAGCGCCGCCTCGGGGAAATCGGCGATGCCGGCGTTTCGCTGCTGCTAAGCGATAGCACCAATGTCGATACCCCTGAGCGCGCAAGTTCGGAGCGCGAAGTCGGCGAGACGCTCGAGCGGATCATTCTCGATGCGCCGTATCGCGTAGTGGTTGCGATGTTTGCGAGCAATATGCAACGGCTAGCGGCGCTCGGTCGAATTGCCCAGCAGTCGGGTCGCAAGATTGCGCTATTGGGCCGCAGCCTTTCCGCGCATGTGCAGGTCGCGCACGACATGGGTCGACTCAATTGGCCCAGTCACTTGATGATAGCACCCGAACAGCTACGTGCCTATCCGCGCGAACGCGTTCTGGTGTTGGCGGGTGGCACTCAAGCCGAACGCGCATCGGCCATGTATCGCATTGCTCAAGGTAATCACCGTTGGTTCGACATCGAAGCCGGCGACACGGTTATCATGTCGAGCCGCACCATCCCGGGCTACGAGCGTGCCGTGCAGAGTTTGCTGTGCGACCTGCTCCGACGCGGCGCACGCATTCACACACGTTTCAGCGATCCGCATATTCACTCGAGCGGGCACGCGAGCCACGCCGAGCAGCGGCGCATGATCGAGCTACTCCGGCCGAATAACTTCGTACCCGTACACGGGACACTTCACCATTTGATGCGGCACGCCGAATTGGCCCGTGATACCGGCGTAAGTGGGGTACGGGTTGTCGAAAATGGGCGCTGTGTACTCGTCAATGACTCGACGCTGGAACATGACGTGGTCGTGCCACATGGCAGGACCGCCGTCGCCGTCGGCGGCAGCGTCTTGCATGATGACGACCTCACCGAGCGCGCGGAATTGGGTCGCAACGGGGTAGCATTGATTACTCTATTGCTTGATGCATCGGGAAAACTGGTATTGCCGCCGCGAGTAACTACACGAGGCGTGCCATTGAACGACGAGCGAACGGTAACGCTACGTTCGGTCGCCGCGAATGTCGTGCGCACGGTGAATGAAGCGCGACGTCACGGCCTCGACATGGAGGAAGATGTTCGCCGCGTCGTGCGTCGCGCATTTGCAGATGCAATTGGCTGTCGTCCAGCCGTCGAGGTGCACATTTCATGGCTCGGGGGTTAATTTTTCTTGTTTTACTCGGCACGCTGCAGCCGGGTTGCCGCAAAACTCCAGCAGCCTCGGAAGACGACAATCACCAGCTGGCCGCGGTACAATCAGTAGCAGCTCCTAAGCCAACTGAACGGCGCGCTCCTGCCGAGTTGCCAGTTGCTGAGACAAATACATCGCGCGCGCCGGCTGCGCCTCGCGTCGTGGCCATTGGTGATCTGCATGGTGATTTGAAGGCAGCCAGACGCGCCTTCGTATTGGCAGGTGCCACCAACGACAAGGACCAATGGATTGGGGGCCAATTGGTCGTCGTGCAAACGGGGGACGTCCTCGACCGTGGTGACGATGATCGCGAACTATTGAGCTTCCTCGACCAACAGGAATCTGCAGCAAAACTCGCGGGCGGCCACGTGTATCGCCTGAATGGCAACCATGAGGTCATGAACGTTCAAGGTGACTTTCGCTACGTGAGTGAACGGGGTTTCAAGGCTTTTGCGAATGAACCGAGCACCGGCCGCCCTGACGCAGCAGAACGTCCCGCCGAACAACGAGGCCGCGCGGAGGCATTCCTAGCCGGAGGTCGCATGGCGCGCAAGCTCTCGGCCTACCCGATAGTGTGGATAGTCGGTGATTCTGTCTTCGCCCACGGCGGAGTGTTACCCAAGCACGTGCGCTATGGTCTAGACCAAATGAACAGTGAGTTGGGTGCCTGGATGCGAGGCGAAGGCCCGTTGCCTAAAAAACTTCAAGGCGACAACACACCATTCTGGATTCGTGACTACGGAGAGCAAGTGGGAGAAGAAGTTTGCGCCAAGCTCGACATCGTGTTGAAGGTACTCAAGGCCACGCGATTGGTAGTCGGGCACACGCCGCAAAAGGCCGGCATCAGTTTCGGCTGCAACGAGCACCTCGCTCGCATCGACGTCGGACTATCCGCCTACTACGGCCACAATCCGACTGAAGTACTCGAGATCGCCGATGGGAAGATGCGGGTATTGAAAGAAGAAACGCAGAACGCAGCCGCTGCTGGCGGTATGCGCTGATTATTGATTTCCCTGATCCACTTATGCCGGCCAACTAAGAATGCTCAGGTGTGCCCAGATCCCATGGTCATAGCGGCTAGGAGAGTCAATCGGTGGGTGCTATTCGGACGGCTTACAGGAGATTCAGGCACTTGTTCTAGACGTTTAGGGCATATCGCGGTACACTATATTGATGCTCGAAGACGCACAATTGAAGGTCGAACGCGCCCGCGTACGGCGCGACACCTGGGAAGGCGGCACATTGTCATTACAAGAGATGGAGTCGTTCGACGAGATTTGGTGGTTGCGTCTGTCGCCCATTGAAAGAATTGGACTCGTTTGGGAACTGTCTTCCGAAGGCTATGGTTTCAATGAATCTTCCCCAAGACTTCGTGGATCTGCTGGCGGAATTCGCCCACTATAAGGTTCGGGTACTGGTAATCGGCGGATATGCGGTTGGCGCACATGGGCGGCCACGCGCCACCAAAGACCTAGATCTCTTCCTGGAACCGTTGAGCGAAGATGTCCGCAAGCGCGCTTGCTCCGCGCTCACTGCATTTGGTGCACCACCCCATGTGGTCGAGGCACTCAAGAACGCTACTCCATCGGATGTCGTTTGGTTTGGAGCGCCGCCACTTCGAGTCGACTTGCTCGCCAACGTAGGTGGTCTTGACTTTGACGAAGCTTGGCAACGACGCGTTGACCTAGAGCAGGATGAAATCGTGATTCACGTGGTGGGTCTAGACGACTTGTTAGCCCTGAAGAAAATCTCGGGTAGACCTCAAGATCTGGCCGATATTCGAGCGCTTGCCCGACTGAATACCGGCGCTAAGTGACTTCACTCTAGACTTTGGAGTTGTGTTCGATGTTTCTCAGGCCAATCGGCGGGCGATTCTGCCAAGGGCCGCACGCCGGCGTCTGGACCACAGGGCGCGTCGCGATTTCGGGGGCATTTTCGGGTGCGGCGCGTGCCCACCCAAGTGCATCTCACAGCGTACGTTCCCAGTCTTTCATTTCTTCCCAAGAAAAAAGTCGTGGGCCAGTTGTTGTTAACGGCTACGAATGCACGCTCGAACATCAACCGCACATAGTGTGTAGTGGCGATGAATAAACCGAAGAAAGTCTCGTCTCGCGCGCGCGGATTTCACACTTTGGATTCATGGCCTGAGCAAACTTGCAGGGTCAGGAACATTCGCGCGACTGTAAGCTAGCTCCGGGCTGCACGTTTAGACACGTGTGAGTCAGTACGGGTGTGAAAATGGCGCCGCTTAACCTCCCCGCTGCGGCAGTGGCCGCTTGCCCATCGGAACAGGACATAGACTGCTTCATAGAGGGTCGTTGGTCACCGGCGGCCGGCGCGAGACTCCTGCAGCATTTGGATGACTGCGCTGCGTGCCGAGTTCTCTTGGCCAGCACCATGCGTGCCATCGAACCGGTCGGACGTGAATCTGCAAACGGTAGCATCCCAAGAACCTTCGCCGTGGGTGAAATCATCAACGGACGATATCGAGTAGATCGGTTTCTCACTCAAGGGGGTATGGGTGAAGTCTACGAGGCGTGGGACCTGCACCTCAAGGAAACCATCGCGCTGAAGACGACTCCCTGCACGGAACGAGATAACACCAAGTCGAGCGCGCGAATGCGCGCCGAGGTCCAGTTGGGGCGTCGCGTGACTCATCCGAACGTCTGTCGTATTCACGAGTTTGGCCTTCAGCCGCGGGCACTTCGGAATAAGGTCGAGATGGTGCCATTTTTCACGATGGAATACCTGAAGGGCGAGACACTTGCCGAGCACATTGCGCGCTGCGGCAAGCTCCCTGGATCGGAGGTCGCCCAGATTGCATCACAATTACTCGACGGCCTCTGTGCCATACATGCCGCAGGGATCATTCATCGAGATCTCAAGCCCGAGAATGTGTTTCTGCTCACCACTGAAGGTGGAACCTTGCGGGTCGTCGTGATGGACTTTGGGTTGGCGCGTCCCCTCGATCGGCAGAGTTTCCTAATGAGTTCCGAAGATAGCTCGACTTCGGGAACCCCCGCGTACATGGCGCCCGAGCAGGCGCTCGGCATATCCGCCTCGACGGCGTGGGATATCTACGCGTTCGGTGTGATTCTCTTCCGCCTTATCTCTGGCGAGCTACCCTTCAGGGCCATCAACAGCGTTGCGCTTGCCACGGCGCGGCTTCTCGAATCTGCCCCGCTGCTTTCCCATGTCGTTCCGGGAGTCGATCCTCGACTCGAGACTATTGTCTCTCGCTGCCTCGAGCGAGAGCCCGCAAAGCGTTTCGCGACCGTGAATGAAATTCAATGCGCGATCTCGACGATTAACGGACGTGAACGAACCAAACCAAGCAGCCGTTGGCGATTGAAGGTGCTGATTCTGTTGGCCTGCGTCGGACTTTCTCTTGCGGTAGTGCGTTCAGATAATCCGAAAGCTACCACCTTGGCTAATTGCGGTGGTTTGGAGAATCGCGGCGCCTGACCATCCCTGGCAGTCGGGGAGCATTCTCAGCTCCGGGGCCCGGCCGGTCAATTGGTTCGCTCGGGTCGTCACTAGTGTTAGCAGGCAGCGTGAGCCTTTCGCAGTGGCTCATGTATCTTCTGTAATGATGGCTTTGGCGAAGAAGCAACCTACCCTATTGCCGACCGCGGATGCGGTTGGTGATGCGGAGCTGGTTGCTCGCGCGCTAAGCGGTGATCGCTGGAGTCGGGACGTGCTCTATCGCCGTCATGCCCATTACCTGCTCGCCATCTCCGCCCGGCTGCTCTCGAGCCGCGGGGAAGCAGAAGAGGTCGTGCAAGACACGTTCGTCGTTGGGTTCGAGCAGCTGGGTACGCTGCGTGACCCAGCAGCGATACGAGCGTGGCTCGCCCAAATTGCGGTCAGCCTGGTGCGGCGTCGCTTG
>Ga0302321_100004525_pt1 | contig 12059 bp, 8 predicted proteins | sample Fen_T0_1_FD_202505 | JGI IMG/M metagenome (GOLD analysis project Ga0302321, IMG submission 202505) | Peat permafrost microbial communities from Stordalen Mire near Abisko, Sweden - Fen_T0_1 | ecosystem: Environmental > Terrestrial > Soil > Wetlands > Permafrost | place: Sweden: Abisko...
TGGCCACGTTGCAAGTGAGCGCGGGTCAGCACCCTGCGGTCGATCAAGCTTTGGAGGCAATCGCCGGCTCACTCAGTTTGATCCATCAGCTTTCGCAGTCCGTACAAGCGCCGGCCGTGTCGCCGTTCGCGGGCACGGTACTGGGGTCCAATCCGGCGCCAGCGTTTCCGCAGCAGCCGCCTCCCAATGTCGGGCCTGCCCTGCAGCCCTCGCAGGCCCTGGGTTATCAGCAGCGTCCGGAAGCGCCGCAAGCGGCGTACGCGCCGCCGCCGATGCAACCGCCTGCGCAAGCGTGGCAACCGCAAGCGGTCGCGGCGCCGTATGCGCAGCACGCCGCCGCCGCCCCCGCCTATCAACCGCCGCCGCAACCTCCCGCGTATCAGCCGCCGGCGCCGGCATATGCGGCACCTCCTCCGGCGGCAGCGCCCGTGGCCTATCAACCGCCGGCATCGGCGCGCCCCGCCGCACCAGCGGCGCCCCCCGGCGCGCTGCGCGTGGAGGCCGAGCTGGGCGCGCACAGCAGCACGAATTTCTACAAGGGTCTGAGTGGCAACGACGTGATCGACTCGGGCGGCATCTTCGTAGCCACCTATCAGATTCCGACCATCGGCCAGCAGCTATCGCTGCGGGTGTCGATGCCCGGCGGTTACGAGTTCGAAGCGCTGGGCATCGTGCGCTGGACGCGCGACGCGCCCAACTCGGGCGCCGATGGCCAACCGGGTTACGGCGCGCAATTCACGCAGATCACGCCCGAAGGTCGCCAGCTCGTGTACCGCTACGTGAGAAATCGAGAGCCACTGTTTCACGACGATCTGTGAGTCCGGAGACATGAGAGCGCAATGATGCGCGCTCGCTGGGTGGCGCTCGCCTGCGTCGGTTGGATCGTTTCTCGGGCGGGGCAGGCGCGCGCGGGGGATCCGTATCTAGAGTGGTTCACGGTCAAGACGCCGCACTTCCGCGTGCACTATCACGGTGGGCTCGAGGACATCGCGCAGCGCACGGCGAGCAGCGCGGAGTCGGTCTACCAACGGTTGGTCCCGCAGCTCGGCTGGGCCCCTAAACAAGTAACCGAGGTGGTGGTTACGGACGACACCGATTCCGCCAACGGTTCGGCCGTGCCTCTGCCCTACAACATCGTGAATCTGTTCGCGACCGCGCCGGACGACATGTCGGCGCTCGGTGACTACGACAATTGGATCAACGAGCTCGTTACCCACGAATACACGCACATCTTGCAACTCGACAACACGTCCGGCCTGCCCGCATTGGGCAACGCCATCTTGGGCAAGACCTACGCGCCGAACCAAGACCAACCGCGTTGGATCAAGGAAGGCCTGGCGGTGGTGATGGAGAGCGAGCACACCTCCGGTGGTCGACTGCGTTCCTCACAGTTCGACATGTATTTGCGCGCGGACATTCTCGAACAGCGCTTGGCGCGCTTGGATCAGATGAGCAATCCCGCGCGGCGCTGGCCCGGCGGGAACCTCTGGTATCTGTACGGCGCGAACTTCATCGGCTGGATCGTCGACACCTACGGCCCAGGCACGTACGCCGCGGTGGCGACGGACTACGGCGCGTCGATCATTCCCTGGGGCATCAACCGAGCGATCCGGCGCGTCACCGGGCGCACCTACGAGCAGCTGTACGCGGGCTGGCAAACGTTTCTGGAGCACAAATACGCGGAGCAGCGAAGAGCCGTAGTGGCGCGAGGCCTGCGCCAAGGCCGGCGCCTGACCCGGCGCGGGTTCAACGCCGCAACTCCGGTTTTCATGCGTGATTGTGGCCAGGGCGGCGGAGCGCGGGTCCTCTACGCACGCGACGATGGCAACACCACATCGGGGATCTACGCGATCGATCCAAATGCGGAAGATCCGGACGCGAGTGCCGAGTTGGTTTCGCGTTCCGGCGGCCACGGCTTAGCCATCGCTCGCGATTGTTCGCTCTATTTCGACAACAGCGCGCCATCCAAACGCCTCTATCCTTTCAGCGATCTATTCCGGCAACCGCACGGTACGCGCTCGCCGGGGGGCAATGAGCGAAACCGCCAGCGCTTGACCGTCGGCGCACGAGCGAGCGCACCGGACGTGAGCCCCGATGAGCGCTGGCTCACCTACGTGACCAACCGCGCGGGCACGAGCACCTTGCGCATCGCCCACATCGACGCGCAGCATGGGCTCGAAGACGAGCGCGCTTTGGTGCCCAGCGCCCAATACGAGCAGGCGTACACACCACGCTTCTCACCCGACGGAAAGCAGGTAGCTTACAGCGCGTGGACGCGGGGCGGGTACAGGGACATCCGGGTCGTCGATGCGCGCAGCGGGGCATTTTACGAGGTCACGCACGACCGCGCGATCGACCAACAGCCGGTTTGGTCGCCCGACGGAAAGACGCTTTATTTCGTGTCCGATCGCAGCGGCATCGCCAATGTGTTCGCGTACGAGCTCGGCTCCCAGAAGCTCGCGCAAGTGACCAACGTGCTGACCGGCGCATACATGCCGGCGATCTCCAACGACGGGCGACGCATGGTGTACGTGGGCTATGGTTCGCACGGCTTCGATCTGTACGACCTGGCCATCGAGCCCAGCCGGTTCTTGCCCGCGCCCGAAGCGCCGCACGATCGCTCGCCTGAGTTCGAACCCGGCATCAGTCACTCCTGGCCGGTCGAGAGCTACAATCCGCTACCCACACTGCGGCCGCACGCCTGGACGATCGCCTACGGCCCCGGCACGTTCGGCAACACGCTGACCATCGCCACCCAGGGTTCCGACGTGATCGGGAGGCACGCCTTCGACAGCACACTGACGATTCCGACGAGCGAAGACGGCGAGATCGGGGCGAGCGGAAACTACTCTTACAATCGCTTGCCGTTCTCGCTCCGCACCAGCGTCTTTCGTTCGGCAGCGCCGCGCGCAGACTACCGCTACGGCAATCAGCGGCCGCTCACCACCGAGCACCTGACAGGGGCGAGCACGGGCATCGCTTGGACCGCTCCCGGTGAATTCGACGGCCAAAGCGTCGCGCTCAGTTACACGATCGCCAACTACAGCCGAGATTTGCCGGTCGGTACGCGCGGCGACCCCTACGCGCTGGTCACGGTCACGCCCGATCGCGGCTACCTCGGCGCGCTCCGGCTCGGTTACTCGTATAGCAACGTACAAGGCACTGCGTACGGGCTCGGCGGGGAAAAGGGCTTCTCGATCGGCCTGGGGTTGGACGAAGCCGCGCATGCGCTCGGCAGCGAGAGTACCCTCACTGCCGTCGGCGGGGTTGCCACCGCGTATCAGCTCATGCCCTGGGGCGGGCATCATGTGTTCGCGATCGGCTTGTCGGGGGGGACCTCACTCGGCAGCTACGCGCGCCGCGGTTTATATGCCACCGGCGGCTTCGTGGACGAGTCCCTGTACGACAGCTACAAGAGCGTGATCCGGCAAAGCTCCTTTGTCCTCCGCGGTTACGCCCCAGGTCAATTCGTCGGCACCGCCTACAACTTGCTCAACGCCGAGTATCGCTTCCCGCTGATCTACGCGGATCGAGGCTTGAGCACGCTGCCCATCTTTCTGCGCACGCTCAGCGGAGTATTGTTCTTCGACTACGGCGGCGCCTACTTCAAGCTCGAACCCGGAAAACCTTTCCAACAACTCCACGCCAGCGTCGGCGGCGAGCTCTGGCTCGACGCCGTCACGTCCTATTTCCTGCAAAGCAACCTTCGCCTCGGGGTGGCGCGCGGCCTCGACCACGACGCGCCGGGCTATCAGACCTACGCCGTCATCGTCTCTGGCTTCTGAACGGCGTCCGCGTGCGGAACTCTGTCGCAGCACGAGCTGCGCTGCGGGACCGCGAGCGCCCCCTTTCGCGGCTTTCTTGCCCGGATTGTGCGACCCCTGATAGCCACTCGGGATGCCCAAAGCGTTGCTGTCGCTCGTCTGCGCACTCTCCCTCGGCGCATGCATGATGCCGCCGCCGGCTTCGGAGAAGGCGACCGATGCGGCGCGCGAACTCAATTTGGCCGCGCGGTTCGGGCGGATGGACATCGCGGCCGGGCGGGCAGCGAGTGAGGCACGGGCTGAGTTCTTGCGCCGGCGCGCGATGTGGGGCGGTGAAATCCGCGTCGTGGACGTCGAGCTCGCGGGAATGACCATGCCGGACTCGGATCACGCCGTGTTCCAAGTGGACTACTCATGGATGCGCACGAACGAAGACACGCTGCGCAGCACCCGCGTCACGCAACGCTGGACCTCGCTCAAAGGCCCTTGGGCACTCGAGAGTGAAAAACGAGCCGCCGGCGACGTTGGCCTATTCGGTGAGCACGTCGATGTGTTGCGCCCCGAGCGGCGCGATATGCAGTTCGCCACGAAAGTGATTCGCGAAGATTAAACCCGGTCCGCTGCGGGCTCGTTCGCAACGAGCCCCCGCGCCGGCGAAACCCGCACGCGGCCCGATTTGCCGCGCGCAGCGCTTCAGGCCTTCGACTTCTTGGTCGGCTTGGTGGACTTGCGGGCTGCCTTCGTGGCTTCAGCTCGGCGCGCGAGGCGCTCCTTCTTCTTCTGCTGGCCCTTGCGGCGGGTCATCTTTTCCGAATTGCGGCTGTCGAATCGTCCCATAGTGTCTTCCGTGTCCTTCTAGCGCGCTGCTGGGTGCCTGGCTCTCGAACTACCCGAGCGCCTCGGGGCAGACCGCATACAGTGCTTTTTCCGTTGGGGAAAGTCTTTAGACCCTTTGACGGCCCCAAGCCAGGATACGGCCGCGCCGAACGGGCCGTTTCTGCCGCAGAGAGCAGCTGGTCAGCCGCTCGAAGCGTCTTCGAGAGCGCGTTCGCGGTCCCGGACTTCGAGGCGGTAACGGCTGTTCACGGTCTCGATGTAGAAGACGTCCTTCGCTGCTAAGCGCAGCACGCGCTTGACAGGGGTGGTCACGTATTCGTGCATCCCGTCGGAGAACTCAATCACTACGACCGAGCCTTTGCGCGGGGCGCGAACCAAACGACCCGCGACGGCTCGAGAGCCCCGACCAAGCTTCCGCAGCACGACTTGCACGATGTTTACTCTAGCAACCTCCCATTGCGCGTCCACCAGGCTTTCTCCTCGGCACTACGTTTTCGGAGAGCTCGACGTACCTTGCTCCCGTTGCCACGCTGGCGAGTTTCGTCTGAGCTTGAATTTTGGGTGTCGGGACGTGTGGGCCTTCAGCTCTAAGTTGCTGCGTTCTCCCACAGCCCCGTCGGATTGTCGTGGACGCAAGGGGCAACAATCCGGGAAAGCCGTCAGAAGCTCAGCGCCGCTGACACACGCAGGTAGGGCCCGGACAACGAAAGCGAGCCGAGGTCGACCGGCGACGTCCGCTCGGGTCCCTGTCCCGGGTCGGGCAACAGCTTGAGCCGGGTCGAACCGAGGTAGCCGTAACCACCCTCGGCGATTACCCATAGGCGCGGCCGCACCGACTCGCCGCTGCGCGTCCCATAGACCTCGAACGCCGCGCCTAGCGCGCCGTCGACGCCATACGACCAATGGCGCGCGTAGCGCGTTGCATCCGCCACGCGGTCGTCCATCGATGCCTCGCTGTGTGCAAATGCGGGCAGCGCGTGCACGAACAAGTACAAAGGCGGCAGCAGATGATAGCGAAGCTCTGGACCGACGCTGAGACGATGCACGGCCAGCGACGTACTCGAGCCGCGCGAGGTCGAACTCGATTGGCCGTAGTCCCAGAAGCCGACCGCCGAAAGCGAGAAGCGCTGAGCGCGAAGCACCGTCGCCCCCAAACCCAGACTCACTTGCGCGAGCGCGTCGGAATCAGCGAACGGATCGAACCCCGCATCTGCCACCTTCGATACGCGCACGCCCAGCGACGCTTCAACGTGCGGTTGATGCGAGCCGAGCGGCTCGGCATGAGCAGTCGCCCCGACCAGACAAAGCGCACTGGCGAGCAGCGCCGGTAGACGGAAACACTCGCGCATCACTTCACCCCTCCCAGTTCCAAACCACTATAAAAACGAGCGTTCGCGGTCGAAGGAGCGAGAGCGTCGAGCACCGTTGCGCCGATGCCGTCCGCCGTTCCGGCGGCCAAGTGCAAAGCCACCGCGGTGCGTTGCCCGTTCACGCCCTCGATGTCGAAGACGTTGCTGACCGCGCGCTCGGCGATCAACGAGATCGGATGCAGCCTCGCAAAGTCGACGCTGGCGAAGCCGGCTTGCCCAGGGTTATAGGCCCAAACGCGTTCCCCGTCCGGCGCCACCTCCAGGGTCAGCCCCCCGTTCGTCTTCATCGGTGCGCTCTCGCGCGTGTTCAAGTCGAGCACGTAAAATTGCTGATTCGGCGTCTCGAGGATCTTGTGATCGAAGTAAGTATCGCCGGGCACGTCGATCACGTTCTTCACCGAGACACCGATGTCGTACGGCTCGATGCTGCGGAACAACGCTCCTGGCGCGCCGCTCAAGTTGAAGTACGCAATCTTGGAGATATTCGGGCCGTACAAGAGCGCGACGTCACCATCCAGCGCCGGGGCGGCCGACGGGTTCAGTTCACTCGTGATGCGTCGAATTCCGGTGAACGCCGCCGGCATTTGCACCGCTTGCGTGGTTGCCGTGTCTGGATCCACCAGCACCGCGCTAGTACCGACCAGCGCCACCAAGCGCAGCCCCTGGGCGTTGTGCACGAAGTCGATCGTCGCGGGTTGAGCGCCGACATCGACCAAGTTCGTGACCACGGAATAGTCCTGACCGTCTTGTGCCGGAGCGGCGAGCTGGAGCAAGAACACGCTGGTGGTGCCGGTCACGCGCACGGCGATGCTCGCCGAATCGGCATCGTATACGACCTGCGCGGACGTGGCCGTACCGCCGGCGTCGGTGCTGGGCAGGGGCACGGTAACCGCATCGCGGTCGGGGGCAGCGAGATCGATCAACACCAAATCGAAGTCCCGCTCCACGATCAGAAAACGCCGCGGATCGCCGCCTGGAACCGCCAAAGGCCCGGTGAAAGTGAACCGCTTCGGGTTCCCGCCGAAGCTCAGCAAAGTCTTGAAGCTGAGCGCATCGGCGCCCGTCTGAGCCAAGTTCACGAGCACGAGTTCGTTCAGATTCACGACCACACCCGAGCTGCCGTAAACTACGGCCCACTCGTTCTTCGGGTCGAGCACCAGTTGATCCATGGGCTCCGTCAACGGGTACGATTGCAGGACCTTCGGCGTAGGCCCGCCGTCGATCAGCAAGAGCTGTGGTCGCTCGTCGTTGGGTTTGCGCTGCGGTTGCACGCCGCGTGACAGCGCGAATAAGGTTTTGCGATCGGCGGAGACGCGAGTAGCCGCCAGATCGGTGCCCAGGCCGATCGAATGGCTGGCGAGCGTCAGGGCCGCAGGTGAGCTGAGCAGGGTGACCCGCCCGAGCGCCGTGTCGAGCACCGCCACGGAACCGGTCAAGCCGTAGGCCGGCGCCAGGCCATTTTGGCTATTGGCCGCGACGAATGGCGTATCCCAGCTGCTGGGACGTCCACCGCAAGCGAGCGCGAGCGCCCCACACATCAACCAAGCAAGCCTTCTCATAGTACCCACTTTCCCCTTACGGAAACGGTCCGAGTCTCAGTGAACGACACGTGCGGCGATCTCGAAGCCGCTCAAAGTTTGAGCGGCGCCCGTCTCGAGATCGATGAAGGTAATGCGACCCTCTGGGTGCTTCTGTGCGACGAAGCCACGCTTGGCCAAGGGCACGATGCCCGTGGCGCCGGGCAACGGCTCGCTGGAGAGCGCCACGAAGTTTTGTTCCAGATTGTCCAAGCCGATCACGTACACGCCGTGCACCGGGCTCGAGTCGTGCACCGTGACCAGCGCCTTGCCCGTTTCGGCATCGGAGAACGCGAGGTCCGCCGGTGCGGCGTCCGTTCCGACGATCAACGGTGAGCGCACGAGCTCGGTCGGTACGATACTGAACAGGCCCTTCTTCGTGCTGCCGAGCGGGGGCGTCTGAAAGGTGATGGCCGCGCGCGAGTCGGGCGCGACGAACACCCCGCGCACCGCGCCCTGGACATCTACCGTGCGAAAACCGAAGTGATGGTCGCCCGGCCCCGTATCGAGCAGCGTGACGTGGCTGCTCGGCACGGCGTTCGCGTACAGCACAGCAAGCTCGTTGCTCGGCGCGAGCGTTACACTGCGCACGAGCTCACCGGGGATACTCGCGCGATCGAACTGAGCCGGATCCGCACCCGGGGATGGGACGGGGAAGCTCACGACCTCGGGCGGCGTCGCATCACCCAGCACGGCCGTCGCGGTCGTGCCGTCCGCACTCAGGTCGAGATCGGTCACGCTCGATTCGAGCGTCACTACCTGTCGAGCGTTCGACGCGAGATCGATGATTTCAATCGCCGAGCTACCGTCCACGCGCACCACGGCGAAGCTGCCGTCCGGCGCAATGTTCACGTCGCGTGCATGAGCCGACGAGGCCGAAGTGGAGACCGTGAGCAGCTGCGAAAGCTCGGGCGGATCGCTCAAACCGATGACGCTGATGCCCTCGTCGACCACGGCGAAAGCGTGCTCGGACGCGGCATCGAACACGACTTGGCTGGGCCGGAAGCCCACACTCAGGCGCGTGCTCCTCGGCGGCGACGCAGCCAAATCGATCACGGTCAGCTCGGAGTAGCCATTCACGGCGTCGACCGCGCCACCTTCCAGGTGGGCGACGTCGGTCCACGCGATGGCATATTTGCCGTCTGCGCTCACCGACCAAGCATTGGCGCCCACGTGCGTCGCGATCGTCTCCGCGGTAATCTGCGTGGCCGTAGCTTTGAACCAACTCGCGTCGTGGCTGCCGACGTTGATGACGATCGCCGAATCCGTGCCGGCTTTGCTCGGCACGGCCGCCAAATACGTCGGACCGTAGCCGGCGTTGGTCATGCGCACGGAGAGGGTCTGCGCATCGATCAGCGCCACGCGGCCACTGTCGGGGTTGGCGCTCCAGAGCAGCTTGCCCGTCGCAACCGGCGCCCGAAACGATTGGTCGAGCTCCATTTCGGGAGGCAGCGCTGCACCGGCGCCGCCACCATTCGAAATCAGCGCTCCGCCGCCCGCAGCCCCAGGCCCTGCGCTATTGCCTTTGCCGGCGCCGCCCGGCACGAACGCCGAGCTGCCACTTGCCGCGTCCATGCCCATGCTGCAACCCGCGCCGAGGCCGAGCGCGAGCGCGAGCACGGCAAGCTGAATGCGTTCAGTGACCATTGACCACCTTGGCCGAGATTTCGAAGCCGGTGATCGTGCGCGGCACGCCGGTCTCGAGGTTGATGAATGTGATGCGTCCTTGCGGATGCGCCTGTGCGATGTACGCCATGCCTGCTTCTGGCACGAGGCCCGTGGCACCAGGAAGCGGTCGGCTCGGCAGCTTGACGGGATCGATCACGAGCTCCGGCATCCGTACGATGTAGGCGGCGAAGTTGGCTTTTCCGTCGCTCACCGTGACCACCGCCCGCGGCGTCTTGCCGGCACTCTGCGCCACCGCGAACACCGGTGCATCGGTGGTCTGCACACGAACCGGCAGGACACTGCCCACTGGCACGGCGGCGAACCCAGGCTTACCGCCCGCATCGCGAGGGTTTAGCGAGGCGATCGCGTAAGCGCCATCCGGGGATGGGTACACGTCGTGAACGAAGCCGCGCACGTCGACCGTGCGATAGTGGAGGTAGCTGACGCCGGGCGCGGTTTCGAGCACGGTCAGGTGGCTACTCGAGATCGCGTTCGTATAGAGGAGCGCTGCCGTTCCCTCGGGAGCAATGTTCACGAGCCCGAACTGCTCGGCGATGGATACGCTGTCGAAGCGCTTCGGATCACCGAAAATTCCGGGGATCGGCAAGATCACGAGCGTGGAACGCAGTTCTGGTACGACGACGGGACCCCCGGAGGCTCCGGCCGCCTCTTGGGTCGCACTATCGCCACCGGAACCCGCTGCTCCCCCCTCGCCGCGATCCCCGCCGGCGCCGGCTTGTCCGTCGTCGGGTGGGGGCGTCGCCTGAGTACCGCGCACCACTGCCAACGCCGACTTCGCATCCGAAACCAGATCCAGATCCGTCACGGGTCCGGACAAGGTGACCGAACTCAGCGTGCCCGTTGCCAGCTCGACCAGCGTGATGACGGCGCTGCCCTCGTGACGCACGAAGGCGTATGAACCATCAGGCATGACAGAGACGTCGCGCGACGACACGTCCTCGTGCAGAGGATCTTCCGAGACGGGCTCTTCCCGAAGCACGCGCGGCCCCGCTTTCAAGGCCAAGTCGATCACGCTGATGCCTGATTTGCAGACCACGTACGCTTGCCGCTCGGCGTCGTCGATGAACACGCGCGAAGGCACCAAGCCGACGACCAGGCGCGTCGAAAGCGGGGCGCTTCCCCGCAAATCCACGACGGTCAGCTCCTGAAAGTTCTCGGTCGGGTCAGCCGCAATCGCGTGGGAGTCGGTCCACGCGAGCGCGAACTGGCCGGTCTTGCTGACAGTCCAAGCGTTGGCCTGCGCCTGTAGCGGGATGGGCCCAACTGCGGACACCGCTCCGCTCGCGCCCGCGCGAAGCAACGTCGCGTCCTTGCTGCCGACGTTGATCACGAGTGCTGCACTGGTGTCCGAGTCCGTGGGTATTGCCGTCAAAAACGTCGGAGCGATCCCGGCGTCGGCGAGGCGCACGGAAAAACTCTTGGCGTCGACGATCGCCACCTTTCCCGTATCGGGGTTGGCGGTCCACACCCAGCGACCGCTCACGACCGGCGCTCGATAGCTCTGTGCTTCCTCCTGCTCGGGGGGGGTGACTGGCGTGCTGCCCGTACTACCCGCAGCAGCGACCCCGCCGTTTGCCCCGCCCACCGAGCCGTCCGAGCCGAGGTTGATGGGAGCAGCGCTATCCTCCGACGAACAGGCCGCCAGCAGAGCCGCGCCCAAGAGCACCCATGTCCCATTCGCCCGCATGATGCAGCCCTACTGCAAGCCCTGAGCCAGGCAGCGCCGCCCCGGCGCGAGCCGCGCATTAGACGCGCGTCCGAGGCGTTTTACTCATCCGTTCACCGCAAGTCCTGGCGCTGACCGGCACAGTAGTCTGACATTCCTGTCAGCATCGGGGGTGATTGAGCAGATTAGTTCGGCGAGGTCACACCCTTTGCCCCGTGCTCCGCGAAGTACGCTCTCAGCACCTCGCGCGCCAACATCGCGCCTTTTATCTGCCAGCTGGGGTTATTCACCACCAATGCCGCGATCGCGACCTCGGGCTTGTCGGCCGGAGCGAAGCCGATGAACCAGGTGTAATAGCGGTTGTCCTTGTAACGCGTGAGCGTACCCGTCTTGCCGGCGACTTGGATGCCCGGCAGGTAAGGAGTGCCGCGCTCATCGTGGAAGCTCTTGAAAGCCGAGCCGTTCTCCACCGTCTGGCGCATCATCCGCGTCAGCTCCGCGGCAGTTTCTGGCTTCACGGCGCGACGCAGCACGCGCGGCGGTCGGTCATCCTTCCACAACTGTTCTTGGCCCTTGTAGACCGAGTCGACGATGCGTGGTTCGAGCGCAGCGCCCCCGTTGGCAACCGTCTGCGCGAGCTCGGCGGCCGCCAGCGGGGAGAGCGTGGTGTTCCAAAAACCCGCGGAAGTCCGGGCAAATTCCAACGGATCCTCGGGCATGGTGATCTGCGGCGCTTCGTTGGCCACGGCAAACGGCAACGATGCACCGAAGCCAAACGCTCCCGCCATCCCGGTCACGTCTTCGGGCGTCAGGTGTTTCTGCGCCAAACGCGCGAAAACCACGTTCAAGCTCCGCCCGAGCGCCATGCCGATGGTTGCGCACCATTTGTCCCGAATCGGGTCGTCGATCAGTTCGTCCGGAGAGATGCGGCTCTTTCCACCGTGGTAGCATTGCTCGGTCTCCGCATTCAGACCCGCGCGCTCTATCAGCGCGGCGCCGGTGACGACCTTGAAAACACTGGCCGCGGGGGCTTCGGCGCGCGCGTTCACATCGAACTTCTCGGCCGCGTTCACGTAGCTGGCGTAGGCCAAGACGCGCCCGGTCTTGACCTCGATCATCACCACGCCGCTCTCCGGGATCCGGAATTTCTGCATCT
>Ga0302321_100004527_pt1 | contig 12059 bp, 8 predicted proteins | sample Fen_T0_1_FD_202505 | JGI IMG/M metagenome (GOLD analysis project Ga0302321, IMG submission 202505) | Peat permafrost microbial communities from Stordalen Mire near Abisko, Sweden - Fen_T0_1 | ecosystem: Environmental > Terrestrial > Soil > Wetlands > Permafrost | place: Sweden: Abisko...
CGGCGCCGCGAGGAGCTGCCGTTCGACGAGGGCCGGGGCGTCGAGGGCCTCGCCCGGCAGGCGGCCCGGGCCCGCGAGCTGGCCGGCTTCCTGCAGCGCGTCGCCGAGCTGCTGCAGCCCGACCCCGCGCCCGACACGTGGCAGCACTGGTCGCGCTGGGCCCGGCAGCTGCTGGCCAGCCTGCTCGGCAGCGTCGCGCAGCGCGGCTCGTGGCCGGCGCCCGAGCGCCAGGCGCACGAGGCGGTCGAGGCGGTGCTGGAACGGCTCGCCGGGCTCGACGCCCTCGACCCCGCGCCCGACCGGGCCCGCTTCCTGCGCACGCTCGTGGCCGAGCTCGCCGTCCCCGCCCCGCAGACCGCGCGCTTCGGCACCGGGCTGCTCATCGGTCCCTACCGCAGCCTGGTGGGGCTCGACTTCGACGTCGTCCACATCCTGGGTGCCGCCGACGGGGCCCTCACGCCGCGCCCCACCGACGACGCCCTGCTCCCCGACGCCGATCGGGCGGCCGCCGGTGCTCGCGTCCCGTTGCTCGCCGACCGCACCCTGGAGCAGCGCCGCGACTGGCTCGCCGCGCTCGCCACCGCCCCCGAGGTGGTGCTCTCGTTCGCCCGGGGCGACCAGCGCACGGGCCGCGAGCAGCGGCCGTCGCGCTGGTGGCTCGACGCCGTCGCGCAGCTCACCGACGCCGGCCGCACGCTCTACGCCAGCGACCTGGCCGAGCTCCCGGCGCACCCGGCGGTCCGGGTGCTGGTGTCCCACTCCGCCACGGTGCGGGCCGCCGGTGAGCCGGTCGACGAGCGCGACCTCGACCAGCGCGAGCTCGCCCGCTGGACCGGGTCCGGTCGGCCGGTGCACGCCCACTGGCTCGCCCGCTCCTCGCCGCGGGTGCACGCCGGGCTGCTCCAGCGCCGGGCGCGCCGCACCGGCACCTACGACCGCTTCGAGGGCCGGGTCCGCCTGCCCGACCTGCCGTCGCCGGTCGACCGCTCGGCGCTGTCGGCCACCACCCTCGAGGACTACGCCGCCTGCCCCCGTCGCTACTTCCTCAAGTCCGTCCTCGGCGTCCACCCACCCGAGCGGCCCGAAGAGGTCCTCGAGGTCGAGCCGCGCACCGCGGGCACCGTCGAGCACCGCATCCTCGAGCGCTTCGTCGCCGAGCAGCTGCAGCTCCCCGCCGGCGAGCGCATCCGCCCGGGCCAGACCTGGTCCGCCGCCGACCACGACCGCCTCGACGCCATCACCACCGAGGTGTTCGCGGCCGCGGCCTCCGAGGGGCTCACGGGCCACCCGGTGCTGTGGGGCGTCGACGCCGAGGCCATCCGGCGCGACGTCCACCGCGTGCTCGACGCCGACGAGGGCTACCGCCTGCTGCACCGCGCGGTGCCCGAGGCGGTCGAGCACTCGTTCGGCCCGCACACCGGCAACCCCGTCGAGATCCAGCTCGCCGACGGACGCGCCCTGCGGTTCAAGGGCTTCATCGACCGCATCGACCGCACCGCCGACGGCGGCGCGGTGGTCCTCGACTACAAGCGGGCCGCCCCACGGGCCTACGCCGAGCTCGACACCGACCCGGTCAAGCGCGGACGGCTGCTGCAGCTCCCCCTCTACGGGCTGGCCGCCCGCGAGGCGCTCGGCGTCGACGACGTGCACGTGGGCTACTGGTTCGTGTCCCATCGCGGCTCGTTCGGCCAGGTCGGCTACCAGCTCGACGACACCCGGTTCGCCCGCTTCCGGGAGGTCGTCGAAGCGCTGGTCGCCGGCATCGAGGCCGGCGACTACCCGGCCCGCCCCGTCGACCCGCTCGACGGCCCCCACGGCAGCTCCACCTGCACCTACTGCGACTTCCAGGCGGCCTGCCAGGTCCGCCGCGAGCGCACCTGGGTGGGCGTCAGCCGATCGCCCGAGCTCCGGCCCCTGCTGGCCGTGCTCGACCAGCCCTACCCCGCCACCACCGAGGTGCCCGCATGACCGCCACCTTCACCGACCAGGCCGTGCGCGACCGCGTCACCGACGACCTCGACTCCACGCTGTTCGTCGAGGCGGGCGCCGGCACCGGCAAGACCACCGCCCTCGTCACCCGTGTCGTGCGCCTGGTCGGCAGCGGCGCCGCCCGGCTGCGCGAGCTCGCCGCCATCACCTTCACCGAGGCCGCGGCCGCCGAGCTGCGCGAGCGCATCGGCGCCGCCCTCGAGAGGGGTGCCGTCGATCCCGCCCTCGCGCCCGAGGTGCGGGCACGCCTGGCGGCGGCCCTCGACGAGGTCGACCAGACCACCATCTCCACGCTGCACGGCTTCGCCCAGCGCATCCTCGTGGCACACGCGGTCGAGGCCGGCCTGCCGCCCCGCCTGCGGATCCACGACGAGACGGCGTCGGCGGTGGCGTTCGAGGAGCGCTGGCAGCGCTTCCTCGACGAGCTGCTCGGCACGCCCGAGCGCGAAGCCGTCATCGTCCAGGCCCGGCTCTGTGGCATCGGACTCGACGCGCTCCACCAGCTGGCGCGCAGCTTCGACACCAACTGGGACCTCGTGGTCGACCACGTCCCGCCCCGACCCGGGCCGCTCGGTCCGGTCCGCGGCGGCGCGTTGCGCGACCTGCTGCTCGAGGCCCGCGCCGCCGAGGGCCGCTGCACCCACGAGGTCGACGCGCTGCTCCACCACCTGCAGGGCCTCCACCCGTTCATCGACGAGCTCACCGGCACGCCCGACGGGCTGCCGTTGCTCAGCCTGCTGCGCGACGCGCCCACGCTCGCCACCCGCCGCGGCAACAAGGGCCACTGGGCCGGGGGCTGCGACGACATCCGCGACCTGCTGCGCGCCGCGCAGGAGGAGTCCCGGCGGCTCACGCTCGCCGCCGGACGCGAGGCGCTCGCCCACCTGGTCGTCGAGCTGCGCGACCTCACCCTCGAGGCGGCCTCGGCCCGGCGGGCATCCGGCGCGCTCGACTTCCACGACCTGCTCGTGCTCGCCCGCAACCTGCTTCGCTCGCACCCGGTGGTCGTCGCCGAGCTGCGGCGTCGCTGGTCGCACCTGCTGCTCGACGAGTTCCAGGACACCGACCCCATCCAGGCCGAGCTCGCCATGCGCATCGCCGGCATCGCACCCGACCACCCCACCCTCCCCGACCCGCCGGGCCGCGCCGCCCCCGACTGGACCCGGCTCGTGGTCGACCCGGGCCGCCTCTTCTTCGTCGGCGACCCGAAGCAGGCCATCTACCGGTTCCGCCGCGCCGACATCGAGCTGTTCCTGCAGATGCGGGGCCTCGTCACCGCGCAGCCGCTCGGCCTCACCCGCAACTTCCGCTCCGTCCCCGGCGTCATCGCCACGGTCAACGCGGTGTTCTCGTCCCTGTTCGGTGCGGGCGAGGGCACGGTGCAGCCGGCGTTCGAGCCGCTGGCGGCGCACCGCGCACCCCACCCCCAGCACCCGGGTGTGATCCTCCTCGGCGGCCCCCTCGACGTCCCCATGCCGGCCGTGCGCGAGGCGGCCGGAGCCGACACCGCCCGCCTCATCCGCCGGGCCCTGGCCGAGCGCTGGCCCGTCGGCGACACGGGTGAGGCGCTCCGGCCCCGCGACATCGCCGTGCTGGTGCCCACCACCACCGAGCTGCCCGCCCTGCAGCGGGCGTTCGACGACGCCGGCATCGCCTACCGCCTCGAGACGTCGTCCCTGGTGTTCGCCACCCCCGACGTCGCCGACCTCCGCGCCGTGGTCCGCGCCGTCGCCGACCCCAGCGACGAGCTCACGGTCGTGGCGGCGCTGCGCACCCCGCTCTACGGCTGTGGCGACGACGACCTGGTCCGCTGGAAGCTGGCGGGGGGCCGGTGGGACCCGCGCCGGGCCCAGCCCGACGGGGCCACCGGTCCCGTCGCCGACGCCTTGGCCCACCTGGCGCTGCTGCACCGCCAGAGCCAGGTCGACGCGCCGCCTGCGGTGCTCGACCGCATCGTGGCCGACCTCGGTGCGTTCACGCTGGCCCTCGACGAGCCTCGCGCCCGCGACATCTGGCGCCGCCTCCGCTGGGTGGTCGACCAGGCGCGGGCCTACGTCGAGTCCGGTGGCACCGACCTGCGGGGCTGGCTCGCCTGGACCGACGTGCTCGCCGACGACGGTGCCAAGGTCCGTGAGGTCGCGCTCCCCGAGTCCGACGACGACGCGGTGCGCATCCTCACCGCCCACGGCTCCAAGGGCCTCGAGTTCCCCCTGGTGATCGTCAGCGGCCTGTGCCAGACCTCGCGACCGACCCCCTCGGTGCAGGTGCTGTGGGGGCCGTCCGGTCCCGAGATCAAGGCGGGGAGCGGCCTCACCACCGAGGGGTTCGAGGCCCGGGCCGAGCACGAGAAGCGCATCGACGAGCACGAGCGGGTCCGCCTGTTCTACGTCGCCGCCACGCGTGCCCAGGACCACCTCGTCCTCCCGCTGCACCACAAGCAGGGCACCACCTGCCACGCGGCCCGGGTGTGGGACCTCCTCGACGACCTCGACCTCCAGGTCACCCACCTCGACGACACGCCCCTCACGGCCGAGCTGCCGGCGCCCGGCCCCGCAGCCGACCCGGCGCTCACACCGGCCGACCGCGCCGCCTGGGTCCACCGGCGCGTCGCGGCCCTCGACCGGGCACGGCGCACCCGCACCGTGTCGCCCACGGCCCTGGCCCAGGCGGCCACCGCCGCGCACCCCGAGTCCCCTGCCGAGCCGGCCACCGGCGCCGACACCGACACCGACACCGAGCCGTGGCGCCGGGGACGCGGCAGCACCGCACTCGGCCGTGCGGTGCACGGCACCCTGCAGCTCGTCGACCTCACCACGGGTCACGGCCTCGACCAGATCGCCCACGCCCAGGCAGCCGTCGAGGGCGTCGCCCCCAAGGCGGGCACGGTCGCCACGCTCGCCCGGCACGCCCTCGCCACCGAGGTCGTCCGCCGCAGTGCCGGCTGCCGCACCTGGCGCGAGCTCTACGTCGCCGGTCCGGTGGGCGACCGCGTCATCGAGGGCTTCGTCGACCTGCTGGTCGAGGGGCCCGATGGGCTCTGCATCGTCGACTACAAGACCGCGCTCGGCGCGTCCGACACCGAGCTCGACGAGCGGGCCGCCGAGCACGCCGTCCAGGGCGCCGCCTACGCCCTGGCGCTCGAGGCGGTCAGCGGCACGCCGGTCGACCGGTTCGTGCTGCTGTTCCTTCGCCTCGACGGTGCCGTCGAGCGAGAGGTGACCGACCTGGCCGCGGCCAAGGAGCGGGTGCGACAGACGCTGGCGCTCGTCTGACCACCGCGGCACCCGCAGCTGCCTACCGTGGGGGGATGGATCCGGTCGCCGCGCTCGAGCGCATCTCCTACCTCCTCGACCGAGCCGGCGAGTCGTCCCGCCGCTCGCTCGCCTACAAGCACGCCGCCGATGCCATCCGTGACATCCCCGTCGACCGACTGGCGAGCCTGCACGCCACCGGCAGGCTCACCTCGCTCGAGGGCGTCGGCGACAGCACCGCACGGGCCATCGGCCAGGCGCTCGACGGGCAGGTCCCCGACCGGCTGCGGGATCTCGAGGAGGTCACCGTGGAGCCCGGCGTGGGCGCCGACCTCCGGGCCGCCATCCGCGGCGACTGCCACAGCCACTCCACCTGGTCCGACGGCGGCGCGTCGATCGAGACCATGGCCCGGGCGGCGCAGGACCTCGGGCACGAGTACCTGGTCATGACCGACCACTCGCCGCGCCTCACGGTCGCCCACGGCCTCAGCGTCGAGCGCCTCCACGAGCAGCTCGACGAAGTCGCCGCGCTGAACCAGCGCCTGGCGCCGTTCCGCATCCTCACCGGCATCGAGGTCGACATCCTCGAGGACGGCACGCTCGACCACCACGACGACGTGCTCGCCCGGCTCGACGTGGTCGTGGCCAGCGTCCACTCGAAGCTGGGCATGAGCGGCCGCCCCATGACCGAGCGCATGGTGCGGGCCGTCGCCAACCCCAACGTCGACATCCTGGGGCACTGCACCGGGCGCATCCTGCCGGCCGCGCTCCGCGACGCCGCGCTGCGCGGCGAGGCCATCGACGAGCCGCGCCGCAGCGACGGCACCGCGTCCACCCGCCGCACCGGTGCGCGCCCCCGCTCCGAGTTCGAGGCCGACCTGGTGTTCGCGGCCTGTGCCCGCTTCGACAAGGCCGTCGAGATCAACTGCCGCGTCGAGCGGCAGGACCCACCCGACGAGTTGCTCGACCTGGCCATCGAGAGCGGCTGCCGCTTCAGCATCGACACCGACTCGCACGCACCCGGCCAGCTCGAGTGGATCAGCTACGGCTGCGACAAGGCCGCCCGCGCCGGCGTCGGACCCGACCTCGTGGTCAACACCCTTCCCGCCGACGAGCTCCTCGCCTGGACCGCCTCCCACGCGGCCTGACCCCGCCACGTCGCGCGCCCGCCCCGTCGCGCCTGCGGCCGGGCGGCGTACGGTTGAGGCGGACGCCGACCGAGGAGGCCGCGTGGACGACCAGGACCTCATCCAGCAGATCGACTCCCTCATCGACGAGGAGCACCGGCTCCGGGGCAGGCACCCCGACGGGCTGTCCGCCGAGGAACAGGCCCAGCTGCGCCACCTCGAGACTCACCTCGACCAGTGCTGGGACCTCCTGCGGCAGCGCCGGGCCCGGCGCGAGGCCGGCCAGCCCGAGCAGTACACCCAGGTCCGGCCCGAGGACACCGTCGAGCACTACCAGCAGTGACCCCCGCGGGCGCCGGTCACGACGCCCAGGGGCCCACCCCGCCGAGCGACTCGGCCGTGATCCGGGTGACGAACCCGGCGGGAGGGTCGGGGAACGGCGGGAACACCACGTCGGGCCCGAGGTACACGTGGGCGAGGCGCTGCAGCAGCTCGGGCGCGCCACCCTCGGTGATGCGGGCCCGGCCGTTCACGACCAGGTACTGGTCGAGCCCGTGCTCGGTGCGGCCACCCGTCTCGAGCGACAGCGCCACACGCGGGTCGGCCTGCATGTTGCGCACCTTGTGGTGGAGGCCGAGATGACCGGCGACGATCTCGTCGCCGTCGAGCCCCACCCACACGATGGTGACGTGGGGCGTGCCGTCGGCCTCGAGGGTGACGAGGTGGGCGAGGTGGCCGGCGGTCAGCGCGGCCCGGACCTCGGGAGTGAGCAGGTCGGATGGAGAAGCTGCCATGCGCCGATGATCGCACGCCGACCCGACGGCCACCCGGGCCGTAGCGTCAGGGGATGGAGCCGTCGTTCCGCGAACCGATGCTCGCCACGCTGGTCGACGACCCGCAGCTCGGCGCCGACTGGTGGTTCGAGCGCAAGCTCGACGGCATCCGGCTCATCGCGGTGCGCGACGGCGACCGGGTCCGGTTGTGGTCGCGCAACGGCCTCGACCGGTCGGCCAGCTACCCCGAGCTGGTCGAGGCCCTCGCCGCCCAGCGCTACGACCGCTTCGTGGTCGACGGCGAGGTGGTGGCCTTCGACGGCGACCAGACCAGCTTCTCGCTGCTGCAGCAACGCTCGGGGCTGCGCCAGGCGAGCCAGGCGCTCGGGCGTGGCGTCGACGTCTTCTACTACGTGTTCGACCTGCTGCACCTCGACGGGGTCGACCTCGAGCCGTTCGCCCTGTCGCGCCGCAACGCGCTGCTCACCGACGCCTTCGTGTGGGCCGACCCGCTCCGCCTGTCGGCGCACACCCGCGGCGACGCCGCCACGCTGCAGCACCAGGCCTGTGCCGAGGGCTGGGAGGGGCTCATCGCCAAGCGCGACGACAGCCCGTACACGGCAGGCCGCAGCCGCGCCTGGCTCAAGCTCAAGTGCGTGAAGGAGCAGGAGGTCGTCATCGGGGGCTGGACCGACCCGAAGGGCTCACGGCTCGGGCTGGGGTCGCTCCTCGTCGGCTACCACGAGGGTGGTGAGCTGGCGTTCGCGGGGAAGGTCGGCACCGGGTTCGACGACACGGCCCTCCGGTCGCTGCTCGCCGACCTCCGTCCCCTCGAGCGGCCGACGAGCCCGTTCGACCGAGGCGACCCGCCCGCCGCCGGAGCGCACTGGGTGGAGCCGCGCCTGGTCTGCCAGGTGGGCTTCTCGGAGTGGACCACCGCGGGCCGCCTCCGCCACCCGCGCTACCTCGGCCGACGCGACGACAAGGACCCCGCCGAGGTGGTGCGGGAGGTCCCCTCGTAGCGCGCTGTCGTACCGTCGGCGCCATGGAACTGAAGGTGACCCGCTACGCCGTCGACGCGGGCGTGGCCACGTTGACGCTCGACCGACCTGACCGGCTCAACTCGTGGACCAACCGGATGCACGCGGAGTACCGGTGGTGCCTGGCCGAGGCGGAGGCCGACGAGGCGGCGCGGGTCATCGTCATCACGGGCGCGGGTCGGGGCTTCTGCGCGGGCGCCGACACGGCTGCGCTCGAGCACATCGCCGGAGCGGGCGGCTACCCCGCGGGGGAGCCCGAGCCGCTCGCCACGCCGGGCCACGGGGTGCGCCCCGAGTTCGACCAGGCCTTCGCGTTCAACTTCGGCATCCCGAAGCCCATCATCGCCGCGGTCAACGGGCCCGCCGCGGGGGTGGGCCTCGTGCTGGCGTGCTTCTGCGACATCCGCTTCGCCGCGGCCGGGGCGAAGCTGACCACGTCGGCCCCGCGCCTCGGGTACCCGGCCGAGTACGGGCTCTCGTGGGTGCTGCCCCGCCTGGTGGGCACCGGCCACGCGGCCGATCTGCTGTTCTCGTCGCGGGTGGTGCTGGCCGAGGAGGCCGCGACCATGGGTCTCGTCAACAGGGTGCTGCCTCCCGACGAGCTGCTCGCCTTCACCTATGACTACGCGGGACGGCTCGCCACCGAGGTCGCGCCGTGGGCGGTGGCGCAGGCGAAGCGCCAGCTCTACGCCGACTGGCACCGCGACGTCGGGTCGGCAGTGGCCGAGTCCGAGCAGCTGATCCGCGAGGCCGCCACCCGACCCGAGTACGCCGAGGGCGTGCGGGCCTGGCTCGAGAAGCGCCCGCCGAACTTCTGAAGCAGGCGCTCCCACCCCCGCTTCCGGCAGACCCGCCGGTAGCGTCGGCCCGGTGACGACCACTGCGGGACCCGTGACCGACCCGGACGCCCTGACGGTCGGCACCACCGCCATCGGGCCCTTCCGGCAGCGCTGGCAGGAGTCCGGCGACGGGCCGCGGGTGCTGCTGCTCCACGGGATCTACGCGGGCGCGAGCTCCTACGAGTGGCGTCGCCTCGCCCCACTGCTCGTGGATGCCGGGCGGCAGGTGCGCACCCCCGATCTGCTCGGCTTCGGCGACAGCGACCACCCGGACCTCGAGTTCTCCCCCGACGTCGTGCTCGAAGCGGTCCGTACGCTGCTCGCCGACGCTGCGCCGGCGACGGTGGTGGCCTCGTCGCTCACGGGGGCGTACGCGCTGCGTGCCGTCGCCGACGGCGCGCCGTGCGAGCGGCTGGTGCTCATCACGCCCACCGGCCTGGGTGGCGCCCAGGCGCAGCCGTCGGGCGTGCTCGGCCGGCTCGCCTACGACGTCGGCCGCCACACGCCGATGGGCGACGCTCTCGTGCGCGGGCTGTCGAGCCGACCGAGCATCCGCTGGTTCCTCGACCACCAGACCTACACCACCCGCACGGCCGACGACGACGAGGTCGAGCAGAGCCGCCGCATGGCGCGCCGCCGCAACGGCAAGCACTCGCAGCTGGCGTTCGTGTTCAACCGGCTGGCCCTGCCGGTCGACCCCGCGCACGTCCGCCAGGTCGCGCCCACCGTGATCTGGGCCGACGGCCAGGGCTTCACCGACCCGGCCGATGCGACCCGCTGGGCCGACGCCGGGGCCGTGGTCGAGCACCGCAGGTGTGGGCTGCCGCAGGTCGAGGAGCCCGAGTCGTTGCTCGACGTGCTCGCACCTGGTTGACGGCACCGCCGGGGGCGGATGTGGCGCTGAGCCTGCTGGCCTGCCGCTGACGTTGCTCGCCGCCGAGATCAGCTACCGGCTGGTCGAGTTCCGCTTCCGCATCCACGCGCGCCGGATGATGCGTGCCAGGCCCGCCCCCGGCCCGCTCAGTCGCGCAAGGACCCGAGCTGGTGGGCGGCGCGGGCCAGTTCCTCCCGGTGGTCAGGATGGGCGATGCCGATGAGCGCTCTGGTTCGCTCCCCGATGGTGCGTCCACGAAGCTCCGCCACCCCGTATTCGGTGACCACCTTGTCAACCGTGTTCTTGTCGGTGGTGACCGCTGCCCCCGGAGACAGACGAGGCACGATGCGCGAGACCGAGCGGTCGCTCGTGGTGGAGTGGAGCACGACGAACCCCTGACCCTCGGGCGAGTGCATGGCGCCTCTGGCGAAGTCCGCCTGTCCACCGCTGCCGGACCAGTAGCGGCCGTTGATGACCTCCGAGTTGCACTGGCCCAGGAAGTCCACTTCGAGGGTGGAGTTGATCGACACGAACTTCGGCTCCCGACCGATCACCCGCGGATCGTTGACCCAGTCGACCGGCAGCATCTCCACGACGGGATTGTCCGCGATGTAGTCGTAGGTCTTCTGGCTGCCGAGCGCAAAGGTGGTCACCACCTTGCCCGGCCGGGTGGCCTTGTCGAGCCCGGTGGCTGCCCCGGACTCGATCAGGTCGACCATGCCATCCGCCAGCAGCTCGGTGTGGATCCCCAGGTTCCGATGGTCGTGGAGCAGGCCCACGAGCGCGTTCGGCACCCCGCCGATGCCGACCTGGATGGTTGCCCCGTTCGTGATCCGCTCCACCACCAGCTCTGCGATCGTGCGGTCGAGCTCCGTGACCTCACCGGGCACCACCTCGAACAGCGGTTCCGTGGACTCGCACCACCCCGCGATCTGGCTCACGTGGATGTTGTTCTCACCGAACGTGCGAGGCATGTTCGGGTTCACCTCGAGGAAGACGGGGATCTCGCCGAGGAACGGCGCGACGTAGTCCGCGTTGGTCCCGAGCGAGAAGAACCCGTGCCGATCCGGCGGTGCGGCGCGGGCGATCAGCAGCGAGCACCTCGTCGTTCGTCGCAGCAGGCGTGGCATGTCCGAGAAGTGGGACGGGACGAGGTGGCACCCACCCTCGGCGTAGGCCTCCCGCTCGATGCCACTGAGGAAGTACGAGATGTGGCGGAGCTGGTCGCCGTACTTGCCGTGCAGGTACGGGTGGTCGTAGACCGCGTGCATCTGGTGCACCCGCACCCCTTCGAGTCGGCCGTCGGCGGCCGCCTGGTCGAGCGCGGCAACGACGACACGGGGCTCCCCGTTGGCCAACGGCACCAGGATGTCGGCGCCGACCGGCACGAGATCGATCACGCTCTCGGCGGGAGCACGCTTGGCGGCGATCTCGATCGCAAGGTTGCCCACGCCACGATGTGTAGCAGGTACGAGGATCGGGCCAATCGCGTCGCCGGGGGGCGAGTCGGGGGTCGGTGAGCGCGGGCCGCGCACGCCGACGTGCCCGGGGTGGGATTCGAACCCACACGATTCCCGTGGAATCAGAGGGGTCTCAGCCTCGCTCACGCAATGATTCCGGGTGCCGGATGGTGCCGCCACATACCGTTGGTCGGCCAGCCGGTCGGAGTGCACCTCGTCTTGTCGGCTGGCCCTGCGCCGCTTCCGTTCCAGGCACGAACGTAGAGCACTCGGCCCCGACCGAACATTGATCGACGTACCAGGCGGAAGCGGATCGCCCGGCTCGAAGCAGTAGGTCGTGTCGCTCGCGCCGAGTCGCACGCGCGATCTGCAGGGCATCCCCCAACGGCACTTCAGTCGCGCGCCGACCGACTCGGAGGTCCGGGACTATGGGGCGGTCGAAGGCGCGCTCTGGCGACCGACTTCGCCGGACGGGCTTTGCATCAGCCTCTACTTCTGCGAGACCAGTTCCGGCGGCGTGAACATGGCTTTGTCTTCCCCAATCTCCTCCGCAATCAGCGCATTGAGCTTCTGGTTCATGGCCGAAAGCAAGGCTTCGTCGTATTTGGGATGGGCCGGGTTAGCCAAGTTGTCCATCTCCTCGGGATCCGACTGCAGGTCATAAAGGGCGACATCGTTGTCGGCCAGAAGCTGCTGGACCGATGTC
>Ga0302321_100004528_pt1 | contig 12058 bp, 9 predicted proteins | sample Fen_T0_1_FD_202505 | JGI IMG/M metagenome (GOLD analysis project Ga0302321, IMG submission 202505) | Peat permafrost microbial communities from Stordalen Mire near Abisko, Sweden - Fen_T0_1 | ecosystem: Environmental > Terrestrial > Soil > Wetlands > Permafrost | place: Sweden: Abisko...
CGACCGGGAGCTTGCTCCTGGCGCGGAGGCGGTTTTACCCTTTGGCAATGATTTGGTTTTTAATCCTCGGTGAGCATGATGAGTTTTGTGGATCGCTCGGATTTTTTCGATTGATGATGGTTTTGGTTGCGCTGATGGAGGCGGGTGGGCGTGCGTGATCAGACTTCAGTTCGGGTTTTGCTGGTAGCAGAGAACCAGCCCGACTATCTGCGGGTGTTCCGTCTGCTTGAGGGGCTGGAGCGTCCGAAATGGAGTACGACGTGGTTGTGCTCGGCCGACGAGGCGTTGGAATGGCTGGCGCAGGAGGGTGGGGAAATTGTGCTGCTCGCGAGGCGGGTGGGTTGGTTGAGCGGACCCGATCTTATGCATCAGGCGCAGGCGCGCGGTTGTCGGGCGGCTTTTGTTTTGTTGACGCTGGATGAAGACCGCGAGGCGCACGAGGAGGCGTTGCGTATGGGTGCATTGGATACATTGCCGTTGGCTGAACTGACGGCATTGTTGCTGGAGCGGGTGGTTGGCGGTGCGGTGGAGCGGCGGTGTATGCAGGAGGCGTTGCGGGAAGGAGAGGATCGTTTTCGGGCCCTGGCCAATGCGACACCGGTGCCGCTTTACGTTAAGGCGGCGGATGGGTGCGGGATCTTTTTCAATCAGAGCTGGCTTGATTTTCGAGGTTGTGGTTTGGCTCAGGAATGTGGTGAGGGATGGCGAGAGGGGATTTACTCTGACGATCGCGAGAAGACACTTGCCTTGATTTCCAACGCGGCGCACCAGCGGTCGTCGTATCGGATCGAGTATCGGCTGCGGCGTCACGACGGGGTGTATTGCTGGATGCTTGATGCTGGCCGGCCGCAATTTATGCCTGGCGGAAGGTTTACGGGGTTTGCGGGTACGCTTACGGAGATTTCAGAGCGGGTGCGGTATGAGCATGACGTTTCCATCGCCCGCGAGCAGGCTGAAAATGCGGTGCGGATGAACACGCAGTTCATCGCCAGCATGGGTCATGAAATCCGGACACCGGTTAACGGAATCATCGGCATGGCGGGGTTGCTGCTTGATACACAGCTTACGCATGAGCAGCGGGAGTTGGCAGAGGCGGTGCAAAAAGGCGTCGATGATCTGACGGGCATTGTGAATGACATTCTCGACATTGCGAAGATTGAGACGGGTCGTCTTCAGATCGAGACGGTGGATCTGGAGTTGCGTAGTTTGATTGAGGATACAGTGGCGCGGCTGAGCGAGCAGGCTCAGGACAAGGGATTGGACCTGGCGTGTGAGATTCCGTCGGACCTGCCGGCGCTGGTGCGGGGCGATCCGGTGCGTTTGCGCCAGGTGCTCAATAATCTCGCGGGTAATGCGATCAAGTACACCGAGCAAGGAGAGGTGTTGGTGAGCGTCAGTCGGGTGGAGGAGACGGCTTCGATGCTGGTGTTCCGGGTGTCGGTGCAGGACACGGGAATCGGAATCACTGCTGAGGCCCAGGAGTTGTTGTTCCGGCCTTTTACTCAGGTGGATGGTTCGGTAAGTCGTCTCGGGGGTTCGGGATTGGGGCTGACGGTTTCACGGCAGCTGGTGGAGTTGATGGGCGGGCGTCTGGGTTTGACAAGCGAGCCGGGGAAGGGGTCGACGTTTTGGTTTGAACTTTCGCTGCCGAAATTGATCGAGGTGTTGCCGGTAGCGTTAGTTTCGCCAAGGGTTCCTCCAGGTGCCGCGGTGCTGGTGGTAAATGCGAGTGCGACGAATCGGCGGGTGTTGGCGGGTTTGCTGGCCGAGTTGGGTGTTGCGGCTGAGATGGTGAATGGAGGCAGTGAGGCGTTTGCGGCGTTGCGGCTGCGGGCCCGGGCGGGCCGGCCCTTTGACCTGGCGATCATTGATCGGGTGTTGCCTGGCACGGGTTGCCGTCAGCTCGCGCGTGAAATCAGGGGTGACGCCGCACTTTGTTCCATGGCGCTAGTTATGGCATCGACGACAAACCAGCTCGCTGAGTTGCAGGGTTTCAGGCAGAGTGGTTTTGATGCGTTTCTCTTTAAGCCGGTTCGTCTGCGGCCGCTGGGGCAATGTCTGGCGCGTCTGCTGGTGCGTTCCGCCCACGATCGAGTCAACGATCGGAATGAGGCTCGGTTTTTTGGGCCGGAGGTTTTGCCGGGACGTCTTGGCGGTTTGCGTGTATTGGTGGTGGAGGATAATTTCGTAAATCAGAAGGTTGCGCAGCGGCATGTTGAAAAACTCGGACATCAGGCTGATGTCGCGGAGAACGGTGCTCAGGCGCTGGACATGCTGGCGATGCAGCGCTACGACATTATTTTTATGGATTGTCAGATGCCGGTGCTTGATGGTTATGAGACCACGCGTCGGATTCGGGCCGGGCGTGTGCCGAACCTTGATCCTGGGTTGCCGGTTGTCGCATTTACGGCTTTTGAAACCGAATCGGACCGCCAAAAATGTTTTGCGGCCGGGATGGACGATATCGTTGCCAAGCCGATCCGCTTCGAGGACGTTCAGGCGGTGCTTGAACGTCGGATGCCGAACAATGGAGGAGCTCCGGTAGTTCGGCTGGATACGATGTCTCCTTTTGAGGGTCCGGAGGTGGCACTCGACCGTCAGCGGCTCGACCACCTTTTCGGGCTTCATGGCGGTGACGATGAGTTTATCCGAAATCTGATCGATTTATTTTTGGCCGAAACGCCCCGTAGGTTGGGCGAGATGTGCGCGGCGCGGGGGCGGGACGATTGGCGCACGTTGGCCAAGATCGCGTACACGGTTCAAGGGGCGGCGGCAAATCTTGGAGCGAGGGCGCTTGAAAAGTGTTGTGAGCGCATCGGAAACGCGGCTCTCACGGGAAGGCTTGCAGACTTGGATCGGCTCATATTTTGTTTGAGCGACGAACTCACACGGCTCGCAGCCGCACTCGAAAAACAGAAGCTAAGCGTACCCCCTTGAAAATACTCACCGTTGATGACGATCAGGTTTCCCGGAAGATTCTCGTGCAGGCGCTGCATCGGCTTGGCTATGAAACCGCCGAGGCTGCGGATGGTAACGAGGCGTTGAGTATTTTGGCGAAAGATCCCGTTCGTGTGGTGGTGAGCGACTGGCTCATGCCAGGGATGGATGGGCTGGATTTGTGTCACCGCATCCGCGCGCAGGTTAACGCCGAGTACACCTACTTTATTTTGCTCACCAGCCGTGAGGCCGATTCGGCCAATCAGCGAGAGGCGATCGAGGCTGGGGTGGACGATTTTCTCACCAAACCGCTCGACCTGCAGGAGCTTTGGATGCGTTTGCGGGTTTCGGAACGTATCCTAAAGTTCACGACACAAGTTCGCCAGCTTGAGGCCTTCCTGCCGATTTGTTCCTACTGCAAGAAAGTGCGCGATGATCAAAATTACTGGCAGCAGATCGAAGGTTATATCAACCAGCGCACGGGCAGCGAATTCAGCCATTCGATCTGCCCGGATTGTTATCAACGGGTGATCGTGCCCGAGTTGGCGCAGTTGCGCGCATCCAGTCCGATCACCCGGAAACCGACGGCGGAGCGCACTCAATAATCTCTGGGTTAAGGTGGTACGCTTTCGTTGAATTCTATGGATGCCGCGCAGCAGATCGCCCGTTTGGAGGAACGCCTCGCCTGGCTTCAACGCCACGTCACCGAGCAGGACAGGGCGATGCTTGAAATGAGCGACGCGATCACGGGTCTGCGCCGGGAACTTCTCGTCATGCGCGATCGGATGCCGTCCAGCGGCTCATCAGCCGAACCGGATGCTAACGACAACGAGCGTCCTCCGCATTACTGAGAAATCGTTCGCGTCTGAGTCTGAGGCGCGCCGGCTTGAGCGTGTGCGCCGGTTGTGACTGGTTATTGGCCGACTGCTCCGGCGAGCTGAGCCAGGAGCTTTTCAACCGATTTGGCTCCAGAAACAGTTTCGGCGACTTCGATCGGTTTGCGGCCGTTGAGGGCGGGGGCGTAGGCGCTGACCCACTGGACGGCTGCGGGCTCGTTGCCGCCGCAGAGTGCGAGGGCGCGGTTGAAAGTTGGCTCGACCTGGCGGAATCCCGCCAGCTGTTCGGCTGCCACGATTCCTTCACCGCCCCGCCCGCGCCGCATCTTGCTGGCTGAGATGCCGCTCAACCGCTCGCACTGCTCGGGCGACATGCCCATCTGGCGTCCGACCCGGAATAGGTCTTTCGCCGACATTCCATCGGTGAAACGCGAAGGGACAACAACAGGAGCAGCAGCGGCTTTTTTGGCGGGCTTTTTGGCAGTTGGCATTGGCTCAACGTGTGACCTTCCCCCCGACGGGGTCAAGCGCGGGCGAATGAAGCCGTGCTTCTTGACTGGACCAAAGCAACTTTTACACGCCAGCCTCGACGAAATGAGTTTTCAGTCCGCCGCAGAACCGCTTTAACTCGATCTTTTACACCATGAAAAAAGACGCCGTACTCACCAAGATTAAGACCGAAAAGGTCATCGCCCTGATCCGCGCCGATAGCCCGGACGGCCTCCTCGAATGCGCCAAGGCTCTCGCCGCCGGCGGACTCACCAGCATCGAGCTCACCATGACCACGCCCGGTGCGCTTCGCATGCTTGAAAAAGCTTCCGCCGAAATGCCCGATTTCACCTTCGGCCTCGGCACCGTGCTCGATGGCGAAACCGCCCGCGCAGGCATTCTTGCCGGTGCGAAGTTTATCGTCACCCCGGCGTTCCGCCCGGAAGTCATTGAAATGTGCCATCGCTACTCGATTCCGATCATGAGCGGCGCATTCACCCCGACTGAAGTCATCAACACCTGGGACGCCGGCGTTGATGCGGTGAAAATTTTTCCGGCCGAGTTTTTCGGCCCCGCCTACATCAAGTCCATCAAGGCGCCGTTCCCGCAGATCGAAGTCGTCCCGACCGGCGGGGTGAACGACAAAAACGTCGGCGAATTCCTTAAGGCCGGTGCGTTTGCCACGGCTGCCGGTGGTTCACTCGTCGACGCGAAGTCCTTCAAAGAAAAGAACTGGGCCGCCATCACCGCCAAGGCCAAAGCCTTTGCGGACGCGGTCGCCGCTGCCGTCGCTGCCGTCGCTGCGAAATAGTCGCCAGCGCTAAAATCGCGCCAGTCAGCGTCAACGTCAGCAATTTCGTTTTTACAAAGCAGGACCGATTTCGGTCCTGCTTTTTTGTGCTTATTTTGGGCAAACTCGGCGCTCAGCTGCCGAGAAACTTTGCGATGTCCGGCAGCACTTTTACCCGATGGCCGCCGGCGAGGCGTTGCATGTACGGATCTTCGGCCTGCGTGACTTCAACTTCTTCTTCTTCAACTTCGCCGGGCTCGTCACCTTCGCCTTCGCCCATTTCGATGTCGTCCTCGGCGTCTTTGCCGTCGACCAGCCATTCAGGCTCGTCGAAATAGTGTGACATGCGGCGTGGTTGTGGATCGAGCAGGAGCGCGGGGTTTTTCACGCGGCCGCCTTTCACGAACTCAAACACACAGGGGAAGAATTGGTCCTTGAAACGGTTTTGGAAGTCCGAGAGCCACTTGTTGGCCACGTTTTCGCGCCGGGCCAGCAACACGATATCCGAAAAATAGATACAGGCTTCGTACCAGGCCGTGAGCGGTTTGTGCTGCTCGGCCAGCTGGCAGTTGACGACGCTGAATACGCGGCCGAGTTCACCACCGTTGGCATCGATCCAGGGCTTGAAGGCTTCGATCTGGTCGATCGGATTGCTGCGTCCGTCGGTCACGACAAAAACATGCGTCACACCGCCGGCCAGCGCGTCTTCGGGCGCGGCGATTATGCCATCGGCCCAGGTCCAACGTTTAACTGTGCCGAGTTTCGCGTCGTGGTCGCTCGGAGTTTCGTCGGTTGAAAGCAAGACGACCGCTTTGTCGCCTTCGACGAGTCCGCCGTCGATCAGGTCGGCCAGCACTTCGCGCCGGCCCGAACCAGCCGCACCGAGAATCAAGTAGACGAGAGGTTTTTCAGTTTCGGACATGGTATCAGTCGTTTGGATCGGCAGGACTAAAACTAGAATTTGAAGGTTCCGTTTTGCGCGCTCTGGCGCATCCAGTGATCGACCAGTACGAGCGCGGTCATTGCTTCGACGATCGGCACGGCGCGCGGCAGCACGCAGGCATCGTGACGGCCTTTGCCCATGAGTTCGGTTTCGCGGCCGTGAATGTCGACGGTATTTTGCGACTGGAGAATGGTTGCGGTCGGCTTGAAGGCGACGCGAAACACGAGTTCTTCGCCCGTGCTGATACCGCCGAGTACGCCACCAGCGCGATTGGTCGCGGTGCGGGTATGGCCGTCGCGAACAACGAACAGGTCGTTATGCTCCGAGCCTTTCAGGAGCGTGCCATTGAAGCCGCTGCCGATTTCAAAACCTTTTGTTGCCGGCAAGGACAACATTGCTTTCGCAAGATCGGCTTCGAGCCGGTCAAACACCGGTTCGCCGAGGCCTGCTGGCAGTCCGCGCACGCGGCACTCGATGATGCCGCCGACTGAGTCGCCATCGGCACGCACGGCTTTGATGCGCTCGATCATTTTGGCGGCCGTGGTCGCATCCGGGCAGCGCACGGCCGTTGCCTCGACTTCGGCCAGCGTGGGAAATTTCGCCAGCGCAGCAGCGGGCGTTTCGATGTCGTGTACGCGGGTCACGAATGCACGGATTTCCACGGGCTTCGCCGGATCGGCTAGCGAGAGAATCTTTTTCGCAATTGCTCCGGCGGCTACGCGACCGATCGTTTCGCGGGCCGAGCTCCGGCCACCGCCACGATGATCGCGAAAACCATACTTGGCCTGATAGGTAAAATCGGCGTGCGAGGGGCGGAGCTTTTCGCGCATCTCGTCGTAGGCACCGGGGCGTTGATCGGTGTTGCGCACGAGCATGCCGATCGGCGTGCCGGTGGTGCGGCCTTCGAAAACACCGGAAAGGATTTCTACGCGGTCGTCTTCTTTGCGAGGGGTGACGATGTCGCTTTGGCCGGGACGACGCCGGTCGAGCTCGACTTGGATTTCTTCGGCGGTGAGTGGCAGTTTGGGTGGGCAGCCGTCGACAACCACGCCCACACCGCCGCCGTGGCTTTCGCCCCACGTCGAGATCGAGAAGAGTTTGCCGAATTCGTTGGGCATCGTTTGGGCAGATTTGGCGGATCGACACGCCCTCGCAAGTGTCAAAATGATGCAACTTAGTCCTTAGTTTTGCATCTTAAGTTGTGTCTTTGTCTGAAACTCTTCGAATTCCAACCCGTACCCCACGACACAACGCCGTTTACAAGCTGCCGAGATTCACATCTGATCTTCCGCAGCAAGTGCAAGTTCGTATCACGCATCTTTCCGACCATCATATGACACCGCGCCCCCTCCGAGTGTGGTTACTGGCCGTCGCCGCCGGTAGCTTTCTTTCTGTTGCAGCCCAGACACCAGCCGACAATCCCGTTGGCCCGCCGCGTCCGCCTGTCACAGCGACGCCTGCCGCACCGGAAGAAATGGTCCTTCCGCTCAAGCTCCGCGACGCCCCGCTCGAACTCATCCTCGATCTGCTCGAAACGTGGACAGGCCGCACGATTCTGCGTCCACAAGCGTTGCCCACGCCCACTTTTACGCTGACCACCCGGGAGCCCATGCCGAAGTCCGACGCTCTTCGTGCGATCGAGACGCTCCTTAATCTCAACCAGATCGGCCTCGTCCGCATGGGCGACAAATTCCTCAAAGTCGTTCCCCTGCAAAACGTCCGCCTCGAAAGTCCCGAGATCATCGAAGGCTCCTCGCTCGATCTTCCTCCGAGCGGCCAGATCGTGACGAAACTCTTTCAGCTCCAGTTCCTGCGCGTCGGCGAGTTCCTCCCGCAAATCGCCAGCTTGTTCAATACGAACGTCAGCCAGCCCGTTATCTTCGACAAGAATAACGCCGCGCTGCTCACCGACTCCATCACGACGATCCAGCGCATCGAGCTGCTTATGGAAAAACTCGACCAACCGCTCACCGCCAACCTAACGCCGAAGTTCTACAGCCTCCATTTTGCCAAGGCCAGCGAAGTCTCGAACAAGCTCCGCGCCATATTCCAAGGTCCGCTGCAAGCCCAGCTTGGTTCCGCCACCACCTACACGCCCGATGATCGCACGAACCAACTCATCCTCCTCTCGGACGTGCGCCAGCATAAGTTCTTCGACGATCTGATCAGCAAGCTCGACGTCAAATCCGATCCCAACACCCGCACGGAGGTTCTGCCGCTCAAACACGCCACCGCCAAGGATGTCGCGACTCTGCTTAGTACGGTCGTCTCGGGTCAGACGAAGGCGGCGCAAAGTTCCGGCTCCGTTCAGCCCGGCGTCGTCGCCCAACCCACGTCGCCGAACCAACCGGCACCTCAAATCGCCGCACCGGTCGCCGCCGTCGTCGCCGGTGCGCTCGGCGAATCTGGCTCCTCTCAATTCAGCAGCCTCGTCACCATCATATCTGACGACCGCAGCAACGCCGTCGTGGTTAACGGCACCGTTGACGATATCCGTTTGATCCGGGACTTGGTTGATAAAATCGACATCGTCCTCGCTCAAGTGCGGATCGAAGTCGTGATCGCTGAAGTGACCCTCAGCGACAATGCCTCAACCGGTATTGGTGCCCTTGGACTGGATGTCGCAGGTAACAAGCTAATCGGCATCAATGGGAGCGTCCCAGGCATGACTGTAGGCTCTAGCTTAAATTCACAGCCTTTCTATGGCACGACTGCAGATACGGCGGCCCACGGCGGCCCATTTGGTATGAGTCCCGGTTTTGCAGCCACTGCGGGCCATTACTCGCTCGTCGGTCTCCTCTCGCTCAGCACTACTCCACGAAAGGGCAATGCCAGAGTCTTGTCTGTTCCGACGATCACAACAACCCATAACAAAGAGGCAAAATTCTTTGCGGGTTCTACGCGTCCTGTCATCAGCGGTACAACATCAACCCCGAATGGAACCTCGCAATCCACGAGCTCCCAAGTTACTCAGCAGGAAATTGGTATCACTCTCACAGTTAAACCGCTCATAGGTAACGACGGCTCTGTCCAGCTTGATATAAAACAATCCGTAACGGATTCGGATCCTGCTAATGATGTCGTAGTTGATGGCAATAAACAGCCGATCATCAACAAACGTGAAACGAATTCATTCATCACTGTAAAATCGAACGAGGTTATTGTGTTGGGCGGTATTCAAAAAGAGAACAACGGCCACCAAACCAACCGACTTGGGCCGATACCTTGGATCGGCGATTTTCTTGGTACCCGCACACGAAGCATGTCTCGTACGGAACTCGTGATATTCATCCGTCCTACGGTTTTGACAAACACGTTGGCCGATAATGAGCAGGCAATGAAACAGATCGACGCCATGCCCGACGCAGGCGCAATCCGCCAGGCGCTCGATCCGAAGTACGTGCCGCCGAAGCCGCCGCTCTCCAAGAAACTCTTTAAGATTCCTTGAGCAGGAGCGACTCCGCCCCAAGTCGACCTCTTTTCAACGCATTATTGCGCCACCGCGATGCCCGCTTCCTCTCCTGACTCTACGCTTGCCACGCAACTGGCCAAGCATCTGACCGTCGAACAGTGTCAGACCATCTACGAAGCGCCGCGTGGCCAGCGCATGAAAGCGCTCACTCCCATGCTCGGCATTTCCGAGCCCGAGGCCCTCGCTGCCCTCGCGACGTTGTGTGGACTCGACCCGGCCTCGAACCTCGAAGCCGACAAACCTTCGCTTAGTCTTTTCCCTGCGCGCCTCGTTCACGATTACCAAATCGTGCCGATCAAGCACGCTTCTGCCGCGCCCGCCGCCGGTGGCGCTGAGGAACCAGCTATCCTTCCTACGACGCCGCTCAGTCTCGCCACCGCCTGGCCGCCGGATGACGTCGCCGTCGACTGGATTCGCACGTTCACGCCTCGTCCCATCGTCTGGTACCTCGGCGTACCGGAAAAAATCCACCAGCTGATTCTCCAACACTTTGGCGTTGGTTCCGGCAGTCTCGAAGGTTCCGACGAAGGTTACGTCGCACCCGAAACCACTCAACAGGCGGAAGCCGAGGTTGACGAAGAAGCTGCCGTCGTGCGCTTCGTGACCGAAGTCATCTCGCAAGCTGTCGCCGACGAGGCGACCGATATTCATTTCGAGCCGCAGGAAGATCAGCTGCGCATCCGCTACCGCGTTGACGGCCTGCTCGTCTCCGTGCCCGTTCCGGAAAATCTCCTTCGTTATCAGGATGCGATCATCTCGCGCGTGAAAATCATGGCGAAGCTGAACATCTCGGAAAAACGCCTGCCGCAGGACGGACGCATCAATTTCAAATCCGAAGGCACCGCCCTCGATATTCGTGTCTCCACCATCCCGACGATCTACGCCGAAAGCGTCAGCCTTCGCTTACTTAATAAAAAGAAGGAAGCCTATTCGATGGATCGGCTTGGCATGAGCGCTGAAGAACAGGCCCAGATTGTCGAAATCCTCGATTATCCGCATGGCATCATTCTTGTGACGGGTCCGACCGGTTCGGGTAAATCGACTTCGCTCAACGCCTTTCTGCGCAAGATCAATTCCACCGATCTGCGCATCATCACCATCGAAGATCCGATCGAGTACGAAGTTCCCGGCGTCGTTCAGATGCAGGTGCGCCCCGAGATCGGCCTCGCCTTCGCTGATGCGCTCCGCCACGTGCTCCGTCAAGATCCCGATGTCATCATGGTCGGCGAAATTCGCGACAAAGACACCGCCGAGATCGCCATCCGTGCCTCGCTGACCGGCCATTTGGTTTTCTCCACGTTGCACACGAACGACGCGCCCGGCGCCATCACGCGTCTCGTCGACATGGGTATCGAACCTTTCCTTGTCGCCTCGGCCATCGAACTCGTCATCGCCCAGCGCCTGGTGCGCCGCCTTTGCTCGGAGTGTTCGAAACCAGCGCCGATCAATAAAATTAAACTCCGCGAGAGCCTTGCCATCCTCGGCTGCGACGCCGCCGAAGCCGAACTGATCGACGCGCTCAAAGCGCCTGTGGGTTGCGACCGTTGTCGCGGCACCGGCTATCGTGGACGAATCGGACTTTTCGAAATCTTCCGGCTCAACGACGAAATGCACGAACTCGTGCTCAAGCGCGAAAGCACACGCACGCTCGACGAATGCGCCCGTAAAAACGGCATGCGCACGCTCGGTCAGTCCGGCTGGCAAAAGGTCAAGGCCGGCTTTACCACGCTCGAAGAAGTTCTGCGCGTGATCACCGTCGCGGAGAAGTAATTCTCCACTGGTCATGCCGAAATTTTCCTACACCGCCCGCGACCGCTCTGGCCACAACGTGCAAGCCACGCTGGAGGCTGCCAGCCGCAAGGAAGCGCTGCGCGTGCTCGCCGCCCGTGGATTGCAACCGATCCAGGTGGAAGAATCCCAAACTGGCCGCCCTGCTCCAAGCGCTGGCAAGGTCGGCACAAAACCCGCTAGCAACACCGCATTCGAGCGCAAGGCCCGTCGAAAAGGTCTTATCGCCAAACTCTCGCGCCGTGAGCGCCTGCCGTTTTTTCAAGCGTTGCACGACCTGACTTCGAGCGGCATGTCCGCGGGCGAATCGGTGCGTCTGCTTTCCGTGCGCCTGCAGGATCCGATGTTGCGCACGCTCTGCGTTGGTCTTTGGGAACGGTTAGGTGAAGGTTCATCGCTTTCACAGGCGATGGCGGAGTTTCCGGTGGTTTTTGATAATTCGAACATCAACCTCATTCAAGCTGGTGAAGCCACGGGCAGTTTGAATGACGTGCTGAGCCGCATCATCGTTCACCTAAGTGAGCAGAAAGAACTTCAGCGCCAGCTCCTCACCGCGCTTTCGTATCCGGCTTTGATCCTCGTGGTGTCAGGTTGCGTGATCGTTTTCATTCTTCTGTTTCTTATGCCGAAGATGGAGATGCTGTTGAATTCGCTCGGCGGCAAACTTCCCCTTTCCACCCAAATTCTCGTGGGGCTGTCGAACTTCATGCTGCATTACGGTTTGTTCATCGCCGGTGCGGTTGTTTTTGGTGTGATCACCTTTTGGCGCTGGCGGAAAACGAAACCGGGGCGTGAGAAAACCG
>Ga0302321_100004529_pt1 | contig 12057 bp, 7 predicted proteins | sample Fen_T0_1_FD_202505 | JGI IMG/M metagenome (GOLD analysis project Ga0302321, IMG submission 202505) | Peat permafrost microbial communities from Stordalen Mire near Abisko, Sweden - Fen_T0_1 | ecosystem: Environmental > Terrestrial > Soil > Wetlands > Permafrost | place: Sweden: Abisko...
TCGCGATTTAATATCCTCTTTAAGATTACTGGCATTATTGTAGAGATTCACATACAGTTTCCGAATTGTCTCAACATACTTAAGAGCTTCAACAGCTATCTGTGGATTAATTTTATCGGGTGTTATCTGATCGGCATAATCAAACCTGATCTCAGGAGTAATCTGAATTTGTTTTTTGATCTCATTATTAACAAGAAGAAGGTCATCCCTGAATTCCTGATCCTTTACTCCTTTATCCATGTCGTAAATGATATTATCAAGCGCCCCCTTTACTTCCACATTCCAGTAATCTTTTTTAAAGACAGCTTTGCTCATCTCCTTTTCATACTTATAGAACGGTCTTTCATAATCGTTATATATGAACTGATTAACTGCCAGCGCTTCATAGCCCCACCTGGCGGTAATAAACTCACCGTAAACCGGAATAGTTATAGGTGATGAAATATCTGGATTAAGTTTCTCAAATTTGACAAGTACACCGCTTAATATTATCTGAGGGATTACAAGAAATGGAATTAAAATATAAATTGTCACTACAGCCTTGAAGCTATCGGATATTACCAGTCCAAGCATATTTGCACCGGCCCAGCAAGAGAATAGTACAAGCCAGTACTCAAACAACATACCTTTTACTTCAGTAATACTGTTTCCCACAAGTACAAAAGTAAATGCCTGAATAGCGGAAATTGCAAACTGCACAAACACTTTCGATAAGAGATAACTGTTCCAGCTGAGATTCAGGAAAGCCTCTCGCTTCAGTATCTTCCGGTCTTTAATTATCTCCTCTGCACTGACAGTAAGTCCCATGAAAATAGCAACAATAACTGACATGAAAATATAGATAGGAAGATTACTGTTGTTGTAGAAGGTATAATGAGGATTTTTTATGCTCTCATCGAAATACCTTATCAGGAATGCAAGAAAAAAAGCCAGGATTGGCGCTTCAAGAAGTGTTATAAGAAGGTATTGGGTATCAGCAATTTTTGAAAGAACATCTCGTTTCGTAAAGACTATTAACTGTTTTAATCTGTTAGGTGTTTTGAAGTTTATTTCCGGTATTGAACCTCCGGCATCCAGCTTATCTACTCTTTTCTCATCCTTATAAAGCCTGCTCCAGTCTTCTGGTGAAATTCTACGAGTTTCTGTTGGATGACCATTCTCTGTAAATACCTTGGTTTCAACTATATTGAAGATCTGTTCAGGGTTCACATTACCGCAAACATAACATTCGCTGTCATTGTAATTGGCCTGTTCAATTTTCCTCTTGAAATACTCTATTGAGTCAACCGGATTGCCATTATATATCAGATACCCACCTGTATCAAGAATAATAAGCTTATCAAACATCTTGAAAATCTCGGAAGAAGGCTGATGAATGACAATGAAAAGTAGTTTTCCTTTTCTGGCAAGTTCTGCAAGAAGATCAAGAATATTTTCCGAATCGCGTGATGAAAGGCCCGATGTGGGCTCATCGAGAAACATAATGGCGGGTTCTCGAATGAGTTCCAGTGAAATATTTAGTCTTTTTCTCTGACCGCCGCTTATTTTCTTGTTCAAAGGACTGCCTACCTGTATATTCCTTATCTCGTGGAGTCCGAGATTCTTCAAAACACTGTCTACCTTAGCTGTAATTTCTGACTCAGTCAGGTTATCAAAGCAAAGTTTTGCATTATAATATAGATTTTCAAAAACAGTGAGTTCTTCAATAAGCAGGTCATCCTGAGACACAAATCCGATCAGACCTTTGATTTTCTCTTTCTCTTTATGTATACTAATTCCATTAATAAGGACTTCCCCATCAGATGGATTACTTATACCATTAAGAACACCCAGCAGAGTTGATTTTCCAGCACCGCTGGCGCCCATGATACCTACCATCCTGCCTGATTCTTCCTTGAAACTCATATGATGAATTCCAACGGTCCTGTCTTTAAACCTGTATTCCAGATTATTTACTTCATAAACTACTCTTGATGCTTTGAATTCCTCCTTCAGGAACTGCCTTGTAACGTCCCAGTAATATATAGGCGTTAACTTGAATCCTTTTATAGATGAACCGGGACTGAACGGATATACTTTATCTTCCTGAAGAAGCTGTCCATTCATTGATAATTCGTTGGACCCGGTAAACCTCACAAAATATTTATTGACTGACGGAACATAAAGAACCCAGATATATCCTTTAAGCAGATCCTTAAAAGTGTGTTTTGCCTCTTTGTGGTCAAAATGCTTAATTCCGCTAATTATCAGTAGATTGGAGTTATTTGGGATATTCGGAATTGAGTTCAGAACGAATGTCTCAATAAATCGGTATTCCTCAGAAGAAATGTTCAATCCTTCAGCAAGGGTGCTTAGAAATCCCAATTCAAGTGTACTCACTTCTTTCCCGCCGGATTTGCAGAATTCAAGAACCTGGATAACAACTATAATTCTCTGTTCCTGGTCGAGCTGACCCTGCTCATTTATCTCCTGGCAAAGTTTTCTGATCCTGATAGCAATTGCCCCTTCTCGTCTTTCAGCCCCTCTTTTTTCAAGTTTTATTCTTGCCTCTTCAAATTTAGCATCGTAGGTGGATATGTATTTATTTACAAGTTCCTGGTTAAGCATCCTTCTGAGGAAAAGCTCCACAACACCTCTTCTTTCAGCATCATTGCTTTGAGGTTTAGCAATTATTGCAAACAACTGCATCAGAGTTTCCAGGATCTTCTCACTCATAAATTTGCACTGTTACGATTCAAGGTTGAAGATATGAAATTAGTTATTTGAGACAAAGAATCCTAATTAATGTTTTTTTTACAAAGGGAATAGTGAGTCTAATTGAATTCAAAAGTGGAAATATTTTTTATAGTCATTCGAAGCAATTGTCAGGAGAGGCTTTAAAACAGTGTTACTCCGAATCTACTCAGTGTAACTCGTGTTTAAAACAGATTCATAATCACACATCTGACAGAATAAATATTCTATTTTTTCCTATTTTTCTTTTCAACTGAAAATCCGAACTTCCCTATCAGATTACCAGTCTCGTAATATTTACCATGTGAATAGCAGATCGGTATAGAATCATTTAGTCTGAATAGTCCGGTTTTCTCATCAATATATTGCTCATCAGCATTAACTGCAACTACCTCGGATATAAACATATGATGTGAGCCGAGCTCTTTGATCTCCTTAACGACACATTCAATATTTACAGGCGATTCTTTAATTAGAGGAGCTTTAAGCTTTGTCGAAGGAACCGGTGTTAGTCCCATGTCGGAGAATTTTTTATGATCCTTACCGGATTTTACACCGCACCAGTCAGCAGCGTAAGCAAGTGATTTGGTAGTAAGATTAATTACGTATTCCCCGTTATTTTTTATAATGTTATACGAATGACGCCCGGGCCTTACCGAGATATAACACATGGCCGGGTCGGTGCAGATTGTGCCAGTCCATGAAATGGTAATAATATTATATTCCACCGGAGAAGACCCGCAACTGACCATTACAGCTGGTAATGGATAAATCATAGTTCCGGGTTTCCATAAAACTTTACTCATAATCAGGAAATTTGGGCAAATATAGTTGCTTTTTTATTCACAGTGATCCCCCTCCTAAGTCGCAAATTGATTTTCTTCGTTTACCCCGACCCCAAGGGGAGCGAAGAAAATCAATTTACTCCCCTCGGGGACGGGGTAAATAAATTGATTTTCGAGCGAGGACTCTGGGTTGATGGATTTTTTAGTAAGGAGCCATATTGGCATTATAGTCTGATTTTAAGATGCCAAAACGACAAAAATTAACACTGGCAGCAATTTTGCAGAACATTATTCAAACACTATGATATGAATTTAAATAATTTTACTCTTAAAGCACAGGAATCGGTTCAGAAGGCCTTTGATATAGCCAGCGCCAAAGGACAGCAGGCTGTTGAATGCGCCCATATTCTTAAAGGGGTGATGAGCGAGTCGGAAAGCATGACTAATTTCCTGTTTGGGAAACTGGGCATAAATTCTATAAATCTTAATAACGAATTAGACACAATAATAAATTCATATCCTAAGGTTTCAGGAGCAGAAGCTTATGTTTCATCTTCGGTATCTGAAGCCTTCAGGAAAGCTGCAGATCATGCCTCCCGGATGAAGGATAAATTTGTATCCTCGGAGCACCTTATTATGGGAATCCTTGATACTGATGATAAAACCTCCCGTCTGCTGAAGGATTCAGGTGTTACAATGAACGATCTGAAAGCAGCGGTCAGTGAACTAAGGAAAGGTGCTACTATTGACAGTCAGACTTCCGAAGAGACATTTGATTCACTCAACCGTTTTGCCATCAATCTTAACGAAAGAGCACGTTCGGGAAAACTCGACCCGGTAATCGGTCGTGATGATGAAATTAGGAGAATTCTTCAGATTCTGACACGACGTACTAAAAATAATCCGTTGCTGATAGGAGAGCCGGGTGTTGGAAAAACAGCTATTGCCGAAGGTCTGGCTCACAGGATAATACGGGGAGATGTTCCTGAAGACATTAAATCAAAGATTATATATTCGCTCGATCTTGGAGCTCTTATAGCTGGAGCAAAGTACAAAGGCGAATTTGAAGAGAGATTGAAGTCGGTTGTAAATGAAGTGATAGGATCGAACGGGGATATTGTTCTCTTTATCGATGAGATACATACCCTCGTTGGTGCGGGTAAATCAGAAGGTGCAATGGATGCCGCGAATATACTAAAACCTGCATTAGCAAGAGGAGAGCTGAGGGCAATTGGAGCTACAACCTTAAGTGAATATCAGAAGTATTTTGAAAAAGATAAAGCTCTTGAAAGGAGATTTCAGGTAGTAATGGTTGAGGAACCTGACAGGGCCGACTCAATTTCCATACTGAGAGGTATTCGTGAGAAATATGAAACACATCATAAGGTCATCATCAGAGATGAAGCTATCATTGCTGCCGTTGACCTGTCAACACGTTATATTACAGACAGGTTCCTTCCAGACAAGGCAATCGACCTGATCGATGAAGCAGCCTCGAGACTAAGGCTTGAGATGAATTCAGTTCCTGAGGAGATAGATGAAGCTGAGAGAACTATTACACGACTTGAAATTGAAAAAGAAGCTCTGAGAAGAGACGGTGACACAATTAAAGCAGATAAAGTCTCCCGTGAGCTGGCCGATATGCAGTCAAGGAGAGACGAGCTCAAAGCCGGATGGAAATCAGAGAAAGAGATGATTGAAAAAGTACAGGCTAAAAAAGAAGCTGTCGAATCTTTACGTTTTGAAGCTGATCAGGCTGAACGGAGCGGTGATTATGGAAAAGTTGCAGAGATACGTTATGGAAAAGTAGTTGAACTGGAGAAGGAGATCTCTGAACTTAAGGAACTCATAGAAAAGAAAAGAACTAAAGGATCGTTGATACAGGAAGAAGTACGATCTGAAGATATTGCGGCTATTGTATCTAAATGGACAGGCATCCCGGTATCGAGGATGCTTGAGAGCGAGAAGGAAAAACTTCTTAAGCTTGAATTGGAATTGCATAAAAGAGTAGTTGGCCAGGATGAAGCTATAACTGCAGTCGCTGACGCTGTCAGAAGATCAAGAGCAGGGCTTCAGGACCAAAAAAAACCGCTTGGTTCGTTTATCTTTATTGGTACAACGGGGGTGGGAAAAACAGAACTCGCCAGAGCGCTTGCAGGATTTCTTTTTAATGACGAAAATCTGTTGACACGAATTGACATGTCGGAGTACCAGGAGAGACATTCTATATCAAGACTCATCGGCGCACCTCCCGGTTATATTGGATATGACGAAGGAGGTCAACTTACTGAAGCTGTAAGGCACAAACCATATTCTGTTGTTCTTCTGGATGAAATAGAAAAGGCTCATCCTGACCTTTTTAACCTGCTTCTTCAGGTTCTCGATGATGGAAGATTGACTGACAATAAAGGCCGTACGGTGAATTTCAGAAATGTTATTATAATTATGACATCCAATCTTGGATCAGATATTATCCGCGACAGGATGGAAAAATTTGACAATAAAATGCCCGAAAAGGATGAGGAAGCGCTTAGAAAAGAAATATTTATGTTATTGAGAAGGACTCTTAAACCAGAATTTCTTAACCGAATTGATGAAGTTGTGATGTTCAGGCCACTGGACAAAGAACAAATAAAAGAAATAGTGAAAATTCAGCTGGCGGGAATTGAGCATATGCTTGCTGATTTTCAGCTTAAGCTTATTGTAGAAGATGAGGCGATAGACTGGCTGGCAGAAAAGGGTTATGACCCGACGCTTGGAGCAAGGCCGGTCAAGAGGCTTATTCAGAAGGAAATAGTAAACGAGTTATCGAAAGAAATAATTGGAGGAAGCATTACCAAAGAAGATACAATAGTAGTTGATGTTGAAGCTGGTCATCTCTTTTTCAAAAAAAAATAGAGATATACCGCTTACTTGAATGATTTCAAACAGGTGTCGATATCTGGATATATCTGAAAAACGTCATGGAGACGGAGCATCTCAAATGTTTCATTAACACGTGGTTCCGGATTAGCAAATTTGAGTGTGCCATAATTGTTTCTTGCAGCTTTCATGACTGAGAGAAAACAACCGAAACCTGAGCTATCAATATACTCAACACCTTTAAGATCAATTATCACCAAGGAATTAGCATTATCGATGACTTTAAAAATTCCTTCCCTGATTTGATCTACGATGAGTGCATTGATTTTATTGACAGAGAAGGATATGATATCCACCTTATCTTTTTTTTCAATATTTATCATTAATTATTTTTTGTTCTGTTACTGATCAAATCATCCAGTTCCCTTATTGCTGCACTGGTTTCGATTAAGAATCGTTCCAGATAGGTTTCATACATCTGAGGTTCCAGGCTATCTCTTGATTGAAGTTCAAAAGTTTTTAGCATATCAGCGAGATCAGACATGCCCATTATCGCAACTGATGATTTGGCCTTGTGAGCGAGCAGTCCGAGAGCTTTATAGTTTTTTGAAGCCAGATGGGCCTTCATCTCGTTATAAATTTCTATGGATTGTTCTTTGAAAATTGTGAGAATATCATTTATAATTTCTGTATCACCGCCAGATACTGAATCGAGATATTCCATATTTATGAATTTGTAATCCATGATATTTAGCGAGATAAGATTTATAATTTATGCAATGAATTTATAACAAATATAATAAAATAATCGATTTCAGATTTCTGATTGCCGACATCGGAATTTGATTTTAGAATATTCAGGATTCCAAATTATTTATTCTAAGGTAAAATTGCTACTTTTATAGATATAAAAGCCTGATGTTATGCGTTATTTATTCTTCACTTTTATTACCTTGATTTTTCTTAATACGTTAACTGTAGATGCCCAGACAGATTTATCTGTCCGCCGGAAGGACTTTAAATCGGGGAGACCGGGATTTGAAGAAGCCTGGAAACATGTAGTCGATGGGGATGCATATTATGCGGAAAAAGGCACATGGTACAACGATGCATATCTTGAATATTTGCAGGCTCTTGTTTACAATAATTCTAACGCCGAGTTGAATTACAAGACAGGGGTGTCCGCTCTTTTTTCTGATAAGAAAGAGGATGCTGCAGGTTTTTTTCTGAAAGCAATTGAGATTAATAAAGATGTTGCCGGGGATGTGCTTTTATTAGCAGGAAGATCGCTTCAATATGCAGGCAGATTTCCTGAAGCAATTGAAAAGATGACTGCTTACCTTAGTTCACCGGAAAAGAAAAAGCAGAAGAATATTTTATTGGCACGCCAATATATACAGGAATGCGGTTCTGCTGTCATTTTGACGAAAGACACATTAAAAGTTGCAATTGAAAATCTGGGGACGAATATTAACTCCACTTCTGATGACTATTCAGAAGTTCTGACGGATGACGGAAACACAATGTATTTTGCGTCACGACGGCAGATTCCAAAATCGGGGAAACGTCACCCGGACACAAAGTTTGATGAGAACATTTTTAGATCTATCCTCGAAGCAGGTAACTGGATGCCATCTGTATCTGCCGGGAAAAATCTGACTACAAGACTTTGTGAAGCACCTCTCTATATAAATTCAGCAAAAAATCTTCTTTATATTTATGCAGGATATTCCGGGAGCGGAGACATTAAGATGTCTATGAATAAAAAAGGTGAATGGAGGAAGCCACAATCAATTCCTTATCGGATAAATACCAGAGCGGCAGAAACTTCCTTTACCATTAGTCCCTCAGGCAACGAGATTTATTTTGTCTCGGGAAATTCAAAAAACAGTATCGGGGGCAAAGATATTTATTTCATTAAAAAGCTTAACGCCCGTAAATGGACAAAACCTTTGAATGCTGGCAGATTGATAAACACAATCTATGATGAAGAATCTGTTAGGTTCTCAAGAACAGGGGATACTTTATGGTTCAGCTCCCAGGGTCACAACTCCATTGGAGGTTTTGACATTTTCTACACTATTAAAGATAAAAATGGTGCATGGGACACTGTAAGAAATATTGGTTACCCTGTGAATACTCCATGGGATGATTTATTCTACTATCCATCGGCTGTTAATGACAGTTTGTTTTATTTTGTATCGAACCGTGCAGGAGGATATGGCGGAACCGATATCTATCAAGGAAGAATATTGCCAAAACCCGTTTTGGTAGTACCACCAGCACCAAAACAAGATACAATCGTAATAAGAGATACTGTGGTTATAAAAACTCCACCCGCTCCTGTAACTCCACCCATTCAACTGGAAACACCAGTTTATCTGGCAGGGAAAGTGATTGATTCGGAGACTGCGGAGCCCGTTATGGCAAAGATCGATCTAGTTGATTTATCATCCGGAGAAATTCTGGGAACAACAGCCAGCTCTGAAATTGATGGCAAATACAGATTAAAACTGCCTGTTAAGAAATCTTATATGGTCGATTTGAAGGCTACAGGATTTTTATCAGATACAAGAAGGATAGATGTTCCTGACAACTGGTCGAAAGAAGTTTATAATCTGAATGTGGAAATGATTAAAGTAAAGATTGGCAAAAAGGTGGTCCTGAACAATATCCTTTTCGAAACGGGAAAATCTGTCTTAACTGTGGGTTCCTATACCGAACTCGATAGGCTATTGAATATTATGAAGGATAACAGCCAGATTAAGATTGAAATATCGGGACATACAGATATAACAGGAAGTGAGCCACTCAATGCTAAGCTTTCAGAAGCCAGGGCAAAAGTTGTAGTAGGGTACCTTATTCAAAAAGGAATCGACAGTTCCAGGATGAATTTCCACGGATATGGATCCTCCCAGCCAATTGCTGATAATAAAACGGCTGCCGGACGATCCAAAAACAGAAGGGTTGAGTTTAAAATTCTTGAATTCTGATAATCGTCAGATTTTTTAAGGAAATTAATTGTTTGCTTTGCAGGGATATGAAAAATATTGTGGTTTCTGATGATTCCTTAAACTTGTTTTGAATGAAAAATACAGCTTTTACAAAATTTCACCAGGAGGCAGGTGCCAAAATGGTACCTTTTGCCGGATATAATATGCCCGTAGAATATATTGGTATTACTGAAGAACATCTTGCTGTCAGGAATAAAGTAGGGGTTTTTGATGTTTCTCATATGGGTGAATTCTGGGTAACCGGCCCATCTGCACTGAGCTATCTTCAATATATTACATCAAACGATGTTGCAGCTCTTGTTGACGGTAAGGTTCAGTATTCATGCTTTCCGAACGGCAAGGGAGGAATTGTAGATGATCTTCTTGTATACCGGTATAATCCAGAAAAATACCTTCTCGTCGTAAATGCCGCTAATATTGATAAAGACTGGAACTGGTGTCTTCAAAATGCCGGAAAGTTCGACATGAAAGCAGGCAGGGACCTTGTAAATGCATCTGACAATATTGCACAACTTGCAATTCAGGGTCCGCTCGCACTTAAGGCTATGCAGAAACTGACCAAAACCTCAGTTGAAGATATGGAATATTACACTTTCAAGGTTCTGGAATTTGCCGGGATCAAAGATGTAATATTCTCTACCACAGGTTATACCGGTGCTGGAGGCTGTGAGATTTATGTTAAGAATGAAGATGGTCCCAGATTATGGCATGCAGTATTTGAAGCAGGAAAAGAGTTTGATATAAAACCAATTGGTTTAGGTGCCAGGGATACATTACGCCTCGAAATGGGTTATTGTCTTTATGGGAATGATATTAATGACACGACTTCTCCAATTGAAGCAGGACTGGGATGGATAACAAAATTTACATCCTCAAAGGATTTTATTGATAAAGACCTTTTAATTAAGCAGAAAGAAGATGGTGTAGATAAGAGGCTTAAGGGTTTTGTTATGGAGGAAAGGGCTATTCCACGACAACATTATGAAGTTGTAAATGCAAATGGCGAAACAATAGGTGAAGTAACATCAGGAACAATGTCTCCTATGTTGAAACAGGGGATAGGAATGGCCTATCTTATTGATGGTTATTGGAAAACAGGAACTGAAATATTCATTCGCATACGGAATAAAGATCTTAAGGCAAAAATTGTCAACCTTCCCATTTATAATAAGGTTTAGCAGAGGGTCAATAAGTAATTTTTATATCTCTTATGCAAACTCCTGGAGATTTCTTTGCATCTTGGTGCCTTTGTGGCAAAATAAAATTCCAACAAGACTTTAAGGCTCAAAGGTTTACCAAAGTATAAACATTAGTATGACTAAACAAAAATTAGAAACATGTTTTTCGCCTGCTTTATTTGAAGCTGAGGCTCACGTGGATTCTATAGTAGTCATCCTTGATATTTTTCGTGCATCTTCCGCTATTTGCACTGCTATTGCAAATGGAGTTGCCTCAATTATCCCGGTTTCAGGAATAGAGGAAGCGAGGGAATATAAGTCAAAAGGATATCTTGTTGCTGCTGAAAGAGATGGATTTGTGCTCGATTTTGCAGATTTTGGAAATTCACCATTCAATTTTACCAAAGAAAAGGTTGTAGGCAAAACCATAGTTTACAGTACTACAAATGGTACCGGATTGATCAATCTTGCCAGTGCTTCATATCTGACAGTTATCGGATCATTTCTGAACATATCCGCTCTGGCAGCCTGGCTAATTAAGCAGGACCGAAACGTGTTGTTATTTTGTGCCGGATGGAAAAACCGATTTAATATTGAGGATACTCTTTGTGCTGGGGCTATTGCAGATATTCTGATGAAAAGCTCTCTCTTTGATTCAGTATGCGATTCCACGTTTGCCTCAATTGATCTCTGGTCGGCTGCAAGAAATGATCTGATGGGGTATATTGAAAAGGCGGCTCAAAGGAAACGCTTGAGAGATAAAAAACTTGATGATTGCGTAGAATTTTGTCTTACCCCTGATTTTACAGACAAAATACCTGTTTTAAAGAATGGGGTGCTAGTTGATAATCTTCAATAAGCCTGTTCTCCGGAATTAATTATCAAAAAATAGTATTATTTGTATATTTTTGTAGAATTCTGATACGAAATCAACTATTAACAATTATAATAAGTCATTTATGAAAAAACATAATTTTTATGCCGGCCCTTCCATTTTACCTCAGTATACCATTGATAAAACAATTGAAGGGATAAAGGATTTTGCAGGTTCAGGATTATCTGTTCTTGAGATTTCTCACCGTAGCAAGGAATTTGTTGCTTGTATAAACGACACAATTTCGCTTTTTAAGGAATTGCTGGAGATCCCTTCGGGTTATCAAGTTTTATTCCTTGGAGGCGGAGCCAGTTTGCAATTTGCTATGATACCAATGAATATGCTGAACAAAAAAGCTGCTTACCTTAATACAGGTGAATGGGCTTCAAAAGCTCAGAAGGAAGCTAAGCTTTTTGGCGAGGTAACAGAAGTTGCATCCTCAAAAGACAAGTTATTCAATTTCATCCCTAAGAATTATACAGTGCCTGCAGATGCTGACTATTTTCATATTACAACAAACAATACCATATACGGAACTGAGCTGAAAAAGGACCTTGATAGTAAAATACCACTGATTGCAGACATGTCATCAGATATTTTCAGTCGTCCCG
>Ga0302321_100004531_pt1 | contig 12053 bp, 10 predicted proteins | sample Fen_T0_1_FD_202505 | JGI IMG/M metagenome (GOLD analysis project Ga0302321, IMG submission 202505) | Peat permafrost microbial communities from Stordalen Mire near Abisko, Sweden - Fen_T0_1 | ecosystem: Environmental > Terrestrial > Soil > Wetlands > Permafrost | place: Sweden: Abisko...
CTGCCCAAATGCGTGCATTCTGCCCTCATCTGGCGGTGGTGTTTATGTCTGGATACACGACCGCGCAGGTGTTGCAGCTGCCCGCATTCCCGGACGGTGCCAATTTTGTTCAGAAACCGTTTACCTCAAACGCTTTGCTCGACAAACTTCACGCCGCATTGGAACGGAAGGCGTGATCGGTCACGGCGTGCAATGGGCACGCAACATTCGCAAGCATCGTCCGAAATGCGACATCCATTGAAAAGGCAACACCGTGAAACTCTCGAAACTCGTGATCGCGTTCTTGACGGTTATTGCAAGTCGCGGCGAAAGCGCGCCGGCGGTAGCTAGACCCACCGTCATCGCCCTTCGGAAAGCCGTGGCGGGTTTCGCGAGTTTGGCTAGTTGCGACAGATGACGAATACGGGAGTAATCGAACCACGCTCTATCTGTTTACCAAACTGCGCGCCGCCAAGGTGCCCGTGAAAATGCCTTTCTTGTGCAGAGAAAACACGCATTCAACACAGGTGATCGGTCAACGCTCAAAAGCGTGAACACTTGGCCACAGCGCATGGCGGATTGGCCTCTCCCCCTTATCCCAGCTTTAGCCGCCGTACCACGTCACTCACGAACTCTTCTGGTTGGTCCGGCGTAATCACGATGCTTCTGCGTGAAAACCGGAGTACTACGGTGCGTGACAGGTCAGTCGCGTACATCTCGTAGGAACCAAGCGTGTCGTTCCTATACCAGCCCGTGAAAGCGTAGAGACCGCCATTGCCAAATGTTCGAATCGACCCGTTGCACGCGTCCGGCGCCAATTTGGCGGTTGCCAACTCTCGCAGTGGGATTCTCGTTACAAAACCCAATCGAAGGATGAAGAATTCCTTGTCGGAAAGCCGGTAGCCGCGAACTGTGAATAACACCGCGCCACCCAGAACCACCAAGGGCAGCAGCGTAACAAGTACCGTGATCCAGAGTGGTGCCCGGCCAAATGTCCCAGCGCTAACGGGGAGGACTCCCAGCAGCACGAGCGTCCCGAGGCCCGTTGAGATCTTCAGCGGCGAGCCCCAAGAAGCCGTGTACTCAGTCAATGCCGACATGGCGATACTTTAGCGCTGAGGTTTATCGAACGGAAAGATTCTCACGGAGCAATAGGTCCCGTTCCGCGTCGCAGATGCTGGACCTTCCCGGCGGGACCCAATGGAACCGCTCGGTTCCTGCAGCGTGATTCATTTAGCGAAGAGGTGGTTTGGTCCATGAGTCGGACAGACCAAGGGCAACATTTTCTCCTCCCCCTCACGACGAACCGTGGAGCCAAAACAGACATCGATCCGGTCAAGTCAGACAGGAGTTGACCCAAATCAGACATAGATTCGGTCAAATCAGACAGGGGTCGACCCAAATCAGACACACCTTGGACCAGGCGGGACACTCCGTCCACCGCGCCGGACCAACCGAAGCAGGTTCGGGTCTGAAAATCGACAACCCTATGCAGAATTTGAGCAACTGCAACGACAACGTTCCGAAACGTTTCTTGAAGGTACTTGTTGCAAGTCGCAACGGCGAGCCTTCGGAAGGACCCATTGGACGTGAGTCGGGAAACAATTGCCAAATGGCAGATAACGGCTTCAGAACTGCAAACCGTTCGGAGTAGTTTCAACCCACCTGTGCGCGTGATTCTGGGTGAAGCGGTTGATGTCGCGCGATTTACACAGGCCTACTTTGAACCCGTGAAGGATGCGGCAGGCAAGATCTTGCGCCCAGGTCTTGCGTTAGCCGGGACAAAACTATCAGCCAATATTGGGGTTGAGATTTTGGAGCTACAGAATACTCTCCAAACCGCGCAAACAGACTACCTATTGACGGTGGCGCCCGCACAACCGGACGTGCGGGGGCGAGCGGAATACGTCCTCGGGGAAATCACGGCGGCCCTTGAGTGGCACTTGGACGATGGCGTCGAAGACGATCGCGACAAGCAATTAGCGGCCATAAAATCTGAGTATTCAGATGGCTCTGCAAGCATTGACAGCCTTGCCGCCGAACTTGCAGACTACGCCGCATTGGCCAGGCAGGAAGCAGCTGGTCTCGAAGGGTTGGGCGGGTTTGAGCTTACGCTGATTGACGAGGCTGAACAGTCGGCGAAACAGCTGCGCGCGCGACCAACAACGGCCACGTCCGCGGAGAACACACGACGTGCGCTCGACATGCGCAATCGAGTCGCCACATTGCTAGTTGACCGAATGTCGCTTGTGCGTTCGGCGGCGCGTTTCGTGTTTCGCAATCATCCGCAGATTGCTCGCGAGGTGACGAGTTGCTACGTGCGCAGGCAACGTGCAGCCGCACGCCGCACGGCCGCTAAAGCGGCAAGTGGCAAGAACAACGGTCAATCCAAGGAGACACCGACCGTCACCACGAACTAGGAAGCGTTGAATTGCTTCAAGTTGGATTGGCGTTGGAGTCATTGCTGCCCCCAGGCGCAGGCACGTCTGGGGGTATTTTTGTTCCGCTACGACGCTACGACTTTTACGGAAACCTAGGGTGCTGTTCCTGCGTCGCAAACCGGTAAACCACAGCGACGCTGCCGTACATGCCACCCCAGAGACCAAGCGAATCAGGACTTTTGACGGGCAACGTGAGGTATAGGGCAAAGTCCGTGTGATCCGTGAGCCTTGCCCAGACGCTGGGTCCGACGCGAAACGCCAAGGGATTGGTTCTGCCGAACATTGAGAGGTGCTCCGCAAGGGCACCCAGGTAGAATCGCTTGGACTCAAATGGCGCCAGCATGGGGCCAAGCTTGGTTGTAAAGACGCCGTCTTTCGTAATGACGACATGTTGGATCTCTTCGTAAAGGAGATTCGCGTTCGATTGGGCGAACGGCTTCACGTAGGTTAGCTCCCACGTCAAGAGCAGCTGCCCGTAAGGAATGAACCCCCAGAGACTTGCGTCAAGCAACGTCGGGGTAGCTCGCCTACCAGTACCGCGCGAAAGATCCGTATATTGGATAGAATCCGCAACGTTTAGCCAGTTATGTTGGAAGGGTGACGTGCGCCGAAATGAAACGGTCAAATCCGCTACGAACGCGCTCAAATGGAGCCCGCCTTGGCCGCTGAGGTAGTCGGGGGTCACAGCGAGAATCACTTCCGGTCCAGCCCAGAACCAATGCGGTTTGCCGTACCCTGCATTGAGCGCAAGACGCGCAAATCCCAGACCGCCAACCGCTCGCCCCGAAAGAAAGAGCCTTGTATTTCCGTAGGCCCAGTAGGGTAAATTCGACGAGGCGGGCGCGGCTGCCGCATGCCCTTCAACATTAGAATCCGGTCTAGGCGCGTCCGCAGCGTAACTGATGGCGGCATGCAGTGTGCTAAGGGTGAGCACCGCCACTTGGAGAAGCCCCACTCTCGAGTGGGCGGAACCTGTTGGACTTCCCTTGTCTGCCCTGACCTTCATGACCCTCCGGGATCCAAGGAGCCTACGACCGATCTGAGCAAAACGGAGGGACTTCCGCTCGGTCGTGTGCGGGAAAATTGCCCACGACGCGACGACGGCTTGCATCAAGGTCGGTTCGCGTGCGCCTAACATTACGAGAGTACGCCCGTTTTTGCCAAGAAACGGTCTACATGCCTAAGTGTTTGCCAGGTATTCGTGCGGCAATGGCCAGAAGTCGGCTTTTCGACGCCACCGACGCTCGAGCGGTATCCGTCTTCAAATCGTCGACGAAATCACGTACAACACCCTGGGGTTTGCCCAACGCGTAGAGGCGCTCGGACGCCCCGATTGGGTACTTGCCGAGTGCGACGTTCTCGTTCGTAGCGGCAACACCATTGACACCAAGGCAGAGCAACGGATCGCGTTTGTAAGCGTTAGTCAGGACTGTCGGAAACAGTCAATATCTCACTCGTTCCGTTGTGCGCGATCCAACGCAACCACGCGCAGTCTAACGTCTGTCGCTGTTGTTTGTGGCGACTGCGCCCCAGTCAAAGACGCCGGCTAAATTAGGAACTATTCACGATCAACTCGGGGTATTAACCCGCATCGAGACGTGGCCGTACAGGGAAAACCCCTGTTAGGAGCCGCCATGCGCATTTCGGTCAAGCTCACGCTATTCTTCGTTTGCGTCGTATGCCTATTTGTCGGGTTCTCAACGGTCCTCGGCATGACGTTCCGCGACGCAACGCGCAGCTACGATGAAGTGATTGCCGGGCCCATTGCCGCCGCGGACGATGCGCGCGTAGCCCAGGTGGTCTTCAAGAAGCAGGTCCAAGAGTGGAAGGACATCTTGCTTCGCGGACATAATCCGGCGGATCTAGCGAAGTATCGCAGCCAGTTTGATGCTAAGTCGAATGAGGTTCGGTCGCTTTGCAGCAAACTCGAATCAACGGTTACGGAGCCTATAGCGAAGAACTTGATCGCGGAATTTCTCAAGGCGCATGACACACTCAATCAGGAGTACCTTGCCGCATACGACGTCTACGTCAAAGGTAATGCAGACTTTAAGTCAGCGGACAAGATGGTACGCGGCAAGGACCGACCCGCGACCGATCTCTTTGACAAGGTAGTTGCCAAACTTACTACAAGCGCCAAAGACGCGGTGACTGCGCAGAAGGCAAGCAGCGAAAGGAGCAATCAAGTGGCGATTGGCGCTGCTGGAGCCCTGCTTGGTTTGCTCGGCATAGTGGGCGGACTCTTGTTAAGAAGCGTTACCCAGCGGCTTGCGCGACTCAAGCAGATGTCAGACCGGCTCGCGAACGCGGATCTCGACGGGTTACACATCGACATTTCCGGCAACGACGAGATTGGCGCCTTTAGCTCCAGTATGCAGGGCGTTCACGCAGCAATCAGCGAGCTAATGGATTGCGCGGAATCAAACCAGGCCCAGCACTAATCCACGGACATTCGCTCACCGAATCCGATTAGACAGAACTCCGCATTCGCGAAAGAAAGCCTATGGCAAAGCTACTCGTCGGAATATACGAACAGATCTCCAAAGAGTTCGGGATGAAGGGTCGAATCAAGTTCGCAATGCTAACGCACATGACCTCCGAGCAATCGGCAGCCGCGGAGGACAGCCCTGAGAATGTGGCGCGCTTTGAACAAGCCATGAAGCAAGTCAAGACCGCTTCAGCGGCGTGACCCCCGGACCATTCCGTCTATTCCGTCCCGAGAAGTGGACGTATCCTTCCTTCTGCCAACGGTGACCTATGTGGAGGATCTTTACCGCGGGTCAAAGAACAAACCAAAACGGAGGGAATTATGTACGGAATCGAGAAGAAGGACTGGGGATACCAGCTCTCCTTCGGTGGGTTCTTGACCGCGGAAGAAATGCAAGCGTGGGTCGAAGAGTCGCAAGAGCTGCTCAAGAAGGCTAAACCGGGCTTTGGCGTCTTCGTGGACATGCGAACCCTGCGCCCCTTGCCGCCTGACGCGCATGCGTTGATGCAAGAGGGTCAGAAGCTCTACAAGGGCCGGGGCATGGCTCGAAGCGTGGTCATCTTAGCGAGCGCCCTTTTGACGCTGCAGTTCAAGCGAACGGCTCAGCAAACCGGAATTTATGAGTGGGAACGCTACATTGACAGCGCGACGATCCCCAATGGGAAGAGAAGGGCATCGCCTGGGTACGCGACAAGATTGATCCGGACGGCGCAGTAGCAGCCTAGTGCCATGCGCTGTATGGCGCAGGGCGCAGTGCCTCATTCGGGCTGGCTAGAGCCGTACCATTGTAATTGCCGCTAGATCGCGTCCCGGATCCTGCGTACTCTACGGTTTTAGACCAGCCGTCCCAATGCCCTCCCTCTTCCTCGCTTTGGCGTTACTCGCAGGGTTCGTTGCCAGTTTCGCCGTATCGAACCTGCTCAGCTGGAATAGGACTGAGCCCGATTGCTCTGCTCGCTACTTCGGTTTGATCTGTCTTGGTTTTTCGAGCTACGCGCTGCTGCAGATCTGCATTCTGTCATCCAGTCAACTCGAGACCGTTGCGACCCTGCTCCGGTACCAGGGAGCGGTAACGGCAGCACTTTTCGCCGCCCTGGTCCCGTTTGGCGCTGCCTTCGCCCATCGACGAATGGACGCTTTCGACAAAGTCATCCTCGTCATCTACGCGTTCCTATTCCTTTGGTCACTTGCAAGTCCCAGTGGTTATTGGTTTGCGTCCCTTACCTCAATCGAACCAATCGCCGGCTCCGACCGCAAGATGTTCCAGCCGCGTGGGACCATCGCCTGGACATATTACGTCTCGATTGCCTTGCAGTATCCGCTGTATCTGCGTCAGTTGTTCGGCGGCATTCACATTGCGCGCTCCGGTTCACGCGTGGACGGTGGATTGTGGGCCGTGGGAATGCTTTTCATGGTGCTCGGTGCTACCCACGATCATTTGGTGGACTTTCGAGTGATAGCGCCACCCTATCTTGGCGAGTACCCTTTCCCTTTGCTCATGATGGCAATGGGCGTACGCTTTGCGGTCCGACGCAATCTCGAACACCAGCAGCTGCGCGTCCTTCAGGCAACCGTCGTAGACTCTGAGGCGAGGCTCCGCGATTTGTACGAAAGTTCCGCGGACGCTATCTTCATTCACAACGTCAGCGACGGCGCCATCCTGGACGTGAACCGCACAATGACACAAATGTATGGCTATACCAGGGAGGAATGCCGCACATTGGGCGTTGTCAACTTGAGCGCGTCAAGCCCCAAGTACGCTCAAGCGCGAGCGTTCGAGCACTTAGCAGCGGCACAACTGCACGGCGAAGAGAGATTCCTTTGGAAGGCCAAACGCAAGGACGGTTCCGTTTTCCCGGTGGAGGTCCTGCTCAAGCGCACAAACGTCGGCGGTGAGCCTTGCATCTTGGCAAGCGTTCGCGACATGTCGGAGCGGGAAGCTGCCGCTGCGGCATTACACACCAGCGAAGAGCGCTACCGCACCCTGTTTGAAAGTGCCGGAGACGCGATTCTGATTATGAGCGAGGACCGCTTCATCGACTGCAACGCCCGCGCGATTTCCACCTTTGGCTGCCAATCACGTGACCAATTGCTCGAACACGCACCATACGAGTTCTCGCCCGAAACACAGCCCGATGGCTCAGACTCACGAGAGGCCGCGCTTACGAGAATTGCCGCGGCGCTTGGCGGTGCGCCCCAGCACTTTTCTTGGCTACATCGCCACCTGGACGGAACTGATTTCTTCGCTGACGTCAGCCTCAACGCCGTTGAGATCCGCGGTCGGTTACACATTCAAGCGCTAGTTCGGGACGTGACGGAAACAATGCGCCTTGAAGAGCGGCTCAGGAGTGCCCAGCGGCTTGAGGCAATCGGCCATCTTGCAGGCGGGATTGCCCACGACTTCAATAACCTGCTAACCCCGATTCTGGGTCATACCGAGCTCTTGCTCTCGGAAGCACCTGAGAGCGATGAAATGCGCGACGACCTGACGCAGATCCATGCTGCCGCCGAACGCGCCAGAATGCTAACGAAGCAGTTGCTTTCCTTCGGAAGAAAGGCCGTACTGGAAGTTTCGGCATTGGATCTGCCGGCGCTATTGCATGGAATGGAACGGTTGCTGCGCGGCATGCTGCGTGAGGACATTGAACTGCGTCTGCAACTTCACGTTACGGGCATCTTGGTGAAGGCGGATCCTTCCCAGCTCGAACAAGTGGTCATGAATCTCGTGGTCAACGCTAGGGACGCTATGCCCCATGGTGGCCTCATTTCCATCAGCGTTGGTCGTCAGACGCTTACCACGGGAGCTAGCCCTGACCTGCAAGAGGTAGCCCCCGGTGACTACGCGGTTATATCTGTGGCGGATACCGGTGTCGGGATGTCAAGCGACGTAAAATCCCGACTGTTTGAACCATTCTTTACCACTAAGGCCGTGGGCAAAGGAACCGGGCTCGGGCTTGCCACCGTGTTTGGCATCGTCCGACAACACCGCGGTACGATGTCCGTCTACAGCGAGCCTGGCAAAGGGTCGACTTTTCGCGTGTACCTCCCGGTTGATATCGAGTCGACGATTGAGAAAACCGCATTGCGCACGTATTCACTGAAACCCGAGCGAGCGGAGGGCGGTACGGAGTCCATCTTCGTGGTGGAAGACGACATAGCCGTGCGTGAATTTGCCCGCCGATCGCTGGAACGCCATGGCTACAGAGTCACTGCGGCTGCGTCACCGGACGCCGCAATTGAGCTATTTGACACGTTCCCGAGGGCCCCGCATCTGGTCTTGACGGACGTTATTATGCCGGGCAAGAGCGGTCGGGAATTGTACGAATTCCTTGAGCGCAAGTGCCCCCAATTGAAGGTCCTCTACATGTCAGGCTACTCAGGCGACACCATTTCGCACCAGGGCGTGCTCGATGGCGGAGTGGTTCTGTTACAGAAACCGTTTACCGTGCAAGAATTACTCACCAAAGTGAGAAGCGTGCTCGACGCGTGAGCAAAAGGGCAACCGGCCCCTCTACTCAAACGTCGTGTTGGTGATGGATCGCTGCGTGTCGTCGTGCATGGAGATGTCCGGCACTGGATACCAATTGCCCGAACCCTCCGCGTTATTGCGGAATAGGGAGTCGGTGATCGTAAGCACGCCTTTGTGATCGTTGGACACAAAGAAGATGGCGCTGCCATGGGCTTGGCAGGAGTTGTCCGTCAATTGAACGTTATGCAGTTCAAGTTGCAATAGCATGCCGTCCATGTAGATGGCGCCGCCACTACCGCCACCTGTCCCGCTGGTTGCCGGGTTGCCACAACAAGCGGTCGTACTGTTGTTCTCGAAGGTGCTGTTGTAAATGAAGAAGTTCGCGAACAGCCCGCTCAATCCGCCTCCGTTTGCAGCGGAATTGCCCAAATCGCCAGCTCCGCCAAAGGTCGAATTGATAATGTAGACGGGTTCGGCTTGGATTTGAGTGACTCGAACGGCACCCCCTCCTTCGTCAGGCCCGGCGTAGGTGGACAGATTGTGAAAGAACCGACAATTGACGATCTTCAGCCTGCCCCCGGCAACCTGAACCGCGCCGCCACCCTCTTTATCAGTCGCAAGTCCGTTTGCGAACGTGAGGTTCTGGAGGGTGAGCCTAGGGTAGTTTTGGCCCCAACAATCGCTCGTTGCCCAACCTAGCCGTTCCAAGCAAACATTCTGATAGATAATACGACGAGCCCCTCCACCGCTCAGCGTTACAAGACCGCCTCCGTCGAGCACGATATCCTTCGGCCCTAAGTTGTTCACCTCAAGCGTGGCGGCAAGCTCAATCGTCACGGGGGCTGTCCCGCAGTTGAACGTGACGATACCGCCTGTATGAAACGCATCGGTAAGCGCCTGCGACGTGCAGGATTCCGGGGTACCGGTGCCAACGATGGTAGTTGGCTTGGTTGTGTCGACGGGCAAAGCGGCAGCAGGAATGTCCACCTGCTTCTCAGTCCCTGCGGGTGGCAAATTGTCAGGCGTGGCGATTGGTTTGAACGACGACATCTTGGTGCTGTCGCCACTGCTACCGCAAGCCGCGAGCATCAAACCAAGAACAGAAAGACCGGCACGCGCAACGGTTCGTTTTAGTTTCATCACCCGGCTCCTCTAGGCAAGATCTGTCTAAGGGTGCTGGATGCTGGTCCAAGTTGCAATATGGGAAAATTGGGGCAACCGTCGTCCAATGTAGGCCCACGCGAACCTCCACGGCGCCTTTTCCGGGCACAACTCGGCACAAAGTTGACCCTAATTGACCTTGGCTACGCGCCACACACTTCAAGGATCTTGGCGACGAATGCTTCCGGGCAACTCTGGTGCGGCACATGTCCGCCCGCTGCGAAAGCGTGAAACGCAAGCCCCGGATGGGCATTCCGCAACCGTTCCACGATGAGTTTGAGAAAGGGACTCGTGCGTTCACCGTGAGTGAGGAGCAAGCGCCGACCTATCCTCTTGAATGATTCCGATGTAAACTCTGCGTTCTGCAGATCTTCCGCGTCAGCCAAGAAGGATCCCGCGTTTGCAATGAACCCTTCCTTAATTTCGGGAGGCAAGTATCGGAAGGTACCCGGGGTTGAAGCCAGCCCTTCCACGTAGAGCTGCGCCGCAAGAACGTGATCGCCATCACGCACCGCCGCTTGCGTTTGTGAAAGCGCAGAGAGCGCCCGCTCGGCGATTGGGTCGCGGTGTTCGTCGTCCCTAAACATACCGAGCAAGGGTGGCTCATGGGCAACCACGAAGCGCACCAAGCGGTCATCTTCCCGAGCGGTGCGCATGGCGACAAGACCGCCGAAAGAATTTCCCACAAGAATGACGTTCGAGAGCCGCAACGTCAGAATTAGAGCTAGCAAGTCGTCAACGTGCACCTTCGGCTCGGCTCCGGAGCGCTGGCTCTGGCCGTAGCCGCGACGATCGTAACGGATCACATGAAACCGCTTGGACAACGGTAAGAACACCGGATCCCAGGTGCTGCGGTCCGACCAAGCGCCATGTACCAATACGAGCGCGGGACCGCTTCCGGCTTGGTCGACTGATAGGCGAACCCCTTCGCAAGAAAGGATGCTCACGGGACCGCCTGTGCGATGGATCGGAAACTTCTATGGTGGGGTGACAAGGGACTACCTCCTCAGCGGCGACAAGGCCCATTTTGATGGGTTATTGCGTGGACTTCCACGAATGCGGCAGGCAGCCGGCAGCATGCACGTGCCAGGTCGGAGGGTCAATGGTCGTTCTGCTACATTCGCGCCACCAGATTGTCATCAAATGAATAGAAAGTTGAGAGGATGAATCGCTATCCATTGCTAACTGGTCTGGGCCTTCTTGTGGTTGCCTGTTCAGGCAATTCTCCCCCGCCAAGCGCCCCTGCACTTCCGTCTGCAAGCGCAGCGGTAGCCAAGCCGGCTCTGGCTGAACAATCACCCACAGCGACGCAGGCCAGTGCAGTGGTGGGACGCGTTACGGTGGCAATCGTCGTCGATCAGCTAGCGGCTTGGGTTGCTGATGAACGGCTCCCCTTGCTGCCGAAGTCCGGCGGTTTCGCTCGCCTCATGCGTGAGGGAACTTGGTACAAGGACGTGCGATTCTCCCACGCCATTACGGAAACCGCCCCGGGTCACGCATCGCTCTATTCGGGCAAGTCGCCGCATGAACACGGTATCGTCGCCAATGAAGTCCTTTCGTCCGGAAAGGCTTCAGCGTTCCTCCTCGATCAAAACACAAAGGTCGTTGGTCCCGAAGGAATTCGCGCAGACGCAGGCTCTTCGGCGATCGCTTTGATTGGCGATGTGGCAGCAGACAAGTTTCGGGCGCAGCATCCCCAAGGGAAGGTGTACTCGTTTTCGGTAAAGGACCGCGGAGCCATTTTCGGCGGCGGACGCCATCCGGACGTGGTGGCTTGGTTCGACCCCGGTTCGGTCGCGTTCGTCACTTCCACAGCATTTGGTGACAAATTGCCGGATTGGGTTGTGAATTTGGGTTCTACAACCGCGGTGACGGCGCGTGCCGCACAAACCTGGACCGTGCAAGACCAAGCGTGGGTCACCCACTCGGTATGCAAAGACGACGCGGAAGGTGAAGGCAATCTCGGGAACTACAAGACAACCTTCCCGCATCAGCCAAACCTTGCCGCCAAACCCTTTGCCGCCTATCGGGTCAATCCTGATTCCGACAAGTTATTGCTCGAAATGGGGCTCGCTTCGCTCGACCATTCGCCCAAGGATGCGCCCGTGTTTCTGGCGATTTCGCTCTCCGCGAACGACTACATTGGTCACATCTTTGGCCCGGATTCCTGGGAGGCGTGGGACGAGTTGCAGCGGCTAGACGCTTCCCTTGAGTGGTTCTTCGCCGAGCTCGACAAGCGCAAGGGCAGCAGCAACTGGACGGCAGTGCTTTCAGCCGACCACGGTGTGGCTCCGCTACCTGAAGTCAGTCGCATGCTTGCAAAACAGGGCAACAAAGAACACCCGAAGGACGCGCGTCCCCTCGAACTGACAGATCGCGTTGAGGCAGCTGCGCTCGAAAAGGTGGCGACGCAAGCCGCAGAAAAGGCGCTTGGAAAGGGCACCTGGATTGCCAAGGTGGTCGATCCGTATTTGTACTTCTCGGACGACGCAAAGAAGCTTGAACCAAAGAAACG
>Ga0302321_100004533_pt1 | contig 12044 bp, 9 predicted proteins | sample Fen_T0_1_FD_202505 | JGI IMG/M metagenome (GOLD analysis project Ga0302321, IMG submission 202505) | Peat permafrost microbial communities from Stordalen Mire near Abisko, Sweden - Fen_T0_1 | ecosystem: Environmental > Terrestrial > Soil > Wetlands > Permafrost | place: Sweden: Abisko...
TTCATGAGGTGGCGAACCCGGTCGATAAGATCCGGTTCGCCCGTATGGCTGGAGTAGTCCGTTCTGCGGGTTTGTAAAATGCGCCCGCCATCTGCAAAGAGGTGCGTCACTACGCGGCAGTATTTGAACCCGGAGTCCTCGGTTTGAATATGAAACGTACGCCCGTTATGCTGAACGTTATTGTTAAACCCGAGTAGAGGCGGTGGCAATCTATCCACGCGAGGTCACTCCCGACACGATTAACGAATCTAGCACAATTACCAAATCGCCGATCTCGATTCTGGAACGCTAGTCTTTGAGGCTTGCAGGCTTGCAGGCTTGCAGGCTTGCAGGCTTGCAGGCGGCTTTTTCGTTTATGCCGAATGCTGGGTCGGCGCGGCGGGGGGTTACGGCCCGGCAATTCCGCTACGACGCAAGCCACCGGCTTGCGTGCGGCCAGCCTGAAGCTACCCAGAACACACCCACACCAATGGCCGCACTACCCAATGTCTGCATACTGCGACGAAGCCACACAGGGGAGATTCGGTGCCCGACGCTTCCCATGAGCCCGCCGAAACCAGCCATCGAAAGCACTGCGGCCGCGCCATACGCGCAAAGGTAGATGATGCCGTCACGAGCCGGCAACGCGAGCGCCGGAACTACCCCGAGCAAGTGCCCAGTACCGGCGGCGCCGTGGAGAATTCCCACGGCGAATGCGCTGCGCTTGTGATGTTTGTGGGCCTGTTCAGTGTGGGGCTCGGCTGTAGCGTGAGCGTGAATGTGTTCATGCGCGGCAACGCTCGGTGTTCCGTGTTCATGCACATGCGTGTGGCGATGAAGTACTACTTTTCGCGACTGCGAGAGTGCCCAGACCCCGATTCCAATCAACACTATGCCAACGAGCGCTTCTGACCAAACTGAAACTCGACCTACGTCGATGAAACTGCGCGCCACCACACCGAGCGTGCCAAGAACCATGGCACCCGTAGCGTGACCGAGTCCCCAAGCGGTGCCCACACGCAGCCCGAGCCCGGGTTTTCGAATTGCCAAGGGTGCAACGGCAACCAAGTGATCGGGCCCGGACGCCACGTGCATGATTCCCGCGAGTACACCGGCCAACGCGGGTGTCATCATCGCGTGACTCCTTGAGGAGCCCGAGTACCGCCCACGCGGCGGATGACAAACCTCAAACGGGTCAGCACAGGCATTACTGGCGAACGGTAGCACGCTCATCAAAACTCGTGCTACCCAATCGCTGTCTTGAAATACCCTACGTAGGATTTCTGCACGAGCAAGATTCGCCCATGTAACCAGATTGCCACGAGTGCACCGTGGGTTCGTGACTTGAATATTGCCCGATACACTCGAACAATTCGATCCGCGCCTCGGTAGGCGACTCGAGCTGGGGTTGATGGCGCAGCACTGTGCGGCACAGGCCCGTTGGTCGGGGAGATTTGGGGGCATAGCGGCACGGGTAAGTAGAGCCCCGGAGCTGATTTTCGGCCCAACACGAAGTAGGACTGCTACGGGCGGCGGTCAGTCTGGCCGTAGTGCAGCCACCCAGGACGACCCAAGGAAGCAGTGATCGGGCTAGTATTTATCTCAGCAATCGCGGCGGCGCTATGTGTTGGGCTCGGCATTGCGGCTCTCGCGGTGAACCGAATCAAGGGCGTACGGTTTACGCGTTGGTTTGCACTCATTCCGCTGAGCGCGGCTGCGTATTCCATCATCCGTGTTTCGTTGTTTTCTGGTTTGAACAGCGAGGCGCAAGTCTGGTTGAGCCGCATCGCAATTCTAACCACGGCCATTCATACGTTCGCCTGGCTCCTCTGCGCGAGCCAGCAGGCTGTACTGCGGGCACGCCGCTTGCGAATCGTGCTCGCGTTGCTTTGTCTTCTCGCTGGGTTTTCCGCGCTCGTGCCCGGGCTGGTGTATTCGCGGGTGCTCACCGCGCGCCATTCCCTGCTGATCGACCGCGTCGTGCTCTCGCCCCAGATAACGGAATTTGGGGCGTACATCAGCATTGGTGTTTTCGTCGCGCTTGCGTATGCCGTCATCGACCTGCGGCTATTCACGCATCGCAATTCACGGCTCTGGATTCTGACACTGGGAATGACCGGGTTTCTCGTCTGTTTGGCGCACGAAGCCGCTTACGTCGTGGGTTGGTTCGATACCCCGCTGATTGCGAGCCTTGGGTTTCTGCTGCTCGTCGTCGCCGTAGCCGTGATGTTCAGCCAAGACGTGATCGACAATTACTCGAAGTTACGTGAACTTTCGGCCAAACTGGAACACGACGTGGACGTGCGCAATCAGGAGCTCGTTCAAGCGCAAGCCGCACTCACACGCGCCGACCGCTTGGCAGCGCTCGGGCAACTGGCTGCCGGCGTGGGGCACGAGATTAACAATCCGTTGACCTACGTGATGACCAACTTGAAGGAACTCGTGGAAAGCCTGCCTTCCGCCGAGAACAGTTCCGAGCGGATCCACCTGGCGAGCCTTGCCAGCGAAGCCCTCGACGGCACCGAGCGGATACGCCGCGTGGTCAGGGATCTCCGGCTCTTGTCGCGGTCTCGGGAGCAAGACCAACTCGAGTCCATCGACATTCACTACGTGCTGGGAGACGCTCTCAAGCTAGCCGAGCACGTGCTGAAGCACCGGGCTCGGGTCCAAGAAGATTACGGCGACGTGCCCCGGGTAAAAGCGGAGTCTCAGCGACTAGTACAGGTTTTCGTGAACCTGTTGGTCAACGCTGCTCAGGCCATTCCGGAAGAGCAGCCCGACCGCGGTACCATTACAGTGCGCACCCGCCGTAGCGACACGGGCAGAGCCGTAATCGAGATTTCAGACAATGGTGTTGGCATTGCGCCGCAGCACATCGTTAGGATTTTCGAGCCGTATTACACGACCAAAACCCAAGGAGAGGGAACCGGTCTCGGCTTGTTCGTTTCGCTCGGTATCTTGCGCGGCTTCGGGGGGGACATCGAAGTCGAGAGCGAACTCGGGAAGGGGACTACGATGCGCGTCAGCCTTCCCGCAAGTGACGTGGTCGAAGTATTCACGCCCACGCCTTCGCAGCAGTTACCGGTGGCGCCACGCCGGGCGCGCATTCTCGTCGTTGACGACGAACCCGTGGTTGCGCGTGCGATGCGTCGCATGCTCAACCAACACGAGGTCAGCATTGCGCTCGATGCGCGCCACGCCCTCGACAGTTTCGAGCAATCGGAGCCGTTCGACGTGGTCGTTTGCGATCTGATGATGCCCGACCTTTCCGGGGTTGACCTCTTTGTGCAGGCCTGCGATCGATGGCCGGAGCTGCGAAATCGCTTTCTATTCATGACCGGCGGCGCGGTTACCCCCAAAGCGCAAGAGTTGCTTCAGCGCGCCGATACGCGCTGCGTGGTGAAGCCCGTGCAGACAGAGGAGCTGCACGCCATGGTGGACGCCATCGTTGCGTCCGTTGACCGGGCGCAGCGTGCGGCTTCATCTCGCCCCATGTGGTAATTGTGTGATAAATCCGCTGGGTTTTGAGCAATAATTCAGGCCCTCACGCTCCGCACTCTCGGGGCCCGCATGTGACCGTTCCATGCTAGATGCATCGGCATGGCCATTCAGCGCGGTCGTTCGAGCGGCAATTTTACCCAACACCGGCGGTTGGATCGTGTTCGAGAATTGCTCGAAAGGCACCCTCGCGGGCTAACACTGTATGAGCTTTCTGAAACACTGAAAGTGAGTTCGCGCACCTTGCGGCGGTACTTGAAAGAGGTGGGGCGCGATTACGATTTGGAACCCCACCGGGTGCGCGGTGGCGGCCAGATTCTGTGGCGCATTCCCCAACGAGACATGCCGCGAAAGGTGGAACTGCGGCGGACCCAGGTTTACGCGCTGCTTGCTGCCCGAAAGCTGTTCGCACCGCTCAAAGGCACCGCTTTGCACGAAGAAATCGATCTCGCGGTGAACCGATTGATGGCCATTGCACAACGGCCCGGGCGTGGCCCCAACGCTGGTTTAGCTGATGCTCGCCTCGAAGAGCGTTTTCTGTACCTGCCGTTCACGCCCAAGGATTACGCGCATAAGGTGGACGAACTCGACGATCTCTTCCAGGCCGTGGCGGATCTGCGGCCTCTCAGTCTTTTGTATCGGAGTCGCGGAAAAGAACAAGAAGAGCGAATCACCGTTCACCCTTACGCCATGGTATTTCACCGGGACGCTATCTACTGCGTCGGCTTTCACACGGCCCGCGGTGAGATTCGCACGTTACTCGTTGATCGCATGAAAGACACCCAGTGTGCCACCCACGAGCGCTTCGAGCTGCCGCGAGACTTCAATATTGACGATTATTTCCAGGGTGAATTTGGGATCTGGCGATCGAACGAAAAGCACCGGGTGGTCATCGAGTTCGATTCACTGGCCATCGAATACATTCGAACTCGTAAGGTACACCCGACACAGAAGTTGACGTCCGCACCCGGGGGCAAAGCCCGGTTGACAATGACCGTTGGCGATTTGACCCCGGTCGTGAGCTGGGTTCTCGAGTGGGGCCCGCGCGCGCGAGTGCTCGAGCCGCCAGAGCTCCTGGAACGCGTGGTGAGCCAAATCCGCGAAGCGGCGCAGTTGTACGATACGGTGCCGCGCGGCGCGAAGAAGACCAAGCGGCAACGCTAACGCCCTGGACTTACCCGTGCCGTCACTCCATAAGAGACGCACCCCGGGGATGCCACGGGCGGCCTGGCTCGGGGCTTGCCACGGGCACGGAACACGAGTCGAGTGTAATTACGGCGCGATGCGTGTCATGTGAATCACGACGGGTCGCCCGCTAGCGGCGTCCGTATCGGGTTCGGTGGTGACGAAGGTCGTGTATGCATTGGGGAGTTCCGGAGTCTCGAAGGCGCAAGTGTCGGCTTGGCACGGGAACTTGTCTGTCATAAACGCCGCCACTTGATCGCCGAGCGCCCGATTGGCAAGTTGCGTGCCGGGGGCGAGCATGACTTCAGAATCTACGGTGAGCAGATGCGTGCTCGTGATGAATTGGGACATCTCGCGCACGCCTTGGCCGCCATCGAGTATGACGATGACACCACCCACGTAGGAAAACGACTTCAGTGTGCTTTCCCAAAGGCTTCCGATGTCGGAAAGCGCGCCGGTACTCGCCTTGGGCTGCTCGTAAATCAAAAAGACGTCGTAATCCGAAATGTTGAGCATCGAAAGGACGTCCGTGCTGCTGCTCACGTGCGTGATTGAATACAGCTGCCCGATGAGTGACGATGCGGCCGCGATGGTCGAATTGACCTGTTGCCGCACGTTGGCGTCCGCAAACTCGTCGTAGGCCAGGATCTTCACCGTGGGGACGCGGGGCAAGAACAGCGAGTTGCCAAGCAAACGCGTGGTTTGCGTCGTCAACGGACCCGGCGCTGTACGGTAATTCATGCAGATTGATACGACGTGGCCCGGGCGCGCGCCGACGCAACCTCCCAGCTGGCAAGCGCCCGACGGACAATATTTCCCGCACACGCCGCAGTTAGTCGCGTCACTGTTCAAGTCGGCACAGGTGCCGCCGCAATTGATCAAGGGTGGGTCGCAGATGGGACGACACACGAAGCTGCCCGCGGAGGGGGCACAGACGGGGGTGTCTTGGGGGCAAACCGTTGTGCAGTCGCCGCAGTGAAGCGCGTCGTTGTAAGGCGGGGTGCAGGGGTCTACTTCGCCAGCGTCGGCGCCGCCGCTAGCCGAGCCGGCGTTGCCGCCATTGCTCGAACCGGCGTCGCCGCCATTGCTCGAACCGGCGTCGCCGCCATTGCTCGAACCGGCGCTGCCGCCATTGCTCGAACCGGCGTTGCCGCCGCTGCTCAAACCGGTGTTACTGCCGCCGGTGTTGCTGCCGCCGGTGTTGCTGCTGCCGGTGTTGCTGCCGCCGGTGTTGCTGCCGCCGGTGTTGCTGCCGCCGGTGTTGCTGCCGCCGGTGTTCGTGCTTCCACCTTGCGGATAGCCTACGTCGAATTCGACCACGTGATCGCCCTGCGCGTCTTGTGATGTTAGCCCGGTACCCGCGGAGCCATCGCGATAGTGACTGCTGTCGCCTCCCTGGCCGCCGTAGCCCGAGCCGCCCACGGGCCCTTCGCCGCCGCACTTGCCGTAAACGCAGGCAATGCCGCTTTGGCATTGATTGCCGCAATGACCGCAGTTGAACTGATCAGTATCGAGATCCACACAGCGGTTGCTGCAATTGGTGAGGCCGTCAGCGCAACCCCCGCCCACGAGGCCGCTGTTGCCGCAGCCGGGTGAAGCGACAGCTCCAAGGGCGACAACCACGCTGAGAAGCGCCAACGACCGTCTGAGTTTTCCACGTTGCCGCGATGGCCGAGCGTTCATTGGGCTCCTTCCGATTCCGGGTGTTCCTCGTTTAGGGGTAGAGCCTTCGATTCGGGATCATCATCCGCATTCGAGGGCTGCGCCTTCTTTTTCGAGGACTGCGCCTTTTTTGAGGTTTGAGACTTTTTTGAGGGTTTCTTGCGCTTGTCCGGATCGTCTGGCGGCGGCATGGCGTCGTCTTTGATGGGCTTGTGTAAGAGTTTCGGCACGCCAGGGTCCTCGGTGGGAACGGTGCTGACGGGCTTTGCCTCGAGTTTGCCTCCCGGCCCAGGTAAGGTCGAGATGATCGTCGTTTCCTTCTTGTCGCGCGTGAGTTCGAACTCTACGCGGCGGTTCATGTACCAGGCGTATTCGCTCGTTCTGTCCACCAGGGGTTTGCTCTTTCCAAAGCCCTGCGCGGAGAGGCGGTCACGCTTAACACTCCGGCTAACGAGGAACTCGAGGACGGCGTTGGCTCGATCGTGGCTCAGTTTTTCGTTGTACCAGTCGGGGCCGCGCTCATCGGTGTGGCCCTGCACGTCGATGTGGATGTACTCAGGGTGTTCGTTTATGAGCTGAGCCAGGCGCGATAACAACGGGTAGCTGATGGCCCGGATGATGTGGCTGTTGACCATGAAGTGTACCCGGTCATCGAGCACGATCTTGTCACCAATCACGCGAATTTGCTCTGCATCCGGGCAACCGTCGTCATCGGCGTAGCCGTTCATCGTCTCGGGCTCGTTCGGGCACAAGTCTTCCTTGTCCGGAATGCCGTCTTTATCGTTGTCTTTGTCGGGGCAACCATCGGCGTCTTCGAAGTTGTCCTTGTCTTCGGGCTCATTTGGGCATTGGTCGACTCGATCGAGAATGCCATCTTCGTCGTTGTCCGCTTCAGGGCAGCCGTCGTTGTCTCTGAAGCCGTCCTTGTCCTCGGCCACATTCGGGCACGCGTCGAGAGGATCGACGATGCCGTCTTGGTCGTTGTCCTTGTCGGGGCAGCCGTCTTCGTCTTCGAACCCGTCCTTGTCTTCGGGAATGGTGGGGCACTTGTCACGCGAATCGCGGATGCCGTCGTCGTCGATGTCGCCGTCTACGTCGAAGGGCTTGAGCCCAATCTCGAACATTCCGTGAATGCCCGCAAAGAGCACATTGGCGTCGTCGGGCCGCAACTCCGAATTCGGCTGAAAGATGTACTCCCAGCCAATCATGGGGCCTACGCCCAAGCGCGCTTGCGCGAACAGAAAGTCTAGACCAAGACCTGCATCGACCGCGTAACGCCGCTCGCCACCCGTGAAAGCAAAGCCACCCGCGCCGCCGAGCCAAAGGCCCGCAGGGCTGAGCCAGCGCCCGTGCGTTCGCCGCGCAAAGGGGCGAACGTGTGCACCGAACAGGATTTCGTAACTTGATGCGGCGTCGAGCGGCGCCAACGTGTGATCACTCGGCAGCGCGCCCGCACCGAGCCAGGTACCGCTTGCCTGCGCGTACACGCCGAATTCCCGCACGAGCACTAATTCCAATGCGCCGCGCGCGGTACCCCCAAACGAGAGTTCCTTTTTCTGAACCCCGCCGATTGCGTGCCCTACGCCGCCTACTGCATGCAGCCGGAACTCTTGTGCGTGCACGCTCGTTGCACCAAAGAGCAGCGCCAGAACGCACACAGGACGGTACCAAGCTGCTCTGGAACACCTCATAGATATCAATGTCTTCCCCCGAGACATACGGGTAGATCCGACTCCCAGTTAACATGCTCGTGCGAGCCAGAGCGACCAAATAGCCGATGCGTTGAAAGAGCCGGTGCAGCGCGGGCGTAAACGCGAAGCGCACACAATATCGCACCTGCGACTGCGCACTCCAGAACCTGGGCGTTCAGCCGGGGCTCACTCTGCGCACGACGATATCACCACCGGCAATGATGCGAGCCTGGCAAGCCAGCCGCGACGATTGGCGTGCGTCGAACACTTCTTCAAGCTGAGCCTCTTCCCGCTCGGTCGCGGTTGAAAGGTACTGGGCCCCCTCTTCAACCCGCACGTGGCAACCACCGCACTTGCTGTTCCCACCGCAGCTCCCAACTTCCATAGTTCCGGAAGTCATCGCCGCTTCCAAGAGCGTAATGCCGATGGGGACCTCCACCTCTACAGCCGGGTCCTGAAAGGTTACGCGAGCACGTAGGCTAAGTTTAACGGTGGTCATGGTCCCCTCTCATACGAATACCCGAACGAATAAGTACTACGTAATCTAGTAAACCATGCCTTCTTTACTTTGCGCTGTCAACGAGCGGCGCCGCTAAGCGCAAACCCAAAAAGCTCACAACCGCAGGTCTGCGCCACTTCTGGCGTGAAGGCCGCCCAAACTTTCTACGACGGAGACTACGCTCTTGGCCACGGCGAGAACTTCAGATTGTGTATTGAACCGCCCCACGCCGAAGCGGATTGAACAGCGAGCTAATTCCGGGGATAGCCCTAGGGCTGTTAGCACGTAGCTTGGCTCTGGCGTGGCGCTGCTACACGCCGAGCCGCTCGAAACGGCAACGCCGCCCAGGCGCTGCATCAAAGTGCCGCTCTCAATACCCGGGAAGCTTACGTTACAATTGCCAGCAAGCCGATTGAGAGGGTTGCCGTTGATTCGAATGAGGGGCAGGGCATCGAGAAGCCGCGCTTCTAGTTCATCGCGCAACGATGCAATGCGAACCCGGTCATTGTCACCTTCTTCCCGCAGCAGCTCGCAAGCGCGGCCGAAGCCCACGATGGCCGGTACGTTGAGTGTGCCCGAGCGCAACCCTTGCTCATGGCCACCACCGAGCATTTGGGGCGACAGCTGTACCCGCGGGCGCTTGCTACGGACGTACAACGCGCCACACCCTTTTGGGCCGTAGATTTTGTGGGCGGAGAAGGATGCCAAGTCGATGTTCATCCGCTCCACGTCGAATTCGACGATTCCCAGCCCCTGAGCCGCGTCGACGTGAAACCACGCCCCGTACTCGTGGGCCACAGAGGCAAGTTCGGCAACGGGCTGCACGGTGCCCACTTCATTGTTGGCGAGCATAATGCTCACGATTGCCGTTTCATGGCTGAGCGCTTCACGCAATGCGTCGGGCTCGACCGTGCCTGCCGCATTGACGGGCAGCACCGTAACCTGAAAGCCCGTTGCGCCGAGGTGCGCGGCCGTATCGAGCACACTCTTGTGTTCGATTGCCGAAACGATGGCGCGCTTGCGCTTGCCACCCAAAAATTCCAAAGCGCCCTTGAGTGCAAGGTTATTGCTCTCGGTCGCGCCCGACGTAAACACGACTTCTTTGGAGCTCACGGCGCCGATTAATGCCGCCACATTCTCGCGCGCCGCCTGCACGGCGCTGCTGGCATCCCAACCATAAGTATGCGAACGGCTCGCTGCGTTCCCAAAGTGCTCGGTGAAATAGGGGAGCATCGCGTCGAGCACCCGTGGATCCACCGGTGTCGTCGAGTGATTGTCTAGGAAGATGCGCTGCATCCCGAACCTTCGAGTGAAAACTAATCCGATTGAGCCAACCTCAATATCCGGTCGGTCGCAAGCGTAGCGCGACCGACCGGCCACTTCGAGGCCCGGCTCTGCAGGTCAATGCGTAAGCAATCACCAGAAAATTCTTCGAAACAACCCGGAAATTGCCCTTGAGTCAGTGTAGGGCTGCGCCTAACGGTCAGGGGCGTGCTCGCGGTCACCGGGTGCAAATACCTTGGCATTCCCGGTGGCCGCGGGTTGGTTTATTTTTCAAGTCCCCTGAAACTTAGACCCACTTGGGCTTGACAGGCCACGCGCTGCCGCTATCTTCTGCCCCCTCTGACGCGCGGTGGAGCAGTCTGGTAGCTCGTCGGGCTCATAACCCGAAGGTCGGAGGTTCAAATCCTCCCCGCGCAACTAACTTACCGAATCGCGGAATTGGGGCGCCACTCTGATTCCGCGTTTTGCTTTTGTGGAGTGACGGCACGGAAGCGCGAGGGAATCGTAGGCGAGTGGTCACGCCGACTCTCGTGTGCGCAACGACACGCCCGGGTTTCGCCCGCCGAGGTGAGAGACGTGCCTTCGAACTTACGGGCACGCAGCGTTTGTCATCATGCTGTCCGTTCCCGCCGCACCTGGGTACTCGTAATCCCCCATGTCCACGCCGTTACTGCCCGTGGCATTCAGTACGCTCGCGATATTCCAACGGGGGTTACCAAGAATGTCCGTCGTTGCAACGCTTGCCCCGCACGCGCCCGAGTCGATGGCAGGAGAACCTGCTCTGAGCGTCAGATCGGTGTTCAACATTGGGTCAACATCGAGGTTGCCGGTGCCGGGGTAGCCGCCGGCGATGATGCTGGAGGCTACAGTTGCCGCAACAGAGCCAATGGATCGGGGATCATTGAAGATCTCAGGCCCAAATGAGGCAGCCCAATCGCTCCACATGATCGAGGGCTCGCAGCGCCACTGCGACTCTACGGAGCATCTCTGTATTGGGATCAGTCACGAGATGGCTCCACGCGATTACGCAGTCGCTACGCACTCGCCGGGTCGCTCTCGTACGAAGAGCAATTATTGAGCGGAGCAGAGATGGGACACGTGAGGTCCGAGGTTGCGGCTTAGGTAACCGCCGGCGCCAAAGACAGGAACACGCTCGTTCATCGTCTGATGATCCGGCACCCATTATTGAGGTTGGACGAATACCGACGCCGGCTCACAATCACTCGGGAACCGCTCCCAGCGCAATACGTGAGGGCGCCCCAATCCGGGAAGATACCGCGAACGCCGTTCGAAGCTCCGTGGTGCACGAAGGCAGTAGCGCAGCAGGCGCCCGCGGGCGTCTTTGCGCGCAGACTGCGCCAACTGCCGATTCGCAACTACGGCTGGGGCCTGCTAACGCCACACGACCGGAGTGTGGCCAGGTTCACGCCGACTGCGGCTGCTTCACAATCGTTGCCGTACTCACGACCGTCACACCCGCACACGGGAGCGAATAGGTCAATACACGTCAATGGCTTCGCCTCGCATGTACCGTTGGGTGCAACGGGGCTAGCCAGCAAACACGCGCCAACCTGCATCGCACAATATTCGGTTCGTGCGTCGCAAGCTGAGTCGTCGATGCAGCTCCGTTGGCATGCGCCATCGTGATCAATGCTCACTCCAGCCACGGCGGCTTCACAGGAGTTGCCGTAGGTCCTACCGTCGCAACCACATACCGCCGCGACGACCATAGGGCACACCGTGGGTTTGGTTTGGCACACACCGGCTGCGTCGGCAATCTGGCAGGCCCCGCTACCTAGATTGCAATACTCGCCGCTGTCACACTGAATGCCCGCGATTGTTCCGCACCTGCGAGGCGTCGGCGCTGGTCTGATCACTGTGGGCTTCACATTGGAGCCGTTCTTGTCAGCGCAGAATCCAACGGCCGTGGATGCCCCGGGCCGCAGCACGGTGTTATAAGATAGTGGAATCAAGTTCAGGGTGGAGCCGGCCGTCGTGTACCCGGCGCTCCACACGTTACTCGTAGTTGCCGGGCCCAAATCGAGTACGACGCCCCAGGTTCCCATCGTTGTGGAAGTGCCGTTCGTTACCACTACGTTCGCGCAGTAGCCGGTTGCCCAATCCGAGGTGGTCTCCGCGCGAGCCAAGAGCCCTTCAGAAATTGTGCCCACGGCAATTCCGCTGGCGTTCACAACACCAGGATCGCCGGTCACTCCTGCGACGCAGAACCCGAACTCCACGAAGCT
>Ga0302321_100004535_pt1 | contig 12041 bp, 7 predicted proteins | sample Fen_T0_1_FD_202505 | JGI IMG/M metagenome (GOLD analysis project Ga0302321, IMG submission 202505) | Peat permafrost microbial communities from Stordalen Mire near Abisko, Sweden - Fen_T0_1 | ecosystem: Environmental > Terrestrial > Soil > Wetlands > Permafrost | place: Sweden: Abisko...
ACGCGCACGACGTCGGATTCGACTCGATAGCGGCCGAGGCGCGTCGTGCCTTTTGCGTCCACGGCAACGGGGCGACCGACCCGAAGCCGTGGTTTGCCGCTGGCAGATTTGACCGTGAGCGAACCGTCTTGGTCCTCGCTGATCTGGCCGTCACCGAGCTTGCCGAGTTCGAATGCGACATCGGCTGCTGGGCGTGGCTCTCGGAACACGTAGCTTAGCTCGAAGCGCTCCGGGTCACGCACGGCAATCACGTCCACACCGGGATACGCCGATCGGTACACGACCGAGTTGTGCTCGACGGTTGCTTTTTGGGGATTCGCCCCCAACAGGCGAACGGTGGCCAGCTGGGCCGTCACGGCGTTGACGCTGAATTCGCCGTTCGCCTTGGCGGGCGCGCTGACGGAAATCGTGCGATTGGCCTGCTGCGTCGGGAGTGATGCGGTGGCCGAAGTGATGCCGCTCTTTTGCGCAGTGAAGCCTGCGCCCCGAAATTGAAAGAACGGTTTGGCCCCCGGGACCGCTAGGGTCACCTCGTCCACCAATGTCGCGGGCTTCTGATGGTGAGCGCGAACTGCTGCGTCGACGCCGAGGGCGCCAACGAGGGCAAGCGCAATGAGCCCTTTGGGCTTATTCAGGCGGGACCGCGGGGTCATTGCGCCGCTCCGATCGTGGTCGTGATCGTTTGTGAAGTGTCGTAACCGTTTTGGGCGGAGGGCGCCTGCGCGAAGACCGTGACAGACGCCGGACCGATGTCCGTCGCGACCGGCGTGTAGCTGCAAGTCTTGCTCGTAACGAGTTGGCAAGGTAACCGGAAGTTGCCGGCATCGGTGACGACCCGGAATGTGTAGACGTAGTTGGCGCCCGCGGGCAGCGGTTGCACGGTGATGGTCATGGGTGTGCCCACCTTGGGCGCCGCGGGCGAGACGCTGACGCCATTCGGCGCGATTTTGGCGGCCAGGTAGCAGATCCCGCCGGGGCGGCTACAGCGGTAGTCCGCAGAGAAACAGTAGCCGTCGGTTTGGCACGACGTCATGCATTGGGCGGTGGGCAAATCGGGTGGCCCGAAGCACATGTACGGCGAACAGGAAGTGACGGCCTGCGAGCACGTACCCGCTCCATCACAGGTGCCGGGTCCTTGCACCAGGCTGCCGTTGTTACAACCCAAGCCAGCGGCGCAATTGGTGCCGGATGGCGCGGGATGGCAGGCGGTGGTGTCGCTGCCGTCGCACTGAGCTCCGCACACCCCGCCCGACCCACCGCAACTCGTGCGCGAGCCATGCGGCACGCCTTTGGACGGCGAACAGGTTCCTTCCAAGCCGGCAACGTCGCACGCAGCGCACTGACCGGTACAAGTGGTGTTGCAGCAGACTCCGTCAACGCACAGCCCGGAGCCGCAGCTCGCCGCCGTCGTGCACTTGTCGCCATTGTCCTTCAGGGCAGGGGGATCCACCTGACTCGCGCCAGTGAAGGCGAGCGTATCGCCGTACGTGCGCGCCGCGTGCCCAGCGGCATCATGTGCCAGACCGCCAAACACGATGCTTTGCCCCTGGGCCTGGTCGAAGAACGCAGTCTGACCTGCGCGCCCGTCCATGACGCCCACGTTGCGTTTGATCCAATTGAGCGCCGCGCCATCCCATTCCCAGGTGTCACCGAAGGCCGTGCCCGGCAATGCGCCTTCACCCCCGGTCAGCACGATGCGCTGGCGCACGCTGTCGTAGTTCATCGCGTGGCCGAACCTCGGCTTGGGGGCATTGGACGGATTGAGCTTCTGCCAGCCGACGCTTTGCAGGGTGCTCAAATCGAGTTGCCAGGTGTCGCCCAGCACACCTGAAGCGTCGCGCCCGCCGAAGAGGATGACCTTATTCGTGTTCTGGTCGGTGGCCATGGCGTGAGCGAAACGCACGCTCGGTGCAGCGCCTGACAGAGGGAGCTTCGACCAACCGTCAATCCATGACCAGGTGTCGTTCAGCAGCGTGTCTTGCCCAGCGGACGTGCCGAGGCCGCCGAACATGAGGTAGCCCTTTCCGGGAAACAGCGTCGCCGCGTGCCCCGTTCTTGGGCTGGGATCGAACGAGTTCGGCGTGCGGGATTGCCACTGCAGGCTGGCCTCGTCCAAGGTCCAGGTGTCCCCCAGCAGGCCGCTATCCCCCTCGCCGCCAAACAACACTGCAGCATACGAATTGCCGTTGTAGCCTGTGGCGAAGACATGGCCGGTACGCGCCGCCGGTCCGACCGAGACCACGGTTCGGCCACTCGCCTCCCATGCGTTGTCCCAAGCTAGTGGCGAAGGGTTGCCCGCTGCGGATGCCAGGTGCCAACCCCCATTCCAGAGCCAGAGGTCGCTGAGGAACGTGCGACGCCCATCACCACTGGTGCCGCCGAAGAACAAGCCGGCTCCGATGTTTGGAGCCCAACCGCCGCTCAAGCCGGTGCGCGCGCTCGGCGCGACCGAGTTGAGCTCTGGAACCCACGTTGAGCCATCCCAGGTCCAGATGGCTCCCGCGGTGCTGATCAACACCGATTTCTGTCGCTTGGCATCGAACACGATCCAAGCGCGAGTCTTGTCGGGCCCCCCGCCCGAGCTGAGCTGAGACCAAGCGTGCGTCGCCACCGAGTACTCCCAGGTATCGCGCAAGGCGGGGCCGAATAGGTAGGAGCCTCCATAGAGCACGAGCTTCTTCCGTTGCGGGTCGTACGCCATCGCTGCGGCACTGCGAGGGCTGGGGCCGGGAGCGCGGGCGGTCCAAGTGTTGACAAGGGGATCGAATTCCCAAGTCTCGGCCTGCGGCTCGCCCGATCGAACGCCGCCAGAGGTGACGAAGAGATCGCGATCGGCGTCCCAACCCAGCGCAATCGACTCCAACGCGACTGGTCCGGGTCCGGATGTCGTGATCAGGGAGGTCGTGCAGCTAGCTGGTTTGATCGAAACGACTTTGCTGTACCCGAACAGCAACACGCGTTTGCGCGGCGGATCGTAGATCGCGCTAGCCTTGTCCATGCCGATGTCGACGTTCTGCGTGGCCAGCACGTCGCAGCCTGCTTTCCAGCGCACACCGTCCCATTCACGGATTTGAATTTCACCCCAGGCGGTACCTATTACTGTCGGCCAGGCTGTGACTTGCAGCGTCAGATTGCGATCGGAATCGTAAACGAGTGAGTTTACGACGTTTGCGGCCTGCTTGAAGGCCCCGCTTCCGAAATTGGTCTCGGCGGCGCTGGCATCGGTCGCAGCCCATTGCCTGGAGGCGCCGTCATAGTCCCACATCATCGGGCGCGTGGACGTATCTTGCTGATCGACCATCGCCCGGGTCACGATGCGACCGCTGGCCGAATTGAAGGCCGCGCCTAGATTGAGCCGGGCCGGGGCGCTGGCGCCGGCTCGTGAAAGCCATTGTCCATTCGCTCGTGAGAAGGACCAAACCGCGTTGAAATCGGTCGAAAATCGACCACTGTCGGAATAGCCGAGGCCGCTCGCAACGAGTACCTGTCCCAGCGTGGGGTCGAAGCCGATGACCCCGCCGGTCTGGACGGGCACGTTGGAGCCGAGTTGGGTCCAGCTTGCGCTGGCCAGATCGAATTCCCAAGCGTCGCTTAGGTTCAATGCGTCGACGCTGGTGCCACCCACCATCACCAGCCGCGAAACGCTCGCGTCAAAGGTCATGGTCGCGCCAGCGCGTGCCGGAGGTTTGGTCACTGGGTTGAGTAGCGCCCATTGCCCGGTGCTGGCATTGAAGGTCCAGGTGTCGTTCAGCGCGCCACCGGTTACGCCTGGCGGAGATCCGCCGAAAAGCACGAACATGCCGCGGCCTGGGTCGAACGCAAACGCAGAGCCGAAGCGCGCCGAAGGGCCCACCGCACTCAGCTGCGCCCAAGCGCCGGTCGCCGCTGTCCACTCCCACGTGTCCGAAAGGTGCGTCGCGCCTACCCCACCAAACAGCAGACCCCGCTGAAGTTGCGAATTGTATGCAAACGCCGCCATGGCGCGGCTCGAGGGCGCTGGACCGCTGGTCGTTCTCGCGAGCCAGGTATCGGAGGCCGGCGCATACTCCCAAACATCTCCCAAGTAGGCGCTGCTTGCGTCCGCTCCAGCGACGCCGCCAACGACGATCACGCGCTGACGCTGCGAGTCGAAAGCAACGCCTGCTCCGGATCGAACGCTCGGACCACCGGCGCCGCGGCGCCAGCTATTCTGAACTGCGCTCCAAAGCCAAGTATCGGCAAGGCCCGCACCCGCGTTCTCGCCACCGAAAACGAATAGTTCGCCAGCGCTGGTAAATACCCCAGCTGCGCCATCACGGGGACTCGGTTGGCTTGCGACGAGGGTCTGCCAGAAGCCCGGGACAGCGCACGAAGCGGATGCGCTCCTGACGTGCTTGACGCCCACGAACGGATCGCAGCTGTCCGTCGTACAGGGATCTCCATCGTCGACGACCAGCGTAACGCCGGGGTTGCACGCGCCATTGCCGTCACACGTCTCGGCCCCGTCACACAGACTGCCGTTGGCGCAAGACGTGCCACCCGCCACGGCGTGATGCGTGACGACGCCAGTGGCCGTGTCACAGCTGTCCACAGTGCACGGGTTCGAGTCATCGACCGGCGCAGGGCTACCAGGAAGGCAGAGCCCGCCGGCATTGCAGCGCTCATCGCCATCGCATGCGTTGCCGTTTGCACAACTGGTATTGCTCACCGCGGGAGCATGCACCACCCCGGCAACGGGATCGCAACTGTCATTCGTGCACGGGTTGTGGTCATCCAGCGCCGGGGCGATTCCAACCAGACACGAGCCGGCCGCATCGCAAATTTCGTGGCCGTTGCACACGGTTTGGTCGTCGCACGACGTTCCAACGGTCACGGCCTGATGCGTCACCCCCGCGATCGGATCGCAGCTGTCGACCGTGCACGGTTTGCCGTCATCGATTGGCTCAGGAGTCCCTGGCGTACACGCGCCCTGACCGTTGCAAATTTCGCGTCCATTGCAGACAGTCGAATCGTCGCAGCCGCTGCCCAGGCTGAGCGGGGAATGCACGATTGTACCGGTCGCTACGTCGCAGGAATCCGACGTGCAAGGATTTCCGTCTGACAGCGCTGGTGGCGGCCCCGGCTGGCAGTCACCAGCTCCGTCGCACGTCTCCTGACCGTTGCAGGCGTTGTTGTCTCCACACGCCGTCCCGCTGGTAGCCGGGTGGTGTGCCGGGCCAGTGATTGGGTTGCACGAATCGGTCGTGCACGGGTTGCCGTCATTCAGCACGAGCGGCACGCCGGCCACGCAGTGTTTGGCTCCGTCGCACTGCTCATGCCCGTTGCAAACAGTGCCGTCGTCGCAGGCGACTCCCGTCGCGATGGCCGCGTGTTGAACGCCTAGCGTCGGCGAGCACGAATCCGCAGTGCAGGGATTGCCATCGTCTACGATTGGAGCTTGGCCAGCGACGCAATTGCCGCTGTTGCAGGCCTCTTCGCCATTGCACGGATTGGTATCTGAGCACGATGTTCCGGTCGCGATGGGGGCGTGTGAGGGGCCGGTGCCCGCGTCACACAGATCGACCGTGCACGGGTTGTGATCGTCCACGCTGACGGGGGTGCCCCCGCCGCAGACTCCGGACTGACATGTAGTGTTTTGCAGGCAAACGTTCGCGGATTGGCAGGCGGTCCCGTCTTGTTTCGGGGTCTGCGCGCACTGTCCGTTAGCTGGGCTGCAGGCCGCCGTGTGGCAGGAATCGACTGCCGCGCAACTGACCGCCGCGCCCGCAGTGCACTCGCCCGCGTGGCAAGAATCCATCGTCGTGCAGGCATTGCCGTCGCTACACGCGCTACCGTCGTCAAGCGCTTGGTGTTTCACACCGGCGACCGGGTCGCAGGTATCCGTGGTGCACGGCTTTGCGTCGTCGAGCGTGGGGGCGGTGCCCGGAAGACAATGCTTTGCGCCGTCGCACTGCTCCCGTCCGTTACAGACGGTGCCGTCGTCACAGGCCACTCCGCTCGCGACGGGCGCGTGCTGGACGCCGAGAGTCGGCGAACACGAATCCGCAGTGCAAGGATTCCCGTCGTCCAAGACCGGCGGTTGCCCCGTAGCGCACACCCCGCTGCTGTCACATACTTCTGCCCCATTGCACGGATTGGCGTCGGCACAAGAAGTGTTCGGCGCGACCGGCGCGTGGGTCTCGCCTAGCAGGGCGTTGCACGAATCGACCGTGCACGGATTGTGATCGTCGACGTTTGGAGGCTGCCCAGGTAGACACCGGCCAGTGCCGGAACAGGTTTCGCGACCGTTGCAAAGGGTCGCGTCGTCACACGACGAGCCGAGCGACGCCAGCAGGTGCGTTACGCCAGCGGTTGCCGAGCAAGAGTCGTTCGTACAAGGGTTGCCATCGTCAACTGGGGGCGGAGTACCGGACAAGCAGTGCGTGCTTCCGTCACAGTGCTCGTCGCCATTGCAGCGATCATTGTCCAGGCACGGAAAGTTCACCGCGCGGGGATCATTGTGTACGCCAGTAGCGTGATCGCAATAATCGAACGTGCACGCATTTCCGTCGCTGACGACCGGCGGGCTTCCCGGGGTGCAAATTCCGAACGCGTTGCATTGTTCGTGACCGTCGCATTTGTCGTCGTTGTCGCACGCAGTCCCGAGCGGCACCGGCACGTGACTCGGTCCCGTGGCTGGGTTGCACGAGTCCGTCGTACACGGGTTGTCGTCATCGACGTTGAGCGCGGGGTGGGTCACTTCACTGGTTGCCGGGTTGCAGATATCGGCCGTGCAGCGGTTACCATCCTCGAGGTCCGGAGGCTCGAACGCGCCTTCCACGCAGTCCCCTGCGCTATTGCACATCCCGTAGCCATCGCAGTAGCTGTTGTCCCAGCACAGAATCGTTTGGGTGTAGGGCGTGTGAGTGACCACGCCCGTGTCGCGATCACAGTCATCTTGCGTACAGCCCCTGCCATCATCGACTTGCTTACCGAGACAAAGATCCCGTTTGCAGACCGAGCCTTCGAAGCAATACGCGCCAGCTGCGCACATCGTATCGTTACGGCAGTCAGTATAGCAGTCCTCGGAAGATTCCGACGGCGCATAGAGCCCACAGATGCCTGTAAACGCGGGTTCGCAGGTCTGCGAGCTCAAATTGCACAGCGCCGTAGGTCCGCATTGCAGATCGCCCTGGCAGGAGTCGTAACAGTTGAGGTCGGCATCGCAGCTGTAGGTCCCGCAGTACTCGGGACAACTCCCATCCTCCGGGGCGTGCCCGACGGCAGCCTTGGTTTGCTGCACCTGTTCAGGGACGGACCTTTTACATCCGAGAAGCAAGAGCACGACAGTCGTGACAAGGACGAGGCGCGCGCGTAGTTTCCAACTTCCCCACACCATCATTTGCATTGCTCACGTCACGCCGCAGGAATTCGCGGATCTAAACGTTCGCGGAGCAGGCTGTCAAGAATGACCAATTACCCTTGTGGGTTACTCAGCTGCACCGTTTGCCGTTCGAAGCGTTCATTGTTTCGTGGAAACTCCCAGCTCTGTTTCGCGCCACGCACTCCCAGCGTCAGCTCATGAAGAACCTTCGCTATTTCGCATGAACCGTTCGATCGGCGTCATCTGCACCGGCGAAAAACGCCAGCCTCGGCGGCGACGAAAAGGACGACGCGCAGGAACTGAAGTAACAAAAGCAAACACGCGGGAACGCAGCCGTGACCGACGCCAGGCTGCCTGTGAGCGGAGCTTTTGACTGCGTTAGCGCGTGGCCAAAATTCGAACCTGCCCCGGCGAGAGCCAGCCCTCACTCGAGCCCCACTCCACGCGGTACAGCGTGGGGCGTCGTTCGAGCACGTACACGCTGGCGCCTTCGGGGACAGTGACCGAATCGGCGGCGCCGCGCTTTTGGGGCAGTGGCTTGCCCGCCTCGTCGAGCAAGCGGGCTTCGTCGGCTACGATCACGGCTGGGGACGAGGTGAGCCGAAAATGTCGTGCTCCGCCGGTCAGGCCCGCGCCCGCGAGCAACAGAACGGCGCCCAGTCCAATGCCGATCGCGCGGCCAGCGCAGCGCTGGTGCGCCGCACGAAGCGTCGTAAGCCGAGACCGATCGTGAGCAGTAGCGAGCCGGCGAGCGCGAGGCAAGCCCACACGTTTTCGTCGAACAGCGAGGTCGCGGCGCGTCCGAGCGAATCACGCGCCATCACCGGCGCGCTCCCTTCCCGGGCATGACGCCGCGAAATTTCGGCGCGGATGCGGGATAGCCCGAATTCTGCCTGCTCGTCCGAGGGACGCAGCAGTAAGACTTCGCTGAGCGCGGCTGCCGCGCGTCCGAGATCCCCTGGGCTCGCGGCGCTGGAGCGCGCGCGTTCCACGTACGCAACGGCGCGATTGAAGCTGGCGTCCGGATGGACGAAGCCGCGATCGGCCAGCAGCTCCAAGGTGTCGATAGCTTCGGTGTAGGCCCCGCGCTTCAGGGCCTGGCTGGCCGCCGCGAAATCACGCTCGGACTCCCTGGCCGCCGCCCACGCCGACGCTTCGCCTAGCGCGAGCAGCGCGGCTAGCAGAACGAGGAAGAAGAACCGCACGGGATCCTCAGCTCGGGGCCGACAGCTTTTCGCTGCGCATTTCGGCTGCGTTTTTGGCGGCGCGCTCCGCGAGCTCGAGCGGATCGACACCGCTGCCCGCGCCCACGAAGCGCAGCGCGTCGCAGTCTTCCAGGATCCGAGCCAAGGCTTCGGCGTGCGCGCTCGGCAAGCCACGCTCGGCCCCCGTTTGGATTACTCAGCACGGCCCGTCCGAAACAGGCCCGAACCGCCGCGGACAGACGACTGCGCGTAAAACCGCTTAGGTAAACGAACGCTTAGCTCGTGTTGCTCGTCCAAACAGACCCGCATGCCACGAGCATCGGATTCAAGTGGGGCCTCTGCCGGTCGCTGACTGAGGTGGCTTTGGTTGACTTAGACCCTTCACGTCGAGCGCGCCGAGGTTGTCGTCGAGCTGCTGCATCGTGCGCGCGCCGATGATGGTCGAGGTAACGCCGGGCCGGCCTTGAACCCACGCGAGTGCGGCGCGTGGCACGGTCGTGCCGAGCTCTTTGGCGATGGTCTCGAGGAGGTCGAGCAGATCGAACGTGTGGTCGTCGAGGTAGCTCGTGACGCGCGCGCCGCGCCCCGCCTCGTGCTTGTCCTTGTCGGCGCGCTTGTACTTGCCGCTGAGCGCGCCGCCGCGGAGCGGGCCCCGTGGCGTGACGCCGATACCGAGCTCCTGGGCCATGGGCAGGAGCTCACCCTCCACGGTGCGCTGAAGCAGGGGGCTAGGACGAGCAAAGCGGTGCTGCCCGTGCAGCCGGGTTCATGGGCTGGCCCGCCGCCACGGGTCATGAAAGCCCCTCAGGTTGTCAAAATCGCTCTAACTGTTTGTTAGCATAAGAGATACAATGCGCACAGGTTTGGGCCGCGAGGGTTCGCGCCGGGCTCGGACGGGCCGCGCTGGAGCTGGCGAGGCCCCTCAAGCTCTTACACTGAAGGCCACGACCCGCGGCCGCGGTCCCTATCTGCTATCGAGATAATCGATCAGCTCACTCACGTTCAACGAGCCCAGGCCGGTCGCGATGTCGTAACCCGGGCCTGCTAGATACCGTTCGTCGCCAGAGCTCCCTTGCACGACGTCATGGAGAATGGTGGGTCCTCCACTCGTGGGCAAGAGGGCGTAGAGGCTCTTTTGGAGCGACAACGGGCTGTTCGCGACGGAGGTGAACAGCGGCTTCTGCAGGCGCTTCCTAGAGGCATTGGCCATGGACACAACGCCTGCGAAGAACGGCGCCGCGATCGAGGTTCCGCCGACCACGACCCACCCCCCATAAATGGATGAGTAGACCTGCATACCGAAGAAGGGATCGGCGTTGAAAGCCACGTCGGGCAGGGACCGGAAAGTCGTGGCATTGAGCTCCAAGACGGGCGCAATCTTCTGAAAGCTGGGCTTGACTTGGTACAGGGAGATGCCAGCCCCCGCGTTGGTCCAGGTCGTCTCGGTGAAGGGAGCCACGGAACTCAGAGTCGTCCCGCCCACGGCGATGACGTCCGGAAGCGTGGCTGGAAAGCTGGGTGTGCTCGAGTCGCCCGACGCCGCAACCCACGTCACACTGGCGTTTAAAAACAGGTGAGCATAGGCGCCTTCCTCGGAGAACTCGTCGACGCCGAACGACATCGTGATGACCTCGGCACCCAGGTTGACGGCGGTTTCAATGGCGGTGAGGAGATCGTTCCGACTGTCGGACTTGGCCTCGATGACGTAGAGCGTCGTCCAGGGGTTCGCGGTCACAACCATCGCCACGTCGGCCGACCCCTCCAGGGCCCACTCTGCATTGGTGACATTCCCAGCTTGGTTGATGATGGTCAGGGTGGGCGCCTTGATGCTGAACTTTTTGCAGAACGTGTTGAGGTCGTTCTGCAGGTGCGAGTTGTGGTAAGCCACGATGACGGCCGTCTTCGTCCCCCGGAACCGTTGCGCGTCGGAGGAATCGTGCACCACGTTGTAGGCCTGCCAATAGTCCATCGGTGTCCATCCTTTTGCGGACGGACTGGCCGAGCCCAGCACGTGGGCGTGGCGGAAGATGTCGCCGGTGGGAGCACCCTCCCGCGCGCTGTCGAGCCCGCATCCGTACAGGCCCAAAGTCGCGAGCAAAACGCCCACGCAGCCACTGCGCCGCATCCAACGTCCAGGTTCGTTCATCGATTCCTCCGGCGGAACCGAGTCCGCCCTGGCGACTTGCCCACCATGGGCATGAGCAAGCAGACGAACGAGGTGCGCTCTCAGCGTAAACGGCCGCCGCGCTAGGATCCTTAGACTCGGCGCTTCATGGGCTTAGCGCCGGCCTTGTGTCCTGACACAGACGTAGCGATCCAAGAGACCCCTCGAGGACAACAGTTCTCAAGAAATTGTGGCACGCGATGTCGATTTTCGCCCACCTCGAACGACTTCTGGATCCGCCGCTCGGCTCGAGCTCTTCGCTCGGCAACACCGCTCGTGCCTCACGGAGTCGGAGGCTCGCCTGTGGTCCGCGCTCAAGGCAGGCCAGCTCGGCGTCAGCTTTCGTCGGCAAATGCCCGTTGGCCGGCGCTTCATCGCGGACTTCTGTGCCCCCAGCATCAAGCTCATCGTCGAGGTGGATGGCGGCTATCATTCGCGCCGCCGCGTGGCGGATGCCAGCCGTGATCGCAAGCTTGCGCGGCTAGGCTACCGCGTGGTTCGCGTGAGCGCGGAGTTGGTTCTCTCCGATCTCGCTTCCGCCGTCGCACTCGTCCGTGCCGCCTTGTGAGCATCCGGCAGCACGGCGCCCTTAAAGGGCGGCTCGCACGAGCGCGACTGCCTCGCTGAGCGACTGCATGACGAGCTGCGCCTCGAGCCGGAGTACGCGTTAGCCCGCGGCGCGCAGAGCGGCATCCCGGCGCGTATCGGCCGCACGCCGATCGGCGTGACACGCGCCGTCGACCTCGACGACCAGCCGCACGCTCGGCGCGCAGAAATCGACGATATATCGGCCAAGCAATGGCACCTCGCGTCGAAACTGCACGCCCAGCTTGCGCGCGCTGAGCGCCGACCAAAGCCGCAACTCCGCGGGCGTCATGACGCGCCGATTCGCCCAAGCAAATTGCTCGAGCCGAAGTTGCGCGCGCCTAAGATTGTCTTCCTTCCGATCACGCATGAACTGAGCCTCCTGCGTCGGGCTCGGGGCGAGCGCCGCCCCCCCCCCACCCGAAGCTCGGCCCGATGCCGACGCAGGAGGCGAGAGCGAACCGAAGGACAATCGCAGTGCACGCATGCGAAGCATGCGTGGAGCCGTCCCCACGCGAGCAGCGCAGGACGTGGAGCGCGTTGAAAAGCAGTGCACGCATGCGCAAGCATGCGTGGAGCCGTACCCACGCGAGCTGCACCCACTCAGCGGTACATCGTCAAACGACTACCTCCCCCATCCGCGCGCAGCCCGAAGGGCGAGCAGGGATTTGGGGGAGGTCGGCGGCGGCGGCCCCGCGGCCCGCCGCGCCCGCGGGGGGGCCCCCGCGCCGACCCCAGCGTGGCC
>Ga0302321_100004537_pt1 | contig 12039 bp, 10 predicted proteins | sample Fen_T0_1_FD_202505 | JGI IMG/M metagenome (GOLD analysis project Ga0302321, IMG submission 202505) | Peat permafrost microbial communities from Stordalen Mire near Abisko, Sweden - Fen_T0_1 | ecosystem: Environmental > Terrestrial > Soil > Wetlands > Permafrost | place: Sweden: Abisko...
CTGACGCCGGCACAGGGGAAGGGGCGGAGGCGTGGGCAGCCGGTGCAGAACGGGCCGCACCGAGGCGAGTAAGCTGGAAACCTAGGACGGAACCCGCGCGGCCGGTTTCATGGGCCCGGCCGCTGACAGAAGGGATGTTTCATGGCTACGGACACCAGTGCGCCGGTCGATCTCTACATCGCAGCCTATTCGGACCCGGACGCGGCCCGAGACGACTGGGACGCGATCAAGCTTCTCGCCGAGGACGACCTGATCAAGGTCGACGGGCTCATCCTCGTCAGCCGACGCAACGACGGGAAGATCCACGTCGACGACGATTTCCACGAGACCCGTAAGGGCGCCGGATGGGGCCTCGTCGGCGGCGCCGTCATCGGCCTCATTTTCCCGCCCAGCCTGCTTGCCGGCGCGGTCGTCGGCACCGGGATCGGCGCGGGCATCGGCGGGCTGATCTCGCATGGCCACAAGGCCGAGATCAAGGCCGACGTGGAGGACACGCTGCCGCTCAACAGCTCCGGCATCGTGGCGGTCTTCGAGGAGAGATGGGCGCCCGACGTCGACAAGGCCCTCGCGAGCGCCAGCAAGGTCACGAAGGAGAAGGTCGACGGGGACAGCGCGGACGCCGTGAAGGCTGCCGCGACGGCGGGGCAGCAGGCCTAGCCTCGGTCGAGTGGCGCTGGGCGGTCGCCGCCGGGTGGCCGCCCAGGAGCAGGGCTCCACGGCGCGAGTCGATCTCGCCCGCCACGAGGGAAGAGAGCACGCATGGGAGACTCGAGCGAGAAGCCGATCGGAGGGTCATCGTCGGCAAAGGCGGTTCCGCATTTCACGCAGGGGGAGCGCGCGGCGCGGGGGAAGGCTGCGCGGGCGGAGGTACCCCGCTCGACCCATGCACAGGTCGAGTTCCCGTCGGGCCGTGATCCGGTCGCGCTGCTGGAGGAGCAGGCGGCGTCGCGGGTGCGGGAGCTCGTGCCGATCCGCTACGGCCGCATGCTGGCCTCGCCGTTTGCGTTCTACAGGGGCGGCGCGCTGATCATGGCGACCGACCTCGCGAGGACACCCGTCTCGGGGCTGCGGGTGCAGCTCTGCGGTGACGCGCACCTGTCGAACTTCGGAGTGTTCGGCTCACCCGAGCGGACGCTCGTCTTCGACATGAACGACTTCGACGAGACTGCGCCGGGCCCGTGGGAGTGGGACGTGAAGCGGTTGGTGGCGAGCTTCGCGATCGCCGGCCGGGAGCGGGGGTTCTCGGAGAAGGAGCGGCGCACGATCGCGCTCGACACCGCTCGCTCCTACCGCGAGGCGATGCGCGCGTTCGCGAAGATGCGCAATCTCGATCTCTGGTACTCGCACCTGTCGGTCGAGCAGGCGTTCGCGGAGTTCACCCGTGGCGTCGACCCGAAGCGGCTGAAGAAGGTGGAGGCGGACGTCGCGAAGTCACGCACGAAGGACAGCATGCACGCCTTCGAGAGGCTGACCGCGATCGTGGACGGCAGGCGGCGGATCATCAGCGACCCGCCGCTGATCGTGCCGATAGACGAGCTCCTGCCGGTCGAGAGCGAACGAGATGCGTTCGAGAACGAGTTCCACGACATGCTTCGCTCCTATCGGCGCACCCTCGAGACCGACCGGCGTCACCTGCTGGAGCAGTTCCGGTTCGTCGATCTTGCCCGCAAGGTGGTCGGGGTCGGCAGCGTCGGCACGCGTGCCTGGATCGCGCTCCTCCTCGGCATCGACGACGAGGACCCGCTGTTCCTGCAGCTCAAGGAGGCGCAGCCGTCGGTGCTGGAGCGGTTCGTCGGCAAGAGCGAGTACGCGAACTGCGGGCAACGTGTGATCGCCGGCCAGCGGCTGATGCAGGCGACGACGGACATCTTCGTCGGCTGGCACCACATCGCCTCGGGCCTCGATGGGCAGCCACGGGACTTCTACGTCCGCCAGCTCAAGGACTGGAAGGGCTCGTTCGCGATCGAGGCGGCCGTCCCGCCGGGAGCGGCCTCTTACGGGAGGGCGTGCGGCTGGACACTCGCGCGTGCCCACGCCCGCTCCGGCGACCGCATAGCGATTGCTGCCTATCTCGGCTCGTCGGATGCCTTCGACCAGGCTCTCGCCGGGTTCGCCGAGACGTACGCCGATCAAAACGAGCGCGACTACGAGGCGCTGCAGGCGGCCGTGAAGCTAGGCAGGGTGAGCGCCAGAATGGGCCTCTGACGCGCTGACGGCCGGCACTCGTCCTCGTCATTCCGCCCGCTACGGTCCGTCTCGTGCTCGAGTCCCGGTCATCCGTCCACGGCTTCATCGTCCTCGTCCGCGACGTTCTCTCCCGCTACGGCTGCCTCGGAGGCTCCCAGTTCGCGGCCGCGATCTCCTACCGGGCGCTCTTCTCGCTCGTTCCCCTGGCCACGTTCGTCGCCACGATCCTCGCTCAGGTGCTGTCGTCGAGCAGCCTCGACCGCCAGGATCTCGTCTCGGCGATTGCCGACCGGCTCGACCTCTCTGCCCAGGGGGCTGCCCGGCTCGACACGCTGATCACGTCCGTTCCCTCACCCTGGAGCCTGGCCGGCCTCGTGGCGCTGGGCCTCGCCCTGTGGGGCGCCACCGGCGTGATGAGCTCGATGCAGAAGACCCTTGCGGTCGTGTTCGACGAGGGAGCGTCGCGGAGTCTCGTGCGAGGTCGGCTCGTGAGCGCCCTGCTCGTGCTCGGAGCCCTCTGCCTGATTCTGTGCGCGCTGATCGTTTCGATGCTCGAGAACGTCGTCCGCAAGGTGAGCCAGAACGTCGGAGAGGCCCTCGGCTGGCAGCCGTTCGGCTTCGGGGTCCTCCTCGGCGTCGTCGTGCCCGTTGCCCTGGCGTTTCTCGTGTTCGTGCTGCTCTACCGCTACCTGCCTCGCCACCGTCCCGGCTGGCGCTCCGCCCTGCTGGGCGGTGGCGCTGCGGCTCTCGGCTTCGAAGCCGTGCAGGTCGGGCTCGGCTGGTACCTCTCCGGGCCTGCGGACTTCACCAAGGTCTACGGCTCCGCGAGCGCGATCTTCGCGTTCCTCTTCTCGGTCTACCTGAGCGCGAGCGCGTTCGTGATCTGCGCGATCCTCACCGCGGTGCTGGACGAGGCGCTGACGGCCCGGCGTTGATCCGCGAGTGTCAGCGGGCAATCCCCCGTGCGTCGCAGCCCTGCCCACCGTGGAGACCCACGATCTTCTCCTGCTGGCCGAGGATCTCGAGCGTCCGCTTCATCGCCGTCGGTGGTAGCCCCCCGACCCCGGCGTGATACGGGTTGTCGAGGAACCAGAGCAGGAGCAGCATCGAGGTGATCATCACGGCGACCCCGCCCATCATGGTCGCCTGGACGAATGCCCGCTCGCCGCTGTCGGCGAAGAAGAGCATGAAGACGAAGATGATCCCCGCCGAGATGAACAGCACGATCCACAGCGGCGCCGGGATCACTCCCTCTGCACCGTGGGTGCGGTCGGACCGAGCCGACTGCCGGTCGGTCGACTGGTCGAGCCACTTGCCGTAGGCCGCCTGCTCGGAAGGCGTGCGCGGCTCGATCGGCTGCAGGACCCGGAACATGGCGACGCTCCACGGATTGATCAGGTTCGCGGCATTGCCCGACCTCATCTGCGGCCACTCCATGTAGGCGACGTTGCGCGCGTAACAGACGAGGGCGTCGGAGAGCGGCGCGCGTGCAGCCCTGGGGAGCAGCTGCGCCGTCTGGAACTGCTGCGCGACAACCTGTGCCTCCGCCTCGGCTCCCGAGCGCGAGGTGTCGTAGCTCTCGAAGGCGAGGAAGATGACGAAGCCGAGCATGACCGCGAACCCGGTCGCGATGACGCCGAACACGCCGGCGGCGCGGTCGCCGTCCTCGAAGTAGCTCCCCTCGGGCGCCCCGCGGCGCACGAGCAGCATCGCCGTGATCGTCGTCGCGGCGACGACGATCACGACGATGCCGGCCCAGAGAAGGCTCATATGCTCAGCGGGGGTCGCTCACGTTCGGTACGAGCCTACTGGCCGCCGACCCCCGCCTGGACGGTTCTACGTCTTGTCGGGATGCTCGACCTCGGTGAAGAGGTCACCCTGTGCGGCGCCTGAGCCGGCGGCCCCTCCGCCCGCGCCACGCAGCACCCAGGCCACCCCGACCGCCAGCACCGCGCCGGCCAGCGGCCCCGCGACGTAGACCCAGTAGCTCGTGAAGTCCTTACCGACGAGGTCCGGGCCGAAGGTGCGGGCCGGGTTCATCGAGGTGCCGGAGATCGGGCTTCCCCAGAGGCCGGCGAGGGCGATGTAGGCGCCGACGCCGAGCGCACCGAAGACCCCGATGCTCTGCGCACCCGAGGCGGTGCCGAGGATGACGCTGACGAGCCCGAGCGTGAGCACGGCCTCCATGAGGAACGCGTCACTCGTCGAGTAGCTCGCGGCCGGGTAGTTGGAGCCGTACGTCGCCGAGACGTTGATCACGGCGTGCAGGAACAGGCATGCGAGCGTCGCGCCGACCAGCTGGACGACGACATATCCGGGAACGCGGCGCCATGGGAAGTCGCCACGGAGGGCGAAGGCGACGCTGACGGCGGGGTTCAGGTGCGCACCGGAGACCTTGCCCATGAAGAGGATGATCCCCATCACCATCAGACCGGGCGCGACGACGGCCGCGGTGCGGCTGATCGTGTCGGGGAACGCGTGACCCATCATTCCGCCACCGGCGGCGACGAGGACGAGGAAGAACGTCCCGAGCAGCTCCGAGAAGAGCCTGCGCCACTCCTGCTTCGGATCGCTGAAGTTCGTGAACGTCTCCTCCAGCGACTGCTCGTATCGCTTGAAGAGATGCGGCCCTTCGAGGCTCGTGGACATCTACTTCTCCTTTCTTTGAGCGACGTAGTAGCGGAGGCATGTTCGGCGGCGGCCGGGTGAAGCCTCCCGCTGCGAGACGCTGTATTGTCGGATCATGCTCGTTCGCTGGGGTATCCGTCTCGCCGCCTCCCTCGTCGGGATCGCGGTCGGCCTCGTGCTCTCGGTGGGGCTCCTCAAGGACTTCTCGGGCAGCACGAAGGCGATCGTCGAGGCAACGGTCGTGTTCTGGATCGTCCACCTGATCGTGAACTTCCTCGCGCTGAGGGTCCTCATCCGTCAGCCGTCGGTCGCGCTGGCGGGCCTCCTCGCGCTCGCGTCCACGATCGTCGCCCTGATCATCGTCAACATCATCGTCTCGGGCATCTCGATCAAGGGCGCCTCGACGTACGTCCTGGCGACGCTGATCATTTGGATCACCACCGCCGCCGCCGACTTCGTCGGCGGCCGGATGATCCGCGAGCGCCGCCGGCTCTAGCCGTTCGGCAGGAGCGCGGTCGGTGCGTGGGGCGCCGACAACCCCCGCGGGGCCGCGAGCGCGTCGAGTACGAGCACCGTGTCGGCGACCGGCGTGTCCTCGAGGAAGGCGTCGCGCGCCTCGAACGAGTCGATCACTGCGGCCGCTGCCGTGGCGTACGCGGTCGCGTCGCCTGCGGCGAGCGCGGAAAGCCCGTCGGCGACCGACGGGACGAAGTCGTCACGCTCCTGTAGCGCGAGGGCCACCGGCAACGCCTCGGCGTCCCGGCCGAGAGCGAGTAGTGCGAGCGCTGTCGCATATGCCGCAATCGGCCCAGGTGCGGCGTCCGAATCCGCCCACAGCGTCGCGGTTGCGTCGCGCTCGAGGCCGGCATCGTTGCCCGCCATCAGCCGACAGCGCATCGCGGCGATCGGCCGCCCCCAGCTCGCGGGAGGGGCTGCCGCCCAGCTCTCGTCGTACTCGTCGGCCGCGCGGCGCAGGAGGCGGGCGGCATCGTCCCGTTCGCCGAGCATGAGGGCGGCGAGGCCCTCGGCCCACGACGCTCCTGCGATCGCGGCGAGCCGGAAGTCCTCGCGCTCGCGCTCGACGGGCGTTCCGGTCGACCGCCGCGCATGCTCGGCCGCTGCCCAGGCTCGCTTGGCGCTCCAGTCCATCGGGGGAGTATGGCGGCCCCCGGGCGCGCCGGGCATACGCTCGGCCGTCGTCGCGGCTGTCGCCGTCAACCGTGAGGCAACGGCCCGGCGACCCTTCGGGACGGAGACGAACGTTTTCTCCACAGGGGTACGCGCGTGAGCCGTTCGTGGCCCGAACGAGTCTGGTTGCAAACGTTTCGTCCACAGGGTGTGACCGCAGGAGCGAAGCCGTCCTTGATCGAACGGTCAGTCAATGACGATATCCTTCGCGCATGGCCCGTGAGCTCCGCGAGGTGGTCTTCGTCGACGGCGTCCGTACGGCCTTCGGCAGAGCAGGCCAGGGCGGTCTTTTCTGGAAGACGCGCGCGGACGACATGGCGGTCAAGGTCGTCCGGGAGCTGCTGCGCCGCAACCCGACCGTTCCCCCGGAGCGCATCGGCGACGTGATCCTCGCAGCCACGGCCCAGGTCGGCGACCAGGGATTGACGCTCGGCCGTGACGTGGCGCTGCTCGCCGGTCTGCCGCACACCGTGCCCGGGTTCGCGGTCGATCGGATGTGCGCGGGCGCGTTGACGGCGACGACGGCGGGTGCCGGGGAGATCGCGATGGGAGCCGCCGACCTGGTCGTCGTCGGCGGCGTCGAGCACATGGGGCATCACGCGATGGGTTCCGAGGTCGATTTCAACCCGCGCTTCGTCAGCGAGCGGCTGATCGACGAGAGCGCGGCCGTGATGGGACAGACCGCCGAGAACCTCCACGACGCCTTCCCGCAGCTGACGAGGGAGGCAGCCGACCGCTATGCCCTCGAGAGCCAGCGCCGCGCCGCCCGGGCCTGGGACGGGGAGCACGGGATCATGGCCCGCACGGTCGTCCCGATGAGCGTCTTCGGCGACGAGGGCTGGCGCGTCGCCGCCCGGGACGAGTTCCTGCGGCCGGACACGACGCTCGAAGGCCTCGCGGCCTTGCGGACGCCGTTCCGGGCAGGCGGGCGCGTGACCGCAGGGAACTCGGCAGGTCTCACCGACGGCGCGACCGCAGGGCTGCTCGCCGCCGAGTCGGTGGCCGCCGAGCTCGGGCTCGAGCCCGCGATGCGGCTCGTCGGCTTCGCGTACACGGGCGTCGAGCCCCACCTGATGGGAATCGGCCCCGTGCCCGCGACGAAGCGCGTCCTCGCGCAGGCCGGGCTCACGATCGCCGACATCGGCCTGTTCGAGCTGAACGAGCCGTTCGCCGTGCAGGTGCTGACCTGGTGCGACGGCGTGGGCGTGGCACCGGACGACCCGCGGCTGAATCCGTCGGGAGGTGCGATCGCCTGCGGCCACCCGCTCGCCGCCACCGGCGTGCGCCTGATGGCGCAGCTCGCGTACGAGCTCGAGAGGCGCCCGGACGTGCAGTACGGGCTCACCGCGCTCTGCATCGGCCTCGGCATGGGCGCCGCCCTCCTGTGGGAGAACACGAGCCATGGCCGATAGCCCGACCCGGTTCTTCCTGCAGGAGGTCACGACCCGCATCGGCCCGGTTGCCCTCGTCACGATGGACAACGGCGAGGACTGGCAGAAGCCGAACGTCTTCGGCCGCGCGGCGCTCGAGTCGCTCGGGGAGTTGTTGCCACGGCTCCGCGACGAGCGGTGGCGCGGGCTCGTCCTCACCGGCAAGCCGTTCGTCTTCGGCGTCGGTGCCGACCTGACCGAGTTTCCGCAGATGTCCACGCCCGAGCTCGCCCGCCTGGCCGCGAGGGCCGGGCACGACGCGTTCGCCGCGATTCGCGACCTGCCCTATCCGACCCTCGCCGCGATCAACGGCGCCGCCCTCGGCGGCGGCCTCGAGATCGCGCTTCACTGCGACTTCCGCACGCTCGCGCGCTCCGTGCGTCACATCGGTTTCCCCGAGGTCTTCCTCGGGATCGTCCCCGCGTGGGGCGGCACCCAGCTCGCGCCGCGTCTCGTCGGAGCCGCCGCCGCGGTCGAGCTGATCGTGGCAAACCCGCTCAAGCAGAACCGGCTCCTGCGCGCCGAGCAGGCGCTCGAGCTCGGTCTCGCCGACGTGCTTCTCGACGACGTCGAGTTCCTGGACGACTCGCTCGAGTGGCTCGTCTGCGCCGTCGAGGAGGGCAGAGAGCCGCGCGCGACGGCAGATCTCGCCGACGCGCCCGAAGCGTGCGTCAGGGCGCGATACGCGGTCGACGACGCCGTGCACGGCGTCGCGCTCGCCCCCTACCGGGCGCTCGAGCTGATCGCGGGCACGGCCGGCTGGAAGGTCGCCGAGGGCTACGCCGCCGAGGAGGACGCCCTCGGCGATCTCCTCCCCGGCCCACAGGCGCAGGCGGGGGTGTACGCCTTCGACCTCGTCGAGCGGCGGATCAAGAGGGGCGTCGGCATCCCCGAGGCGAAGCCGCGCCGGATCCAGAAGGTCGGGGTCGTGGGTGCCGGGTTGATGGCGACCCAGCTCGCAACGCTGTTCCTCCGCCGGCTCGAGGTGCCCGTCGTGATCACCGACGTCGATCCGGCGCGGGTGGAGGAGGCGGTCGCGTCGATCAGGGCCGATCTCGAGAAGCAGGTGGCCCGGGGCCGCCTTGCCGAGGGGAAGGCACGCTTCCTCGGCTCCGTCGTGACCGGCGTCGCCGACACGTCCGCCTTCACGGGATGCGACCTCGTGATCGAGGCGGTGTTCGAGGAGATCGCCGTCAAGCAGCAGGTGTTCGCCGCTCTCGAGGGCGTCGTCTCGGACGATTGCCTCCTCGTCACCAACACGTCGTCTCTCTCGGTCGCCGGGATGGCGGCCGAGCTCGAGCATCCGGAGCGCGTCGTCGGGATGCACTTCTTCAACCCTGTCGCCGTCCTGCCGCTCGTCGAGCTCGTGCGCGCTCCGGCCACCGACGACGCGACGATCGCGACCGCGTGGGACGTGACGAAGAAGCTCGGCAAGCGCGGCGTCCTCGTCGAGGACGCCCCCGCATTCGTCGTCAACCGCCTGCTGACCCGCCAGTCCTGTGTCCTCATGCAGGCCCTCGAGAACGGCAACACGCTCGAGGAGACCGACGCGGCGGCGCTCATGCTCGGCACGCCGATGCCGCCGTCGGCGCTGCTCGCGATGGTCGGCCCGCGGGTTGCGAACCACGTCCTTCATACGCTCCACGATGCCTTTCCCGAGCGATTCCCGCTCTCGCCGACGCTCGAGAACTTCGCGAACGGCGAGATGGACATCGTCCTCACGGGCGCAGCCCGGCAGACGGAGGAAGAGATCTACGGATGGATCCTGGAGGCGCTCGCCGACGAGGCCCGGCACCTGCTCGACGAGGGCGTGGTCGCGACCGCGGGCGAGATCGACGCGTGCCTGATCCTCGGGGCGGGCTTTCCGTTCTTCCGCGGCGGCCTGACGAAGTACCTCGACCAGGAGGGCATCTCGGTCCGGGTCTCCGGCCGTCCGCTCGGCGACGGATAAGGCCTTCCCTCTGTCCACTCCTTCCGGTACAGTTGCGGGCACAGCACCGCTCGACGCGCTCGGAAACGCGTGAGTGTGCTGATCCTCAAGGAAAGCAGCACCTCAGTCGTGTGCTGCGCATATGCACGAGACCGACCTCAACCCGACACTCACGTCGTCGGAGCCGGCAGAGGGCTTGGAAGCCTCCGCGCTCCGCGCTCATGCCTGGTACGGCGAGCCGTTCCTGCATGCCGGTGAGGACCCTGCAGCTGCGCTCGCGCCCGGGACGGCCCGTCGCGCCGCGCTCGACGACGCCCTCGCCGAGATGGAAGCCGGCCGGCGCACTCCCTCCAACCGCTGGCGCGTCCGCTACGGCCTCATGCTCGGCCTCGAGCGCGTCCTCGCCTCGCCGACGCCGGCGACCGCTGCCGGCACGGACCTCCGCCGCCATCAGGTCGATGCGCTCGCGGGGATGCTCACCGAGCTGATCGCGTCGAGTCAGCGCGCCTCGGAGGAGAACGGCAACGGGCACGCCGCCGAGGCAGATGTGGTCGAGCTCGACGAGGAGGACGACGACTTCGACGCCGGGGTGATCGACGACGACGCCGAGACACCGGCATTCACGGGCGAGGATCCGGGTGCGTCACGACGTTATCGCTTCCGCCACCCGACGGCCTCTGGCAAGACGATCGCCGCTGCCGGCTTCGTCGAGTCCGCCCGTCACCTGGGCGTCCTCATCCTCACGCACCGGCGTCTGCTCGTCTCGCAGTTCACACGGGACCTGACGACGGAGGGCTACGCGGACCGGTTCACCGACGCGATCGACACCGGCAAGGAGCCGCTACGCGACAATCCGATCACGATCCAGACCTACGCGTGGTTCGCCCGTCACGCCGGCGAGATCTCGCGAACCGCGTACCAGCTCGTGATCTGCGACGAGGCGCACACGGCTCTCGGCGAGAAGACGAGCGCCGCGATCCGGTCGTTCAGCGAGCCGATCTACATCGGCATGACGGCGACCGAGCAGCTGATCGCGAAGCAGGTCTCGGACGTGTTCCCCGCCTCGGTGGACGACCTGCCGCTCGCCGACGCCGCTCGGCGCGGCCTGATCGCCCCCCTGCGGTGCCTGCGCGTACCTCCCGCCGCGGCGATCAACTCGGTGCCGATCGTGGGCGGCGACTTCGAGGAACGCGCCCTGGCCGCTGCACTCGACCACTCCGCGCTCAACCAGGCCGCCGCGAGCCTTTACCGCGAGCGCTTCGGGACGACCCCCGGGATCGTCTACGCGGCCGGCGTCGAGCACGCGTACAACCTCGCCCAGGAGTTCCGCGCCGCGGGGATCAAGGCAGAGGCGGTCTCCGGCAAGACTCCTCTCGTGAAGCTCGCCGAGACCCTCGCAGCCTATGAGCGCGGCGAGATCAACGTGCTCATCAACGCGCAGCTCCTGGCGGAGGGCTGGAACTCACCCCGCGCAACCGTTTGCTTCCATCTCGCCCCGACCGCCTCGCGCCGGGTGTACCAGCAGCGCATCGGCCGGATCATGCGCATGCACTCCCGCAAGGAAGCCGGGATCGTGGTCGACTTCGTCACCAAGGGCTCGACCCACAACGACCGCGTCATCTCGCTCCACTCGCTGCTCGACGCCGACTTCTACCGCGAAGGCGCCCGCGTCACGCCCGCACCCCGGCGCCGCCAGCAGCGGCGGGCGCGGCGGCAGCTCTCGCCGGCTCCGTGGCTCGTGCCCGTGACGCCCGACGTCGCGCGTCGGCTCGCCGTGATCCAGCGCGAGTGGCAGCGCGTCGACCCGAAGTTCCTGGACGACGACGAGCAGCGGTTCTGGGCCACGATCGCCGGCAGGCAGATCCGCTTCGACCAGCGCGCCGACTTCGCCCGCAAGTTCACCGAGGGCCGCGCCGGCAAGGGCGCGCTCGAGACGTTCCTCGCGGTCTGCGCGGCCGAGAACCCGAACCGGCGCCTCCGGATGACGGCGCTCGCGGACCGCGTCGCGACGCAGGTCGAGCGCGCCGACTTCGACGACCTCGTCACGCTCGTCAGCCAGGCGCCTCCGTGGGAGAAGGACCGCTCGGCCGGCGTCCGGATCCTGCTGCGTGCGGTGGGAGAGGGCAAGGCGAACGCGCCCGACCAGATCCTCGCCCGCTGGACGTGGAAGCTCGCCCGGGCGACGCGCAAGGTGCAGGACCGCCGGGCGAGCGCGGAGTTCCCGGAGGCGAAGCGGCTGCTCGGCGCCGTCGCCAACTCGCGCGGCCACCGGCACGAGGACAACGTCGCGAAGCTGGTACAGGTCGCACGCGCGCTGCCCCTCGCGGTCGGTGCGGCCCTGCTCGCGTCGGCCGACGGCTACACGCCGCGGGCGAACGCCCTGCTCGATCAGGCGCGCGAGGATCTCGGCCCGATCCAGGAGATCGCGACGGCCCTCGCCGAGAACCTGCCCGCGCCGAAGGCTCCGGTTCGCAAGTCACGGCGGCGCCGCAAGAAGCGGCGTCCGGCCGGTGCTGCCGCCGCAGTTGCGGGAGCGGCGAACGGTGAGGCGCCGGAGGCCGCTACGGACGGGGAAGCAGGCGCCACGCCCGTGCCCGTGTCCGTGCCGGTCGAGTCCGACGCTCCGGCCGAGAACGCGGCGTAGGGCAGACCCGCGGCGTCGGCGGGCGGTGTGAC
>Ga0302321_100004540_pt1 | contig 12033 bp, 11 predicted proteins | sample Fen_T0_1_FD_202505 | JGI IMG/M metagenome (GOLD analysis project Ga0302321, IMG submission 202505) | Peat permafrost microbial communities from Stordalen Mire near Abisko, Sweden - Fen_T0_1 | ecosystem: Environmental > Terrestrial > Soil > Wetlands > Permafrost | place: Sweden: Abisko...
CGTGCAAGTTACGATTCCTCCGAACACCGCGGTTAACGTCGAAGCACGAGCGCGCGACGGTGAAATCGAAAGTGAGTTTGACCAGCTGAAGGTCGAGAATAACGATAAACAATCCAGCGCCAGTGGTTCGATCGGCACCAACGGCCAGCGGTTGGTAATCAATAACGAAAACGGAGCGATCGCGATCCGGAAAGGAACCGTAGCCGTGGCGCCTCCCGCGCCGCCAGCAGTTCCAGCGGCTCCGGGAAAAGCGGCCAAGCCGGGGAAAGCGCTGACCACACCGAAAGCCGCGCCGGTGGAGAGCGAGAACTGAGAGAGCAGGTGTCAGGTCCCGGGTGTCAGGTGTCAGGACCTCGCCCCTCCCTTCAGCCTCTCCAAAGACTGTCATCCTGAACGAGGCCTGAGCGCACGCGAAGGCGAAGGGATGGATCTGCGGTCGATGGCAGCGCCGTGCTGCCGGCGTTGGTCGGACTGCCCACTTCAGATTCGGCAAAGAAATCAAAACGGGCCCCTTCTCTCCACGCAATACGACAATTGTCGAAAAACTCCCCGCCCGCAATGCGCACGCTCGCCTTACTGGGCGCATTCGCTAAAAGCTAAGAGCCAATCGCTAAGAGCTCGCAGCTCCCTGCCCGAGGCTTGAAGCTCCCCATGCTAGATTTAATTCATGCGCACCATTCTGCAGAAACGCTCGCTGCGTTTCGTATTCGCGGCGAACGTGGTCTCCATGCTCGGCAGCGGCATGAACTCCGCCGCCGTCGCCTGGACGATTCTGCAGAGAACGCATTCCACGATGGCGCTGGGCACGTTTGCCGTCCTGCAAACGCTGCCCGCCATGTTGATGCTGCCTTTCACCGGCGTCATCATTGACCGCGAAGACCGGCGGCGGCTGGTCATGATGCTCGACGCGGCACGCGCCATCATCATTCTCATTGTCGCGGTACTCGCATTCCGCGGTCACGTCCAGGTGTGGCAGCTCTATCTGATGAACACGCTGGTGGCCGCCGGCTTCTGGATGTTCTGGCCTACCATCACGGCACTCATCCAGGAACTCACGCCAGAAGGCGAATTCGTGGCTTCTAATACGCTCCTTCTGGCCGGAGTACAGGGCGGATGGATGATCGCGGGCGCGATCGTGGGCTTCGTCTACGAGCACATTGGCCTGGGCGGCGTGCTGCTGATTGACGTGAGCACCTATGTCGTGTCGTTCCTGTGCTATTTCGCCGTCCGCCAGGGCCGCGTTGTGCCACTGGCTGCGGAGTTGAAGCATGATCTTCAGGCCGCCGAAACGGCCGTCGAACGTTTCCTGCGCGAGATGCTCGAAGGCCTGGTCTTTCTCCGCGACCATCGGAGCGTAATTTTTCTGGGCACGAGCTGGGCCCTGTTCCTGGGCGCCATGATGACGGGTGTGGTGGTAACGCCGCCACTCAGCGACCATGTTTTTCACGCCGGCGCGACCGGCTACGGATGGCTCAACGGAGGCTGGGGCGTGGGCGCTTTCCTGAGCGCGCTCTACGCTCCGGCCGTGATCGCCCGCCTGGGGGCGCGCGGCTCGATCGCGGTTTCCATGGGATTGCTGACGGTGTGCATGGCGCTCCCACCGTTTGCGCCATGGCTGGCGCTGGCCGTCCTGAGTTACGGAATCATGGGATCGGCGCGGGGCGTGAGCGGCGTGGCCATGAACACCAGCCTGATGCAGCAGGTGCCGCCGCATTTCATGGGACGCGTCCAGAACACATTTTATTTCTTCGGAACCCTGTTGCAGGTTGTCCTGGGAATCACGGTCGGCCTGGTTGCCTCGCGCATCAGCCTGGCCGCCGGTTTTGGCGTGATCGCCATCGTCTACGCGTTCGCCTTCGCGAGCGCATGCTGGCCGATGAAGACCGTGCCGGCGGTGGTCTCGGTTGCGGACTAACGAGGCAAACGTCTCGCTTGTATCAGGGTATCGCTTCAGCGATACCACAAGTTGCGACTCTCGATGTCCCCTTTAGGGGCTGCGTTGTATTCGCTGCCGCAACGCCTAAAGGCGATCCCTTTGGATACAAGGCCAGCGGCATCGCTGAAGCGATGCCCTGATACGAACCCAGATACGTAGCTCGGAGTCTTCCCGCCCCGTCGATTCGGTTCCACACGACCATTACCATGCTGTTATCCTTTACGTTCTCAGCTAGGAGCTTCGTTCATGTTCGAGGACCTGAAGGGTCGGACGGCGGTCGTCTTCGGAGTCGCCAACAAGCGCTCGATCGCCTGGGCGATTGCCCAGGGACTGCATGCCGCGGGCGCCAACCTGGCCATCACCTATCAGAACGAGCGCTTGGAGCAGGAGGCCAAGGACCTCATCCTGTCGCTGCCGGGCGCGGAAGCTTTCATGTGCGACGTTTCCAGAGACGAAGAGATTGCCCGCCTGTTTGAACAGCTCAAACAGCGTTACGGAAAACTGCACACCATCGTTCACAGCGTCGCGTTCGCTCCGCCGGACGAACTGAAGGCCGATTTCGTCCAGACCACACGCGAAGGCTTCCGGATCGCGCACGATGTCAGCGTGTATTCCCTGATCGCCGTCTGCCGCGGCGCCGCCCCCCTGATGGAAGACGGCGGCAGCGTCATCACCATGACCTACTACGGCGCCGAAAAAGTCGTGCCTCACTACAACGTGATGGGCGTAGCCAAGGCGGCGCTCGAATGCACGGTCCGCTACCTCGCCCATGATCTGGGCAGGAAGAAAATCCGGGTCAACGCCATTTCCGCCGGTCCCATCAAAACGCTGGCCGCGCGCGGGATCTCCGGCTTGGGAGACATGCTAAGGGCGCACGCCGAGCGCGCTCCCCTCCAGCGGAACGTGGAAGTCAGCGAAGTCGGAAGCACCGGTGTATTTCTCGCCTCGGACGCAAGTTCAGGTATTACCGGCGAGGTGATCTACGTGGATTGCGGCTACAACATTATGGGGTTCTGAGTGTAATCGCGATGTTACGCCAATCGGAGCGCCCTTAGTGTGAGTGTATGCCCGGCCCAAGGTGCCCGTCAGGCCGAGGCCGGGGCGAGAAGCCGGGGCTTGGCTCCCATAACCAGCAACCAGAGAGTGAATACGAGCTCACCCAGCAGGGCGGGGAAAGAATAGCGATTGGCAAGGGCAAGATGCTGCGGCCAAAGCACCCCGACGGCGTAGACCACAACGTAGGCAAAAGCGTTGATAGCGAGATAGATTCCCAGAAAACGCGGCAGGAAACCCGAGCGATAAACCAGGATAGCGAGCGGTACCAGCCAGAGTCCCCAGAAGAGCTCGCTGGCGATCGTGCCCTGGCCATTGATGCGCAGAAACAGCATCGCCAGAGCGTTTCTCTGCGCGGCGTCGAAGACCGCCAGGTAGGGCTCGCCTTTTAGGAGAAGCAGCGCGGCCAACTGGTTCATGGCGTCTCCGATGGCCAGCGGAACTTGGACTAGAACTAGCATGACCATCAGCTTGGCTAGCGAGGCGTGAACCTCCACTAGGAGGCGATAGAGCGCAGCGGCCAGCAAGAGAAACAGGACTGAATTGAGAATGGCGACAGCAATTCCTGTGCGGTAGAGCGATTCAGACCCCAGGATTCTGGCCGCTGTGGCGGCGGCGTCGCCGGGGACGATCGTCCGGCCGGGAACAACGATGAGAGTGAAGATGCCGGCAACGGTAAGAAGCAGGTAAAGGAAGCCCGCCAACCGTCCGGGCCTAGGTTCACTGTGCATAGGCGCCCCCTTGGTGCTCTCATTATGGAGTACGAAGAGGCGGTTGAAAAGTTCCTATGCTTCGATCATTTATTCAATTGGAGCGTGCCCGCGCGGGAGGTTGCCTATAACATCATTGAACTGACCCCGAGCGGAAGCGTAGTTGTTGTGACCAGTTAGCACCAACTACGGTCAGTGACACACAGCCTTAGCCCTGGGGTAAATGTCGGACTAGGTTATCCACCATCCCTCGCTGATGAACTGCACAATCGGAACTTTCTGCACACCTTCCTGCACGCGCAGTTCGTCATTCAGAAAATGATAGGCCAGCGCTCCGGCATCCCGTTCCACGCGGTCGAGCCGTATGCGATTGCCGTCACGATCGGCGCAGATCAATCCGACCCGGAGATCCTCGAGCGCCACCTTCCGCACTGTTCCTTGCACCATACCTTTAGATGCCGCGCTCCGGCAAATAAGCTCTAAACCCGCGCGTGGGCCACTCACGGCCCGCAAACGCTACTTACCGAGAACCCGAATCCGCCTCTCGTTTTCCCCCGCCCTCTCCAGAACGATCTCCACATTTCGCTCGCGCACGAATCGGGGAAATTTCTCCCCCCACTCGATCAGCAGAATGCTGTCGGGCGCGGCCAGGTCATCCAACCCGAGGGTCTCGAGCTCCCGCTCGGTGTCTACGCGGTACAGATCAATGTGGTAGAGGGTCGCGCGCGGTCCACGATATTCATGGACCAGGGTAAACGTGGGGCTGGTTACGTCATCGGCCAGGGCGGCCTGAAAGCCTTCGGCGATGCCTTTGACCAGTGTGGTCTTCCCCGCCCCCAGGTCACCCGTCAGCAGGATGACGAGCGGGGGCGTCAGTTCGGAAGCAAGAGCCCTCCCGAAGGCGATCGTCTCCTCGGCGGAGTGCGTGATGGTCTCGCGCGTCATACCGGCGTCCAGTATAGCGAGTGGCCGGTCGCGCGCGGATTAGAGTCCGGGCGGCGGCTTCAACCGGTCTGAGGCCGTATCCAGAAAGCTGCGGTCGAGCGCGACATCCAGTGCCATGCGCAGCTTGCGGTGGTCCTCGTCGCCCAGGGCGATGAAGCGGAAGGGCTGCAGGCAGGCGCTCTGGAACTTGCGCACCGGTTGCAGCATTTCTGCCATGCCATGGACCGGCCCGGACCGGGTGTGGAAAGCGATCTCCACGAAGTCACCCGCCGAGAGTTCCGCGGGCACTTGCAGCAGTCCGCCGGTGATGGAAAGGGATTGAAGTTTAGCGCGCGCCCGCTCACCACCTTCGGACCGGATGGCGGCTGCCACCGATCCATTCAGTTGTATGCGGGGTGCACGATTACTGGGGCTGGGTTGGGGGAAGTGTGTCATAGCCGGATTGACTATGCCACGCCGGTCCGGGCTCGGGGAGATTACCAAAGCGCTTGTACGCGGGCGTTTGCGGCTAACATTTGGTGCGAGTAGCCTTTTTTCCGCAGTTTGGTCTGCGATAATACCAGCGGTAACTTCTGCGGACCCGCCAAAGCGGGTACCTTGGTTACCGCGTTGACAGGGCGTAGTTTGCGCGCATTGGCGCGCGGGGACTCAATATGTCGAAACACTCCAGGCTTTGGTGTTCAGTGCTCGTGGTGTGCGTCACGGCCGCGGTATTCACGGGTTGCTCGCGGGACCCCAACGTCCGCAAGCAGAAGTACCTGGAAAGCGGGCAGCGATACTTCGACAAGGGCAAGTATCGCGAGGCTGCCATCCAGTTCCAGAACGCCATCCAGGTGGATTCGCGCTTTGCTGAAGCGCACTACCAGTTGGCCCTGACGGAAATGAAATTTCAGCAGTGGACGGCGGCGTACCAGGAACTGAACGCCGCGCTGGAAATCCAGCCCGACAACTACCCCGCCCGCCTCCAGATTGCGAACCTGCTGATCGCCAACCGTCAATTGAAGGAAGCCAAGGAGCACCTGGATCTGCTCGCCCAGAAGCAGCCGAACAACCCGGAAGTATTTGCGGCGATTGCCAACTACAACGCGGTGAACAATGACATGGGGGCCGCGCTGGCCGCCATGCAAAAGGCATTGCGGATCGATCCCTCCCGCCCAGACTCCTACCTGAATCTGGCTCTGCTGCAGACCCGCGCCGAGCAGTGGGACGCGGCGGAGGCGAGTTTCAAGAAAGCGATCGAACTCAACCCCAAGTCCACCAATTATCTGGCTTCACTGGGAAGCTTCTACCAGACCCGCGGCCGCTTTGCCGAGGCGGAAACGCAATTCCGGCGGGCCATTGACAGCGCACCTTCGGATCCCGAAAATCGCGCTTCCCTCGCCCGCCTTTACATGGCCGAGAATAAGCCGGCCCAGGCGGAACAGTTCCTGAAGCAGGCCAAGAAGGACTTGGCCGACAACTCGGCCGGCTACCGCATGCTCGGGGATTTTTATTTCGCCAACGGCCAGCTCGACAAGGCAGTGGAGGAGTACGGAGCGCTCTACCAGGAACACCCGAAAGACGCACTGGTAAAGAAAAACTACATCCAGCTCCTGATTCTGAAGGATCGGCTGGACGAAGCACGCAAGTTGAACGACGAGGTCCTGAAGTCCACGCCCGATGACACGGATGCCCAGATCTACAAAGGCCAGATCGAGATTCGCGGTGGCAAGGCCGGCAATGCCATCAACATCCTGCAAGCCGTCCTGAAGAATGACCCCGATAACGCCGTGGCGCACTATCAGCTCGGTCTCGCGTTCGACCAGTTGGGCAATATCAACCGGGCGGAAAATGAATGGCGCGAGGCGGTCAAGATTCGTCCCGATATTCCAGAGGCGCATCGCGCCCTGGCCGGGGTTGCCATCCATCGCAGTGACTCCAACGCCCTGGCGCAGGAAGGTGACCAGATCATCAGCCTGCAACCCGGCTCACCGGACGGATATCTGCTGCGCGCGGTCGCCGAAATCGATCGCAAACAGTTTGCCCGCGCCGAGGATTTCATCAAGCAATCGCTCGAAAAGCAGCCCAACAACTCCGCCTCCTATGTGCAACTCGGCAACCTGCGCATGGCGCAAAATCAGATCCCGCTCGCGCTCCAGGCTTACCAGCGGGGGCTGGATGCGGATCCAGGTTCCACCGACGCGCTGGGTGGCGTGCTCAACGTGTACATCCTGCAGAAGCAGCCCGACAAGGCCCTTGCCGCCGCCAACACTCAGCTCGCCAAGAACCCGAACAGCAGCGCACTCCACGTGATGCTCGGCCACCTTTTGGCGGAACAGAAGAGCGACCTGGCCGGCGCGGAATCGGAATTCAAACGGGCCGTCGATCTGGACAAGACGAATACCGAGGCGCGAGTCCAGTTGGGCCTGGTGCAGAACGCGCGCGGAGCAACGGAGCAGGCACTGCAGACGTATCTCGACGGCACCAACGTAAGTTCCAAGGAGACCACCTTCTATCTGTTGTCAGGAAATATCTACGAGAACCGGCAAGAGTGGGACAAGGCTAAACAGATGTACCAGAAAGTTCTGGAGATGCAGCCCGACCAGCCGCTCGCGTCGAACAATCTCGCGTACGTGATGCTACAGCAGGGCGGCAATGTGGACGTCGCGCTGGCCATGGCGCAAACCGCGCGCCGGCAGCTTCCCGACAACGCCAGTTCGGCTGACACCCTGGGCTGGGCCTACTATCACAAAGGCGTTTACGGCTCTGCGATCAATCTGTTCAAGGAAGCGGTCAAAGGTGAGCCGGATAACGCGACCTTTGCCTACCATCTGGGATTGGCCTATGCCAAGAACGGCCAGGCGTCACTCGCCCGCCAGCAACTCGATCGGATCGTAAAGATCAAGCCGGATTCCTCCGAGGCCGACGACCTGAGGCGGACGTTGGCGCAGTTGAAGGGGTAGGCCGACCGGAGGAACGCGCCAGAGGGCCGGCTCTACGGTAGCACCACTCCAAAGACGTCGCGTAGGCTCGCGCGCCACTCCTCATCTCCCAATACTCGTTCTTGCCTGACCCCGTTGCGGGTCTCGATGAGCTTTCCATTGGATAACGTGACGCGCCCCTCCGGCGTTGCCCGCGAACACACGCGCTTGCGGGTAAAAGGAGAATCCGGCGAAGTCTGATGATAGCGGCACATCGGCGAAAACTCGGCGAGCTGCCGGGGTTTCAGCTTGAACAAGTATTCTTCCTTCCACTCACTCTCGGCCTTCTCGCGTCCGGCCTTTTCATTTTCGATTTGCGACTCGAGACGAAACCCACCCTCGATCGAACTGAGGCGATAGCCCCTCCCGAACTGTTTCTGCTCAATGCTGGGTTCCAGCCGCAGCGGTTCCACGAAAGAATCTCCAAAACCGACATCGGCGAGCCATGGCGCCTCAAGATCGACACGGAGCGTGAGGTGGTCAAATTCGGGGCCGCCGCTACCGTCATCGCGGGGCACGCGCGCGGAAAGCAGCGTAACCTGAAAGCCGAGAGTGCGTAGAAGAGCGGCAAACGCGCCATTCAGTTCGTAGCAGAAGCCGCCGCGCTTCTGGGTGACGATCTTGTGGAGAAAGCGAGCCTCGTCGCAGACAATCTCGCGTCCCAGGCCAATGTCGAGATTCTCAAACGGGACCGTGAACATGTGAGCCCGGTGCAACAAGCGCAGGACATCCGCACTGGGGGTCACTTCACCCTGGTAGCCGATGCGATCCAGATAGGCGCGAACATCCATGGGACTTACCAGACATTCCCGGACCGACAGCAACGCCTGACGGCTGACCGCTACTTCAGACCGGCAGCTCTTCCTGCATCCAGCCCCCGGCACTTTCAACCTTGGCTTCTCCCGCGAGGTCGAGCACCAGTTTTTCCAGGATCAGCCGCTTGCCGGGCGGGTTGGAGCGCAAGGCCAGGTCCGCTTTCGCCACCAGGCGGATGGCGCGGGTCAACTCCCGCTTCGATTTATAACGCCGGGCCTGCCGGATGATGTCGTCGGCGGCAAAGGGTGGGACCCGAAAGCCCTGCCATAGCGCGGCCCAGAGCATGCGCTGGTCGCGCACATTGCGTTCCAGGATCACCAGCATCTGGCGAAAGGTTTTGGCCAGCATGTAGAGGTGTCCGATGGCAGCTTCCTCGCCGTCGCCCGTGGAAAGCATGGCGTCCAGAATTTCCAGCGCGCGTACCCGATCCTTGGTCGAAATCGCGTCGGTCAGTTCGTAAAGCGAACGCTGCTTGGCGGCCAGCACCATGGTCTCCACGTCGCCCAGCGTGATCCGTTTCTTCTCGCCGACGTACAGAATCAGTTTCTCCAGTTCATTGGAGATCATCATCATGTCGCCGCCCAGCGCGTCCACCAGTTCGCGGGCGCCGTCGCTGTCGATCTTGAAGTCGCGCGTGAGGCAATACTCTCCAATCCAACGGACCGCCTCGCCTTCCTCCACCCGCGCCAGTTCCACGATCCCGCAGAAGCGGCCCAGGTCCTCGCGGATTTTCTGGTAGCGATCCTTGTCCGTCATGTCCATGCGGCGGGCATCGGCGGGAATGCTGATGTGGTCGGCGACAAATACCAGCAGCGCATCGGGATTGGGATTCTTGCAGTATTCCTCGATGGCCGCCATCTTCTCTTCGTTGGAGCCGCGGCCGAACAGCATCTTCACCCCGCGGACGAAGAACACCTGAAACGGCGCCATCAGCGAGGGCGTGCGGGCGCGATCCAGAACCTCGGTCAGCGATGTCTCGCTCAAGTCAAATTCGAATACGCTGAAGTCACGGGAGTCGGGCGCGACCAGATGCTCAAGAACGGCGTCACGGCAGCGCTTGCGGAAAAAAGCTTCGTCGCCCACGAACACGTAAACCGCCTTCAGCTTGCGCGACTCGAGTTCGGAGAGGAAATGATCCGCCTGGCTCAAACCGCGCATCAGTAGCCCTCCAGGATGTTGGCCACCAGCGTACGCGCGAAGTCGCGCGAAAGGCGGTCGATGGCCGGAGAGTCTTCCTCGAAAAAGCTGGTCAGCTCGCGCGAGAGTTCGTACTGCTCGTGGAACAAATACGCAGGATTCTGAAAGAGCACTTTGCCTTGGCGATCGGTGAGCGTCACTTGCATGCTGACGGTGACCAGGGCGCTGGAAGCCCGGCCGGTCTTGGAATCGTAGGCAAGAGGAGTGGCTGACGCCGACAGCACGGTTCCCTTCAGAACAGCGTCGGCATCAGACCGCGCTTCATGAATCACGTGAAATTTTGTCCGGCTGTTGAATTCGCGGACGACCGCCTCGGTCAGCACCTGCTCGATACGAAACGTCTGGCTGTGGCTGACAAAGCCCGGAATCGCGATGATGCGGACGTTCTCCGGCAGTTGCACCGCGTGCCCGGCAGTGTGATAACCACATCCGGCCAGGCTGAGCGCGAGCGCCACCGTCACCGCCCGCAAGCTCATTGAATCTGCCCCCGGGGGCGGGATGCAGTCAGGGCTTCGGCGCACTCGACGGCCGTCAGCGCGCCGATGCGCAGGTTGTCGGCGGACGCCCACAGCCACACGCCATTCTCGTGACTGGCATCGCGGGTCACCGAAACCAGGATGTCTCCCTGCCCGGCAGCGTTCACATTCGTCGGCGAATCCTCCGCGCCCGGGCTCACGACGATATGGTCACCAGCCAGCGCCGTCGAGAAATCCTCCAGCGTCACCGGCTTCTCCGTTTCCAGATACACGGAAAAAGCGTATCCGTGGAAGGTCGGCGCCTGCACCACCAGCAACGCCGGCTCGGTCGCCCCGCGAGCGATCTTCCGGTAGTGCCGCAAGATGCGCTGCGAAACCGCGTCCAACCCAGGCTGGGATCTCGGCCCGTAACGTGCCACCATGTTGAAAGCGACCTGCGTGTCGTAGACGTTCTTGGGCAGTTCCTGGAACGAAAGAAGGTTGACGGTCTGCTCGTGCAGTTCGTCCATCCCCTTCTGCCCGTGCTCCGACGCCGGTTCAAATACGGTGGCGACCGCACGTTGAACCTTGGCGGCCTTTTCGCTCCGCAATACCAGCAGGGCAAGCACGGTGGCGGCGGGGTGAGCCGCGACCACCGGGCCCGGCTGCAATTCCGGAACCACCGGCCGGCCCAAATGCCGCTCGATCCAGGGGGAACGGACGGAAGCCCCATCCTCGTCTTCCAGGGCAAAGGAAGAATCCACGATGGTGCTACCCAGGTCGCGCACCATCTTCCAGTGGCTGCGGGTGCTCTGCGGATCCGAGACGAAAAAGGCGAAGTCCACGCGCTCGAACTGATCGGCCCGGACGGGCTGGATGAAGCTCATTTCGTCACCCACCGCTTCCAATCGGCCGGGGGATTCGTCGTCGTCCAGCAGCCGGACGTCAATCGCCGGGAAGTTGCGGTCTTTCAGGACTTCGTTGATCTCTTTTCCCCTGAGCGTGCCGGCCCCGACAATGGCCACGCGATACAGATGCGTGCCCTTCAGATCAGCCTGGGTGGCGGATTTTAGTGAAGAACTCATGAAGTCTGAGATGCCTCCCGGTACACCGGAGGTGCAGGAGGATTCTTGCGCCGGAAGATCCACTGCAGGCGCCACAACACGCCGGACGCCATATACAAAATGGCGATCGCAAACAGCACGGGCCGCGAGAAGGACCAGATCAGAGCGATCAGCAAGGCGATCACCAGGATCAGGCGGAAGGGACGGCGCGAGCGGAAATCGATGTCCTTGAAACTGTAAAAGCGCCACGTGCTGACCATCAGATAACTGGCGACCACTACCATCAGCAACCAGGTCATCGCCGTCCACCACGAAGTCACTGGCTCCCCAGCGGAAAAGTGCACCACCGCCGCGATCACGCCCGCCGCGGCCGGAATCGGCATGCCCACAAAATATTTCTTACCCGGACGCCCCGGATTTGAAGGCTGCGGGTTTTTCACGATGTTGAAGCGTGCCAACCGGCTCGCGCCCGCCATCAGAAATCCGAAGCAGGCAATCGAACCCAGCTGCGTAATCTTCAAGTGCAGTTCCGGCGTGATGGTGTTGGGCAGCATGTGGAAGCCCCACATCCAGGCCAGGAGCGCCGGAGCCACGCCGAACGTGATCACGTCCGCCAGGGAATCCAGTTCCCGTCCGAATTCGCTCTCCGTGCGGGTCATGCGCGCGATGCGGCCATCGAGTCCGTCAAACAGCACCGCAAACCCAATCGCCCGCGCGGCAAAATCCAGGTGCCACGACTCGGCCATGCTGGCATGCACGGTTTGGAGAATCGCGTAGAACCCGGCGGCGATATTGGCGGTGGTAAACAGCGAGGGCAGCAGATACATCCCCTTGCGCAGCCGTCCGCGGGGACGTTCGTTGTTAGTATCGCGGTTCATGTCGCGGCGTTGGGGGTCC
>Ga0302321_100004542_pt1 | contig 12032 bp, 7 predicted proteins | sample Fen_T0_1_FD_202505 | JGI IMG/M metagenome (GOLD analysis project Ga0302321, IMG submission 202505) | Peat permafrost microbial communities from Stordalen Mire near Abisko, Sweden - Fen_T0_1 | ecosystem: Environmental > Terrestrial > Soil > Wetlands > Permafrost | place: Sweden: Abisko...
ATAGGTTTTTGCCGCAGCGAAATCGGAGAAAACCGTGTTTGGGTAAAGTTCTTGATAGTCCAGGTAGTCCCACCTCAAGCGAGAGAACGTACCCATGTCATTCTGCTCGCTGCTCATGAAGCAATCGTTGTGAAACCCTAGGCCGAGCTTCGATACACCGAGATTCTCCACCGCATCCCGGTAAAATTCGGGGCGCCGGAGAGCCACGGAGCGGGTCACGCCCGCGCTGCGGTAAGCCGCCACCACGTCTTGAACGAAGTGGATGCGATCGTTCACGGCCGTTGCGGCCAACAGCACCGGTGCGTAGGCCCGGCAGCCGGCGATCGTGTTCGTGCATTTCGCGCCTGCCTCGTTCTGCACGCCCGCGGTGTTCCACTCGCCCCAACTCCCCAGATACCCCATTTCGATGAACGCCACGACGGGCTTGACCTCGGGATCGCCGAGCATGGCGGCGATGGCGGCGACGTGGTTTTGCATCTGAGCGTAGGAGGCCCCTTCCACCTTGCCGCACCGGTTCGCGACGCCCTCATGACCCGGGGTGTCGTAGCGCGGTCGAAAGATCACCTTCTTCCCGTTGTCGCGCAACTGGATGGCCGCGTTCGCCCAGTCCCTCAGGCTCGCGCTCGTGCCCGGGGCGCCCCGTCCCTGCCAACTCAACGAGGTATCGCAAACGTCGCCCAGCCAAAGGAAGTGATATTCGAGAGTATGCTCATGAAAGCTGCCAGGGGCGCCGTCGGGATTGCTCGCCACCGAAGTGGCCCAATAGGCCACACCGCGCTCGGGATTGCCCAGGTTTGGGTTCGTATCGAGCGCGTAGTTCGTGTCCGTCTGTGGCGTGGCTTCCGCTGTCACGTCGGCGCCTGCGCTCGAGCCGCCTGCGGCGTCGTCGGTCGCGGCGTGCTCGGCAGACGGACTCGAGTCTTTCGCATTCGCGCTTTGGTTCCGTGAGGAAGTCGCGCTGGAGCAACCCCCTGCGGTTCCAGCTACGGCTGCCACGGCGATAACGATGATGCGGGAAGTGTTCATGCATTTCTCCCTTGAGTGTTGGGTGCTCGGTAGCCGGAATGCTCAGCACTTCGGCCGCAGTGGCTTTCGCCTCGATTCCGAAAGCTCATCTCGACCTCCCCACTGTGTAAGAATGTAGAAAAGTGGGTCTCGATCCTTCGCTGCATTCGCACTGCTCCGAGTTCCCGCGCCACCGCGCGGATTCGCCCCGGCGAGATCAGACTGGTCAGCTCCCTCCAGATCTGGCTATCTCTGCGCATGTTCAGTTGGCTATTGCTGACCGCTTCCCTCTTCCTCCTCTACACGTCGAAGGCCGGCCTGAGCGGTGTGCCAGTGGCCACCCCCAGGGGCGGCGCGACCGATGTCTGAAGTCAGCCCCACGGACGCGCCGTCCGCCCTCGGTCGCTGGAATCGTCTGCCGCTCTATGTGCGCATCCTGATCGGGCTCGTTTTGGGCGTCGGCGTGGGGATCGTGGGCGGACCTGGCGCACAAGTGTTGGAATTGCCTGCGCGCTTGATCCTGCGCTTGCTCGGCGCGCTGGCCCCACCATTGATCTTGCTGGCCGTCGTTCATGCGTTGCTCACCGCCGAAATTCACGGCGCTGTCGCTTGGCGTTTGGGTCGCCTATTGCTGCTCAATACGGTGACCGCGATCATCATCGGCTTGCTGGTCGCCAACCTGCTCGTGCCTGGCCGCCACGCGCACCTCGCTTCGCCGCCGGTCGAGCTCAGCGACAAGACCGATATCCTCGCTCAATTCCTGGAGAATATTCCGGACAGCTTGCTGCGTCCGTTCGTCGAAAATCGGGTGATTGGCGTGGTGCTGATCGCACTCGCGTTCGGAGTGGCGGCGCGTGCCTTGCCGGTTAGAGAACGCAAGTTGGCCGAAGAGCTCGCTTCGCTGGGCTTCTCCTGCATCCTCACGATCTTGTCGTGGGTGATCGCCTTCGTACCGCTGGCCGTGTTCGGTAAAGTCGCGAGCATCGTCGGCGTGAGTGGTTTTCGGTCCTTCGCTGCGATCGGCATGTTCGTCATCGCCGTGCTACTCGCGCTGGTCCTTCAAGCCATTTACTACCTCGTACGCATTCGCTTCGGCTCTTGGGTACGTCCTGGTGTGCTACTGGACGGAACCCGCGACGCGCTGATCATGGCCTTCTCGACCGGCAGCTCGACCGTCACCATGCCCGTCACGTACGACCGCTTGTGCCACCGTGTCGGCCTGCGCCAGCGCTCGGCCAGCCTGGGCGCGCTCGTCGGCTCCAACTTCAACAACGACGGGACCGCGCTGTACGAAGCCATGGCCGCGCTATTCATCGCTCAAATGCTGGGCAAAGACCTGTCGCTCTTCGATCAAGTCCTGGTCGTCCTCACCTCCGTGGTCGCGTCCGTGGGCGCAGCGGGCATTCCCGAAGCCGGACTCGTCACCATGACCCTGGTGTTTACGGCGGTAAAACTCCCCACGGAATACATCGCGCTGCTGCTGAGCGTGGATTGGTTCCTCGATCGTTGCCGCACTGCGATCAATGTCCTAGGCGACATGAACGTGGCTTGTTTGCTCGATGGCCACACCCGTGAGATCGCCGAAGATCGCGAACCCGGCGGAGCGCCAACCACCATTGTTGCCCGGCCCTGAGCAGAGGTTGCACGCGAAGCCACACAGCGCGATCCCCCCCGAATGACGTGAGCGTCGACATAAACACCCTCACCATTGTCCGATGTTATCGGACCGCCGCGAAACGAGAACCGCTCAACGCAAGCGACCGAGCACGATGGCCGTGTCATGGCGCGGTGAGCGCTGCCAGTCCGTCCAATGATAAGCGATAGCTGCGCCCGAAGCGTCCGTTTCGAGCGCACAGCGTTATCGCTGAAACGCGTGCGACCCGCGGCGGCGAGAGTGCACGCATTCGCCGAAGCGACAGGAGATCGTTAGAGCGCGGCCGTGGCCGACGCAAGCATCACCGAACTTTTGCGCGAACCAACGAATTGTTTCAACAACCCGGCTCGTGTCCGACAATACTCATGGCGGAAAGCGCTCTCATCGCCGCACGAACCCAATGCTCAGACCTCCCAACCTGAAGAGCCTCGCGTGAGGGCACCCGCGTTCGTCGGATTGACCGTTTCGCTGACGCTGGGCGGCTGCAGTGGGGCGCCCCCGGCGTCGCAACCAGAGGGCCCCGGGGGCGCGGCCGCGGCGGCGGCAGGTGGACAGGGAAGGGCCGGCCGCGATGCGATCGGCGGCGCTGGTGGGACAGCCGCTTCTGCGATGGGTGGAACCACCGCTGCGGGTGCCGCGGGTGCCGCGGGTGCCGCGGGTGCCGCGGGCGACGCAGCTGGCTTAGCCAGCTCGGCAGGCATGAGCCCGGGTTCAGCCGGCAGCGGCGGGATGCCTGTGGGCGGCGCAGGCGGGACGCACAGCTCCGGCGGCGGTGGTAGCGCGGGAAACATCAGCGCGGGGGGGGGCGCCAGTGCGGCCGGCGCTGGCGGAGGCGCTGATTGCGCCGGGCTGATCTGCGACGATTTCGAAGGCGGAGTCATCGACCCGCAGAAATGGCAGACGTTGACCAGCGGTGGGACGGCGGCCATCCAGATGCAAACCGTCGCTCACGGCAGCTACGCCCTGCATCTCCACGGTTTGGCCAGCGGCAGCGACGACTGGGCCATGCTCATCGTCAAGAATGTTCCGTCCGGGCTGAAGGGAAACACGACCTTCGGGCGAATGAACGTGTATTGGGGAGCCGAAGCGGCTGTCAGCCTCCACATGCAATTCCCCTTCGCCGGCCGCAACGGTACCGGGTCTGCAACCGGACCCGCGCCCTTCTCGAAGCTGCGGTACTTGGAGGTGGGTAGCTACTTTGGTGGTTGGCAGTTGGGAATGGATCTGCTGGACGTGTCGCCGTCGGTCGAGGACGTCTCCCACCCGAACGGCAAGTGGCCAACCAACAAGTGGTTCTGCATCGAGTGGGAGTTCGAGGATCAGCCCGACCGCGTCACCCTCTGGGTGAACGGAATGCAGGTCGGCACGCTCGATAGCACTAACGGCGGCTCGAACGGTGCCCTGTATCAGGGCAAGAACAGCGGCATCATCGGCGGGTTCGACACCTTCGGTGTTGGCTTCCACGACTGGCACCCCGCCAAGGCGTTCGACGTTTACTACGACGACGTCGTCCTGGACGCCAAGCGGATCGGCTGCCCTTAGCGGGTTTTCGTCTCGCGCCGAGACCGCGATCGTACAGTGAGGCGTTCTGGTCGGCGCTGCGGCTTTTGCGAGCGGCGAAACGGCCGAATCGGCGTCCCTTTTGCGATCTCGAGCGCATCGTCCGTGCGAGAGTTTCCGCGTATGGGCCGTTCCGAAACAAAAGACGATCATGCGGGCGCGGCACGTGGCCCGCTCGAAAAAGTGCTCAGTATTTTCGCGGACACGCACGCCGGAGAGGGAATGAGCGCGCTGTTGCTGACGCTCAGCGTCTTCTTCTTGCTCGTTTCGTACTACCTGATCAAGACGGCTCGGGAGCCTCTCATCCTCGCGAGTGGAGCGGAGATCAAGAGCTACGCGTCGGTCGGGCAAACGTTGCTCTTGCTGCCCACGACTTACTTCTACGGCGTCTTATCGCACGCCGTCGGTCGCATCAAACTGATCACCATCGTTACGCTGACCTTCGTATCGAACCTAGTCTTGTTCTTCGGGCTCAATCTCTTGGGCGTGCCCATTGGGCTAGCTTTCTATCTTTGGGCTGGCGTTTTCAACATGTTGAGCGTGGCGCAGTTTTGGAGCTTCGCTGCCGATGTCTACACCGAAGAGCAGGGCAAGCGATTGTTCGCGATCCTCGGCATCGGCAGCACGGTCGGCGCAGTAGCTGGCTCCGGCATCGCCGCGCTCTTGGTGCGCCCCGTGGGCGTGTACGGCATGATGATCGCCGCGGCGTTTTTTCTGCTCGTTTCGCTCGGGCTCACGATCGTCGTCCACCAACGCGAAGCCAAGCGCGTTGCCGAAATTCGAAAAGGGGCGACGGGGGATGAGAAACAAGCGGAGAGCGCCGAGAAACCACTGGGTGCGAGGGGCGGATTGTCACTAATCCTGGACGATCGCTATTTGCTGTTGATCGCCGTGTTGGCCTTCATCCTCAATTGTGTGAAGACGAACGGGGAATACATTCTGGATCGCTCGCTGCTCGAGCACGTGAAAACGCTGCTGCCCGGGCACGCCGACGCCCATGCGTTCAGCCAGGCGTACATCGGCGAGTTCAAGGCGCAGTACTTCTTGTACGTCAACGCGGCGACGGTCGTGCTTCAGCTGTTCGTCGTATCGCGGCTGATCAAGTACCTGGGGGTGCGCTTTGCGCTGTTCGTGAGCCCTGTGCTGTTGTTCATCGGCTACTCCGGGAGCGCGCTGGTTCCGGTTTTGGGTCTGATCTATGCCGTGAAAATTGCGGAAAATACACTGGACTATTCGCTCGGCAACACCTCACGCCAAGCGCTCTGGCTGCTCACTGCGCGCGACGAGAAGTACAAAGCCAAGAGTGTGATCGACGCGACCATCGTTCGCGCCGGGGATGCGTTCGCCGCCGGGCTGACTTTCGTCGGCGTCACATTTCACTTCGCCACCGTGCATTTCATCATCGCGAACGTGGTGCTGACCGTCGCCTGGGGAATCGGCATGGTGCTCTTGGCGCGTGAGCACAAAAAGCGCGAGGCATCCCACGGCAAAGAGCCGAAAACAGCTTGATCGCTATAGCCGCGTCAGGGCCGCGCGGGTCAGCTCTGCGACGACTGCCGTGTCTCGCTGCGCGCTCCCTTCACGCTCGATCGGCCCGGTTTCGCGGGTGAAGCCGAGTGTCTGCAACAAGCGCGCTGCCCGAAGATTGAAGGCCAGGTAGCGCGCACGCACGCTGCGGAGTTCGAGTGGCTCGAAACTGGCTGCGAGCAAGCCCCTGACGGCCCATTCGCCAAGGCCAAACCCCCAATATTCGGCCGCTAACCAGACCGCGAGTTCAGCGCGGCGCGCTCGCCGATCGATGTGATGCAGGCCCACACACCCGATCACCAACTGATCGACCAGAACGGCCCGCGTCACCGCTTTGGCTTCTGCGCTGGCGCGCGCCCGCCAAGAGCAAAAGTCCGACGCCCAGTTCGCGGGCAGTGGCGAGGGCAGTGCCGCCGGCACTGCTACGCGCACGTCTGCGGCAATTGCGGCCAGGCGCGGCGCGTGGCTCGGCTCGATCGGGACGAGCGAAGCACCTGGGTGGCGATGGCGCGTCACAGTGAACGATAGCCCTCGAAAGCGAAGGTCTTCTTCACCTGCGCGAAGATCAGCTCGGCGAGGTGCTGATAGACGAGCTCCGTGGGATGCAGGCTATCCTTCGTCGTGGCGTAGCGAGTGGTCGCGGTGACTCGAGCGTCAACAGCCCGCAAGAGCGGGAGCTGCTCGGCCGCCTCGGCCGAGATCGGGGCGTTGCGAGGGTGCTGGTCCGGTTGAGCGAACGGAGCAACGCCGAGCTTGAGCATGTGTTTGGGGGTGGTCTCGCTCGATATCTTGAATAAGCAGAGCGCCCGGTCGTGGCTCAGATTGTACTCGTCGACGACTGCCTCCAAAGTGAGGTTGAACGATTGCGCTGCCTTCTCGAACCGCGCCTGCAGGCCCTTGTCGGCGGCAAAGCGCGGCATGTATTGCGGATCAGGCAAGTCCACGATCAGAACGCGCGTGGTCGGGCTCAGCAGCTGCGCGGCGCATGTGACCACGTTCTTGGCGGCCTTCGTCATCAGGTGCGGTTCTCGACAGATGGTCACGACATCGTTGGCTCCAATCCATAAGATGCAGAGCGTCGCCGCCGATTGTGCGCGCAAACTTCGGTCCTTCAGATACTGCGAGATCTGCGACTCGAGGTTCGAGAGTATGTAACCGTGCGCGAAACTGTTTTTTGTGATGCCCTCGGGGTCCTCCCAGGCGACGGCCCCGCCCTCGGCGTACACTCCCAGCTGCGATCTCGGTGAGGTGGTGTCGACTAGGTTGAAGCAAGCCTTGGACGCTTCGATGGTCGCTGCTGCGTCGTCAGCGTCGAACAGACTCTGATTGCAGAGAGATTCCCAGAAAAAATCGACCCAATTTTTGCCGTCCGAGAAGCGGCCCCACTTGTTCAGCACGATCCTGGGTAAAGACGAGACCGAGCGATCGCGCATGCGACCGATATCTGAAACGCTGTCACCGAAAACAGCGACATGCGTGAAACCCGAACCCTCGTGACTGCTCTCCATGAACTATTGCTCCCCTCGAGCCAAACTGGATTGGTACCTGGGTAGTCGGTATGTCGCCCAACAAGTACCGGCAAAAAGAGCCTGTTCGCCGCCCGAGGTCAAGTTTTTGACCTCCGCAATCCAAGGCGTGGCGACGCCGAATCACTCGCGCGATCGAGTGAAGCGCGGCAAACCGTCGGCGTGCTCGCAAAGAGAGCGTGCACTTCGTATTGCACTGATCACCGGCAACGCCTTCGACTGACGCCTGTCGGAACCCGTGCACGCATCATCGCGGCGCCAAAGGGTCGCTTCCGATTTCTGCGTCCACGGGCAGCGGTAGGACCCGTCGCACGTGGCCGCCCCTCGAACTCGTCGGGAAATCGGCCTGCCGCCCGCTGCCGGGGCGCGGTTGCCTATTGCCGCCTTCTGTCTGAACGACCTGACCCGTGCTCGAACTCGAGCACGCAAAGGCATGCCGAACTTGACCGCGCGCCCGTTTCAGGGTGCGAAGCGGTTCGCTCAGGCGTGCTAGCACTCGCTCTCGTGCCTGTGCCCGCCACCATTACGCCCCCTGTTGCCGTTCTCGTCTGGGATGGCGGGCAAGTGAGTCCTGCATGCGACCGAAGCGCTGAACTCGAGCGGAACGTGGCTGCGTACCTGGGACGGTATGCGTTCGAGGCCAACGCACCACTGACCATTCGCATCGGTTTACGGCGCAGCCCCGACGACCGGGCATTGGTCGCGGAGATCAGCAAAGTCGGAGAAGATGGCAAGGTCGTTGGTATACGCACCGTGAGCGGCGGTACCACCTGCGAAACGCTCGATGACCCGTTGACCCTGGTGGTCGCGCTCATGCTCGACGCGCCGCCCGTGGAGCCCCCCCCGGTTCCCGCTCCGACGCCGGAACCCCTGGCTCCGCCAGAGCCAAGCCAACCCGAGCCGATGGAGAGCGACCCCAGCCCGGAAGACACGAGCCTGGAGCCCGGGTTCGCTTTGATCAGTGCAGGCATCGGCTCCTCTATCGGCCTGCTTCCCTTCCCAAACTATGGCCCGCGACTTCGGGTCGAGCTAAAGCCACGTCGCTTTTGGGGGCTCTCTCTCAGCGGCCTTGCGCTGGTCGGCTCGCACACCGACCTACCTGGTTCAGGCACGCTGGACTTTCGCTTGCTCCAGGCCGGCGCCGCGCTCTGCCCGTTGGACACGCTCCGCGATCGCAATTGGTTCGCGGTGTGCGGCGGGGTCGAGATCGCGTGGCTGGAAGCCGAAGGCAGTGGTCTGTCGCCGCATCGACGAAAAACCGACTGGACCTGGGTCCCGTCGCTGCAGTTGCAGGCTGCAAGGCTGCTCAGCGGACCCGTCTTGCTCGGGGGCACGTTCGGCGTCTCATTTCCAATCTCCCGGAATCGTTATGTTTACAGGGATCTTGAGGGCTCCCGACACCTGGCGTTCGAGGTCGCCTCGCCGGCGCTCGTGCTCGGTGTCTTCGTTGCCTTCAGACTTCATTGACGTAGGGGATCAGAAAAAAATTCCGATGTCCCCATTTCATCGAGTGGACGAATCCTCGACAGGAGCCGCGAATCAGACCGCGGCAACGCCGAGCTTGGCTGAGATCTTCGAACAGCACACCCCGTTCTTATGGCGAGCGTTGATCAACTTGGGAGTACCTCCAGCCGAAGCTCCAGACCAGTGTCAGGAGATCATGATTACCGTACATCGCCGGCTAGCGAGCTTCGACGGCGCGTCATTGCGTGGTTGGTTGTATGGAATCTGCGTGCGCGTCGCCTCTGACTATCGGCGCAGCGCCCGGGTGCGCCGCGAGATCTTGACCGACACGTTGCCCGAGACTGCCGAATTGGCCGATCTAGCCGAGTCGCTCGATCGCGAACGCAGCGCTCGGCGGTTGATGACCGCGCTCGAAGCGCTCGATGAACCCAAGCGTGCCGCGTTCGTCCTCTTCGAGATCGAGGAACTGACCTTGGCCGAAGTCTCGGAAGCGGTCGGCGCGCCTTTGCAGACCGTCTATTCTCGGATCAAGGCAGCCCGCGAGCAGATGCGTCGCGCATTTGGCGACGAGGCCGTTACCGACTCGAAGGAGGCATCAGTGAAGCCGGATAACGGTCATTCGGACCTGGAACGGTTGCGGTCGACCGACGCCCCAGGACTCCACCTCGCGCTCGATGCGGTGAAGCAACAACTCCCCGACCCCGAGCAGCTTGCAGCGCTCGCCGCGAGCTTGTCCCGAATGGGGATATCGGTGGCGCCGTCCAACCATTCAACCGGAAGCACGGCGTCGTCGGCGACACGGCTCAAGGTGCTGCTTGGTGCAGGGGGGGTCGGACTTCTCACTCTCGCATTCGTGCTTTGGCGCACCGCGCCGCACTCGACAGCGCCTGTCGCACTCACGTCCTCAGCAGTGCCCGCTTTGGCTCCCGCAGCGGAAGCCTCATCGCCAATCGCTGCACGCTCGCACGGAGTCAGCCAACTGCCGGCAAGCTCGCTTTCGAGCGAGGCCGCGCCCCCCAGCACGCCCGCTCCAAGCTCTGGGGCAAGCGATGCCGCAGCAACGGACGATGCGCCACGACCAGCCGCGGTGAGGTCGGGACCACGAGTCGCCGCAGCGGCTACCTCTGCAGAAACCATTCGATCCCCCGCCGCACGCCTAGCACCCGACCGTGCGAACCCCGAAAGCCTCGGGCAGGGAGTGGTCGCGCGCCGCACCGAGGTCGCCTTGCTCCGGGATGCCCGGCTCGCGCTCGCCGGCAGCCCTGCCGATGCACTTGCGTTGGCGGAGCAGCACCGCGTCCAATTTGCGCACGGCGCGATGGTTCAGGAGCGCGAACTGATCGCAATTTCCGCCTTGGCCCGCCTGGGCAGGCACACCGCTGTGCTGGCCCGCGCTGCCCAGTTCGAACGCGATTTTCCCAATTCGCCTTATCGCAAACAGGTGACCGCGCTTGCCCAATGAAAAATCGCAGCGAGGCTCTCAGAAAAACGCGGCTCGGCCGCCATGGAACAGCAATGACCGCCCGCTTCGCGCGATGCCCGCTAGGAGTCACACCTTGCGCAACCAGCCTTTGACAGGCCAGCGCTCGAGAAGTTGGCTGCTCGTTCCCTCAGTGGCGTTCGGCGCGGCGCTCGCTTTCGTCGGCTGTGGTGGCAAGGACACCGACATGGGGCAACAATTGGCTCCGGGGCAGGGCGCTGGTGCGAGCGCCGGCAGTATCGGTGGCCTCACCGGCGGCGGCCAGGGGACCGGAACGAGCGGCGGTGTGCAGTCACCGTGCGGCGCGAGTCCCTGTGCCAGCCATACGGGACCGAAGACCTTCGTAGAACCTGGTGCACCAGCGGACGCCGGCACTGTATTCGGAGACTCGAGCACTCACGCTCCGGGCAGCGACGCCAAACGAGAGCCCGGCATCGTCTATCCGGCACACGAGACGATGTTCCCGATCAACGTCTCGCACATTCGTCACGAGTGGTCGGCAGGCGGAAACGATTTATTCAGACTCACGTTCGAGGGCGAAAATACCACCGTTACCGTGTACACGACGACCAGCAATTGGACGCCGAGTGAGGAGGAGTGGGATTGGATCGCCGAATCCAATCGGGGGAAGGCGGTCAGGCTGTCCGTAACCGGCCTGCTCACTTCGCAGCCGAAAGAGGCCTGGTCCTCCTCCGTCATCACGGAGCTGTTCAGCGACGCGGCCGTCGACGGTGCCATCTACTATTGGTCGACTGGCACAAAAGGCGTGATGCGCGCTTTGGTCTCGGATCCAGTACCTGAAAAGTTCTATACCGACCCGAGTGCCGCCGACAGCGCGACCTGCGTTGCCTGTCACACGCTCTCTCGTGATGGTAAACGCCTTGCCGTCGGCTACGACGACGAGACGTTGCGCGTCGTCACCGTGCCTGATCGAAGCGTGTTGATCCCGAGCTCAGCGGGCGGCACCACGGGCGCAGGCGGCGCAGCCGCCCAGGGCGGCGCTCCCGGGGGACCTGGGGCCATGGCCGGCATGATGAAGCCCGGGATGCCTGGCGGAAAGGGCGTAAAAAGCGGAATTCCGGCCGCATGGAGCACTTTTTCTCCGGACGGAAAGTCGATCTTGATCGCCAAGAGCGGTGTCCTGACGCTGCTCGACTCCGATACCGGGCAAACCGTGGGCAGCAATGGTGGGATCGTGTCGTTACCGTCGGGTTCGATTGCGACCCACCCCGATTGGAACGCAAAAGGGGATTTGGTCGCGATCACGCTGGGCACGAAAGACGGCAACAAGGACATCGAAGGCGGTTCGATCGCGCTCCTACCCTACAACGCCGGCACTTGGGGCGAGCCGATGATGCTCGTGCAAAACCAGGGCGGCGACGACAACGACTTCTTCCCGATGTGGAGCCCGGACAGCCAATACATTGCGTTCGTCAACGCCAAAGGAAAGGCCAACAACGCCGCCAGCGCCACCCTGCGCCTGGTGCGCCTCGCTGACGGAAGAGTGCAGGAGCTCGCGCGCTTGAACCAGCGGGTGAACAACCAGGACGGCGTGACGGGGATCGGCAATTCTATGCCGACTTGGGCGCCATCTACCAACCCCGGCATTTTTTGGCTCGCGTTCTCGAGTCTGCGCGCCTACGGCACGCTCCGCGCGCAAGACCCAAAGAGCGATCAGATTTGGATCGCTGCCATAGACCCCCGCCAAAGCGATCCGAGCTACAGCGGATTTTGGGCGCCGTTCCAGAGTTTGGAAGAGGGCAACCATCGCGCCTTTTGGACCCACAGCTCCGGCGACACCCAATGCAAATGTGTC
>Ga0302321_100004544_pt1 | contig 12030 bp, 10 predicted proteins | sample Fen_T0_1_FD_202505 | JGI IMG/M metagenome (GOLD analysis project Ga0302321, IMG submission 202505) | Peat permafrost microbial communities from Stordalen Mire near Abisko, Sweden - Fen_T0_1 | ecosystem: Environmental > Terrestrial > Soil > Wetlands > Permafrost | place: Sweden: Abisko...
TGCTGGCAGGGCGCGAACACTGACCGCCGCCACGTCAACCAAGCTCAGCGCCGTCCGGCCTTCCTGTCCCGCCGCCAGCGAATGAATCGGGCCAGGATCTCACCGGGCAGATCGCGCACGCGCGGCTGCCCCAACGTTACCTGCAGATAACGAACGAACCCCGGCAGCGCCGCAATGGCGTTCCTGTCGCGGCTGCGGAGGCGATAACGGTGCCACGGCCGCGCGAGATAGTCCGCGGCGCCGGGTATGCGTCCCAGGACCGCGTAGGCCCTGCGTTCCACCGCAGAAACCTCTCCATTTGCCAATCGGGCAAACAGCGGCGCCGGCACGTCGACGCGCCAGCGATCCCGCAGATAGCCCAGCGTGTCGGTGAGGTGCGGCACCACGTGCCAGCGCGCGGCCTGGGTGCCCACGCGCGTCCAGTCGAACGCGTCGCCTTCGGTCCGCAGGATCGCCAGCGCATCCGCCACCCACCGCACCGACGCGATCGGGGACCACTGCGCAGCGTGCGCGCACACGACGACGAACAGGTCCTCGGCGCCCAGTGCGAGCAATGCCGCGCCGTCGCCGCCCGCAGGCACCGTGGCCTTCCACACGTCTGCGAGGGCCGTGGAATCGTCGTTCGACGGCACGAGGTGCCAGTGCAGGTCGAAGTCGAGGCCGTCGCGCCAACTGAAGCCGGCACTGTGATACGCCTCCGGCAGCAGTTCCGGATGCGGCAGCGCCGAGCGCCAGCCGTGATCGAGCAAGATGCGAATCGCGTCCCCAGCGCGATCACGCGGCACCAGCATGTCAAAGTCGTTCATGGGCCGCAACGCGGGATTGCCGTCGTAGTAGCGGAGCAGCGCGCCGCCTTTGAGCGCCAGCGTGGCGATGCCGGAGTCGGCGAACAGCGCCAGCGCGTCCATGGCGCGCGCGCGCAGCAGCTGTCCGTGAAAATACGCGCGGCGATAGCACCCGCGGATCACCGGCCAGGCCGGATCGTCCGCGGGGAAGAGATGCGCGCGGGGCACCAGCAGCGGCAGCAGTCGCGAGGAGCCGTCGTCGATCTGTGCGAGGTCCTGCGTCTCGCGCCAGCGCAAAAAGGCGGCGCGGGCACCCGCGGCTTCGCCCACCGTCGCGTCGAGAAGCAATTCCTGCGTAGCCGTCGGGCGCCAACTCCCGCTGATCACCCGTTGCCTCCCATCATCCGCTGGCGCACGAGGTGGCGATGCGCGGCCCGCAGGTAGTCCTGGCGAGCGGACTCCGCGAGCCGCGTCGTGTTGTGCCGGTGCATCCGGCGCTCGACCAGCACCTGCGGAACGGTCACGTGTCCATAGGCGCGGACGCGGGAGAACCAGTCGATCGTCTCGCCGAGGCGCAGGTCCTCGGCAAACGCGCCTGCTTGCACGAACAGTGAACGGCGTGCGATGAGTGCGCTCGGTAACCAGCCTTCGTACAATGCAGGTTGCTGGGCAAGAAGTGCTGCGCGCTCGGCGTCCGGCAACGCAGGGTCCGCGAACGGACGGACGAGGCAGATCGCAAGGGCCGCTTCCTGCGCGGTCGTCAGCGCGGCGACCTGCGCGTCGAGCTTGCCTGGCAACCATCGATCGTCGGCGTCGAGAAAGGCGACGAAGTCGGCATCGCAGCGCGCCAGACCGGCATTGCGCGCAGCTGAAATTCCGCGGTTTAGGGGCAACTGGACAAGCATGACTGGGGGGCCGCGCGCCACGGCAATCGCGGCGCTTGCGTCGCTCGAGCCATCGTCGACGACGATGACCTTGCCGATCAGAGGACCTTGCGCAAGCACACTGTCCAGCGCCTCGCCCAGATACGCTTGCGCGTTGTAGGCGGGAATGACGACATCGACGCGTGTCACGAAATCTCTCCCGACGCGCGTCGCCGCTTTAGAGAGGCATGCAGGATCCGCGCCATTGCCGGGCCCATCGCAGGCGTACCGCGCAGTGTTCCGGTCAGGTTGCGGTCGTGGATGCGCCGGCGCACGAGCACGTCGTTGAGATGGACATAGCGCGTGCCGAGGTCGAGCGCCCGCACCAGCCATTCGGAATCGTCGATGGGCACCTTCGTGGGGTCGAAGGGGCCCACGACGTCGAACGTCGCGCGGCGCACCATCAGCGCGCAGGTGGCGAAGCCGTGCTGCGGAACATCAAGCATCCTCGGATCCAGCCAATTCGGCGCCGCATCCAATCCCGGCGTGAGGAACATCTCCGTCGCGCATACGACGAAGCCGATGGTCGGGTCCGTCGCGAGGACCGCGGTGCTTCGCTCCAGCCGATCCGGATGCAAGACGTCGTCCTGGTCCAGGAACGCGATGGTCCCATAGTTGGCCAGCGCGACGCCGCGATTGCGCGCGACTGCGCAACCGGCATTGGGCTGGTGCACGACGCGAACTTCTGGAAAGGCCGCAAGCACGGCCGCACTTCCGTCGGTTGAACCATCGTCAACTGCAATGACTTCGGCGGCAGGCAGCGACTGCCTGCGCAACGAAAGAAGCGCCTCGGCGAGAAAGCGCTCGCCGTTGTAGACGGGCACGACGACGCTGATCTTCACTCGGCCGCCCTCGCGGCGAGCGAGGAAGAATCCGCCAGCAACCCACGGAGTGCGGCCGCGACGTCATCGGGATCGTCGGCCAGTTCTGCGCGGAAACAGGGCAATTCCCGGCACAGGTCGGCCATCCTTCGGAACGCGGCATCGCCGGCGAGTGGAAAAAGCAGGACCGAACTCGGCGCCAGCGCGCGCAGCATCTCCGCTGGATGGATGGGTGTCAGAAGGGTCGCGGCGCGATGGGCCACCACCGGCAGGACGATCGCCCGCAGTGCAAGCGGGGAACCGATGCGTTCGGGCGCTAGATCGTGGACGAAGAGCATCGGCTTCTCGTCATCCATGGCCAGGTTGCGGAAATGACTTTTGTGATGGGCATGACGCGCCAGGCTCGAGCGCACGACTTTCGCTGTCGCGTAGGCCAGATGCGCATGCGGAGGATGGGTTGCGTCGATCAACACGTAGTCATCGCTGGCAAAGGCAAATCCGGCGTCGACGCAGGCCAACGCCGTGGAGGACTTGCCGCTGCCGCTCGGGCCGGCTATCAGCCGGCCCGAGCCGTCGATGCCCACTGCGGCGCTGTGCAGCATCGCGCCGCCGCGGTCCGCGATCCACCACTGCAGGACGTGCTTGAACGGCGCGGCGCGTTCGTAGTAGGGGGCAGCGGCAACGTCGCGCAACCACCAGGTCGCGCGGCCGTTCGCGGTATCGAGTAGCGAAAGTGCGCCGGCGACCGGTTGGTAGAAAGCGCGCAGCGTGTCGCCGGCATAGCCGCCCAGACCTTCCTCCGGCGCATCGTCGCGGCGAAGAACCGAGGACTCCGGCAGTACGATGCCGTCACCGCGGCCATCCCAGACATAAAGCGATAGAACGGCCGGCGTCGCGTCGTAAGGTGCGGCCAGAGGCTCGATGGCGCGCAGCATCTCCTGCGCCCCACCGGCAGAGCCGCAGTGCAGAGCGACCGGCATCCCGGCAATCCGGTAGCGGCGCGTGATGATCGGGCGTTCCTGCGCGGCGAGTTCCATGGCCGCGACTAGGTCGCGCAGTTCGCCTCGGGCCCGCGCTGTTTCGATCATTGCGCGATCACCGGCGGATCACCGCGGCGTGCTTGGTGGATCGGGTTTTGGCGGCCATCCGAAATCACCGACTTCATGCACCGGATCGACGACCAGAAGCGCCCGCATATCGTCGTAGCGATTGAACGCGAATCCCGCGTAGGTCGCCGGGGCAATGGCGGGAAGCGCCGCCGGCGCAGTGGCATAGGCGGTCGCGCGAACGATGTCTTCGGCCTCGAGACTAGCGACGAATCCAGCCAAATCGCAGGTAACGACGGCGGCATCGGCGTTGCATGCCTGGCTCAGTGCCGCAGCTATTGCGCCCAGCGGAATTCCGGCCGCGAGCATCGGCCACGCTGCCGCTGCAGTCCCGGTCAGGTTGTAGTAAATGCCGCTGACGAGGTTGATGACCATCACTTCGCCATCGATTGCCTCTCCGATGACGGTGGGCGAGTTGATTGCGAAACGCCGGTTATCCACTGCGGTACTCTCCTTCTGAAGCATCGAATTGTAGCGTACTGCCTTGCGCATCCGTCGCGCCCGTTACAGAAAAACACCCAATTTCGTGATAAGTGCCAACACGGCCATCGACAGAATTGCGCTCAACGCAAGTTGCGCGCGCTCGAGGATTTCACTTGCGGGCGCTCGAAATGCCCAGATCAACGCGAACAAAGGCAGATAGTAGCGTTGCTCGACGAGCCCGAAGGGAAGAAGCGCAGCGGCACCGATCGCATAGAGTGGAATCCTTAGATGGGCCGCACCGCGGTTGAACGGCAGCAGCGCAAACCCGAACGCCGCGAGAGCGACCAGCACGGCGAATGCCCAGCGCATGGACGTGTGGGTAATCTCGAAGAGGATTCGGTTGCGCAGGAAATCCTCGATCACCGAAACGTCTGTATTGTAGGGGTGGGTGACGGCGAACGTGAAGCCGACGAAGAGAAGGATCGCGACCAGTAGCGCTGCCCATCGCGGCTTTCGCATCGCTTCGAGCACGCGCGCTCGTGTCGACCAGAGTATCGGCGCGAACAGGATACCGCCCAGTCCGATGGCGAACTCGATATTGGGCAGACCTCGTGGCGACAGGTAATGTGCCTCCTGAGCCGCGGAAGTCAGCGCAATGCCTCCCGTGGTCATGACGATCAGCGCCCACGCAATGATCACGCCGACGCCGAATACCGCGAGCGGCATCAATCGCCTTGCCCAATTCTCACGGTCGTTTCGATGCAGTTCGGACGCATACAAGGCGAAACCCGCGGCAAACCAGACGACGTTGATCTGGCGACACGCGATCGCGAACAGGCTCGCCACCGCGAAGAGCGCGAAGCGTCGGTTGACAGCAGCATGGGTCATCCAGAGGATCGCGGCAAGCGCCGGGATGTCCGTGTAGACCATTCCGCAGTACGGAAGGACGATCGGGATAAGGAAGAACTGCGCGGTCTTCATCGCCGCGCCGGGCTGATCGAAATGCGCGGCCAACGTATAGAAGCCGACGACGGCAAGCAGCGCGAATGCGGCAATCGTTGCCCGCGCCACCAGCAATGAATCCGAGCCCAGCACGGCCAGCGGTGCGGCCACGACCAGGTTCATCGTCGGCCATGTCGACAGGAGCGGGTGGATCGTCCGGCCGCCATGCGCAAACACCTGCGCCTGGCCGAAATGGAGGACTTCGTCGGCGATTGGCTCGGACGGCAAGATGCAGACAATTGCCGCGAATATCGAGGCGGCAACGGCAGCAACGACGACGACTGCAGGTGCGCGGGACATTTTTCTCGTTGCCGACTGCCGCGGTTCGGGCCCCTGGCCCGTTCCGCGAATGCACACTAGATCATCAGCTTCTTCAGGGCCTCGGGATCCTTGATCACCGCCTTCTGGCGCGCCAAGGGCGCACCATACAGTCCGGCTGGCGGATTGGTTTCAAGGCGAGAGAGGATGGAGGCATCGCTGCAACGCGGGTCGAATAACACGACCACCTTGTCGCCGGCGACGGTGCCCAGCGCAAAGCACGCTTGGCCGAGTTGCGCGTTGAGAGGCTTCAGCACGCCGGTCGCGACTAGATCGCCGGCCGGCCCGGTTCCGGCCAACTGCATGTCGTAGATCCGCGGTCGCCCCTGCGAACGCGCCGTGACGTTGACCACGGTCGGCAGTCCGGCCAGCTGTCGCATGAGCGTGGCGTCTGCCGCCGCATCCGGCAGCGCTTCGAACGTGAGCGAGACCTTTTGGCCGGTTCCGTAGATGTGCTGCAGGAAGAAATCGCGGGAGAACTCGCTCGCGATCTGGGTGCCGATGGCCTTGAATGCCTCCTCTTCGCTGGCCCAGCTTCCCATGCCCGTCGGCAATGTCGTGTTGTAGTAGATTTCCTCGCCGGTTTCGCGGTCGATGGCCTTGATCGTCCAGGAATTGAGCGCGTATTTGGTGACGACGAGTCCCGACGCCGGCAGGCGCGCCGACAGCTTCTTGACGTTGACCTGACCGTCCACGGTGAAGTCGGGACTCTTCGAGTCGTCTTCGGAGCGGGAGGCGCCTTCCGACCAGGTACGGAATCCAAACGACTTGATGCGTTCCTTGAGGATGTTTTCGGCCACCGGCGAAGGCAGCGGAGGAGTGCCCGGCATGTCGGCGTCGCGCGCGACGATCTGCACCGAGACTTTCGGGTCGCCGCTTGCCCGGATGAACTCGATGCGCTCGTCTCGGGACATCTGGTTCAACGACTTCTGCACCGCCTTGACGTCCACCACGGCTTCGGTCGTGACGTACATGAGCCCGTCCTTGCCGATCTGCGGTTCGCTTTCTCTGAGCACCGTGGCGACGTACCTGCCGCTGTTCACAAGGAGCTTGTCGCGTAGCACATCGTAGTTCTTCACGAGCGAGGACTTGTCGACGAAGAGGCCCAGCGCCTTCTCCACGAGCTGGCTCCTCGAATCCGCGCGGACGTCGCTTTGCGCCAGCGCCTTATCGCCCTTGTAGCGGGCGTCACTCGGATCGACCATGCCGACCGCCGAGATCACGATCTTCCCCGGGTCGAACTTTGGCGCTGGCGCCGCCGTCGCGACCGGTGGAGGCGCTGCGGCAGGCGCGGCCGACGAAGTCGATGGCGAGGGGCCCGATTGCGCGGTCCTGTCCGATTCGCCGGCATGGCCGCGAAGTCCGAACCAGGCTGCGCCGCCGGCCGCGATGACTACTGCTGCGACGATCGCAGCGACCAACGGAGTTTTCGGTTTGCTCGCCGGCGGTGGCTCGGTGACGACAACACCCACCGGCATCGGCCGGGCATCGGCCATGACTCGCGTCACGCCGTCCAGCGTGCTGCCCGGCTTGGGACTTCCCGCCGCTGCGGGGAGAGGTGGCGAGATCAGCGTCGGATCGCTCGACCCGGCGCTGGGAGCCTTGGCCGCGGCCTGCAACGCGGCCGCGAATTCGTCCGCCGTCTGGTAGCGATCGTCCGCACGCTTCTCGAGCGCCTTGCGCACGACGGCGTCCATCGCGCCGGGAAGCTGGACGTTGAACCGCGACGGCGGCAGCGGATTTTCCTCCAGCACCTTGCGCATCGTGATGGTCGACGAGCCGGTGAACGGACGCTCGCCGGTCAGGAACTGGTAGAGGATCACGCCGACCGAGAAGAGGTCGGAGCGGCCGTCGATGGGCAACCCCTGAATCTGCTCGGGCGACATGTAGCTCGGCGTGCCGAGTACCGCGCCGACCTGCGTCAGCTCGGAGGATTCGATGTGCGCGATGCCGAAATCGGCAACCTTCACCGAACCGTCGGCGAGGATGATGATGTTCGCGGGCTTGATGTCGCGGTGGATCACGCCAAGCTTGTGCGAATAGCCGAGCGCGGACAGGATCTGCGTCAGGATGCGGACGGCGTCCGCCGTGGCGAAGCGCTCGTGCGCCTCGAAGTATTCCTTGAGCTCGCGGCCCTTGATAAACTCCATCGCGATGTACCAGACGCCGGCGTCTTCGCCGAAGTCGTAGATGGACACGATGTTGGGATGCGACAACCGCCCGGCTGCCTGCGCTTCGCGGCGAAAGCGCGCGACGACGTCGCGGGCGTTCTCGCCGACCAGCTGGTCCGCGCGGATGGTCTTGAGTGCGACGACGCGCTCGATCAGCGGATCATAGCCTTCGTAGACGACACCCATCGCGCCGCGGCCGAGCTCGCCGTGGACTTCGTACTTGCCCAGCTTGGTGAACTCGGCCATCAGCGGATCATTTGTACTTGTTGTCTATTTCCCACACGGACTTCTGGACCAGGCGCTGGACCATCGTGTCGAGCGAGACGCCGCCCTGTTGGGATTCGGAAATGCCGAGGACGGACGTGGATTTGGCGCCCACTTCCATCTTTTCCTCGGTGTAGCCCTGGGCCACCTGTTCCGTGGTCTCCGCATTGATGATCTTGTAGCGCATGCCGATGATCCATACGCCGCTCGACTCGCCGGTCTTGACTGAGCCGATGCCTTCTCCGGCGACGGTGCCCGCCTGTGCGCCGCCACGCGAACCGCTGAAGATGCCGGCCAGCGCGGCCATGTTGCCGATGGTGCGACCGTCGAAGCCGGATTGCGCCGCTGCAACCTGCTCGGTCTTCAGGATGTCGAACTTCACCACGTACTTGGTGGACTTGAGCTTGCCCATTTTGAGCAGCTTGCGCGCGGCGTCCGGGTCACCCAGGTTGTAGGCGAGGGCGAATTCGTTCAGTACCGGTCCCAGGTTGGAGCGCTCGAGCACCTGGAAATTGGCGGCGGAAAGCTCGATCTCGCCGAAGTCCGCAATGTTGTTCGTCGTGAACTTCTGCAGGAACGTCGCGTTGTTGCTCTTGATTTCACCGGGGATGACGACCAGCGCCGGACCCTTCTTGTTGACGTTCGTGTACTCGACCGGCTTGTACAGCGCCTGGTCGGCCGAGGCGTTGGCCTTCTGCGACGTTGCGCTGCCCGCGGTGGGCGACGGATTGCCGAACGTGGGCTGCGCGACCGCCAGTGAGGCTCCGAACAGCAGGGTGACGCCGGACGCCAGTTTCATCAGGAGGATTGCTGTGCGCTTGCTCATTGCTTTCTCCGCGTTCTGATTCGAATGGATTCGGCCCAAGCCGGTCGCCTGCTACTTCGGCTGTGCCTTGCTGGGGTTGTTCAGTCCGGCGTTGCGGCAATAGTCGCCGTAGAGCCGGGCCACCACCTCGTCGGCGTTCTCGTTGAGGAGCGTCAGCGCCATGCGCGAGACATCCGCGCCCGAATACGACGCCGAGTTGGCTTCGGCGCGGGAAATGATCCGGCTGTTGGCGCCCGTCAGCGTGAAGTCCATGTTCACCGAGACCTGGTTGACCGGCATCATTGGATTGCGCACGGCCTGGGACGTGATCAGTCCCTTCAGCACGAAGCTCGCGCCAAGCTTCTTCGACGCGGCGAGCGCCGCGTCGGGATCGTTCCGGAAATAGGCGTCGATTTCGGCCTGCGCGATCTGGGCGCGAATCTCATCCGGCGTGAACGTGCGCAAGCCCAGCGAGCGCAGCCGGGCGTTGATCGCCTGGTAATGCGGCCCGTAATTCTGCTGCTGCGCGGCGATGACGCCGTTGGACTGAACCTCGCCGATGATGAGCATGATCTTCTTGCCCTTCAGGTCGGCGCGGCATGGCGTGCCAAGGTCCGCGGCGATGCGGCCCTGGCGCGCGTCGGCCTCGGCCTTGTCGGCGGCCTTGTCCATCGCGTCCTGCGTCGAGAACTTGAAGTCCTGCGCCTCGACCGGAACGGCGGCCAGCGGCAGCAGCAGGACGAGCATCGAAATGGCATGCTGCGGTTTCATTTGAGGCCGGTTCCCTGATGACCCAGTGAATTTGTTCAGATTATTCCATTGGCGTAGGAAAATCCACCCGAACAATCCGCGCGCGGATAATGGCGGTTGCGGGCACGCGATGTCGTGGCTTGCTTCCTGCCGCGCGACCACGGATGATCCCGGCTTCCTTCACCGAAATGGAATCGCACTTGAACACGACGACACTACAGGCCACCGTCGACGCCTGCTGGAACGAGGAAATCGTCCCACAGCTGATCGACTACATCCGCATTCCCGCCAAGTCCCCGCATTTCGACCCGCAATGGGCCTCGAACGGCCACATCGAGCGCGTGATCCGCTTGGCGGAGGCGTGGGCCAGGCGTCAGCCGGTGCGCGGTCTCGTTGTGGAAATCGTGCGCCTGCCGGGCCGCACGCCGCTGCTGTATTTCGACGTGCCAGGCACAGGGGACCGGACAGTTCTGTTGTACGGCCACCTGGACAAACAACCGGAAATGACCGGATGGCGCGATGGATTCGGCCCCTGGGACCCGCTGCTGGAAGACGGAAAATTGTACGGGCGGGGCGGCGCCGACGACGGTTACGCGGTGTTCGCGGCACTCGCGGCCATTGGCGCGCTGCAGGCGCAGGGCATCGCGCATTCGCGCTGTGCGGGGATGATCGAAACCTGCGAGGAAAGTGGCAGCTACGACCTTCCGGCGTACCTCGACGCGCTGGCGCAGCGATTGGGCGAGGTTGATTTCGTGGTCGGGCTCGATTCGGGCTGCGGCGACTACCAACGCCTGTGGGCGACGACGTCGCTGCGCGGCATGTCCGGCGGCACGCTGACCGTCGACGTTTTGACCGAAGGTGTGCACTCGGGCGATGCGAGCGGCGTCGTGCCGTCGTCGTTCCGCATCGCGCGCCGAATTCTCGACAGGCTCGAGGATGCGGCGACCGGACGGATCCTGCCTCCCGAGTTCCACGCGGCCATTCCCGCCGAGCGCGCGGAACAGGCCGGCAAGGCGGCCGCGATCCTGGGTGACGGCATCGTCGCCAAATTCCCGTTCATCGGCACCACGCGGCCGATGGTGGGCGACCGCGCGGAGGCATGCCTCAACCGCACGTGGCGTCCGGCGCTGTCGGTCATCGGTGCCGACGGCCTCCCGCCGGTCGCCGACGCCGGCAATGTGCTTCGCCCCCGCACGTCGCTGCAGCTTTCATTGCGCTTGCCGCCGACCGTCGACGGCAATGCCGCCACGGTTGCCCTCAAGCGGCTGCTCGAAGCCGATCCGCCGCATGGCGCCAGCGTGCGCTTTGACGGCGAATCCGGCGCCACGGGCTGGAATGCGCCTGCGACGGAACCCTGGCTCGCGCACGCGCTCGAGGCCGCGTCGTCGCGGCATTACGGCATGCCCGCGGCTGCGATGGGCGAGGGCGGGACGATCCCGTTCATGGCGATGCTCGGCAAGCATTTTCCCAACGCGCAATTCCTCATCACGGGCGTCTTGGGCCCCCATTCCAATGCCCACGGACCGAACGAGTTCCTACACATCCCGTATGCGAAGAAGCTCACCGCGTGTGTGGCCGATGTCCTGGCGGCCCATGCGGCGAGGTCCGCTGGCTGACGCGTCGCGGTTCAGGGCAGAGCGGCGGGCTAGGAAAGGGCCTGCAGCGGCAGCGTCCCGGCGCGGTACCTGCGCAGCAGCAATTTGACGATGTCGGCGTCGAACACCGGGCGCGGTGGCGCTTCGATGATGCGCGCGAGTTCGCCGTCGTCGCGCGCTGTGCCCAGCCAGCACCAGTCGCGCAGCACGTGGACATCGACGCGCTCGCCGCTTGCAGCCGGCTCGCGCAACGCGGCCATGCCGGGGGCGGGCCAGGCCGGGATTGTGTGCGCTGCCAATGCCTCGACGAGGCGCGCACCGTGTTCCTCCGCACTCTCCGCGCCGACGCACGCGCCGGCGCAGCGCCGCAGCTGCCGCGCAAAGCAGGGGCCGGGACGCTTTTCCAGCCCGAGCGCCGTCCAGCACAGCGCATGTTCATCGGCCAGCGACCGCAGCGTCTCGCGCGCCTGTCGCCGCGATGAAAACGGACCGTAATGTCCCGCCAGTGTCCCCGGCTCGATCGCGTCGCCCGTCACATAGCGCGGCGGCGCGGAAACTGCAGGCAGTTCGAGGACGCCGGACTCGGCTTTGCGCCGCAGTGCATGGTTGTGCGCAGGCAACAGCGTCTTGACCAGCTGCGACTCGCGCAGCAGCGCGCCCACTTCTCCCGCCGTTTCCTCGAATTCGATGCGCCGGATCTCCTGCGACATCCGCAGGTCGGTCTCGCGCTGCCAGTCGCCGCAAAAATGCGAGGCCACGCGATCGCGGAGATTGACACTCTTGCCGACATAGAGCGGCAACGGATTTTCGCCGTAGAACAGATAGACGCCGGGCGAGTCGGGCAGCCGGTCCAGCGCATCCGCCGGCAACTGCGGCGGCAGGCTCGGAATTTTCAGGATGCGTTTGGCCACCGCCTGCAGGACGTCGGCGGGAAATTCGCGGTAGATCGCCTGTACGAATGCCCAGATCGCCCGGGCGTCACCGAGGGCGCGATGCCGGTCGGCGCCACCCAGCCCGTGCCGCGCCACGACGGCGTCGAGACCATGTCCTTCGGCCTCCGGATACAA